>Ga0228535_1001360_pt1 | contig 38604 bp, 39 predicted proteins | sample SJ1metagenome_FD_168457 | JGI IMG/M metagenome (GOLD analysis project Ga0228535, IMG submission 168457) | Enriched culture of PCE-dechlorinating microbial communities from Ithaca, New York, USA - SJ1 | ecosystem: Engineered > Modeled > Simulated communities (microbial... > Unclassified | place...
CGCCATCCGCACTTCTATCTTGCGCTTGTTCGTCTTTTGTAAGGATATCCAGACACCATCAGCCTCACCAAATAAGATGGGAGCTTTGACCTTTCCTGCTGCCTCGGCTTGAAACTGTGCCTCTTGGTTTTCTATTCTCTGACCTACCTCCCGCACCGCCCGACATACGGTGGAGGCGCTCACTGCTTCCTGGCTGATATAACTGTTGATCCGGGCTGTCTTCCGATAACTGACGCTGGAAGCCAAGGCGCACAGCTGTTCTTTCGCTTAATAACTGCGGCGTTGATACTTCTCAAAACCCAGTAACTCGTCTAATGGGCTCCTTACCGATCCATCTGGCATGCGATAGCTCCGCCTTTGATACTCGATGCTGAACCCCTGAAATTGATACCTGCGTGCTTCTGTACGGATGCTCACCCCTGCCCGATATTCCTCCGCTTTCAGTTTTGCCTCAACTCCAGCCAAAACCATTGCTCCCATTACTTCGGTTATCTGTTGGCTGAGCCCTTTCAGGTCTTCCTCTAATCGGTCGGTGCTGATACCTGATTGAAGGTTTTTGCCCTCCCCATTTTCTACTTTGACGTTTATACTAACTGTGACTGTTATAGTCATTGGAAGTTCCTTTCTTTTGTTTTTCAGTAAAAACTAATTGTATTGGAACTTCCTCTTTTTTTCCTTGATCACGGACCTATTGGGCATATGGTTCTTTATTGCACATGATATTGCGGGATTCCAAGTTCCACCGTCAGGACAATCTAAATTATTGAATTAATTGAAAATTATTGGAGGTCCAATAGAAGCAATTGGTCTCCAATTGAGAAGTTGGCAATTTGCTTGGAGTGGAGCTCAACCACGTACTGCGCACGGGTTTTCGGTAAATAAATCGGAACCCACCTTTTTGCAAGCACTTTATCCACAACAACCAAGTCTTTATTTAACCACAGCACGCTAAGATCGAAATTCATAAACATCATATGAATTGAGGTGTTTATTTTGGATTCTTTGTATTCCACCAGGATGATGCCGTGATCCACAGGGATCTGCCTGGAAAACATCAGCCCTCTCAGTTTGCTTAAAAAGCTATCACAATAGGTAACTTGAATTCTTGCAGACCGCGCCGTGGAATTAGTGAGAATGCAAGTTTTCAATGTTTTTCTAATATGGTCTCTATTTTTCAAAAACACTATCTGGGATTTCAATTCCGTTGGCGATAAGTTTTTCCAAGAACTGAGGTCGAAGTCCAGTAGGTTTGAGAACGCCTTTCACTATTCCATTTTGAATACCAGCGAATTGGAACGTAAAAAGATCCTGCATGACGATCGTATCGCCTTCCATGCCCTGAACCTCAGAAACCTTGGTAACCTTTCGGGTGCCATCTTTTAAGCGCTCTTGATGAATAACTAAATCTATGGAAGACGCGACTTGTTCACGGATGGCTTTAAGCGGTAATTCCATACCAGCCATCATCACCATGGTCTCAATTCTTCGCAACACATCGCGTGGGCTGTTTGCATGGACGGTAGTCATAGAGCCATCATGCCCCGTGTTCATCGCCTGAAGCATATCCAAAGCCTCACCTCCGCGGCACTCACCCACAATAATACGGTCTGGGCGCATACGCAGGGCATTTATCAAGAGTTGGCGAATTGTGATCTCACCTTTATCTTCAATATTGGGTGGCCGTTTTTCGAGGCGAACAACATGAGGTTGATGCATCTGCAGCTCGGCTGTATCTTCAATAGTAATCACGCGTTCATCCTCTGGAATGAATGAGGAGAGCACGTTGAGAAACGTCGACTTACCTGTACCTGTTCCACCTGAAACCACAATATTAATCCTGGCTTCTACACAGCTCTTAAGAAAATTCGCCAATGCATACGAGATCGTGTTGTTTGCTATCAAATCCTGAATGGTGAAAGGCTTCGCGGCAAATTTACGAATAGTGAGCACCGGACCAATGAGAGAAAGTGGCGAAATAATGGCATTGACACGGTAACCACTTGGCAATCGGGCATCCACCATCGGGGAAGTCTCATCCACACGTCGACCAATGGGAGAGATAATACGATCAATTACGCGCATTAAATGGGTGTCATTCTCAAATCTAACATCAGTTAACTCAATCTTGCCAAAACGTTCAACATAGATTTGATCACATCCATTAACCATAATCTCTGTGATTTCCTCATCACTCAAAAGTGGTTCAAGTGGACCATATCCAGTAATATCAGCCAGGATCCAGTTAAGCATTCCCTTTCTGGTGGAGAGGTTATATAGCAGATTCTCTTCCGCCAAGACCTGGTTGTAGATGTCTTCGATCTTCTCTCTTAACTTTTGTGGATCAAGATTTTCATTGTGGCTATTATTGTTCAGCAGTACTTGCTGAACTTTGTCACGGACATCATAGAATTCCTTCTTGAGGTCAGAAAATTTTAGTTGCCCAACCGTGTCGGTGGTATCTGTGGTCTTTTTTAGCGCTGGCCGATTTGTAAACATAGTTTTTCCTGTTGGTTTGTCTTAATACTTCGACTAATTCTATTTTTGTATTGAAGGCACTCTCAACACTCTACCAAATGATATCACCATATTAGTGGGAAGTTCATTTGCTTTTATGACAGCATCCAGAGTGGAAAAATTCTCATTCGCAAAAAGAGCCAGGCAAACACCAGAGCTCACTTCAACCTCAGAGAGAGTATATATTATGTCTACTTGCCCTAATAAATCCTGGAAAGTTGTAGATGCGGCTTGATAATCTCCTGCCGCTGCCAATTGTTCAGCCCCCCTGTACTTATTCAGGAGGTCTGAATTTGAGGCTATCTTTTCCTGGAAATTAATGGCGTTAAGAGCATACTGATAGTACGAAACTGCATTCTCATAGTCCCCCACTCTTCCGATTGAATCGCCAAGAAGAATTTGAACCTGGAATATCTTCAAGCGGTTATCGCCATTCTCCCATGCAAGAATCTCCGCTTTTTCCAGAACTTCCCGGGCATCAAGATAAAGACCGGAATTGTAGTGCTTTTTCCCCAACGCGTAATACGCTTCATAAAGCAAGGCGCTTGCATTGCCACCAGCAAAATCCTTATCTGCAGCTACCACTGTTTCGGCCTTAGCCACCGCTTCAGCCCAATCCATATCAATAAAACTATCCAATGTCGCTTGGTAGGAATTAGCATTGTTATATTCTGCCTGCAATCCCGCATTGTCAGGATTTAGGTTCAATGCCTTTCCCAGGTAATAAACGGCTTGATTTACGGAACTGACAGTCTGATTTTTATCTGCAAGATTTGCCCTGGCAAGTTGCGTATATTTTTTTTCGAGAAGATCCCTGCTGATCCTCTGCAAATTCTCGCGCTGAGTGATAAATTCTTTGTTCTGGGGAATAAGGGTCACTGCTTTTCGATAATACTGTTCTGAAAGTGTTATGTCTTCTAAAGAAGTATTATCGTTTTGAAGCTTGCCGATAATGCTATTAAGGTAAGCAAATAACAACTGCTCTTTCATCGTTGTATTGTTCATCTGCTCGTCGAGCGCTAAGGCAGCTTCGTAAGCTTCAATAACCTTCTCCCATTCCTTATTCTGATAAGCAGAATCACCTGCCTTAAGGTATTCAGAAATGTTCTTTTCTTTTTCGATGGTAGCTATCCGTTGAGCGATATCCCACATGCCAGGGTTTTCAGATTCAAGCAGTTTAAGCACTCTCAAGGCTTCATCCTTTTCGCCCTTATCAATCAAATCTGTAGCAGTTTTGTAATGAGCTTCAAATTCCAGAAGTTCGTTAGTTCGTCCGATCAATTCCGGAAGATACTGATAGTCAGGATCAAAAGCCCTGATTTTCAATACAACCTGCAAAGCAGAAGATGGTTGTCCGCTTTGTAAAAGCTGTTCAGCCTGTAAATACAGCGAATCGAGCTGTGAATTTACATTCGGAGTGGGTTCCAGGGGTCTGTTTTTAAGGAAAAGTAGAGATGAAGCTAAAAATACAGCGCCAATCCCAATAATAACGACTAGACTAAAAAGTATCAGCTTTAAGGTAACTTTGCTTTTAGCGAGAGCTTCTTTCTTCCAAATTGAAGAGGTCAAACTATTAACAGACCCCTTCATTTCGAGGTCTTCCCTGATCGTTCGAATTTCAGTTTGTCCCGGGTACCGTAATTCGAGGCTCTCCATCAATTGTTCGCACTCGGTAAACTCCCCTTTTTGATAATGTTCAATCAATTTGAGATATTCAGGATCACTTGAAAACTCAAACTTATCATTTAGATTATCTAATTCTTGAGAATCATTAATGTCAGAATCTTCAGTGGAATTCTGACTGGTTTTTATAGAATTAGTCATCGGTTTACTTTCTGATTTGTTTTTATTTAAAAGCATTCATTATCACAGGAATGATTGGGACCAAGATAACCGCAAGAATGGCAGGAAATATCAACAACGCCATGGGGATGACCATCTTGCCAGGAAGTTTGTTGACATTTTCACGAACACGTTGTTGGCGTAACATCCGCATCTGCAGCGCCTGGCTCTGAAGCACTTCAGCATAACTCATACCAATTTTTTCTGCCTGGGTGATAATGGCAATGAACTGAGAAAGATCTTTCACATCCAAACGATTGCTCATATTTTTTAAAGCGTCCGAGCGGGTTTCACCAAGTTCCATTTCGCCGGTCACTCTCAAAAATTCCCTTCCAAGCTCGGTATCCCAATGCTGACTGATTTTTTGCAGGGATTGATCAAACCCCAAACCAGCGCTGGCACAAACTGAAAGCATGTCCAATACATCCGGCAGACCCCTTTCTATCTGCTCCTGCCTGGCGCGCATTTGCCTGTTCAGCCAGACAACAGGCAGTTCATAAAAAACAAAGATACTCGCCACGCCGTACAGAAGATTGGTTGTGTTTATTGAGCTGATATCACGATTGAGAAAATAAGCAATACCAATGCCGCCAAGCAAAAAAAGGAATTGCAGCGAATAAAATTGCCGGGCGTGTAAATTTTTAGGATGACCAGCAATCTCCAGTTTGTGTTCTAATGCTGCAATGCTCTTTTCGGGTGTGAACCTTCCCAAAAAACCAAGAAATTTGTAAACCCAACTTTCAACAGTCCGGCTAAACAAAGATCCAGTTATCTCACGTCCAATAATTTGCTTTTCGAGAGGATTATTATCGACTTCTGGGATAGGCTCAATCACCTGCTCGAGACGAGCAGACAATCTGCTGCCACCGATCAACAACTTGGCGATGGCATAAAAAACAATTCCCAGGCCCAGAACAGCGATTAATGCTGTGCCAAGAATTAGATATGGACTGGAATGGGCAAGAAAATCTATCATCAGTTACACCTTTGCTCTATACCTTAATATCGGTCATGCGGCGAAGCCAAAGATTGCCCATCAAAACCATAAGCAATGCCATGCCCAACCCTATTTGTGCAATCAGAGAAGTCTTAACAGGTTCAAAATAATCCCTTGAAATAACGTACAAGCCAATAGCCGCAAATATGGGCGTCAGCGTGAGTATGTTTGCGACTAAGCGGGAATATGAGGTCAGTGAGCGGATCTCTGCCATAATCTGCATACGGCTGCGGATGGTACTTATTGTGGATTCCAGAACAACGGAAAGATTGCCGCCGACTTGTGTATTAATGATGATAGCAGTTACCACAATATAAAGGTCGTCATTATCCATTCTTTTGGAAAGATTAGTAAGTGCGTTTTCCAGAGTTAGACCCAGGCGAACTTCTCGAATAACCCGGGAAAACTCCTCCGAAGCTGGAGCCTGGATCTCGTTGACCGCCAGATCTAAAGCCTGCATTAAACCATAACCCGCCTGAACTGCGCCTTTAATCAGAATCAACACGTCCAATAACTGGTTGGAAAACTTACGTTGACGATTGCTTATGGCGAGATCCAATATTATCGGCGGCAACATCAGCGCAAGAGTAGCCAGGAACAAGCCGCCTAATATACTTCCGGTAATGAACAAACCCAGGATAAAGGCGAGAATAGTCCCCACATATCTTGACAGGATGAATTCAGTATCCGTGATTGGCCAATACGCACTGGAAAGCTTTTGTCGCGTTATTTCGGAAGATATTCTGCCCAGAGACTTGTTTAGCTTTTCTCGAAAACCGGAGCTCAGAAGGTTTTCGAATCGGTCTGCTTTTTTTCCAGTCTCTGCTGTCTGGCTGCTATCACTTGATGTGACAAAACGCGATACACGCTCTTTTTCTTTTGACAATCCAAGGTATCTGGAAATCCATTTGACAATGAGGTATAGCCCCATCGTGCTCACTATCAGGATTGCCAATAGAACCAACAAGACAGTGCGTTGTTCCATTACATGACTCCTTGATTGCCTTCCTTATTAGACAAAGAACCGTCTGACACGTTTACCTGATCCATTAACAGGTTTTTGACTTTCCTGGGTATCAATACTCTCATAAGTCTTAAAAAGTCTTTTTGCCACAACTTTATAAGCACGGCTGATAGGACAATTCGGCTTCATAATGACGATAGGAACGCCTTCGTTCAGGCTCTTTCTCATTTGGTCTCCATCAGCAGGTATAATTCCAAAGACCTTCATTTTGAGAATGTTTTCTATCTCTTCTTGCTTGATATCCAATCTTTTACCGGCGCCGTAGAGGATCAGCATTATCTTATCCATCGGATATGACAGTGAGGTGGCAACCTCCATGAACTGCCTGGCGTCGCGCAAAGCAGCAATGTTTGGGTTGGCGACGAGCAGTATTTTATTTGAGGCATCCATGAAGGTTACACTGTTTTCATTCAAATGGTTGCCAGCATCAATGATGATATGGGGAAATTCAAGTTGCAGAGCCTGCAGAACATTAAACAAATCTTCCGGACGAATGCCCTGTCCGTCAAAAATTGACAATGGACTCGGTAAAACATGGATGCCAGAGACATGTTGAACAACCACCTGTCTGATAAGTCTCTTATCAAGCATACCAAGGTGAGGAATAAGATCCATCAATGAATTTCCAGTGCGTATATTCAAATGGAGGGGGACATGTCCAAACAAAAGTTTGCCATCTATCAACAAAACATCTTCTTTTACCTGCTTATGCAAGCTGATGGCGAGGTTTACCGCAAACGTGGTGGTGCCAGCACCTCCCTTTGGGCTGAAGACTGAAAAAACATGACTGTGTTTGGTCGGGGCTTCTGGTGTAGACGGTAGTTCTGAAATTGCCTGTTCTGATTGCTTGTAATCCATGGCACGCTTAACGGTCACACTGAGCGCGTCCTGTTGATAAGGATATTTAACAAAGACGCGCGCTCCCGTGAGCATCACCTGATCTGCATTCGCCATGTGAGCTTCTGTAAGGATGGGTACAAAAGCAATTTGGGGATAAGTACTGATCAATTCTTGAGCAAATTGTAAGGGTTCAGGAGCAAAATCGAAATCCAACAGGATCAGGTTGGGCTGCGCCTCAGCAATGGTATCCGACAGTTTTTCAAGATTTCCCATTTCTGCGATCAGATCATAAAGTTCGTTTGATCCCAGATTGGTTCGCGTCGTTTCTATTAGATCCTGATTGTTTGAAACAAGCAGAATTGTTTTGGGTAGGTTTGTTGTGGGCATTTAGCGTGTTTTTCTCTCAATCAGGGTAAAATTTCTAGTCCGTAAAATTCGATAATGTATTCTTCAGTGACAGGTGTCAGGTCGAACTGGACCGTGGAGGTTGGTGCTCTTAAAACAAAATCAAAAATGGCATTAGTATCCTTCAGATGTTTCAATATCAGCGCGTCCTGAGGGTCCAGCGCAAGGAGATATGCCCTGATTCTTGCTTTGGGTTTGACAATCGTCTCCGCATCGGTTTGACCCGGCAACAGGTTGCTTGATGTGCCGCCCTTTTCCTCGATGACTTCCAGGACCATCGCGGTGACACTAACTTTCTGCATGGTGTCCACTGTAAAGGTTCTGGTCTCTGGTTCTGCTTGCTCTCCAGCCTCAGATGTTGTTTCGCCAACCGTCTTAAGCTCCTGCGTAAAGGTGGCAAAGATATCAATAATGTCCCCTCTCTGGATCATACTTTCCTGGCTCATCAAATCAGTAGCCGGAAAAGCCAGCAATACATGCTCGTCACTCAGGATAAAACTGAGATCCCGATTGTTGTTGGTGGGGTCGGCAAGATTATGCGAAAGTAACATCTCGCCCTGGATAAGATCTGTTTTGATAATCTTACCCACAGCTTCCGTGGGATCAGTCAGCGCGTTGCGAGGGGCTACTTCAACGGGCACAAGCACAAGTTTCAGATCGCTCTCAGTGAGCGTGTCACCCAGGAAAAGATCACGTGTGACCACAACTATCTCAGTCTTGATCGTCTCATCCTGAACAACTGGGGTCTGCTGACCGCCTTGAAAACGCTGGATGAGCAGGTAACTGGCAAAGACACCTACAGCCACAAGTACAATCCCCACAATAATAACAAACATTACTTTAATTTTACTGGACAAAGAAAACCTCCGTGTCAATAGCATCTAATGAGCCTGATTTGCTGAGGAAATCACAAACTTTCATTAGTCAGATAATGAAATCACTTGAAGACCAGCATCGACTCCTTCTGTTCCCCAAAAAAACATGTCAACAGGCAGTCCATCAACAAAATAACCTTCAATTGCATCTTTACCAATGTCTTGTTGGCTTTGTTCAGCGTAATAATAGCCTGGACATTTGCCACCTTGCATCGAAATGCCAAATTCAGCTTTGTGATTCTTCGTAACGCATGTGAGGACGAATGGAGCAAAACCGACAAGACGGTATGCGGATTTATTATTATTCTTCAAATAATAATGAATGCTTCCTAAATCGTAGACGGGATCATCTTGTGGCTGGCATGTACTTCCTTCATCGCAGTACATGTCATAAACGGGCACAATTACAAGGCGAGCCTCCATACCTTCATAGCCGGGTATTGGGTCTAAACCTTCAAAATTGTCAGCTTTAAAAAAAGAAGTAACTTTACCTGATCCTGCGCTAATCCAGGCTGGCAAGTATATGGGTTTGTCTAAGCCATACTTAATGATTTTCTGTAAGTTACTAGTATCTCCTACCGTCGAAAGATCAATCCATGAACGATTTCCACCCGATGCATTTGCACTCAACCCGGCACAAACAATTCCCCCGCTGGTTTTCTCGCAAACTTTGGTAGATTCTGCAACGATATAAATATCATCGAGCGGTAGATTGGCTGCAGATGTCGAACTCAATTCGTTCATCAATGTTGTAAAATCCCAGTTTACTAATGAACAACTTCCTTCCGTCTTACAATCAATAACACTCGCTTTCTTCGGAGCTGATTTATACCAGAAGGCGATGGGTAAGACACGCTGCCCTGCGGAGGGAGAATAACAACCGGCAGAAGCGCTTGCTCCAGCAGAAAGTGTGTCTTCACCGAAGATCCTGGCAAACCAAGAATCTTGTTCCTTCTCAGCCACAACAGTCACCAAGCCTGTGCTTGAATCATAAGAAGCAGTTGTCGATGGATCAGCATTGTTGAGATCAACCGCATATTTCAGGGCTTCAGCCTCAATATCGGATGCGGATTGATCCAGGCAACTCAGCCTGGCACCGGCTAACGCGCCAGCATCCGCGGCTGCCTGGGCTGCACGTCGATTGGCCATCAGCACACCGCCATCCAGCAGTATCGCAGCCAGGCCGATGATGGCCACCATACCAATTGCCACAATTGGCAGGATTTGGGCTTTTTCAAATTTCCTAAAATAGAAAACATGTTTTTTCATCTTATACCTCTCAATTGTCACGAGAAATTGGCTCAATTCGCATGGTAGATTGAGCCGTGATAGGGATGCCGTTCCCAGCCCCAAGAATTAGTTTGATGCCGGGTGTGACGGGAACAAACTTATAGGTCGCTGTAATGGAGATCTTATCCCGAATATCTACAGTCCCTGTAGGGTCTTTTATGGTGTCGATAGAAACAGTGACATCAATATCCGAAGCCGGAATTCCAAATGAGTAATCAGAAATTTTTTGCTTTAAATCAGAATAATCGGGTGCCGCGTCAGCATTAATCGCATTTGTATTCACAATGGCATAGCGCGTGGCTTCCCGGACGGAGTTGGAAAGCGCAGCGAAATTGAATATTGCCCTGCCAATATCAAAAAAACCTAAGATCAGGAATAAGGCGATTGGAAAGATTAGGGCAAATTCCACCAGGGTCTGAGCCCGAAACTGTTGCTTCTTCATGGCAGCACCACCATACTTACTGACGAGCTGATCGTTACGGGACCATCGATGATGCCCATCGTATTTAAAAATCCGTCAAACACCAAATCGACATCCTTTTCAATGGTGATTTCCACTGGTGAACCAACCGCGCAACAGTTAGTGCCCGTCCAATCCACTTCTTCATACGAAATGGTCACACCTGAACTATCTCCCTCTGTGCTGATAGCCTCCCAGGTTTTGCTATACCCCGCAGCACCATCCGCAGGGAAGCGTGAAAGGATATTCGCGCCCTCCCTGGCAGCATTTGTCAGGACGATCTTGAAATAGAACACACGCCCCAAGTCCATGGCACCAATGATCAAAACCAGCAAGATCGGCAGGATCAACGCGAATTCAACCAACGCCTGGGCGCGAGGGCAAATGTGTTTTTTTTGACGTTTATTTGATCTACCTCGCATTCCGTACCTTATTGCTCTCTCCCTCTTAGCGTAATCCTGGCTTTTCAGTTATGAAACCAATAACCAATGCAAAAAATTACTTGTTACATCGTCTGAATAAACCAAAATCACCCGCTAAGACGAGTTTCTTATTCATAAACAATTAATACACTATTCGGTCAAAATTGACTCATATGATTATAGTTCATCCAGCATATTTATTCAAGATATTGATAATTATTCAGATCAGTAACCGGGCTGGAGTGCCAGTCAATGCCAGGACAGACTAATTGAGCGGTCTGGAATTTTGCATGGTATCTCACTACCCGAATTTCTTCCCTGCACAGGCACGCCCCATCTCATACCTACCGGGTTAATTGAACCACAATTTTCATCTTCACCCTGCGTGCTCACCAAATGACTTTTAGTGGTCAATCCCCACACAGGTACCCAGGAACGCTATGGGGCGGGAATTTGGCTATTAATACCGGAGTTTCTCATTTTCCAATATTTTTTTGAATACTCTCTCGTCGCGAAGCTGTTTTCAGGGCACTAAATTAAGAAACTCCAGACGCTTTCAGTTTAGATTGCTTCGTTCCTCGTAATGACAGATGACACCAAAGCAGGGCTTTTCCTGACCTTCTACCCTGACGGGCACCCCCTCTCGGGAGGGGGATAAAGGGGGTGGGTCTTTTCATCGTGAACCTGCAAATGATCTGGCTCTCAACTAATCAAATTCTTCGAAAAATGCCTCGGAATGTCAAGGCGTGTTCTCACCCCCTCTCGGGAGGGGGCTAAAGGGGGTGGGTCTTTTCATCGTGAACCTGCAAGCCGTGGCACGAGAGGACGAGCCCCACCTTGTCAAGGTCAAATGGTTTTGTTAGATTAGCTGAACTTCGACCAAGTCCGTAGGTCGGAATGAGACTGCCTTATGGTGTTAATTTGGCAGGAGCGTGGTGCAGGCTCACTCCGACACGAGGGATAAATGGCGGAGTGCGCAAAAAAAGGCGCATTCCGCCCTACGAACTGAAGTTGGTTGCAATCCTGGACGAGCCAAACCCCGTCAAAGTCAAATGGTTTTGTTAGCACAAAAAATCTCAACTAATCAAATTCTTCGAAAAATGCCTCGGAATGTCAGGCGTGTTCTCACCCCCTCTCGGGAGGGGGATAAAGGGGGCGTGGGTCTTTTCATCGTGAACCTGCAAATGATCTGGCTCTCAACTAATCAAATTCTTCGAAAAATGCCTCGGAATGTCAGGCATGTTCTCACCCCCTCTCGGGAGGGGGATAAAGGGGGTGGGTCTTTTCATCGTGAACCTGCAAATGATCTGGCTCTCAACTAATCAAATTCTTCGAAAAATGCCTCGGAATGTCAGGCGTGTTCTCACCCCCTCTCTCGACGAAGTGCCCGTCAGGGTAGGGGATCAGGAAAAGCCCTGCCTCAGGGTCATTCGTTATCTGTCATTGCGAGGCACGAAGCAATCTAAACAGTTTGCACATCAGCAGCGTGAGAGGTTCACATGAATCTTTTTCATCTGTCATTGCGAGGCACGAAGCAATCTAAACTGTTTGCACATCAGCAGCGTGAGGGGTTCACATGATTCTTTTTCATCTGTCATTGCGAGGCACGAAGCAATCTAAACAGTTTGCACATCAGCAGCGTGAGAGGTTCCCAAACACCTAACCCCTTCCGCTTCGCGAGGACGAGAATTAGTCCTATTTCCTCCAGCTTTTATTGCATTCCAGCAGTTTAGATTGCTTCACAAAAGAAGTTCGCAATGACAGATTAAATGACAGATTAACAGACTTTTGCAATGACAGCTCTTGATCGTGCCGGTTTCACCTGCCCTGGTTTTTAATCCAGGGCGACCGTGCACGGGAATTGACCGAAGGTCTCCATACGACCTTTCCCGTCATAGCGAGGTACGAAGCAATCTAAACTGTTTGCACACCGAAGTTTCTCATTTTAGTGCTCTGAAAACAGCTTCCCAACGAGAGAATATTCAAAAAAATCGAAAACTGAGAAACTCAGGTCATAGGCAAACCATCTGACTTTCTCTGTGCTAAGTCCATAACTCGAAACTTAAAAAAAGCGAATTCTACTGCTCAATGAAAAAAAAATTTTATAGTTTGATCACTAAAAGCGGTAATTTTGGCGACACCCAACTACCCCCTCCAGCGAAGCAGTGGTCGAAGATCCGTGTCGCGCACCAACAGGGAAAAACCAAACAATGGAGGTGGGCCGTATCTGCTATTCACCCCCTCCAGCGAAGCGATGGTCGAAGATCCTTGTAGCGCAGCGAAAAGGAGACAGGGGGATAATGGGGGTGGGTCTTTTCATCGTGAACGCAGTGAAGGATCTGATCTTAATTAATCAATTTCTTCGCAAAAACGGCTTAGAACCACAATCACTACATCTGGTGGGTTGGCTATTATGTGGCGTAGGTTGGCATCGATTCCAAGACACCATACCCTTCAAGTACGATGACCCTCCCTTCGATTGCACTTTCTGATTTTTTTGAATAGTCTCTTGTCGCTAAACCGTCTTCAGGGCACTAAAAAAAGAAACTCCAGACGAGCACTCAAGATTGCTATGGTGCGGGAATTTGGCTATTAATAAACTCATAGGTTCCATTGAGGGTGGTTCCTGTCACAGATAGAACACTAATAACAACAAGAGCAATCAGCAGCAGGATCAAAGCATACTCAACCAGACCCTGACCCTCTTCCCGGTTTAATCTGCCGGGAAATTTCATAAACCAGAAATAAATTCTACTTATCATAATTTTTCCCTCCAAAAATATTGGGTCAATTTTCTATCGAAAAAGTCAATAAGGCAATTATATCCTGTTTATGCGTAATTCCAACCATTTAGTCTCGTACAAGAGCTATTGATTTTATTCCCAATGTGACGAAACAGAAATGTCCTGATCAGGATGAAGCTCTCTGAATTAGACCATCGAAATGAGCAACACTGAGTTAGCCCGACAATCAGTAAATGAGACTCTGTGGCAAATCACACCTAAGGTGGGGGGAAGTTGAATGCCTTGGTTGTGATTTGATTGGCATACGCCAGACCGCGGACGCACGCCTCACCGCTTACATTCGCGATCACGTCCGACCAGCGCATGGGACCTTTGGTATATTCAAAGGTTTCCACGATCGTATCATACGTGCATTGCGTGCCGGCGTTGTAGTTCATCAGGGTCAACTTCCAGATGGTCGCATAGTCAACTGCCACACTGGAATGCCAACCAGTGGCGTTATAGACCCTTTGAGCGGTCTGAAAACAATATCCCAACAGCGTTTCTGCGAGGATATCAACACTGCGGTTAGCTACATTTACGTCAACCCCATACGGACAGGTGGGGCAGGTGGCTACCAGGGAGTTGAGGATATCATCTGCGATCAGCCAATTGGAAACACACTCAGACCCTGCCCGCGCAGGCCAGACCTTCGCGTAAAGATCCGGATTCCATTGCATGGCATTGCGGATCCCAATATTGGTGAGATGACCATAGCCATAATGAATATCATCCTGGATGCCCGGCCAAAACTGGCTCTCATAACGGATGAGCTGCTTAAGCATCACTGGCGGCGTGCCCACGTCAATAAAGGCTTGAAGAATAGGTTCGTTGACCAGGTTTTGCACAATGATGACAGTATCCAGAGAAGCTGCCATGCCGCAGGCATTGGCATAACCATTGAGCATCAGGCCGCCCGCGGGGCAATAGCTGGCATCCACCACCTCATTGATGATCAGCTGCCCTGCCAGGAAATAGAGGGGGTCTTCGCTATAAAGCACCTTGGCGGTCTCGGGAACGTAGACCCAATGCAAGTCTTCCTGGGGAATATGAATACGGTTAAGACAGGCGGAAATCGCCTGGGCAGAGACATTGCGCGGTAGGGATTGGAAAACACTGATACCGAAACTGGCAATAAACACAATTGCGGTGAGAATCAGCCTTGTCACTGCCGACAAACGCTTGTTTTTTTTCTCCGCATAACTACACTCTATCTCATCCCCGCCAAGTGGATAAATTTAATTTAGTCTATCTTATAAAGTCTCTGCTGCCAGAAACTTTATAAGATAGTTGCTAATTTGCCTTGCGTAATCGTTCTACTATTCGACCACACCAGTCAACGCATCACCAATTTCCTCGAAAATGGTATTAATGTTTGTGCCCATAGCCGATAATGCAACAAGGACTACAATCGCGATCAGAACCAGGATCAAAGCGTATTCAACCAGACCCTGACCCTCTTCCCGGCTGAATTTGCCGAGAAAATCTTTCAACCAAAAATAAGCTTGATACATCATAATAATTTTATCCTCCCGAAGATTCTAAGTTCTTATTCAGTCATGAATAAGATGATTAAAATCATTATATGTCTTTTTTTGGGGTTGTCAATAGTCGGTCAGGCGGATTGGTACTAAAAAAACGAAAAGTCTTGGCAACATTTGGTTGAAATGGGAGGGTAAATGATATACTCGAGAACAAAATAAAAATAAATGAGGCTGAACAACACATGAATTTTTGCGCTGGATTAACCACTTCAGTTAATAATCAAATTTTAGTTCACCTGGAATCTGTAGGTAATTCCTCTTTCTATACTTTACTTATCAGCATCTTTCTGGGCCTCTTCATCGGAAGCCTGGTTAACTATTTTGCGGATGTATTGCCAGCCACGCGGCGCTTTAGCCGACCTGTTTGCCCGGAATGCGATCAACCTTTTATGCCAAAAGATCATCTGTTTTCCCTGCGCTGCCCCCATTGCCGCCACCAACGACCCACAAGACATATTATTGTCCTCATCACCAGCGTGATCCTGTGTGCGCTGCTCAGGTTCTTCCCGTTCCACGGGCTAAACTTTTGGGCAAGCCTACCGCTCCTGATCTATTTAGCCCTGATCGTGGTCATCGACCTTGAGCACAGATTGGTGCTGCTTGAAACCAGCCTGTTTGGTTTCGTTCTGATGCTGATATATGGCATTATCTTTCATGGGCTTGGGAAGGCCTTAATCGGCGCGCTGGGCGGGATGTTGATCATGCTGGCTTTGTTCTTATTGGGGATGGCGTTTGGGAAAATCGTTGGCATCATAAGACATAAAGCCATCAATGAAGTACCATTTGGGTTTGGGGATGTGGTGTTTGGGATGATCTTGGGGCTGTTGAGCGGCTGGCCGGCAATCGCCGCGGGACTTTTGTTGGGCATCGTCATTTTTAGCGCATACTCGCTGTTGTGGCTGATAAGTTTGGTCCTCACCAAGCGCTACGAGAGCTTCAGCAACGCCCAGGCTCTCACGCCATTTTTAATCCTCGGGACGATTATTCTATTTTATTTGTAATATGTATGGGCGGGTTCCAAACCCACCCTTTTTATGGAGATAATCCTCTTTTGTAGGCACAATTGTTCTGTTTTGTAACACGTATGGGCGGGTTCCAAACCCACCCAATTGATGAAGATACTCTTTTTTTGGTGGCACGGGCTGCCATGCCCGCCCGGTCTGATTTTCCCTGACCCCTCTTAAACAAAAAATGAGCGCGCAGGGGCTCGAACCCTGAACCAATGGCTTAAAAGGCCACTGCTCTACCATTGAGCTACGCGCCCATGCAGGACGAATTAGGATTTTAGCACGCACTTCGAATCGCGTCAAATGATTTTTGGGCTTTGGTCGGAGCAATTTCCGGCTGAACGGAGAGGTTCAGGAGCAGCAAGTCTTTGACCCCCTCCAGCCGAGGAACGAGGCGCAGGGTCGAAGATCCGTGTAGCGTGGCGGAAGGGAAGCGGGGATTGAGGGGGTGGGTCCTAAAAATGTTTTGCCCGATATATAATTTCTGACAAAAATATAAACTATGTGCCGGACTAAACCTTGGAGTGCTTTCAAGCCTATGATTACTAACAATTACCCACCCCCGCTGAAGGCGGCTTTTAAAAGCGTCAGGTTGAAATTCGCAACCTGACCTACGGCTTCGCTGGAGGGGATTATCGACAACTCAATTCCGACCGTACGGAGGGGGCTTGCTCCCTCCGCAAGGCTGCCAGCGAAGCCAATAAATTGCCAGCTTCCCAAATTTTTCCCAGCAGTCGAAAAGACCCACCCCCTCTGTCCCCCTCCCATCGCTTCGCTGGAGGGGGTTATAGAAAGCGCCTGTTCAAGGCAAACCAGCCAGGCCACGACACATCCGAGCAAAACAGAAACTGGCCTGCCAGTTGCCTGCGAGCTGACGGTATAATTAGCCAAACATTCAACAACCGAGGTAACGAATGACAAAACAAGTTCTCCCCCACGGTCTCTGGCCTTCCCCCATCACCCCTGCCGTTCTGGCGGGCGGCATCCGTATGAATGACGTTCAATGGTCACCAGATGGCGAAACGCTGGTTTGGTCGCAATCCCAGGATGGAAAAACCAGTCTCTTAGCCTGGAAGCCGGATGAGGCTGCCTGGGATCTGACTGGTGATTTCAATCCCTCCGGGTCCGTTGGTTACGGTGGCGGGGATTTTTACGCCGGCAACAATCAAGTCCTCTTTGCTGATCGCAACGGGCGACTTTATTCCAAGCCTTATGGCGCGGGCTTACCCCGTGTCATCACGCCCGGTTTTGGCGGTGCAGCCGCCCCAGTGCTCAGTCCGGACGAGAAATTTATCGTATTCGTGCACACCTATGAAAATAAAGACATTTTGGCAGTCGTCGACACTGAGGGCTCTGAATGGCCAAAAATTCTGCGGCAAGGTGCCGATTTTTACATGCAACCCGCTATCAGTCCGGATGGAAGCCGGCTTGCCTGGATTGAATGGGATCATCCTGAAATGCCCTGGGATGGGACCAGGCTGATGCTTGGCAGGCTAAGCCTAGATGGCATGAGTTTGGATCAGGTGGAGCAACTTGATGGAGATAGGGAAAGGGCTGTTTTTCAGCCATGCTTCTCACCTGATGGGAAAAAATTGGCCTGGTTGGTCAATAACGCAGAATTTGACGACCTGGTGGTGTTGGATCTGGTTGAGGGCAGGACCGCAAAGATCCTTGAGGACCAGAATTTACTTCCTCCAGCCTGGGTTCAGGGCAGACGCGCGCTCAACTGGCACCCAGATGGAAAGTCGATCTACTATCTTGAAAACCAACTTGGCTCAGTCAGCCTCAAGCAGGTTTTTCTGGAATCAAAGCAAATTGAATTGGTAGATACCGGAGAATACACGCTCTTGGAGCAGCCAACGCTTTCCCGCAACGGAGAAATAGCCTGTATTGCCCAATCATCCAGCCTGCCAGCACGGATCATTGTCCTAAAAGACGGTCAGTTCAAAACCATCGCCCGAAGTCAGGCAGATTTTCTGGAACTTTCAGATCTTTCTACTCCCCGGGAATTCAGCTGGACATCTTCAGATGGCGCGGAAGTGCACGGGCTTTATTACGCACCGGCAAACAAAAACTTCAGCTCTGACGGACCACCCCCAACCATTGTTTATGTGCATGGCGGACCAACCTCCCAGGTTTTTGACGCCTTCAACCTCGAGGCAGCCTTCTTTACCAGCCGGGGATATGCCTTCTTTGCGGTCAACTACCGTGGCAGCACTGGTTACGGGCGAACCTATCGAAACGCGTTAAGAGAAAATTGGGGCAAAATCGACCTGCAGGACACAATTGAAGGCAGCCAGGCTTTGGTCAGAGCCGGGTTGGCTGACCCCAATAAACTGGTCATCAAAGGCGGCAGCGCCGGCGGATTCACACTGCTAAACACGCTGGTTCATTACCCCGGCTTCTTCAGGGCAGGGCTGTGTTCTTATGGGGTCTCCAACTTGTTTGATTTGGACACACACAAATTTGAATCCCACTACAACACATCTTTGGTGGGCGAGTTGCCTGAAGCAGCAGAGAAATACCATGCCTGGTCGCCGGTCTTTCATGCAGACAAGATACGGGATGCCGTTGCAATCTTCCAGGGCAGCGATGATAAAGTGGTCCCTCCAGAACACTCTGAGTCCATCGTCCGTGTGCTTAGGGCTAACCACGTTCCGCACGAATACAAGCTGTATGAAGGCGAAGGGCATGGTTTTCGAAAAAAAGCAAACCTGATCGATTACTACGAAACAGTCGATCGTTTTCTCAAACAACATGTCGTATTCAGCTTCAAGGAGGAAGCATGACAATCCGGGAATTAACTCTTAAATCTTCAAATGGTGAAACGCTTTGGGGGCAGGTCTGGGAACCTGAAGAAAAAGCCCGCGCAGTGATCGTGTTGGTGCATGGTCTCGGTGAGCATATCCAGCGCTATCAGCATGTTGCCGAAAAATTCAACGCCAAAGGCATTGCCTTACTGGGCTTCGACCAGCAGGGGCACGGCAAAACAGGCGGAAAACGGGGCGTAATCAACTCCGCGGATGGCTTGATGGAAGATATCACCCAAGCCGTGAAATTAGCCAGAGAGCACTTCCCAGGTCTGCCGGTCTTTCTTTATGGTCACAGCATGGGCGCCGTGGAAGTTTTGTATTACGGGCTGAACGGTCCTGAACTCCCAACCGGCATCATCGCCACCAGCCCCGCGCTGGACACTGCCAGCATGTCGGCAGCTCAGCGTGGTCTCGTCCGGCTGCTTAAGAACGTCCTGCCAAATTTGGCAGTCAATAACGGTTTGCCGATCGATGGGCTTTCAAGGGATGCCGCCAGCAACCAGGCTTATCGCGAGGATCCCCTCGTGCACCCCAAAGCCAGCGTGCGCCTGGCAGCTTTTATGATGGAAGCGGCAGAGGATGTGATGGCGAAAGCCGACGACTGGGGTGTTCCGCTCTACCTGGCGCACGGCAGTGCTGATCCCATCTGCCCGATAGCTGGCTCAGATCAGTTTGCAGAGCGCCTGGGCAGCAAGGTGACCTACAAACGCTGGGATGGCTTTTATCACGAGACCCACAACGAGCCTGAAAAGGACGTGGTCATCGCCGCCATGCTGGACTGGGTTGAGAGCCAGCTAAGCTAATTTAAATACAACGGCGGATTGGAAGCACGACCAAGTCACATTCAGTCAATGCTTTTGGTGCTTCCAATCTCGCCCTACGACTTAATCTTCTGCTAACAAAACCATTTGACTTTGACGGGGTGGGACTCGTCCGGGATTGCCACCAACTGCAGTTCGTAGGGCGGAATGCGCCTTTTTTGCGCACTCCGCCATTTATCCCTCTTAGGTCGTAGGGCGAGATTGAGGACCTTAGTGCGTAAGTAAAAAAGCCACCCCTCCGTCCTCAATCCGCCAAACATCTCCATTTTTTGTGCTAACAAAACCATTTGACTTTGACGGGATTTGGCTCGTCCAGGATTGCCACAGCTTGCAGCGCCGCAAGCATCTTTTCGCATTCTTCCAAAGCATAGGCTTCGTGTTCTGCCCAAGGGGCATCCATGCCAAGCTGGTCATAGGCAACCGCTAGTCCCCCATACAAAGCCAGGCCCAGAGAATGTGTCGCGCTGTGAATGCTGGATGCCGCCTGCCCGATTGCCCTGGCAGCCACCTGAGCGGCAGGGTTTTCTTCAGCCTCACGAGCAGCTTCATGGCAGCTTAATATGTGCTTCTTTGCTTCAGGCAGCTTCACTTCTTTCCGGAGCCATTTGCGGGCATAATCCAAGGCAAGCTGCGGTCTGTGATCCTCAGGGTAATGCTTGGCATAAATGGGTAAGAAATTCACTTCTGCATAGCCAGCAGCCCAATTCACCAGCGTTTCTTTGCTCTGAGTCTCGATCAGCCGCATCAAGCCTATAATCGGTTCTGCCTGCCAGTTACTCAGCATCTTTCGGTATTTTTTCATTAGCAAATTGTAACCGGGAGGAGAAAAAAAGTGCCAGCCTGGCCAGGCTGGCATCTGGCGGAGAGGGCGGGATTCGAACCCGCGATACCTCTCGGTATACTCGCTTTCCAAGCGAGCGCACTAGGCCAGCTATGCGACCTCTCCGCGTGAGCCGCTATTATAACAGAATTTTACCGCTGTGAAGAGGATAAGAAGGGATTGTTTAGCGGTGCCCGCCTGTCCAATTGATCAGATCCTTCGTTGCACTCAGGATGACTCAATGTTTGTCATTCTGAACGCAGTGAAGAATCTAAAACCTTTATTTCATATGACCCATCGATGCTGCTCAAGCCAATAGACGGCAATGCAGTATTAATAAAATATGTTTTGTCGGAGTGAGACCGCTGAATGGGTTGGCATGCAGATGATTATCTGGCGGTCTCATTCCGACCTACGAGAAGAGTGTGATTCATTCTGAACAAAGTGAAGAATCTAATACAGAAAATTTGTCAGATCCTTCCTTACACTCAGAATGACCCGTCGCTTGTCATTCTGAACGCAGTGAAGAATCTAAAACTGTTATTTCATGAGACCCTTCGCTGCTGCTCAAGCCAATAGATAGCAATGCAGTCTTGGATGAGAATGTGTTTTGTCGGAGTGAGACCGCGGAATGGGTTGGCATACAGTGAATCATCTGGCGGTCTCATTCCGACCTACGAGAAGAGTGTAATTCATTCTGAACGCAGTGAAGAATCTAATACAGAAAATTTGTCAGATCCTTCCTTACACTCAGGATGACCCGACGCTTGTCATTCTGAACGCAGTGAAGAATCTAAAACTGTTATTTCATAAGACCCTTCGCTGCTGCTCAAGCCAATAGACAGCAATGCAGTATTGGATGAGAATGTGTTTTGTCGGAGTGAGACCGCGAAATGGGTTGGCATGCAGTTAATCATCTGGCGGTCTCATTCCGACCTACGAGTAGAATGTGATTCATTCTGAACAAAGTGAAGAATCTACAGGCAAAGTGCTTGGGGGAATGCTAAAAGTCATCCCCTCGACTATTGGCAGATCGCGGCGATCTTCTCAACAATCTCCGCGATCAGCGCCTTCCTCCTGCCGACCAAAATCCAATTCACCACGCCCGTCGCACTCAACTCGCCGCCTTTGGCCTTCACCAGTTTTTCCATGCCATTGATCGCCTGGTTACCACCCCAGGAAGGGAAGGGAAATGCCTGCGTGACAAAACCAGCCAGCAGCTTTCCATCCAACGAAGGGATTCCTTGCAGGTAGGCTTGCATCACCGCCGCCAGACTGAACCCATTAACAGGTGCAGCGAAAACAAGCATGTCGTAACCTTGCGTGGATGGCGAATTTGAAAGCACGACCTTTTTTGGATCCATTTCCACGTCATTGCTTGCTGTCACTTGCTCCAGGACCGCCTTGTGCCCCTTTTCAAGAAGCGTTTCGCGTAATTTCTCCGCAACCGATAATGTATTACCTGTTTTTGAAAAAACCATAATGCCAATATTCATAATGTCCTCACAATGTTGAATTCTTTGCGTGTGGTAAAACCTGCCAGCCAGAAATCATACTACGAATAGTGATTTATGAGCACAAGAGCGCCCGAAATTGATGAAATGACTTAAACGCAGACTTTGACTTTAGAAAAGGACGTTCGAAAGATCATCGCGGTACTGCCGCACGCTTGGGTAGGCTTCCCCCAAAACTTCCAACAGAGCCAGGTAGATCTCGTGCAGTTGACCGTCATGGAAGTGCTTATCCTGACGAAGGATATCCAAAAATCCATCCAAAGCCATCTCAATTTTGCCACTGCGTGCCAGCCGCAGGCTGTTGCGATAGGCTGCCTCAAGCGGATTAGCGCTCATCTGGGGTAGTGAATCGAAACTGGCATAAGCCTTTGCCAGTGGCAGCAGGTTTTTGGCGGTCTTGAATTCGGAACTGGAGGGGAAACTATTTAGAATGGCGTAGGCATCATGCCCTCTCCCTTGCCAAAGCAGAGCGCGCGCCAGCGCCAGCAAGCCGGCTGGGTCACCGTGGCTCTCGTAAACATACTGTGTCAGAGCTTCTTCCGCCCCTGCCAGATCTCCCAGCAGCATCAGGCTCTTGCCCTTCTCGAGCAGCAAATTGCCTGCCTTAGGCAAAACCCGATCAATAAGCAGGCGTAGGTTTTGCTCGCTGAGTACACCAGTAACCTCCGCCACAACCCGTCCATCCACAAAGGCTTTCACCGCTGGAAGCTGCTGAACCTTTAGGCGGGTAGCCAGTTTGGGCTGGTCATCCACATTCACGCGTGCCAGCCTGAATCCGCCGTCTGCCTCGTGAGCCAGTTTGGCAAGATCGCGCGATTGCACCCTGCAAGAAATACACCACGGCGCCCACAAATCCAGCACCACAGGCACTTCGAGAGAGTAATTTACTACCTCTAACTCGAAAGTGTCTTCACTGATGTCAATAATATTTGCGGCTGCCATATGCCCTCACCTGAGTTAATTCTATCAGAATTACTCCTCATCTTCGGGTGGAGTGATCGCCGGTTGTTTGATCTCAACCACGTCTCCGTGATAATCCACCACGATTCTGAAGCCGGTCATGCCCAGGTAATTCCGCATATCCTGGGGCAGCCCAGTGTCGCGCAGCTGCTCAAATTGACCTTGGGAGTTTTCAAGCTGCTGTCGGATGACGGCAATCGAAAAAATATCTTCCTGACCGAGCATTTTCGCGGTTTGTTCGCTCAGAAAGTCTTCATTACCGCTAATTCCTGCCGTCAGCGCATCCCAGACCTGGCGGTCAACCTCCTCAGCGGGGATGTGCCTCAAAAAACCCCAATCGTCCAATACATAGCTGGGGTCTTCGCCCACCCATGTTACCGACAGAGGTTGATCTAACGTATCAAAAACCAAGCCTTCAAAAAGCGCTCTTTTCACTTCTTCCATCCTTATTTCTTCTTTGAGATGATTATAGCGAAATACTATATAAGAATGATTAACAAACTTAGACACAGCCAAAACCATTCTGCCATTAGCAGACTCAGACGAGGTCGATACGATATGCATTGGATTAGTTTCTTGGTTGAGGCGACGCAGTGCAAAGCCTCCCCTTACGGGATGCCATGCTGACCCGAGATGTCTGTGGGCGAGACAAAGTGCCCGCGAAGCAGGGTATTGGAAGCATCAGAAACAATAATTTGAATGTGACCTTATTGTGCTTCCAATCCGCCGTTTACAACTCTCCATAAACGCGAACGGCGGATTGAGGACGGTCAAATGTATGTGTTCACCACTGCTGCATCGTCCTCAATCTCGCCCTACATCTAGATCATTTAGCGTGTAGGTCAGGTTCTTCTATTGAACCGGACGTCACGAATGGTGGTTAAATAACGTCCTCAACAAAGGGGGGCTTCCAGCGTCAGGTTGAACTACGCAACCTGACCTACACCTAAGTTATCGAACTCATCGAGACGGAAGTACACCGGTTAAGGACAATAAATTGTGGGGAAACTCAGACCCCGCCGTATCCGGTCACCACATCCACCCGCGTGCCAGTCTCCTCGGTGTGGTAATACTGATCAAACGGCACTGCGGGAGTGGTCCAGCGGTAGATCCACTTGGCATCCTCGGCTTTCATATTGATGCAGCCGTTGCTCATCACATTTCCCCAGTTGGAATGCCAGAAGGCTCCATGGAAAGCCACCCCAAAAATGGTGATGTAACTGACCCATGGAACACCGGGCAGATCATACACATTCGGGTTGGCAGGCTCGTTCACCATGCGCCGGCAAGGGCGCTTGCGGTGGGTCATCCAGCGCCCAACCGGCGTGAGTCCATCCCGGATGCCGGTGGAACAGAGCGTCTTAAAAACCAGGCGGTCGTATTCAAAAGCACGGATTTCCTGCTTGTAAAGGTCCAGTTCGATGCGCTTGGCATCTGGCGCAACGTCCGGATGGATCGGACTCACTTCCTCAGGCTTGGTCAAATGCACCGTTCTGGCAGGAACGTAATAGGAAAGCCCGTTGAGGTCATCCCAGAGCTCGTACCAGGGCAGACCATATTCATCATGTTCGAGTTTTAGCACCCAGAAGTTATTTTCATAGTAGAAAGTGCGGTGAATATTGCGCACATTAGGCTTAAGATATACCGGAACTTTCGGTACTGTGATCTCGCCAAGCGTTCCACCTTCAGGAAGTGGGTCCCTTGGCACCGGGTTCAGGCGATTGAACACCGGCTGCACCCAGGCGGCTTCGATATATTCAGTATCGCTAATCTGATACCAGCCGACTTTTTTCTTGAAGATGTTTTCAACGTAAATCAGTTTTGGCAGCGAGATGATATCATCATATTTGAAAAATCCACTGTTCTTCGAGCGCGCATTGGGCTCTTCGTGAATCAGGAGCTTATAACGCAGGATGCGGGCAAGCGGTGGATCCAGATCGATCAGAGCTGCTGATGCGTCTGAAACTGGTGAGGGCAGGAGCATACTTAAGGCGCCCAACCCCACAGTTTTCAAGAAACTTCTACGTGTTAGTTTGATGTTTTCCATTAGGTTAGTAGTGTATATGAACTGGAATCCCCACAAAAGCCCAATTGTATACCCAGCCTGCCTGGCTGGTTTCCATGTTCACACAACCATGGCTCATAGGATAACCAAAATTGCTATGCCAATAGGTGCCGTGGATGCCATAACCGCGGTAAAAGTACATCACGTATGGCACATCGGGAAGGTAATAACCCGGACCTGCCATGTCATCATAGAGTAATTTAACCCATACATGGTAGATCCCGGTGACAGTTGGCGTATTGGGCAGACCAGTGGAAACGAGGAATGAAGCCACCAAAGTTTCGCCTTCAAAGGCATAGAGCATTTGCTGGCTGAGGTTGATATCAATCCATTTGTCGCCGAGTGGTTCAGAAACACCCGGATTGTAATAGGGTTCGGTCTCTTCCGGCTCGTATGGAATGACCTCAACCGTAGGTACAGGCGTCTCAGTTGGCGTGGCAGTCGCGGTGGGCGTGGCTGTTGGCGTGGGCGTGTTGGTTGGGGTCGGAGTTGGCGTGGAGGTAGGGGTATTGGTAGGTGTAGCCGTGTTGGTGGGTGTCAGGCTCGGCTTGAGTGGCACAGTGTCTGTCTCCACCAGTTGAAACTGAGCGCCTGCGGAAGGTTGGGAACGAATGATCCCGACCGAATACAAGCCGAGCAGCAAGGCTGCTATCAACAAAACGCTAAAAGCCCATCCCCAAGCCAGCCGCCGTTTGGATTTTTGCTTTGGAGCTTCCCGGGAAATCACTGGCGGCGCTTCAGCCGGAAGCGCTTCCTTTTTCCAGCCAGTCGCGGAGCCTTGTCTCAACTGAGTGCTTGCCCACTGCATGCCGTCGCGCGCGGTCTGGTTCTGGGGGTCTTGATCGAGCACTTTCCTCAGCCAAATCACACTTTGATGCGGCTCAGAAAGCCCAGCCAAAAGCAGCATCGCGGCAATGTTTTCCGGATCGCTTGCCAGAACCTGCTCAGCCAGTTGCCGGGCAAGCCCGGTATTGCCATCCAGAACAGCCTGTTTGGCTTGCGCTATCAGCTCTTGCGTATTTGTGCTCTGACTTTCCATCAACTCCAGGATCCAGGCTTATGGTTGCGTTCCCGGATCGGATACTCCTTCATTATTCATGTAGCATTTTATGCCAGCGACGATGCCATCAGCCAGGAGTTCGGGGTTTGAGGTCAGGATAGCCTGGTCAAGATTCAGGAAACCGATCTCAATGATCCCAGCGGTAGTGTTGGGATCAATCTCCGAAAAAGCATGATAACGGGTCATGTCATTTGTCACTGATTGGTAATGATACCTTAATCCGGTGATATTGGCATAGCGGTCAGCGATACATTGCACAAGCCTGCTGGAGTTTTCGGACTTGGTTTCCGAGAGGGCTGCAGCCACTTTGAAGCCGGTAGCCGAGTCGTTGATATAATCGCAGGAGTCGGCGTGGATCGAGAACAGCAAACCCGCCTGGTAGTCCTTCAGACGCGGGTCAAATTCATCCAGAAGTTCCACTTCATAGCCCATATCAATCAATTTCATCTGCGCAAATGTGGCGACGTTGCTGTTAACTTCGAGTTCTGTCAGCCCATTGCTGCAGACTGCGCCTGAGTCACTACCCCTGTGACCAACCACAATCCCGATTTTTTTGACTGGGAAACCCAATGGCAAGGGAGCCGGAGTGGCAGTAAGCGCCTCTGCCTGGCTCGGATTGGCAGCCTGCGCCATGCGGTTTTGCAGATTGCCGGGCATCAAACTCCCTGGCATCCACAACGAAAACAAGGTGGCGGTTATGACACCTACCCCAATAACAGAGGAAATCACCTGGGCAAACAGCCTGCCATTGCCGGGTACCTGCTTGCTGCGGGGTGCTCCTTCGGGGTGCGCCTCCCGCCTGGATGTGTGTCCTCCCCCACTTGTTTCCGGCGTCCAGGCTCGGCTGTGCATCGCTTCGTCCGCATCAATACTAGCTTCCCGGCGTACCTGTTCAAGTTCCGGCTCAGTCCCTTGGTTTTCAAACGAAAAACGTGACTGCCGCGGTTTTGGCTCGTCATCTAATTGGTGCATTTCTCTGGACATACTGATTCACCCTGTTCTCTTCGCGCAAAATATGCGGGAAGCTGAATTACTTTGTATAATGACAGTAGGCCTGTTTGAGGCTTGAAAGGAATGGTGCAAATCCTATGCCAGCGCAACTTACCCCTGATGAACGGGCTGCCTTGCTGAAAATCGCCCGGCAGTCCCTGATTGATGCCGCCAATAACCGCCCTCCCACACCCTTACCCGAAGATCTGCCTCCTGCCTTGCTCGAAGTCGGTGCGAGTTTTGTCACTCTGACTGCGCGTGGGCAATTGCGCGGCTGCATCGGCACACTCGAAGCCTATCAGCCCCTCGCCAGAGATGTGCGCCAGCGGGCAGCCCAGGCAGCCACCCAGGATTACCGCTTCCCCAAGGTGCGCCCAAGTGAAGTGAACAACATCCACATCGAGATTTCACGCCTGACCAAACCTGAGCCTTTGGCTTATTCCGAGCCGGCTGAGCTGCCCAAATTGCTTCGCCCCCATGTGGATGGAGTCGTGCTCTCGGACGGACTGCGCCAGGCGACGTTCCTGCCCCAGGTTTGGGAGCAGCTTCCGGACCCGGCCGAATTCCTCAGTCACCTCTGCCAGAAAATGGGCGCCCAACCCGACCTCTGGCGCCGCCGCGTACTGCGGGTGGAAGTTTACCAGGTGGAGGAATTCGAAGAAGCGAGGTAATTTTTAATAATTAAGACCGTTTAACAGCTCAGGATGATCAAAAGTTGGGCCAGAATCCTTGTTTCACCAGGGCGTAGTTGCTTACCATCGAAAGCCTTGTTTGAAATGGATGCGATCATTTGTAGGCGAGACAAAGTATGTAGGACGTGATTGACAGCACTGAAACCTTTATCAGCCGCAACTTGGACGTGCTGTCAATCCGCCAATGCAATTCAACTTGACAGTATGGCTGTATCGGAATGCGCCTGGTGGGCAATGGATTGCGGACGGGCAGCCTGATCTATTTACCAATGGTAGAACATCCCCAATCCTCCACCGGGCACTTTGCTTCGCCCTACACACCTTGATCTAAAGAAAAACAAAAACGACCCTGATCGGGTCGTTTTTGTTCGTCAAGCACACTGTTTAGTAAAGTGGGGCGCCTTGCCCTCCAGGAGTCTGTGAGTGGGCGTAAGCCTGCCCGGTCAGATGGGCAACGATCAGCTGAGAATAGAAACCAGTGACAATTGCGCCAATAACCAACACAATCCCACCCAGTGGGGCAATGATCGCGCTGCCGAGCAATATTCCGCCAATTACGATCAGCCAGGCTGTGAAGTTGTTTCTGAGCATGCGGAAAATTTCTTTGAAATCGAATGCCGCTCCAATCCGTTCCTTAACCGCAAGGTTTGCATTGACTGCGGGCATCAGCACTGTCATAAAGAGCGCGTAAAGCAGGATCGCGAACCCACCCAGAATCGCTAATATGATCGCAAATGCCGTAGCGGCATTACTGTTTTCCGTCAAAGCCAGCGGCAGGAACAGTAGAAGACTGACCAGAACAATCGGCAGTCCGTAGAGCAGGTTCGCCACAAACACCTTAAATCCTCTGCCTAGATCCGCTCCAAATTCAAGCTCAGGCAGTGGTTCCGCCTGATGCTCCGCCACGTTGCGGGTGACACGCATCAGGTAGCCGGCAACTACCATCCAACCAATGATTGGGATTAGAGTCACCAAAAGAGGAATGACCAACTTCTCGAGCCAACGTTGATCGTCAAAAATGTACGTAAAAGCTTTTGCAAAATTCATTTTTCTTCCTTTTAAATTGATAATAAGAATGTTAAGTCGCTTATAACTGCTTCGCCGCTCCTAAGCACAAAATTAACGTTGCCATGCCAGTTATGCGGCAGGAAATACCTAATTAGAGCTGCGTGAATTCATCCACGTTGAGCACAAAAACCGTTGCTTTCTTTTCCTGTGGACTTCGGGCAGCAGTACAGTTCTCGCGCAGCACTTCAAGCGCGCGAGACACACAGCTTTCTTCAACGCCAATCAGGAGGGTGCTGCGCCCGCTGCGCAAAAAACCGCCCGTGGACGCAATCTGGGTCACACGAAAATCTTCAGCGGTCAATTTAGCAGATACGCGTTCGTTGTCGTCATCTCTGATAATTGCGATGATCAGTTTTTTCATCCGATTTCCTCGTAGTGTTCAATCTCCAGGTCAAAAATTGTCACGCCACCTATCTGCACTTCGGTTGGGATGAGTGATCCCATTGGCAGATTGTCGATCACAGGTGCCACATAACCAATCCGGCGCCCTGCAACATCCTGCAGCAACTTTCTGAGCTGATCAGTTTCCTCCTCCGGGCAGCCAATCAGGAAGGTAACATTGCGTTCACGCAGCAACCCACCCACACTTGGCAGCTTGGCAAAGGGATAGGCGGTCTTCCCCAGCGCATTCTCCACATTCTCGCTGTCTGGGCTAGTGACGATCACCAGCAGCATTCTTTGATTGGTTTGAGCTTTTTCAGACATTAGCTTGCTCCCGTAGGATCCTATCTAATTTTAGCTTAATTATTGGGTTCAATCAAACCAGTTGACAACCATATCCTCAAGATCGTCCATATCCACTTCTGTTTCGTTCACCACTTTGCCATACACTGATCCGCCAGCTTTGCGGGTGGAATCCCGGTTGCCGGTCTTCAGGGGATGCCACCAGGGAAGGTCCTTTCCTTCGGAAACAAGCAGGTAGGCGCAAGTTTTGGGCAGCCAATCGACATGATAGACGAGCTCAGGGGTGAGCAAAATGCACTCTGGCACGTTCTCGTGGCGGTGCTCGTAGTCAGTGCACAGGCAGGTTTGCATGTCCATATAGCGGCACACCACGTTGGTAAAGCGCACACCGGTAACGCCAGGCTCACGCAGCTTGAACAGGCAGCACTTTGAACAACCATCACATAGCGCCTCCCACTCTTCGCGTGTCATCTCCTCCAGTTTTTTGTGCAACCAGTATTCCTTTTCCATCTCAACCCTCCTTTGCGGGGAACAGATCCGGCTTCACGAACGGGATTAAATCGAACTTAACCGCTTCCGCATAAAACTGGCTGCGGCTTACTCTTCCGTCTGTCAGCAAGCCCACGCCTCCACTATCGCGTTTGGAACCAGACACCCCAAAGACCAGGTCATCCGCATCCCCAAGCTCCATCCCCTGCCGGATCAGGTCGCAGACTGCCTTGGGCAGCTCGTAGCTGGCTGAACGGGCTCTGCCTGCTTGCTGCCTGCCTAAAACCACCACCCAACAATAGGAAAGATAGGATTCAACGTCATCCGGAACAGGCTGCAGCCCGCCTTCAATGCCCAGCCAGAAATCCGCGTTTCCTTCAAGCTCGCGTGCTGCCTTGGCGCGATTTTTTGCTCCCAATAGCGTTTCAGCATCGCTCAAAGGTTGAGCGCTGACGCCTGATGGCACACTTACCGGCTGCAACCCGAAGCTGACCTCAGGGAAAAAGCTCGCATAAGCAGCACTGACAGCCTCCAGTTTGGCTGGGTTTTGCGAGCCGACAATGATTCGCAGATTACTCACAGTCCGGCACGCTCCTTGAGGACGCCCCCGAGGCTGTGCATCAGGTTTTCGACCTCCGCGCAAAGCGCGTCTGCTTCCTCAAGGAAAGCCTGGGCTTCAGAATCCTGCTCATAGCCTAGCAAGTTTATCCTGACGTTCAGGCGGGCGGCTTCAAAGCCGGCTTTGGCAAGATGCGCGCCAGCAGCGGCGTCTGAGATGGCGTTGATGTTGCCAATTTCTGCCATGCGCAGGGTCATTCTGAGCACCGCCACACAGTCTCGCGCCGTTTCCAGCGGCACCTGGGCGGCATAAAAGCTGGCTACACGAATAGCTTCTTTGCGGGCGGCGATCTGGGCCTCATCTGCCTTGGGCAGGCGGCGCGCGATCAAAATGCCGTCGAAAGCTTCCGCGTCGTGCTGGATCGCCTCAGTCAGGCGGGTCCGCAGCAGTTCGCCATCTTCGATCACCTGCCAGCATTCCGCTTCCGCGGCTGCATACTTGGGCTTGCCAACCGTCAAACGCGCCACCATCAGCGCCAGTGCGGCTCCGAGCGCGGCGGTGTGGGCTGCTGCTGAACCGCCGCCAGGGGCTGGAGTTCCTTCCGCAACCTGGTCAATAAAATCAGGTTTATCGTTGGCGGTTTCCTGCTCCTCTTCCTCAAAACCAAACAAACGGTTTTCGAGGAGCTGGGCGTTTTCAAACCCATCCATCTGCATGTAGTAGCGGGCGGCATTTACCATCGCCTGGGATGGCACCAGCCCCACAATCTCTGAGTGGTGGATGCCAACCCCATAGCGCTGAGCTTCACGCCGGACAAACTCGGTCACCTGCGCCATCGGAGAGCGGTGGAAATTGGTCAGGTTCATCGAAACCTGCGCCAACCCCTCCACCAAAACTCCCATGCCCTTCACGAAGTGGAAACCCCCGGAGGAATTGCGCACGCGCCGGGCAATCTTCTGGGCAATGCTGACATCGGGCGTGTTAAGGAAGATGTTGTAAGCGATCAGCGGTTGCCGTGCCCCAATCACGGTCGCGCCGGCTGGGCCCAAGCGCTTCGGTCCCAGGTCTGGCTCGCGGTAGGGGTCGCTGGCGATCGCCTCTTTGATGCCCTCAAATTCACCCCGCCGGATATCTTCCAGGTTCTTGCGATCCTGCCGGATGGCAGCGTCTTCATAAAAATAGACTGGAATGTCCAGCGTCTCTGCCACCCGCTTGCCAAGGCGGCGCGCCATCTCGACGCATTCCTGCATGGTCACCCCCGCAATCGGCACAAACGGCACCACGTCCGCCGCACCCAAGCGTGGGTGTTCGCCCTGGTGCTGGTTGAGATCGATCAATTCCGCTGCCCTGGCAATCCCAAGGTAAGCGGCTTCCTCTACTGCCTCAGGTGTACCAACAAACGTAAGCACCGTGCGGTTGTGATCCACATCAGAATGCCTGTCCAGCATACGCACACCATTCACGCTCGCGACTGCAGCGATAATCGCGTCAATCACTTCCGGGCGCCGGGCTTCTGAAAAGTTGGGGATGCATTCAACAATTTTTGGGGGCATAGCTTCTCCTTCGATAGCAATACTTTATTATACCCACCTCCTGCTGCCTTGTTCAAAAATGAAAGTGAATCCGTATTTCTCCAATAAATGTTGACATTAGGGAATATATGAAAATAATTTGGAGTTCTTCTATAAAATACTTGACAATGAGTTAGAAAAGTTATAATATAATGATACAATAATATAATAATGGAGGCGTCAATGTCCAAATTACCGATTAGTTGCCCAGTCTGTCATGGTCCTATGAACGTGCTGGTCTATTACTGTCCTGAATGCGATGTTACCGTTGAAGGAGAGTTTGTGCCTGAAGCGGATCCGATCCATAGGCTCAGTAATGAACAGCGCAATTTCCTCCTCACCTTCATCACCTGTGAAGGCAAACTCAATCGTATGGAAGAAGTCTATGGTCTCTCCTATCCTACTCTCAGGAACCGTTTGCTGGATTTAATTGAGACACTGGATTACACCCCGCAACACGCGTAAACAATCGTTCGCATTAGAGAAAAAGCTGGCTAAAGTTTAGCCAGCTTTTTGTTGTTTTTGCAAATTTATTGCTAAGATTGGTGCCATTCCGCCAACTTTACCCCCGCAGGAAACAGTTCCGCCTGTTCCTCATCTTGCGCCTTCACACCAACTTATCTTGGTTGAGGCAGGCCTCAACCCTACAAGCTCTTCCCCTCAACCCTACACGCTCCTCCCCTCAACCTAACCTGCTTCACCTCTAAACGCTACGCGTAGAAGAACACGTTTGGCGATTTCCTGTGTCCGGGCGGAGCTCGACAATATCGCAAAAAGATTCTTCACTGGGCTAAGAATGACAAAGACTCGCGGTAGGGAATGGTCTTGCGCCATTCCGTATGGCTGATGAGCCCGGCAAAATTGCGAGAAGATTCTTTACTGTGCTCAGAGTAACAATATGAACAAGAAAGCCGGTCGTGTGACCGGCTTTCTGAGTAATTTTGTTGAAACCTTTCGGTTTAGTACATCCCACCGCCCTGGGGCATGGCCGGAGCCGCGCCTTCGGGAGCGGGGATATCGGTAATCAGAGCCTCGGTGGTGAGGATCATCGCCGCAATCGAAGCCGCGTTCTCGAGCGCGCCGCGGGTAACCTTGGCGGGATCGATCACGCCGAGTTCAACCATGTCGCCGTATTCTTCGGTCAGCACATTGAAGCCGATGTGTTTGTTGTTCTGGTCAGCCTGGCGCTGGCGGACATTTTCCACCACCACAGAGCCATCCTTGCCGGCATTCTCGACGATTTTCTTCATCGGAACGGTCAGGGCGTTGCGAACAATGTTGATACCGATCTGGGCATCTTCCTGTTCGAGTTTCAGGTCCTTGAGCGCTTCCACTGCGTTCACGAGTGCCACACCGCCGCCAGGCACGATGCCTTCTTCAACGGCTGCGCGGGTCGCGGAGAGCGCGTCTTCCACGCGGTGTTTCTTTTCTTTCAGCTCGGTCTCGGTGGCTGCGCCAACACGGATGATGGCAACACCGCCGGAGAGCTTCGCCAGGCGTTCCTGGAGTTTCTCACGGTCATAATCGCTGGTGGTATTTTCGATCTCAACGCGGATCTGTTCAATGCGACCCTTGATGGCGTTGCTGTCGCCCTTACCGCCTACGATGGTGGTGTTGTCTTTATCGATGCTGATCTTCTCTGCGCGGCCGAGATCTTCGATGGTCGCGTTTTCCAGCTTGCGGCCGGTCTCTTCGGAAATCACAGAAGCGCCGGTCAGGATAGCGATATCCTGCAGCATAGCCTTGCGGCGATCGCCAAAGCCGGGGGCTTTGACTGCCACAACGTTCAAAACGCCGCGGATCTTGTTCAAAACGAGCGCCGCGATCGCTTCACCGTCCACGTCTTCAGCAATGATGACGATGTCGCGCTTGCCGACCTGCACCATTTTCTCGAGCAGGGGCACGATATCATTGGCTGCGGAGATCTTCTTGTCGTAGATCAAAATGTAGGGTTCTTGGATCTCAGCCAGCATGTGCTCGGGGTCGGTCACGAAATAGGGGCTGATGTAGCCGCGGTCGAACTGCATACCTTCCACGTACTCAGTCTCAAATTCGAGAGCCTTGGATTCTTCAACCGTGATGACGCCGTCTTTGCCGACTTTATCCATCACGTCCGCGATCAGCGAGCCAATCTGCTCGTCCTGGGCGGAAATGGTGGCAACGTTGCCGATCTCGGCTTTGGTGGTGATGTCGATCGCCTGGTTCAGGATTGATTCAGAAACAGCCTTCGAGGCAGCTTCGATGCCGCGCTTGAGCAGCATGGGGTTGGCGCCGGCAGCCAGGTTCTTGAGACCTTCGGTCACGATGGCGTGCGCCAAAACGGTGGAAGTGGTGGTGCCATCACCAGCGATATCGTTGGTCTTGGTGGCGGCTTCCTTCAGGAGCTGGGCGCCCATGTTCTCATAGGGGTCTTCGAGTTCGATTTCTTTCGCCACAGTCACGCCGTCATGGGTGATGGTGGGGGATCCGTATTTGCGGTCCAGGGCTACATTGCGTCCCTTGGGACCTAAGGTGGTGGCAACTGCGTTAGCCACAGTGTCAACGCCATTCTTCAGATATCGGCGTGCTTCTTCTCCAAAAACTAATTGTTTAGCCATATTTCTAATCTCCTTGTTCCAATAATCTTAAAGAATCGCGAGGACGTCGCTCTCGCGCATGATTAACAGTTTCTTGCCGTTGTATTTAATCTCAGTGCCGGAATATTTCGCAAACAGCACCGTGTCGCCAACCTGCACATCCAAGGGGATGCGGTTGCCCTGGTCGTCGCGGTCGCCGGGACCAATGGCGAGCACAGTACCCTTCTGGGGTTTTTCTTTCGCGGTTTCGGGCAGCACGATGCCGCCAGCGGTTACTTCTTCCTGCTCGATCGGTTCGATCACGAGCCGGCTTCCTAAAGGTCGCATAGATATTGTCATGGGGTTCCTCCGTTTAATTTCTCGTAAAATTAGCACTCTGTTAGATTGAGTGCTAACTTATGATACGCACTCCGGGGCTGGAAGTCAAGCCTGTGTAAGATTTTCTTACGAAATGTTTACATTTTTGGCAGGTAAAAAGGGCGCGCGGTGGGCTACATCCACGGACTGAGGGCGGGGGGATGTGAGAAAGTGCAAAAGTGCAAGGTTTTTTGCTGTGTCATTTTTGCGCTTTCATGATATGTTCACGGTCAGGCAAATCGGTTCAGGTATAATTCAACTTACCCGACCCTCTCATCTTTTTCGGCGGGGTTAATTAAGGGATAATTCATGAGCAGTAACAACGAACTAAAAAAAACAATGACTGCCCAACTACCAGAACACTCCGCTAATGGGAATGATCTTCAAGAACGGTTGTGTAAAACCTTGAAAGGAATTGGTTATGATCTCTGACCTTTACGCCTTTCCACCTGGACAGGTTGCCAAATCTGATGCCCTGACATCCCAGCTTGTAATGGCTCACCGGAGGCTGGCGGAACTCAAGGGCGTTGCGCCTCTGCTGCCTAATCAGGATATATTACTGAATACGCTTTCATTGCAGGAAGCCAAGGATAGTTCTGCACTTGAGAACATCATTTCCTCTCACGATGAGCTCTTCAAACAAGGATTGGATCTCCCCCAATTTAACAGCGCGGCGGCTAAAGAAGTCAGCCGTTATTCTGAAGCGCTCAGGTTGGGGTATGAACGTGTGAAAGCAAACGGGAACCTCTCGCTTGAAGATCTGGTTGCCATTCAGCGAGTTTTAATAATTGGCGAACCTGGCCCTGGCATCCGCAGTAAGCCCGGAACCCGCGTGGTAAACCGCACCACGGGCGAGGTGGTGCATGACCCTCCGCAGGATCATGATCAGATTGTGGAGCTGCTCGAACGCCTTTGGACTTCTTCAATGAAGACAGCAATCAGGGATTAGATCCGCTCGTGCGAATGGCATTGGCGCATTATCAATTTGAGAAGATCCATCCCTTTTACGATGGTAATGGACGCACAGGGCGCATCCTTAACCTGCTTTACCTCGTGCAGCACAGCCTTTTGGATCTGCCCACCCTGTACCTAAGCCGTTACATTTTGCGTGAAAAAAGTTCCTACCTGGCTCGATTACGAGCAGATCCAAACGATGATAACTGGGAAGGCTGGCTCATATTCATGCTGAAAGGCGTGGAACTTACCTCAACAGAAACCATCCAGACCATTCACAAGCTAATGGAATTAATGGCGGACTACCAGAAAAGAATTAAAGCGGAACTTCCAAAAATCTATTCGCTTGAATTGCTGAATACTCTCTTCAAACACCCCTATACCAAAATCGATTTCATCGTCCGGGATGTAGGCGTACAAAGGGCTGCGGCAGGGAGATACTTGGATGCATTAGTCCAAGGGGACTTTTTATTGAAGACCAAGCTTGGTCATAGTAACTACTATATTAATAAACCATTGTTTGAATTGCTACAGGGAAAGTAATATCAGTTTGAGCGATATTTCGAACTAAGCAAGGACATAATGTATTAATTTTGGCGAAATTAATACACAAGAAGACTCTCATGTATTAATTATTGGATTTTTAATACATGAATATACCTTTATGTACTCATTTGTCAGGAATTAATACACAAATAAGGCTGATTGTATGAAACCGAAGGGATCGGCCTAATGTTCTCCTGCAAGGAAAACACACTAATCACTCGGGGTCAAATTTCAGCGTTTTTGGACACAGTCAATAAATCGACTCCGCTGCATATGATTGGTTTGTTATGTATAGATAAGGGTAAAAGATGGTACTAACGAAGTCGACAACAACCTGGCAGCTATATGTAAACAAAAGTGGCATTACGTTTACATATCAGTCTTCAAATGTAAAAGAATTGGCGTTTTCTTTACATAAGCCGTGGCTCAAGTAAAGAAATGAGAGAATCATTGACATGATGAAGTCATTTACTGCTCATCAGCGATATGATACCAAAAGTGGCATTTCGTACCCATATCGAGCCGGTTATGTACCCGAAAAGGGTGGATCGTGCCCATAAGAAGCACCCATCGTATCAGTCAATTAAAAATCACCTTAGGAGCGTAAAAGAAGTGCTATAGCGGATGCCCGGCAGCAGCGAGCTGCTGCTCAGCCTGCCCGAAGCGATGAAGCTGGGCGGCATGGGGCGGACGGTGCTCAAGGTGGTCAAAAACCGCCTGGGTCAGGCCGGAGCGCGCCTGCAGTTCACGATTGTGAATGGCGAGCCCACTAACGCTGATTGCGTCGGGGTACTTCGCAGCAGCCTGCATCCTGCTCTTCGAACGCCTGGGCGCGCAAGCCCAGCCCAAACCGCGCCGCCTGGCGGATGCCGCTTTGGACGAGATGATGCGCATCCTGATGACGGAAGATGAACGCAAATTCGACCGCGCCGAGCTGACGAAGGCCTTGCAGGAACGGATGAATTTGCCTGGATCGAGGACGCTGGGGGAGGCGTTCGGGATACTGGGGAAAGATGAAAGGGCGCGCGTGGAAAAGAAGGAAAAGGGCCGGAGGAGGGTGTGTTCGTGGGGTGCGCTGTTCCACTCCGCTTCGCTCCGGGGATGATAGAACGGGCGCGATGGGAAAAAAGAGGTACGGCTTACAGCCCGCGATGGCGATCGACGTGGCCAGTTCGTATTTGCTCAGCAAAGCCCGCCTGAGCCTGGCGGAGCGGGAAATTGAAAAGATGCAAAACATGGGCAAACCCAGCACCCTGGTGGAGCAAATGGTTGATTTGCTGATGAGGGGTGATGGGGGATCTTGGCGGAAATTAGCATTTCATTATACCTTTCGGTAGGTATTTTAAAAGGACACGCAGGCACACTTAAGAGACCAAGCAGTATCAAGTCAACAAAATGGTCTGGATAGTATGTCTAAGTAATATCTGGTCCTGTTATAAACCTCAAAGGTCATAAATTAGCTTGGAAAAAGCATCCATATACTGCACGAATATGCCTGTGTCCAATGTCAGCGCACCGGATTGTATTTGTTGATAGAGGGAATCAATTTCTGGAGACAATTTGCCCCAAACTTCTTTGATGTTGTTGAAACCGCTGTCTAGACCAGCAATGTAAACGTCATATTCAGCTTTCTTTGTCATGGCTGTAGTAAGTTGACTCTTGGTGAAATCAATATCAACGCTAGCCCCAGTAGGTCCCTTTCCAGTGCTCAAGAACCACTGTACCGTGCTAATACCATCATTCCAAATGTCGGAAATTATGAAGTTATTGATTTCGGATAAAACTCTCTTTGGGTCAGGAGTCGGTGTTGGCACTGGAGTAGCATTGGGATCAGCAACCTCTTCTTCAACATCAGTAGAAAAGCTACTTATGTCAGCAGCAGCAGACAAAAACCCAGATGTAATTACATCAAGCAAATCATCCGATAATGCAGAAACATACCAGGTTTTATCTACCATCTCGAGCTCAATCTGAACAGTCTTTTCGGCAAATTGCTCATCGAGAGTTTCGATCTGCTCATTCATTATTGACATAAACATCTGTGTAGACTGATCCTCAGTCA
>Ga0228535_1001367_pt1 | contig 38301 bp, 40 predicted proteins | sample SJ1metagenome_FD_168457 | JGI IMG/M metagenome (GOLD analysis project Ga0228535, IMG submission 168457) | Enriched culture of PCE-dechlorinating microbial communities from Ithaca, New York, USA - SJ1 | ecosystem: Engineered > Modeled > Simulated communities (microbial... > Unclassified | place...
GGACAACCCGTTCGACCTGCAGAGCCTGAACCGGTACAGCTACGTGAACAACAACCCGCTCGGGTATACCGACCCGACGGGGTACTTCAAGCTCTTCGGGAAGAAATGGAGTTGGTGGCGGGACAAGGTCGTCAAGCCGGTCGTGGCAATCGCCGCGGCGTGGGTGATCGGGCCTGCGGCCTACAACTTCGGCTTCTGGGGTGCGGGAGGCGCGGCGTTGGGTGCGGGCATGAGCGCGGGTGCAGCCACTTTCATCGGCGGCGTTGCGGGTGGTGCACTGGCGGGTGCTGCGATCGGTGGCATCACCGGCGGCATCTTCAACGGGCCGGAAGGCATTCTTCAGGGCATGAAATATGGCGCCATCGGTGGGGCGATCATGGGGCCTGTGACGGCGATGTACTCGGGTTCCTACAATGGGTCTTTGAATGGGGCGGCTCGCTATGGCTACAGCCTGGAGCGGGTGGCGGTGCAGTCTGTTGCCGGGGGCCTCTCCTCGGCAGCACAGGGCAGAAGCTTCATCGACGGGCTCAAGTCCTCGTTCATTCCCTCGGCGCTGACGTATATGGCGGTGAGCATGCGGGCGGCGATGGTGGATAGTTCAAGGTTGTATGTTGACCCCGTGACTGGGGAAACGAAGAATCTTTCTGGCAGTAGCGCCGGATTTATGGGAGATGGCTATAAAGTCGGTGGTGCACGTTTGGTGTTTGACGAGGCGCTCGGCGCGTTTAAAACATGTGATAGCCCTCTGGGTGGTTGCCAGGGCAGTGGCGGAAGAATATTCGGAATGCAGTACAGCGTGGGCAGTTGGCAAGACCGCTTGGTCGAGGCCTATGCCGGGCCGCATGATGCGTTGAACTCTTCCTACTGGTACAACAGCCTGGGCAACGGCATCAATCATCAGGGGCTGGCCAGCGTATTTGGCGAGGTGTTGAACGGGCTGAACGTCATTCCTGCGTCAGCATTTGCGGGAGCATCGGTTGTCCAGCCCTACAACTACTCATCGGTGTTCGGGCGATGAAAAATGCAGGGAGGATGATTGCCTTAAGCCTGCTGCTGTCGCAAGCGGCTTGTGCTACCGATACGGTGCTGCCGGGTATTCCCGTTAGAGCAGGTAGTTTTGATAATGACGCATCGTGTAGGCATCTCATGGGCAGATATATGCCCAAAGGTGAATGCCTCAGTGCGATGTGCTCATCGCAAAGTTCTTTACTTGATGTTCTAGGGACGAGATACCCGCCTCCGGGTACAGCCTTTAACAAAGATGATGATCGACATGTAGATTTGTTCTTCGAAGAAGACGGTACGATCAATGCCAAGGTAACAATTGGAAAGTTCAATACCAATTGGGAGGCCAATAGCTTTGTCTGCGACCAAGGCTGGCTGAAGTTGAGCCGCCGCAGCGAGGGGGGTAGCGAGGGGAATGACACGCGGGTAGAGATCACCAGCTACCTTCGCAAGAACACGGAAGGCGATTTAATCGTATTCCAGACCGTTAAAGGCCGGACGACGAATTTGTTCGGATTGGTGCGCGCGAGCATCGACGACAGCGCGTGGCTCCGCTTCAAGCGCGTTGAATAAATGATCGCATCCTATATCGGCCCAATGTTTGCGGGTGTATCAATTGCGCAGCCCTACAAAACTACTCTGCGGTGTTCGGGAGATAGTCATGACGCGCGCACTACTTCTTCTAGTAGCCATGCTTGGCTGGATTCCGGGCTGCCAGTCCATGTCCGGCCAAGAGTTCTTTGAGCACTATATAGTAAATGGGGTCATATAGTAAATGGGGTCAGACACGATTAATTCCTGCTATGTTGTGTGCCTCTTCCTCTCCGCACACCCTCATGGCCCGACTCCCCCGCTACGTCATCCCCGGTCAACCCCAGCACATCATCCAGCGCGGCAACAACCGCCAGATCATCTTCGCTGCCGAGGCAGACTATCAGTTCTTCCGCGATGCCTTGATCGACGCCGCGCTCAGGCATGGCCTACGCACCCACGCCTACGTATGGATGACCAACCATATCCATCTTCTGGCGACGCCGGAATACGACGACAGCATCGGCAAGGTGTTTCAGTCGGCCGGCCGCAAATATGTGCAGTACTTCAACCATATCCATAAGCGAAGCGGCACCCTGTGGGAAGGCCGCTACCGGGCGACGGTGGTGGACAGCGAACGCTATTTGCTGGCCTTGATGCGCTACATCGAAATGAATCCCGTGCGGGCTGAGATGGTGGCGCATCCAAGGGACTATCTCTGGTCGAGCTACCGTTCAAATGCCTTGGGCGAGACTGGAGAGAACGCGGATTGGCTGACGCCGCATGTCGAATACGAGCGCCTGGGTGGAGATGCCGCCGAGCGGCAGGGGGCGTATCGGCAATTGTTCCGTGCAGCGATTTCAAAAGACGCCTTGGAGGAGGCGATACGCGAATGCACGCACAAGGGCTGGGCGCTTGGAAGCGAGCGCTTTCGGGAGCAGATTGAGAGAGTGAGTGGCAGGCGCGCCGCCTCGAAAGGGGCGGGGCGGCCGAAGAAGGAAAGTGATCGTATCTGACCCTGTTTCTTGCTGTTTCTTTGCTGGTGCTGCGCTATGACTTGACGAGCCACGATACCATCTATCTGGCCCTGCGTTTGCAGTTACCCATCGCAACGCAGATGGGGCTCTGACGGAAGTGGCCAGGGCTGTCGGCGTGGGGCTGTTCAGGCAGCCTTGCCTTGATTTTTACAGGAGGTAGGCGCCGTCGCCCATGGCGCGGCGAATGATTTCAGGCGCGAATCCCCGGCCCTGAAGGAAGCGTATCTGCCGAGCTTTTTCCGCCGGGTCGCGGGGCGGGGTGCCGAATTTCTTTTCCCACACCCGGCGTGCACGTTCGAGTTCGCCGTCGGGATTAGCGGCCAGTGCCGTTTCGATGAGGGTTTCGTTCACGCCGCGCTGGCGCAGGTCGTAGGCGAGGCGGATGCGGCCGTGCCGCGCGCGGTGATCGGCGATCCAGCTTTCGGCAAAACGCTGGTCGGACAGCCAGCCCTTCGATTCGAATTCGTCCAGTACCGGTTCGACAGCCTCGGATGCAAATCCTGCCGCTTCCAGCTTCCTCGCCAATTCAAACCGGCTGTGCTCGCGCCGCGCCAGATAGCCCAGCGCCCGCTCGCGCAGGCTGGCGGGATCAGGCGTCGTTTTCGGCTTCATCGTCGTCTTCGGGCAGGAAGGTCGGGTTGTTGACGCCGACGGCTGCGCGGACCTTGGCTTCGATCTCGCGGGCGATTTCGGGGTGCTCTTTCAGGTATTCGCGCGCGTTGTCCTTGCCCTGGCCGATCTTGTCGCCGTTGTAGGCGTACCAGGCGCCGGATTTGTCGACGAGCTTGTGCACGACGCCGAGTTCGACGATTTCGCCTTCGCGCGAGATGCCCTTGCCGTAGAGGATGTCGAAGAAGGCTTCCTTGAAGGGCGGGGAGACCTTGTTCTTGACGACTTTGACCTTGGTTTCGTTGCCGACGACCTCGTCGCCTTTCTTGATCGCGCCGATGCGGCGGATGTCGAGCCGCACGCTGGCGTAGAACTTGAGCGCGTTGCCGCCGGTGGTGGTTTCGGGGCTGCCGAACATCACGCCGATCTTCATGCGGATCTGGTTGATGAAGATGACGAGGGTGTTGGTGCGCTTGATGTTGGCGGTGAGTTTGCGCAGCGCCTGGCTCATCAGGCGGGCTTGCAGGCCGGGGAGTTGGTCGCCCATTTCGCCTTCGATTTCGGCCTTGGGGGTGAGCGCGGCGACGGAGTCGATGACGACGATGTCGACCGAGCCGGAGCGCACCAGCATATCGGCGATTTCGAGCGCCTGTTCGCCGGTGTCGGGCTGCGAGATCAGCAGGTTGTCGACGTCCACGCCGAGCTTCTGCGCGTAGCTGGGGTCGAGCGCGTGCTCGGCGTCGATGAAGGCGGCGGTGCCGCCGATCTTCTGCATTTCGGCGATGACCTGCAGGGTGAGCGTGGTCTTGCCGGAAGATTCCGGGCCGTAGATTTCGACGACGCGGCCGCGCGGCAGGCCGCCGATGCCGAGGGCGATGTCGAGCCCGAGCGAGCCGGTGGAGACGGCCTGGATGTCGCGGGCGATGTCGTGGTCGCCGAGGCGCATCACCGAGCCTTTGCCGAACTGTTTTTCGATCTGGGAAAGGGCGGCGGCGAGGGCTTTCGTCCGGTCTTCTGCCAATGCGGGGGTGGCCATGCGGGTCTCCTGGTGTCGGTGGATGGGGCAGACGGCGGTCTGCATGAGCTGCACTCTAGGCAATACATTTCATGATGTCAATAAAAAATATCACATACATAAAATGTATCAACGAATAAATTGTATTTGGATACGTGCGCCCTATAATGGCCAAAAAGCGGAGACGGCGATGATTTCAAAGGAAAAACTGCTTCTCGATCTCAAATGGGCAACGCGACAGCGCCTGCACTACATCGAGGTGATGGCCTGGTATGCGGGCGTGGTGACGCGGAGCGACGTGGCGAAGGCCTTCGGCCTGTCCGACCCGGCGGCGACCAAGGATCTCAAGCTCTACGGCGAGTTGGCGCCGGGCAATCTGGCGTACCACCACGGCGTATTCGGCTTCGTGCCCATGCCCGGTTTTTCGCCCGTGTTCGCCGACCTGTCGCCCGCCGCCGTGCTGCCAGCCATTGCGGCCAATCTGGCGGTGGCGGGCGGGCCGTATGGCGCGGACCGCATCTACGGCTTGCCGACGGCTGGGTTGCCTTTGCCGGCACGATTACCCGGGCGCGACACGCTCGCGCAGATCACGCGCGCGATCCACGGGCGGCGGCAGTTGCACGTGGTGTACCGCTCGCTGACCGGCAGCCCGTCTGAGCCGCGCGTGATCGAGCCGCACACGCTGGTCGATACCGGATTGCGCTGGCACGTACGCGCCTACAGCGTGGCGAGCGGCGATTTCCGCGATTTCGTGCTGTCGCGCGTGGTCGAGGCGGCCATGCTCGACGCGCCGGCGGAGTCGGCCGAGGAATACGACGAGGACTGGGTGGAGTGGGTCGAGCTGGCGCTAACGCCGCATCCCGACCTGGACGCCGAACGGCGCGCCAGTCTGCTGATCGACTACGGCGCCGACGGCGGGCGCGTCGAGGTGAACGTACGCCGCGCGTTATTGGGCTATGTGCTGCAACGCCTGGGCGTGGACACGACGGCCAATCATTCGATGAATCCGCAGGCGCACCAGTTGGTGGTGGCGAACCGGGACGAGATCGAGCCGTTCGCGGCCTGGGCCTTCGGTTGAGCCGCAGGACTTGAATCGCATCAGATCCAGCCGCGCTTCTTCAGCCGGCGATGCAGCACCAGCATGCCCGCCGCCGTGGCGATGAGCAGGACGGGATAGGCCCAGGGCCATTTGAGCTCGGGCATGTATTCGAAATTCATACCGTAGAGGCTGAACACCACCGTCGGCAGCGCGAGCAGCGCGCCCCAGCCGGCGAGTTTCTGCACCGATTCGTTCTGCCGCACCGACAGCGAGGCGAGGTGGAACTGCATCGCGTCCGAGGTGGACAGGCGCAGGCGGTCGATGGCGCGGGAGACGCGCACCGCGTGGTCGTGGATGTCGCGGTAATACGCCTTCAGCTCCCGCGTCGCCAGTTCGGGATGCAGGCGGATCAGGTTCTGCGTGATTTCGTGCAGGGGTTCGGCGGTGTCGTTCAGCGCGGCCAGCGCGCGCTTCATGTCGTAGAGCTGTTCGAGCATGTCGCGCCCGCGCATGGCGCCGCTCATCAACTGGCTTTCCAGCGACTGGAAGCGGTCCATCATTTCTTCGATCACGGGACGGAAGCGGTCGACGATGAGATCGAGCACGAGATACAGCGCGTAGGGTGCGCCGCTGCGGCCGCCGTTGTTCGTACGTTGCAGGCGCTCGCGCACGCGCTGGTAGCCCGCGCCGCCGTCGTGACGGATGGCGACGACGTAATTGGTGCCGACGAACAGGTGCGTTTCGCCGAATTCAAGCCGGCCTTCCCACAATTGTGCGGTGCGCACGGCGATGAACAGATGGCCTTCGTACTCCTCCAGCTTGGGGCGCTGGTGTGTCGAGATGGCGTCTTCCAGCGCCAAGGCGTGCAGCCCCAGTTCGTCGCCCAGCCGGGTGATCGTGTGGGTGTCGGGCGACTTGAGTTCGATCCAGAGAAACCGATCGGTCAGGCCGACGTGCTCGCTGACGTCGTCGAGCGGGATGGCCTGGGCTTGCGAATCGCGTATGAGCAGACAGTCGATGAGGGTCTCCGGCGCGCCTGGACGAGGGAATTCTAGCAGCCGATCCGGTCCTGCCCGCGCAGCGCGGCGTAGAGATCGACGTAGGCCGAGACGATCGCTTGCTCGGTGTAATGACGTTCGATTTCCGCCGCGCCGGCTTCGGTCATCCGTGCGCGCGCGGCGGCGTCCGATTCGAGCATCCGCCGGATCGCCGCCGCCATGCCGGCGGGGTCGCCGATCGGCGCGAGCAGGCCGGTTTCGCCGTCGCGCATCAATTCGAGCGGCCCCTGCGCGCGGGTCGACACGATGGGCGCGCGGTTGGCCCAGGCTTCGAGGATGACGTTGCCGAGCGGTTCGTGCACCGAGGCGCAGACGAACACGTCGGCGAGCTGGTACCAGGGCGCGGGATCCTGCTGCCAGCCGGTCCAGCGCACGCGCGCGGCGATGCCGAGCGCGGATGCGAGCTGTTCCAGCTCGACGCGCAGCGGTCCGTCGCCGACCATCAGCAGGCGCAGCGGCCGGCCGTCCAGGGATTCGGGCAGCCGCGCGAACGCGCGCAGCAGATCGGCCCAGCCCTTGTTGGGGTGCAGCCGCCCCAGCCCGAGCACGACGTGGCAATCCGTGAGGCCGTGCTCGGCGCGTAGCGCCGCCAGCCGAACGGCTGGCACCCGGTCGGGTGCGTCGGCGAAGTTGCCGAGATGGAACACGCGGTCCGGCGGCAGGCCGTTCTCGACGAGATAGTCGCGGATGCCGTGCGTGTTGCCGATCCAGGCATGCGCGTGGCGATAGCCCTTCAGGTCGTAGAAGCCGCCCAGCCGCGCCAGATGCACCGGCGGGCGGCCGCGCGGCAGATGCACGATGCGGGTGGCGCGGCCCATGTAGGTCTGCACGACGTCGGGCCGGAAATCGCGGATCGCGCGGTTGATCTTCCAGCGCGACCAGCGGTCCCAACTGCCCAGCATGGGCGCGTGATACTGGCGGACGGCCGGGACTATCATGCGGGCGATCTCGCCGCCCGCCACGGTGACGGCCGCGACCGGCTCCCCGCGCCGCGCCAGCGCGTCGATGAGCCGCACGGCGAAACGCTCGGCGCCGCCCGAGCCCTTGCCGCCGATGACGTGCAGGCTTTTCGGGCGTGCGTTCAAATCGCGGCTCAGAACGGCAGGGCGAGGTCAGGCGCGGCAGCGTGGATCACGCGGCGGAAATCGGCCTGGATGCGTTCCAGCGTGGCGGCGTCGTCGGCCTCGAAGCGCAGCACGATCACCGGCGTGGTGTTCGACGGGCGCGCCAGCCCGAAGCCGTCGGCGTATTCCACGCGCAGGCCGTCCAGCGTGATGACGTCCTTCGCGTCGGGGAAGGTCGCCGTCTTCTGTAGCGTGTCCATCAGCGCGTAGTGTTCGCCTTCGGCCATCTTGATGTTGAGCTCGGGCGTGTTCACCGTGTCGGGCAGGCCGTGCAGGGTTTTGTTCAAATCGGCCTGCTTCGACAGGTATTCGAGCAGGCGCGCGCCGGCGTAGAGGCCGTCGTCGAAGCCGTACCAGCGTTCCTTGAAGAAGACGTGGCCGGACATCTCGCCGGCCAGCAGCGCGCCGGTTTCCTTCATCTTGGCCTTGATGAAGCTGTGGCCGGTCTTCCACAGCGTGGGCTTGCCGCCGCGCGCGCGGATCCAGTCGAACAGATTGCGCGTGGATTTCACGTCGAAGATGATCTCGGCGCCGGGGTTGCGCGAGAGCACGTCGTCGGCGAACAGCATCAACTGGCGGTCGGGGAAAATGATGGTGCCGTCCTTCATCACCACGCCCAGCCGGTCGCCGTCGCCGTCGAAGGCCAGACCGAGTTCGGCGTCGCTGGTCTTCAGCCGCGCGATCAGGTCGGCGAGGTTCTTGGGTTGCGAAGGATCGGGATGGTGGTTGGGAAAGTTGCCGTCGACCTCGCAGAACATCTCCTCGACCGTGCAGCCGAGCCCGCGGTAGAGTGGACCGGCAAAGGCGCCGGGCACGCCGTTGCCGCAGTCGACGATGATCTTCATCGGCCGCGCAAGCTTGATGTCGGAGACGATGCGCGCGTGGTATTCGGGCGCGATGTCGTATTCGCGGTAGCCGCCTTCGCCGTGGGCGAGGTCGCCCGTGACCAGGCGTTCGCGCAGTTTCTGGATGGCGTCGCCGGAGAGCGTCTCGCCGCCCAGCACCATCTTCAGGCCGTTGTAGTCGGGCGGGTTGTGGCTGCCGGTGACCATCACCGCGCTGTCGGTCTTCAACTGATAGGCGGCGAAGTAGGTCATCGGCGTGGCGACCATGCCGAGGTCGACGACGCCGATGCCGGCCTTGCGGATGCCGCGCGCCAAGGCTTGAGAAAGCACGGGGCCGGACAGCCGGCCGTCGCGGCCGATGCAGATTTCGCGCTGCCCGCGCGCCACGGCTTCGGAGCCGATGGCGTGGCCGATGGCCTCGACGATCTCGGCGGTGAAGGTCTTGCCGACGATGCCGCGGATGTCGTAGGCCTTGAAGATTTCCTTGGGGTAGTCCACAACGCGCTCCCTGATTGGCGATGCGTCGATTCTAACGTGCGTCGGCGTCGAAATGCCGCATCAGGCGCGTGGGCAGCCAGTCCGCGTTGCCGGGAAAGGGGCCGGACGGAAAGGCGACGTGTCCGCCGGCTTCGGGCTGTTCGAGCGTGATCGCCGGCGAGGCGTCGGCGGGACCGGGCAGGGCGTCGGCGGGCAGAAAGGGATCGTTTTTCGCGTTGATGACCAGCGTGGGCACGGCGATAGCTTTCAGGAGCGGCTTGCTCGATACGCGCGCCCAGTAGTCGTCGGCGTCGCGAAAGCCATGCAGCCGCGCGGTGACCAGGGTGTCGAATTCGCGGAAGGTCGTGGCCGCCCGGATGGCGTCGGCGTCGAGCAGGCCGGGGAAGCGCGCCGCGATGCGCAAGGCCTTGGCCTTGAGCGTGGCGAGGAAGCGCGCGGTGTAGACGCGGCGGTTGAAGCCGCGGTCGAGCGCATTGCCGGCGGCGGCGAGGTCGAGCGGCGCGGAGACGGCGGCGGCGCGCGCGACGAGCCCGGCAGCCTGCTCGCCGGTTTCGCCCAGCCATTTCAGCAGGGCGTTGCCGCCGAGCGAGACGCCGACGGCGCAGCGCGGCGCATCCGGGCGGCGCGCGCCGACGTGGCGCAGCATCGTGTCGATGTCCGCGCTGTCGCCGGCGAAGTAGGCGCGCGGCAGGCGGTTGTCCTCGCCCGAGCAGCCGCGGAAATGCGCGACCACGCCGGTCCAGCCGCGCCGGCGCAGCGCGTGCATGAGGTCGCGCGCATAGAAGCTGCCGGAGTCGCCTTCCAGGCCGTGAAACAGCACGACCACCGGCTGTCCCGGCCGACCGTCCGCCCAGTCGAAATCGAGGAAGTCGCCGTCGGCGAGTTCGAGCCGTTCGCGCCGGTAGCGTATCCGCGGCACCCGGACGAAGAGGCTGGTGTAGAGGGTTTGCAGATGGCCGCCCGGCAGCCAGGCGGGCGCGCTATAGGCCGGGGGCGTCATGCGGGCGGCGTGCCCCGGCGGCGCGGGCCGGGTTTCAGTGCAGCACCGGCGGCGCGGTGCGGGCGGGCGGGTTGCCGCCGACCTGCAGCGGCGAGGCGTGATGGAGCACCATGCGCCAGCCGTCCGCGTCGCGGCGATAGAGGTTGGTGGCGAGAATCGGCGGCCGGGGCTCGGTTTCGTGGCCGATGGTGAGGTATTCGCGCACGATGCGCACGACCCGGTCGGATTCCCGGATCTCGTGCGCCAGCTCGACCTGGACGCTGAATTGTCCCGCCGCCTCGAACATGCTTTGCCAGCCCGCGGCGACGGCGGCCCGTCCGTCCAGCGGCGCGGCGAGCGGATGGATGCACGCGATGTGCGCGTCATCCGCCCAGACCTGCATCATGTCGTCGAGCGAGCGCGATTCGAACGCGCTGTAGAACGCCGTCTCGGCCGCTTCCGGGGTGGGAAAGCGCACGGGCTTACTCGGCGATGCCGGCGAGCACCGCCTTTTCTTCCTCGGCGAATTGTTTGAGCAGCGGGGCGAAAGTCGGGGTGGCCATCTGCGCCATCATGTCGGTGTTCGGTTTCGCGATGTAGACCTTGCCGTCGTTGCCCTCGAACACGCTCATGCGGCAGGGCACGAAAGGCATGGCGCGGTTGGCCATCTGCGCCTTGAGCAGGTTTTCGGCGAGATCCTTCCGGCACAGGGTCAGCATGGTGAAGGGTTTCGCGTTCTTCTGGCCGGCTTTCAGCATCGCGTCCTGCATGTCCACGGCCGGGCCGATCTCCCAGCCGCGCTTGCGGCCGGCATCCTGCAGGGCGGCGATGGTTTCCTTGTAGCCCAGCCGGCTTTTCTGCTCGCTCATCATCGCAGCCATCAGCTTGGCCTGCGCTTCCTGCATCTTTTTCATTTCGGCCTGTGCGTCCGCCTGGCTGCCGGCGGCGGATGCCGTGGCGCTGGCGAGCAGCAGGGCGGCGAGGGTGGCGAAGCGTTTCATGGCGATCTCCTTGCGTGGGGAATGAGGCGGTGCGGCGCTCAGTGGCCGCCGCCGCTGGGTTTGCCTTTCAGGCGATACAGCGTGCCGCAGTAGGGGCAGAGCGCGTCGCCGCGCGACTCGATCGGCAGGAACACGCGCGGATGCGCGTTCCAGTCGGCGTGACGGGGCAGGGGGCAGTGCAGGGGGAGGTCGCTTTCGTCGACCTCGATGACGCGTTGCGTGTTGTCGCGCCGTTCGTTCATGCCGGGCTCCGTTCGGTCATTTGACGGGGGTGAGCCAGTCCGCGTGCGCGTGCGCGCGGCCGTGCACGCAGTCGAAATACATCGCCTGCAGTTTCGCCGTGATCGGGCCGCGCGTGCCTGCGCCGATGGCGCGGTTGTCGAGCTCGCGGATCGGCGTCACCTCGGCGGCGGTGCCGGTGAAAAAGGCTTCGTCGGCCGTGTAGACCTCGTCGCGCGTGATGCGTTTCTCGATCACCGGCAGGCCGATCTCGCCGGCGAGCTGGATGAGGGTGTCGCGCGTGATGCCCTCCAGCGCCGAAGTGAGATCCGGCGTGTAGAGCTTGCCGTTGCGGATGATGAAGATGTTTTCGCCCGAACCTTCGGCGACGAAGCCGTCCACGTCGAGCAGCAGCGCCTCCTGGTAGCCGTCCATCTCGGCTTCCTTGTGCGCCAGGATCGAGTTCATGTAGTTGCCGTTGGCCTTGGCCTTGCACATCGTGATGTTGACGTGGTGGCGCGAGAACGAACTGGTCTTCACGCGGATGCCGCCGGTGATCGCGTCGTCGCCCATGTAGGCGCCCCAGGGCCAGGCGGCGACGATGACGTGCACCGAGAGATTCTTCGCCGAGATGCCCATCGCTTCGGGGCCGAAGAAGGCCATCGGGCGCAGGTAGCCGGATTCGAGGCCGTTCTCGCGCACGACCATGCGCTGCGCTTCCGAGATCGTCGCCTTGTCGAAGGGCATCTTCATGCCGAGGATGTGGGCGGAACGGAACAGCCGGTCGGTGTGCTCGGGCAGGCGGAAGATCGCCGTGCCCTGTTCGGCCTTGTACGCGCGCACGCCCTCGAAGACGCCCATGCCGTAGTGCAGGGTGTGGGTGAGAACGTGGGTGGTGGCTTCGCGCCAGGGGACGAGTTTGCCGTCGTACCAGATGACGCCGTCGCGGTCGGCCATGGACATGATGGGAAGTCTCTTTCTTGCGGAATTTGAGAAGGAGCGCGAATTTTACCGGATTCCGGACGCCGCCGGCTTTGTGGCACGATGCCGGCTGGAGGAAAACACGGATGTTTAGGAGAGGACTGCTGGCCGCGCTGGCCCTGTGGGCGTGTGCCGCCGAGGCGGCGCCGGCGCGCTTCGATTACTACCTGCTCGCGTTGTCGGTCGCCCCGGCTTACTGCGAGGACAACCCGGCGCGCGCGCGGACGTACGCGCAGTGCCGGCAATTGTCGGCGCAGGGCTTTCAGGCCATGCCCCTGACCCTGCACGGCCTGTGGCCGAACCGGCTGGACCGGCGGCATCCGGCCTTCTGCGCGGGCGAAGCCGGCGGCGGCTTCTGCCGCCTGCCCGCCGTCCGCCTGCCGCCCGAGACGCGGGCGCGGCTCGGCCGCGCGATGCCCGGCACGGCGGATTGTCTGGATCGCTATCAATGGCGGAAGCACGGCAGTTGCTCCGGCCTGCCCGAGGCCGATTACTTCGCGGCGTCGGCGGCGCTGACCGAACGGGTCAACCGCGCGCTGGGCGATGCGCTGGCCCGCCACATGGGGCGCGAGGTCGCGCTCGACACGCTGCGCGCTGCGCTGCGGCGCAACGATCCGGCGCTGGCGGACGCGGTGACCTTCGACTGCGTCACGCCGCATACGCCCGACCCCGCGAAACGCCGTCCCATGCTGCGCGAAGTGCGGGTGAGCTTCGAGCGTAATCCCGCCACCGGCGGGCCGGGCCGTCCGCTGGCGTATGCGCGCATCGGCAAGACATCGTTCAACTCGGGATGCCCCAACGGGCGCGCCTATGTCGATACGCCGCTGGATTGAAGCGCTGGCGCTGACGGCCTGCGCGAGCCTGGCCCAGGCCGACCCCTGTCACGACGCGCTGGCGCGCTTCGACTATCCCGCCGCGCAAACCCTGGCGGACGCGCGGCTCGCCGCATGGCCCGCCGACTTTTCCGCGCGTCTGTGCGCGGCGCGCGCGGCCTACGAGACCGGCCGTTTCGAACAGGCGCTGGCGCATTTGCGTTTCGTGGAAGCCGGGCGACCGCAGGGCGAGGCGCGTACCTACGCCTACAACTGGCTGACGGTTACGCTGAACCGGCTGGGCCGCGGCGCGGAAGCGCTGGCCTACGGCCAGGCGGCGCTCGCGTGGGCGCGCCGCGAGCCGAGCCGTCAGAATCTGGCGACCGCGCTGCACAATCTGGCGGGGCTGCGCTATGCGCGCGGCGACGCCGCGACGGCGCTCGCGCTGTATCGTGAATCGATCCCGCTCAATCCCGATCTGTCGGAACGTTCGGCCAGCCTGAACAACGTCGGCCTGATCCTCCAGGCCGCAGGCGACACGGCCCCGGCCGAACGCTGGCTCCTCGATGCGATCGCGCTCAACCGCGCCAACGGGCATTACCACCACCTCGGCAAGCATCTGCTCAACCTCGGCAATCTGTACCGCCAGACGGGACGTTTCGACGAGGCGCAGGCGCTGTTCGACGAGGGCGCGCCGCTGATCGACCGGGCGCAGGACCGTTACTGGCAGGCGGTGGCGGCGCGCTACCGCGGCTGGCTGGCGCGCGATCGCAGGGATTGGGCGGAAGCCGGCCGCTGGCTGGCGCTGGCCGCGCGCGCCTACGATGCGGCGGGCGCCGTGGCCGACGGCGACGCGACGCGCGAGGAGCTGGGGCGGCTGTGAGCGGAATTCAGGGCGTGTTGTCGCGCACGAACTCGGGGAAGCGTTCCGCGCGCACGAAGTAGGTGCCGTCGCAGTTGTAGGAGGCGCGCACGATGCCTTCGGACAGCGAAATGGCGGCGTTGCGCAGATAGTAGCCTTCGATGCCGCGCAGGACATTGAAGCTCTGCACGATGGCGTCGATGCGTTCCACGCTCAATGGCTGCCAGCCGGTGCGGTTTTCGTCCATCAGCGTCAGCCAGTGCGCGGGCAGATAGGCGCGCAGCGGGCCGTTCTGGATCATGGCGCGCACCCAGGCGACGGTGCGCATCTTTTCCGCGTAGGGCATGGCGACGAAGTGGCGCACCACGTAGCCCGGCTTCACCAGGTTCTCGGCGTTGTGCACTTCGTAGGCGAAGGGATTGAAGATCGATTCCGTCCGGACTTCCGAACTGTTGAAGCCGACGTAGATCGCGTACACGCCGGTGTCGCGCAGGAGCGCGGCGCAGACGTCCAGCACCTCGCCCGCGATGGTGTCGATGCGCGAGAGCCGGCGCGGGCGCAGCGGAACGGTCTCGCGCAGGCTGGGGTCGCCCTTGATGCTGACGAAGGGCACGTCGGCGGGCAGGCCGAACGCGCTCACGAAAGGCTCGTGCAGCAGGCGGGCGGCGGGTTCGGGCGTGGAAACGGGGCGGGTCATGTCGCCATTGTCGCACGCGAATTTTGCATTGCCGCGACGGCGCGGGCGGCCGGTTCTACATGTAGGCCTTCGCTTCCTCGCCCGGATTCGGCAGCCCGGCCACCCGCCAGGCTTCGCGTGGGCTGGGGAAAAGATGCTGCATGCAGTCGGCGCTCTGACCGGTGAGATGGCAGACGTGCGACAGGGCGGTGACGGTGCCGTGCCGAGCGTATTCGCGGCGCAGCGCATGCAGCAGACCGAGCTGGAGTTCGTTGAGTGTGCCCAGCCCGTCGGTTTGCGCGATGCGGTCGGCCAGGCTTTCGCTCCACATCCGCGGATCGAGCAGGAAACCGTCCGCGTCGAAGATGGCCGGGGAGGAAGCGGTGGACATGACGGCCCCCTGACATGGAATGCTTTGTTTATAGCACCCGGGAAAACCCAAGCCAGCCGGCCGGCCCGCGTTCGATTTCTTCGGCGTCTTATTCCGGGTCGCTCGCCGGACGGCGGGCCAGCGCGGCCACCAGCTTGCGCACCGGCGCGGGCAGCGCGGCGTCGAGCGCGTCCGGCGGCGCGAGCCAGACGTGGCCGGGACGCGAGGTCGCGCGCGGCGCCAGCGCGAACAGGGTCGGCAGGATGTGCAGGCGGAAATGCGTGAAGCCGTGCGTCAGCGGCGGGAGGTCCCGGCGACTGTGCGCCACGAGATCGTAACGTTCGCGGATGTGATGCGCGCAGTCGGCGTCCTCGGCCGCTTCGGGCAGGCTCCACAGGCCGCCCCAGATGCCTTTGGCCGGGCGTTTTTCCAGCAGCAGTTCGCCGCGGTCGAGCAGCAGCAGCATGCGCACGCGCCGTTCGGGCAGGGGCTTCTTCGGGCGGGACGCCGGCAGCGTGCGCGTGCGGTCGGTCGCGTGCGCGACGCAATCTTCGCGTACCGGACAGGCCATGCAGTCCGGGCGCGTGCGCGTGCAGACCAGCGCGCCGAGGTCCATCATGCCCTGGGTGTAGGGCGCGATATCCCGCGCCGGCAGCAGGGATTCCGCATGCCGCCACAAGGCGTCCGCGACCCGTTTGTCGCCCGGCCAGCCTTCGATGCCGGCGTGGCGGGCGAGCACGCGCTTGACGTTGCCGTCGAGTATGGCGCAGCGCCGGTCGAACGCCAGCGCGGCGACCGCCGATGCGGTCGAGGGGCCGACGCCGGGCAGGGCCGCGATGGCCTCGACGGTATCGGGGAAGCGGCCGTCGTGCCGTTCGGCGATCCGGCGCGCCGCGGCGTGGAGATTGCGCGCCCGGCTGTAGTAGCCGAGCCCGCTCCAGAGCGCGAGCACGTCGTCCTCGGAAGCGCCGGCGAGCGCGGCCAGATCGGGGAAGCGCGCGACGAAGCGTTCGAAGTAGCCGACGACGGTGGCGACTTGCGTCTGCTGCAGCATGATTTCCGACAGCCAGATGCGATAGGGATCGCGATTGCGCTGCCAGGGCAGATCGTGGCGGCCATGCCGGCGTTGCCAGGCCACGACGCGGTCGGCGAAGGATTTCACCCCGGCAGGGTAGCACCCTTTGCCGGGGCGGCAACGCGGTCAGGCGTAGCCGAGCTTCTGGCGGAACAGGCCCATCAGCTTGCCGAAGGCCGATTCGGTGATCGACTTGCGTTCGACCAGCACGGCTTCGCCGCGACGGAGCTTGTCGGCGAGGCGGTGCAGGCTGATCGAGAAGCTGTTCATGCCGTCCTGGTCGGAGAACAGGTAGGTGTTCCGCACGCCGCCGACCCAGCCGAGGCGCGCCCAGCGGAACGTGCCGTCGTCGTAGTGGAATTCGACCCAGTCGCCCTTGTTCAGCGCGCGGGCGCGTTGCGTGAATTCGTCGTCCAGTTCGGGCGCGGGCGGTTCGGGTTCGGCCACGGGCGCCGCCGCCGGCTGCGCGGTGGCTTCGGCTTCCGCCCGCTCCGCCTCGATGGCGGCGATCTCCTCGGCCGGCACGTCGGGCAGCGGCACGGGCTGCGCGTTGGGACGCACCGCGTTGGCGTGCAGGATGACCAGGCTGGCGAAGAAGCGGTCGGCCGCTTTTTTCGGCAGATCGATTTCCGCCGCGCCGTCGCGCAGGCGCTTGAGCAGACCCGGCAGGATGCGCACGAGCATCAGGCGCGCGTCCATGTCCGCTTTCGACTGCACGCTCCACACCAGCTCGCGCATGGTTTCCACGTGGCTGTTGAAATGCGCGCCCTGTTCGCCTGCCTCGACGTAGTGCCGGGTCAGAAGCACGGCCCAGTCGCGGCGCAGGAATTCGCGCACGGTTTCGTCGACCGCCTGATCCTTCAGCGCCCGGTTGATGAAATCGTGGACGACGACGGGCGCGAGTTCGGCGCGCTCGGTTTTGCGGAGTGCCTCGATATCCTCGCGGAGCGTGGTTTCGGTGGTTTCTTCCACGACTTCCTCGACCGAGGCGTACAGGGATTCGAGCGCATCCGCCGCATCGGCAAAAATGCCGACGTCCTGCTCGAAATCGTCGTGCACGCGGCTGACGATTGCGGAGATGGCTTCCAGACGGGCGTTGCCGGCCTCGGTGTCGGGCAGATGGACCGCCAGCGCGGCGATCGCGTCCAGCATGCGGCGCACCGGATGATGCGGCTGGGAGAAGAAGTTGCGGTCCAGCAGCGCGGCCTTCAGGACCGGAATCTGCAGCCGTCCGATCTGGGCCTTCAGGCGGTCGGGAATCGCGGCTTCGTCGAACACCACATCGAACAGCATTGCGACGGCGTCGACCAGCACGGCGTCGAGCGGGCTGGCGGTCTGCATCACGGGACTTTGCTGCAGGGTGCGCAGCACGTTCCGCACGGTGGAGGCGTCCAGCAGCGGCAGCTCGAAACGCGCGCCGCCCGGCAGCAGCATGCCGCCCGTCTGCAACTGGCTGAGCGAATCCAGGAAGTCGACGCCTTCCAGCCCGCCGCCGCTGCCGGCCCAGCCGCCGCCGGCCGGGCCGCCGTAGCCGCCGCCCGCCGGCCGGCCGGCCAGTTGCTCGAACAGGCTCAGCATGTCGTTACCCGACGCGGGCGCGGCGGTGGCGGGGCTGCCGCCCTGACCGGCGTGGCCGGTCGAACGGGCGGCGGCCGCGCGCGCCTTCGCGCCGACCTTGAGGTCGGGCAGGATGCCGTGGTCGATCAGATGGCGGTTGATGCCCTGGTAGATGGCGGCCAGCTCGGTGGTCAGCACCAGATCGAACTGGTTCAGCAGCACGATGCGCGCGTTCTGCTCGATATCCATGCGCGCGATGCCGTCGAGCAGGGCTTCGCACAGGGCGCGCGGGCCGAGCGGGTTGTCGTTTTCGGCGAGATCGTTGCGGCCGAGGAGATCGGCGATGCGGGCGTCGAGCGCGACCAGCTCCTCGGCGCAGTTGTAGCGCAGGCGCGAGGTGGCCTTGTCCACGGCCAGGGTGATCTCGAAATCCTGGTCGCCGACCAGCGACAGTTCGGACAGCTCGTTCGCGACCGGCGCGTCGCGGCGTTGCGCGAACGCATCGAAAGACTGGCAGTAGGCGTCCTTGCACGCGGCCAGCAGTTCGTTCGCCCGCTTGTTCAGGATGCCCTGGGCGCCGTAGTAGGTGTTGCGCGTGTCCAGCAGGGGCGACCGGTCCGCCAAGGCGAGCAGGGTGTTTTCCATGGCCTCGGTCTTGTGGGTCAGCGCGCGGGTGGCGCCCTCGATCAGCATGTCGCGGCAGGCATGCAGCAGGCTCAGCGTTTCGGCCGACGCCTGCGCGCGTCGTGCCCGCTCGAACTGATTGAGGTTAACGACGACGGAATTTTCAGGCATATCAGGCTCCATGGGGTCACCTCGCGGGTTCCGCGCGGCTGGCCGACATGAAAGGGGACGTGATTGGTACCGGTTGCGACCGGCGGCCCCGCTGTCTCGCATCGGATGCGAGACCGGAAACTTTGCGTCCCCGCCTCGCGGCGGGTTTGCCCTGTTCGGTGGTCGGCGGAGGTCCTTAAAGGTTAGGACACACAACCGCTCAACTGAGGAAACGGCGGGCGCGGGGAAAACTTTAGGCGCCAGTGCGAAAAAATCAGATGGCCCGATCCTGCAGATTGGCATGCAGGCGCAGCATGGCTTTTCGGGTTAGCGACTGCTCCGGAATGCGGGCGCGGCCGGTGCGAATCTCGGCCGCGAGCCGTTCGCTGTCCAGCGAAAAGCGGGTTTCGCCGGTGGAATCGCAGAACAGCATGTAGCCCTGCACGCCCACCCAGGCGACGCGTGCGGTCGTCAGATCTTCGTAGGGCGGGTCGAAATCCACCCAGTCGCCTTCCTGCAGCGCATTCGCCTGTCGTTCGGCGGCGTCCGCCGCCGGCATGTCGGCCTGGCGCCGCGCCAGCGATTCGATGTCCGACTGCGCGGCGCGCAGGGGCACGAAGTGGCTGACCGCGTCTTCGCGTCTGCCGAGCGCGGGCCGGATCCAGCATTCCTGGGTGGCGGTGATCGCGTCGAAAAATTCCTTCATCTGTTCCGGCCGCGCGCCCTGGGCGAGGAGGCCGGCGCGCAATTCGGCGTTGATGCGGGGCAGATTCCGCAGGCAGGCTTCGCGGCCTGGTTCATCCTCCGGCGGCTGCAGGCTCAGGAAAAGCTGCTTCAGCGTTTCGCCGGCGGCCCGCCATTTTGGGCCTTCGCCGGCCTCGGCCACGTAAAGCTCCGACATGTGCGGCACCCAGGCGGCCTCCAGTTGCCGCAGCACCGACTGCGGCGCGGAATACCGCGCGGTCAGGTCCTGGAGGTTTTCCAGCGCGAGCAGCGTGCCGAGTTCCTGCCGTTCGATGTATTCGAGATCGGCGATCTCCGTCGCCATCGCGCCGTCCGCGTTCGCGTCCTCGGCGGCGAGCCAGTCCGCCAGGCCCTCGTGCGCCTGGGCGAAGGCTTCGGCCTGGTGTACGGGTTCGTTGATCACGTGCGTGCAGGCGATTTCGATCCGGCGCAGAACCTCGACGTGGGCGGGGTGGCGTTCCGGAAAGCGGCGCGAGAACCGGCCCAGCAGATCGATCAGTCGCCGGGCGGGGTGGCTGTCGTCGCTGAAAAAATTCGGCGACGCCAGCGCCGTGCGGAGCGTGGGAATCTGCAATTGCGCGATTTCCGATTTGTAGCCGGCCGAGACGTCGGGGTCCGCCAGAATGAATTCGAACAGTCCGGCGACGGCGTCCAGCATCGCCAGATCGAAACTGTCCGCGTCGGTTTCGCCGGCGTACGCCTGAAACTGGCGCAGAACCAGGATCGGCGCATCGGGCGCGATCTCCGCCATGCGCGGCAGGCTCGCCTGCCAGTGGCCCAGGCTTTCCGCGAAACTCTGCCGCGGCCCGTCCTGGGGCGGGGCGGGGTTCCAAGCCGAGGCCGGCGCGCCCATCGCCGGCCTGGGAACGGAAAGGGGGCCGGCGACTGCAGCGCCGGCCGAGCGGATGTGCGAGAGGATTTCGTCGCCGACGGACAGGGGTGCGTCGCTCGGCCGGGGCGTCTGGATCGGAACCGAAACCGGCTTCGGGCCCGCCTGGGCTTCGATGTCCTGCGAAACGAGGTATTGGTTGAGCGCGGCGTAAGTGTGGCGGAGCGTGTCCTTGAGCGCGGGCACCGCATGCTGCAGCAACAGGGTGCCGCTGGCCGTGTCGAGCGCCAGCGCGTCGAGCGCCGTCGACAGGGCGTGCACCACCGCGCGCGGGCCATAGGCGACCGCCGGGTTCACCGGAGACGCGTCCTGCGAGTAGAGGGTCGCCAAGCGGTTGAAGAAGGCGTGCGCGTCCGGCCCGAGCATTTCCGTCAGAAACGCGACGGCCTTGTCTTCCGCCAACTGGCGGCCGAATTGATCGTCGTCCAGGAGTTGCAGATCGGCCGCCTGCGGTTCGGCCGGCCGGGCGTCGGACGGGCTCCGGTGCGGTTTGAACTGCGCCGCAAACGCGGCGGACAGCCGATCGGGATACGCGTTGAGCCAATCCATGCAGGTCTGACCCGCGGCCAGCATGGCGGCCGTCGGGGTCAGCTCGCGCGAAATCGCGTATGCGATATCGTCCAGGATGGCGGTACGGCTGCGCTGGAAGAAATTGTCCAGCGCCTGCGTCATGCGTTCGTCCACCTCGCGGATGAGCGCGGCGTACAGGGAAGGGCTGGTCCGGGTATTCATGACTTGCCTGCACTATCGGCCATTGCAGGGCATTAGTTGAACCGGGCGGCGGGGTGGAGCGGGCGAAGGGAATCGAACCCTCCTCATGAGCTTGGGAAGCTCAGGTAATGCCACTATACGACGCCCGCAGGGTAGAATCGCCATCATACCGAAACGTCTCTGCGGATAGCAAAAACCCCGTGATCGAACTGGTCGTCAACGGCGAAGCCCGTACCTTTCCCGCCCTGCTGACGCTGGCCCGGCTCGTCGAAACGCTCGACCTGGCCGGCAAGCGCATCGCCATCGAGAAGAACGGCGAGATCGTGCCGCGCAGCCGATATGCCGAGACGCATCTGGCCAACGGCGACCGCCTCGAAATCGTGGTGGCCGTCGGCGGTGGCTGACCCGGCCGTTGCTCACTGCTTACCGTTCACTGCTCACTGCTCACCCGAATATGGAACCCCTCGTCATCGCCGGCCAATCCTATGCTTCCCGCCTGCTCGTCGGCACCGGCAAGTACAGGGATTTCGACGAAACCCGCCGCGCGGTCGAAGCCTCGGGCGCGCAGATCGTCACCGTCGCCATCCGCCGCACCAACATCGGCCAGGACGCGAGCCAGCCCAGCCTGCTCGACGCGCTGCCGCCGTCGCAATACACCTACCTGCCCAACACCGCCGGTTGCTACACGGCCGACGACGCGATCCGCACCCTGCGGCTGGCGCGCGAGCTGCTGGACGGCCACAGCCTCGTCAAGCTGGAAGTGCTGGGCGACCCGCAATCGCTCTACCCCAACGTCGCCGAGACCATCAAGGCCGCCGACGTGCTGGTGAAGGACGGCTTTCAGGTCATGGTCTACACGTCCGACGACCCCATCGCCGCCAAACAGCTCGAAGACATCGGCTGCGTCGCGGTGATGCCGCTGGCGAGTCTGATCGGCTCCGGTATGGGCATCCTCAACCCGTGGAATCTGCAGATCATCATCGATCGTCTGTCCGTGCCGGTGATCGTCGATGCCGGCGTCGGCACCGCCAGCGACGCGACCATCGCGATGGAGCTCGGCTGCGACGCCGTGCTGATGAACACGGCGATCGCCGGCGCCGGCAACCCGGTGCTGATGGCCTCGGCGATGAAGAAGGCGGTCGAGGCCGGGCGCGAGGCCTTCCTCGCCGGCCGCATGCCGAAGAAGGTCTATCAGGCCAGCCCCAGTTCGCCGACCAGCGGCCTCATCACCCCCGGCAAATAAGTCCGTGAGCGGCGAAACCGGCGCGCATCCGCGCATCCGTTCCTACGTGCTGCGCGCCGGCCGCGTCGGCTCGGGGCAGGCGCGCGCGCTGGCGGAGATCGGGCCGCGCTGCCTGCTGCCTTTTCAGCCGCACATCGTCGACCTCGATGCCGTGTTCGGCCGTGCCGCGCCGCATGTGTTGGAAATCGGTTTCGGCATGGGCGAAGGCCTGGCGGAAACCGCCGCCGCGCATCCGGACACCGATTTCCTCGGTATCGAAGTGCATACGCCCGGCGTCGGCGCGCTGCTGAAACAGATCGGCGAACGCGAATTGGCCAACGTGCGCGTCGTCCAGCACGACGCCGTCGAAGTGCTGGAACGCATGATCGCGCCCGGCAGCCTCGCCGGCGTGCGCGTCTTCTTTCCCGACCCTTGGCACAAGAAGCGCCACCACAAGCGGCGGCTGATCCAGCCGCCGCTGGTCGCGCTGCTGGCGAGCCGTCTCGCGCCGGGTGGGCTCATCCATCTCGCCACCGACTGGCAGGATTACGCCGAACAGATGCTGGCGGTGCTGTCGGCCGAGCCCTTGCTGCGGAACACCGTGGCCGACTACGCGCCGCGTCCCGACACGCGGCCGCTCACCAAGTTCGAGCAGCGCGGCCTGCGTCTCGGTCACGGCGTCTGGGACCTGATCTTCCGCCGCGTTTAACGCGAAGCGTTGCCGTGTCCCCCTCTCCCGCAGGCGGGAGAGGGCCGGGGTGAGGGAAAACGGGCTGTTTCATGTTCCGGGGCGGCAAAACGCCATGATCGTTTGAGCCGGCCGCGGACGTGCGGCTATGATGCGGCATGGATGTTCTCGCTCTCGCCAAATCGGCGTTCGCACTTTTCGCCATCGTCGACCCGGTCGGCGTCATTCCGATTTTCCTGCTCGCCACGCGCGGATACACGCTGACGCAGAGCCGCACGGCCGCGCGGCTGGCGGCGCTCACCGTGTTCGGCGTGCTCATGCTGTTCACCTTCGCCGGCCAGCTCATCCTCGATTTCTTCGGCATCCGGCTGGCGGCCTTTTCGGTCGCGGGTGGGCTCTTGCTGCTGCTGCTCGCGCTGTCGATGGTGCAGGCGCACGTCAGCCCGCAGCGGCAGACGCAGGAAGAGGCGATGGAGGCCGAGGAAAAGGACGCCGTCGGCGTGGTGCCGCTGGGCGTGCCGCTCCTGGCCGGGCCGGGCGCGATCACGCACATGATCGTGGCGGCGGGGGCCGCGCGGGGCGAACCCGTGCAGCAGGCCGCGTTGCTGATTCCGGTGGCGCTGGTGGCGCTGTCGGTGTGGGTATCCTTCCGCGCCGCGCCGGCCATCGAAGCGCGCCTCGGCCGCACCGGCATTCACGTCGTCACCCGTCTGATGGGCCTTATCATCGCGGCGATCTCCGTCGAGATGATCGCCAGCGGTCTGGGGAAACTCTTTCCGGGTCTGCTGGCCTGAACGATAAATCCGACACGGCGCGCCGACGCGGTCGATGCGTGATCTCGATATTCAATCCGGCAGGGAGACAGAAATGGAATTCGGTATGGTGGGTTTGGGCCGCATGGGCGGCAACATGGCGCGGCGGCTTGCGCGGCAGGGCAAAAGAATCGCGGTGACGAACCGCTCCTTCGAGGTGGCCGAGGCGCTCGCCGCCGAAACAGGCCACACGGCCTGCAAGGATTATGCGGCGCTGGTGGCCGCGCTCGACGCGCCGCGCATCGTCTGGCTGATGCTGCCTTCGGGCGCGCCGACCGAAGCGGCGCTGGATGCCCTGCTGCCGCTGTTGAGCCCCGGCGACCTCGTCGTCGACGGCGCCAACGGCCATTACGTCGACGACGCGCCGCGCGCCGCGCGCTGCGCCGAACGCGGGGTCGATTTCGTCGATGCCGGCGTGTCCGGCGGCGTGTGGGGGCTGGAAAACGGTTACTGCATCATGTTCGGCGGCTCCGAGAGTGCCGCCGCGCGGCTGCAGCCGTACATGGAGGCGCTCGCGCCCACGCCCGCCACCGGCTGGCTGCACACCGGCCCGGTCGGCTCGGGGCATTACACCAAGATGGTCCACAACGGCATCGAGTACGCCATGATGCAGGCCTTTGCCGAAGGCTTCGCGCTGATGAAGGACAAACCGGGTTTCAATCTCGACACGGCGAAGATCTCCGAGCTGTGGCGGCACGGCAGCGTGGTGCGCTCGTGGCTGCTCGACCTGACTGCCGATTTTCTGGCGAAAGATCAGGCGCTCGATGCCATCGAGCCTTTCGTGTCGGATTCCGGCGAAGGCCGCTGGACCGCGCTGGCCTCCATCGAGCAGGGCATCCCCACGCCGGTGATGACGCTCGCGCTGATGTCGCGCTTCGACAGCCAGGGCCGTGCCGACTACGGCAACAAGATGCTGGCGATGATGCGCAAAGGCTTCGGTGGCCACGCGGTGAAGGAAGGCTGACATGAACCTCGCCGCACAGACCGCCTCCGACAACCTGCCGTGCTCCTTCGTGATCTTCGGCGCCACCGGCAATCTCGCGTCGAACAAGCTCCTGCCCGCGCTTTACCATCTGGAAGTCGCCGCGCGGCTGGCGGAGAATCTCACGCTCATCGCCTTCTCGCGCCGCGACTGGAACACCGACACCTGGCGCGAGCACATGCGCACTGTCCTCACGGGCAAGATCAAGGGCCTGCTCGAAGGGCCGGTATTCGAGCGCTTCGTCGCCCGGTTCCGCTACCAGAAGGGCGACCTCAACGATGTCGAATCCTATCGTGCGCTGGCAGCCAACCTGCCGCCGGAATCGGCGTGTTCGAGTACCGTCTTCTACCTCGCGATCAAGCCCGCCGAGTTCGCGGCGGTGATCCAGAACCTCGAAGCCGTCGGCCTCAACAAACCGCGCGGCATGAACCGCGTCGTCATCGAAAAACCCTTCGGAGAGGACCTCGAATCGGCGCAGCGGCTGAACCGCCTGCTGCACCAGCACTTCGACGAGGAGCAGGTCTACCGCATCGACCATTTCCTCGGCAAGGAAACCGTGCAGAACCTGCTCGTCTTCCGCTTCGCCAACACGCTGATCGAACCGCTGTGGAACCGCAACTTCATCGACCACGTGCAGATCACCGTGGCCGAATCCATCGGCATCGAAAAGCGCGCCGACTACTACGACCGCGCCGGCGCGCTGCGCGACATGCTGCAGAACCATCTGATGCAACTGCTCACCGTGGTGGCGATGGAGCCGCCGCCCGCGCTGGAGGCCGACGCCCTGCGCGACGAGAAAGTGAAGGTGCTGCGCTCGATCCGCCCGATTTCCAAGCGCGCCGTCCACGCCCACGCCGTGCGCGCCCAGTACGCGCGCGGCAGCATCAACGGCCAGCCGGTCGTGGGCTACCAGCAGGAGGACGACATCGAACCGAACTCGATCACCGAAACCTTCGTCGCCGCCAAGTTCTACATCGACAACTGGCGCTGGCGCGGCGTGCCCTTCTACCTGCGCACGGGAAAACGATTGGCGAAGCAGACCTCGATGATCGCCATCCGCTTCAAGCATCCGCCGCAGCAGCTCTTCCGCGAGACGCCCATCGAAACCATCGCGCCGAACTGGGTGCTGCTCTCCATCCAGCCCGAGGAGTCCATGCGTATGGAAATCCACGTCAAGCAGCCCGGCCTCGACATGGACACCCGCGTGATGCAGATGAACGCCAGTTTCCTCAAGACCGACGAACAGACGCTGGACGCCTACGAAACCCTCCTGCTCGACGTGATCGAGGGCGACCGCTCGCTGTTCATCCGTTTCGACGAAGTCGAATGGGCCTGGCAGGTCGTCGATCCCATCCTGCGTCACTGGACCATCGACCGCGAGTTCATCCCTACCTATCCTGCCGGTTCCTGGGGCCCGCCCGAAGCCAACCGCCTGTTCGACAGCGACGACCAGAGCTGGCGGGACGAGTTGTGAGCGCAGCAGCGGGACGAACAGCCGAACGCTGACATGGGATTGCCCGCCGCCCGTGTCTTCGACACGCCCGCGATGCTGGTCAGCACGCTGGCCGACACGCTGCTGTACCAGGCTTCCGCCGCCATCGCCGCGCATGGCCGCTTCCATCTCGTGCTCGCCGGCGGCACTACCCCGCGCGCGTTGTACGAAGAACTCGCGCGCCGCGGTGCGGGCGACCACCGCTGGCACATCTGGTACGGCGACGAACGCTGCCTGCCCGCCGATCACCCCGAACGCAACAGTGTCATGGCCGAAACCGCGTGGCTCGCCGCAAGCGGCATCCCGCCCGAGCAGCGCCGGCCCATGCCCGCCGAACGCGGCGCCGAAGCCGCGGCGAAGGAATACGCCGCCCGGCTCGCGGAGGCGCCCACGTTCGACCTCACCCTGCTTGGCATGGGCGAGGACGGCCATACGGCCAGCCTGTTTCCCGGCCGCGTCTGGACCGGCGCGGACGTGCTCGCCGTCCACGATGCACCCAAGCCGCCGCCGGATCGCGTCAGCCTGTCCGCCGCGCGGTTGGCCGACAGTCAGGCGGTGTGGTTCGTCGTGACGGGGGCGGGGAAGCGCGAGGCACTGGCACGGTGGGAGGCAGGGGAAACATTGCCCGCCGCATCTGTACGCGGACGTCTGGCGACTTTATTGTGGAAGGATCGTGCGGCGGGGGGCTGATGCGGCATACTCGAAGCGTGGCGCAACAGTCGCGCCCCGCGTAGCCACACCAAAAAATGCCGGTGTGTCTTTTGCTGGGCGACTATGGTTCATACAGGAAAAGTCTGGCACGGATACTTCCTGGAGCCCGTGTGAGGCGTGAAAAGGAGATCACTCATGACGAACCCGCAAATTGCAGCACTACCGCTTGCAGAAAAGCTCGATCTGATGGAAACCTTGTGGGATTCGCTTTGCCGCGATGCATCGGTTGAGTCGCTCATTCCAGATTGGCATCAGACGGTCCTGTCCGACAGGATCGCAAGGCTGGATCGTGGAGAAGAACCTGTTTCACCCTGGAATGAAGCCAAATCCCGGCTTCTGGATGAAGCCGGGAAGCTGTGATACAGGTTCGCATTGCACGCTCGGCGGAAGCGGACCTGCTGAATGGCTTTAAATTCTACGAGCACCAGCAGGCCGGGGTCGGCAATTATTTTCTGGACAGCCTGTATGCGGACTCGATTCGCTCATGCTCTACGCGGGAATGCACCCGAAACCGCATGGACGCCTGCACAGGATGCTGGCAAGGCGTTTCCCCTTCGCCATTTACTACGAAGTGGAGGGAGAATCAGCGACGGTGGTGGCGGTGCTGGATTGCCGGCAAAACCCGGCATCAATCGTCAAGCGGCTTGGTCCGCACTGATTGTTTGCTGCATTCCCCTTGTCAGGCCACTACGTATCTCGGTGCCGGCTACTGGCGCAAAGGAAAGGCAATCTATGAACGTGAAAACGCAACGTAGTGCGCGAACGAAAATCGCCTACACCGACGAACCCCTCGGCGAAGTTCAGCTCATCCCGGATTTCCTCCCGTCTCCGGCCGAACTGGCTTTTCGGGAGGAGGGCGTGAAAGTCACTCTGGCGCTCAGCAAGAAGAGCGTCGATTTCTTCAAGTCCGAAGCGAGCAAGCATCACACGCAATACCAGCGGATGATCCGCAAGCTGCTGGATAGCTATGTCGATGCGCAAGCCGTTGCACCTTCCGAAAAGCGACGTACCCGTTGATTCAGGTGGAATGGCGATTCATTTCTTGTCCTGCCTTCGCGCCTTTGTCGCTTGCGGTTGGGATCGTTTGCTTCCCCAGAGCCATTCGAGCTTGGAGTATTGATTCATTCGATTTCGTCCTGCTCAGCCTGGGCTGAGGACTGCCGTACCGCCAGCTTGTTTCCCGGCCGCGTCTGGGCCAGCGCGGATGTGCTCGCCGTCCACGACGCCCCCAAACCACCGCCGGATCGCGTCAGCCTGTCGGCCGGGCGGCTGTCCGACAGTCAGGCCGTGTGGTTCGTCGTGACGGGGGCGGCTGGCGACGCTGCTGTGGATGGATCGTGCGGCGGCTGGGTGATGTGTGCTTGGTGAGCGGCTTCTCAGGATATGTGGAAAATTTCCTATGCAAGGATTATGTTTGGTTCTGAAAACCCCCGTACAAAGAGGGAGTTTCTGCCTTGACTGATAGGCTGAACAATTGATTCAAGCCGATGCCACTTCGGGGCTCAACTTAATTCAGGGTTGGTCACTTTGGATGTCTACCATGAACAAACATAAGATTCAGACATGTCAGAACTACCGTATCCGTCTAAGGCCAATTCCCAACATTGATGGGGGAGGCGTATTTTCAGGATGGAAAGTTTAAAGTCGAGCCAAATCGTAGTCGTGACCTATGCGGCGGCTAACACTACGGTAGACCAGCCATGTTTTCATGGCTAGAAAAAATCACAACGATATTCTTCCGTAAAGTGAGGAAACCTCAATGGCACTGATTAATTGCCCAGAATGCAACCAATCAATATCCGACAGGGCCAATGCCTGTCCACATTGCGGCGCACCTAATACCCGGCAGGAATCCTCATCGCAGCAGACAACACGGCAAGCTGAACTTGCTGTTGAGCAAGGAGGTATGGTCTGTCCTTTCAGTGGGCATCATATTCCGGCAGGGGCAACGGTTTGCATCTGTGACGCATACTATGGCTACAAAGGCGGGATACTGACTGACCAAAAATTCAAGCTTCTCGTTAAATTACTGGGGAGTTTTTTGGTACTGCTTTCAGTGGGGTATCTTGCCGAATGGGGGCTTGCAGCGACAATCGGTTTTTACGGGACACTGATATTCGGCATAGTTTTTCTGTTTTTTGTGCTTCCTGTCAGACTCCAAGGAAAAAAATGGTGGCGCAAAATGTAAGCGGCGTGATTTCTTTATATGTGCCATTCAATCAGGTACCCGTGAACTGACGATGGAAAAAACAAAGTGAGCTACGCCGACGAGGTTCGGGCCTATTGCAGCCGTCAGTACATTCACCCTGCCCGTGCTACCGGCAAAAATGCAGTCTCAATTTGGGTGCGTTAACAAATGGTTTGGAGGAGGGCGCTAACAGTCGGCTTCGCCGTCAGTTGTCACGCCCCTCAAGTTAATTGACCCGTTGGGCAGCAGCTTCGACCATCGCTGCCCGCGTCCCCGGCGTCTCCAGACTGATCCGCCCCAATGCCCCGCTCCTGAAATCGGTGAGCAGGATGTTGGCGGCTTTTTCCAGGTCGAGTTCGCCGCTGCGCCCCTGGCGCAGGCAGCCGCGCTTCTTCGCCACGGCTTCGACGACGCCGACGGGATCGAGCCCGTCGAGCTTCAATTTATAGCGATCGACCAGCGCCTGCGGGTAGCGGGCGAGCAATATTCCAGCGAGGAATTCGGCGACGGTTTCGTCGATGACGGCGTTCTTGCCGATGGCGTGGCAGGCGGCGAGCATGTAGCCGTCGGCATCATGCTCGATCTTCGGCCACATGAGGCCGGGGGTGTCGACGAGGGTGAGGCGCGGGGTGAGGTTGATGCGCTGCTGCGATTTGGTGACGGCGGGTTCGTCGCCGACCTTGGCGATCTTCTTCTTCACCAGCGCGTTCATCAGGGTGGATTTGCCGACGTTGGGGATGCCCATGATCATGAGCCGCAGCGGCTTGAAGTTGTCGTCGCGGTGCGGGGCGAGTTTCTGCGCGAGACCGGGCAGCTTCGCCACGTCGCCGGGCTTCTTGGCCGAGAGGGCGACGGCTTTCACGCCGGGCTGCCGCTCGAGATGTGCGATCCACGCGGCGGTGGCGGCGGGGTCGGCGAGGTCGGTCTTGTTCAGGACTTTCAGGCAGGGGCGTTGCCGGTGCGCGCGTAGTTCGTGGATCATGGGGTTGCTGCCGGCCTCGGGCACGCGGGCGTCGAGCACTTCGATCACCACGTCGATTTCGGCCATCGTCTCCGCCGCCTTCTTGCGGGCGGCGGTCATGTGGCCGGGGAACCACTGGATCGCCATCAGCCGGCGCCGCCGCCGGAGCCGATGCCCTTCGCCGCGTCGAGCACCAGCGCGTCGAACGCGGCGGCATCCATGAGGCCGCGTTCGGCGACGATCTCGCGCACCGGCCGGCCGGATTGTTCCGATGCCTTGGCGACTTCGGCGGCGGCGGCGTAGCCGATCTGGGTGTTGAGCAGGGTCGCGAGCGCGACGCTCTGGTGGATGAAGAAGGCGCAACGCTCGCGGTTGACGACGATCCCCTTGAGGTTCTTGTCGGTGGCGGCGTTCATCGCGTTGGTGAGCCAGTCCATCGCGTCGAACAGCGCGGAGCCGAGCGCGGGCATCATCACGTTCAGTTCGAGCTGGCCGGCCTGCGTCATGTAAGCCACGGCTGCATCCTGTCCCAGCACCTGAAAACACACTTGATTCAACATCTCGAACATCACCGGATTGACCTTGCCGGGCATGATCGACGAGCCGGGCTGCACCGGTGGCAACTGGATTTCGCCGAGGCCGGTGCGCGGGCCGGAGGCGAGCAGGCGCAGGTCGTTGGAGATGCGCGTGAGTTCCAGTGCGAGGGCGCGGATTTCGCCCGACAGCCGCGCGAGATCGTTCATCGACTGCATCTGCGCGACGAGATTGCCGACCGTGATCGGCTCGCCGGTGAGCGTCGCCAATTCGGCGGCGACGCGCGCCGGGTAGTCGGGCGAAGTGTTGAGGCCCGTGCCGGCGGCCGAGCCGCCCAGGCCGATTTCGCACAGCGCCGGGCGCACGGCTTCGAGGCTGGCCGCGCAGCAGGTCAGCGTCCACGCGTAGCCGGCGAATTCCTGGCCCAGCGTGGTCGGCACGGCGTCCTGCAGATGGGTGCGGCCGGATTTGACCGTGTCCTTCTCGCGTTCGGCCAGCCGGGTGAATTCGGCCGCCATCGCGCGCGTCGCGTCGACGAGCCGCGGCAGCTTGGCCAGCACGGTGAGGCGGATCGCGGTGGGGATGGTGTCGTTGGTCGACTGCCCCATGTTCACGTCGTCGTTGGGATTGACCGGCGCGTAGACGCCCTTTTGGCCGCCCAGCGCGACGTTGGCGAGGTTGGCGACGACCTCGTTGGTGTTCATGTTGTGGCTGGTGCCGGCGCCGGCCTGGAAGCGGTCGACGGCGAACTGGTCGAGGAATTCGCCGGCCAGAATCCGTTCACAGGCGGCGACGATGGCGTCGCGCTTTTGTTCGCTCAGCCAGCCCGGCTGGCAGTTGGCGCGCGCGGCGGCCAGCTTGATCCGCACGTGGGCCAGTACGAAATCCCTATCCGGCCGGCGGCCCGAAATGGGAAAATTGGCGACGGCGCGCGCGGTCTGCGCGCCGTACCAAGCGTGTTCGGGAACCTGGACTTCGCCGAGCGAGTCCTTCTCGATGCGCATTTCACTCATGATGGAAAAAACCGATGCGGATTTGGCAAAAGAACCGATTTTATCCGATGTGGCTGGCTGTCCTGGCGCTTGCCCTGAGCGCGACCTGGGCGCGTGCGGACGGCTTCCAGATCACCGACACCGCCGGCAAGACGCATTCGCTCGCCGGCTACAAGGGCAAGTGGGTACTGGTCAATTATTGGGCGACCTGGTGTCCGCCCTGTCTGAAGGAAATCCCCGATCTGGTCGCCCTGCACGACAACAAGAAAAACAACCTGGTGGTGATCGGCGTGGCGCTGGATTATCGCAGCGCCAAGCAGGTCACCGATTTTGCGCAGAGCATGGCGGTCAGTTATCCCATCGTGCTGGGCACGCCCGAGATCGTGGGTCAGATCGGTCCGATCCAGGGCCTGCCCACCACCTACCTGTATAACCCCGAGGGTAAAATGGTCGCGCAGCAGGTCGGGCCCGTGACGCGCGAGGCGGTGGAGAAGTACGTCGCGAGCAAAACCCCGAACGCCCGGAAGTAGCCGGGTCGGAATCACGAATGAGGAGATGTTGCATGCGCCAGTTGTTGATCGCCTTCATCATGCTGTTCGCCCTGCCGGGCTGGGCCGAGACGCGTGATCCCGTCAACCATTTCTTCCAGCCCAAGTTCGGCGATTTCAAGGCCGAGCTGGACGCGGCGAAGCAGCAGGGCAAGAAGGGCATCTTTCTGTTTTTCGAGATGGACGACTGCCCTTTCTGCGCGCGCATGAAATCGACCATCCTCAACCAGACCGACGTGCAGGACGCCTATCATGCGGACTTCCTGGTCTATCCCGTCGACGTCAACGGCGACACCCAGATGACGGATTTCCAGGGCAAGGAAACCACCGAAAAGGCCTTTGCGTTCGAGAACCGCGTGCGCGCCACGCCCACGATGCTGTTCTTCGATCTGAACGGCAAGCTGGTCACCCGCTTCACTGGGCCGACCCGCGACAAGGCCGAGTTCCTGTTGCTGGGCAAGTACGTCGCGGACGGCGCCTACGCCGACCAGCCTTTCACCAAATACAAACAGGGTAAATGAGGCGGGTTGTTCTCGCGCTGCTGGCTCTGGCGCTGTCCGGGCCGGCGGCGTCAGCCAGGCTGACGCTGGAGGAGGCGCTCGCAAGCGCGGGCGCGCATCCGGACCGGCGTCTCGCCGAAAGCGATCTGGACGTGGCGCGGGCCGACCGCGCGCAGGCGGACAGCCGCCAGGACTTTGCGCTCTATCTCGACGGCAGCCTGCGAACCGGGCGGCGTCCGGACGGCGACTGGAAGCCCGACAACGTCGGCCGCATCGTCGCGCGCAAGCCGCTGTTCGACTTCGGGCGCAGCAGCGGCGCGGTCGATGCCGCGGACCAGGAGATCGCCGCGCGCCAGGCGGCCTTGCTCGACACCGACAATCTGCGCCGGATCGACGTCATGGCGCGCTATTTCGACGTGCTGCTCGCCGACATGCAGTACGCGGCGGACAACGAGTTCATGGCCGTCGCCTACGTGTCGTGGGACAACGCCACGGATCGTTTCGAGGTCGGCCAGATCAGCCAGCCCGCGCTGCTGAAGCTGGAGGCCGATTATCAGGACGTCCGCGAGCGCCGCAACGCCAGCCTGCAGCGCATGCGGGCCAGCCGGCAGCGGCTCGCCCATGCGATCAACCGGCCGGGCGAACTGCCGGCCGACCTCGCCGAACCCGCCTTGCGGGACAACGATCGCCCCGTAGCCGACTACGAAATGCTGCTACCCTGGGTCAAGGCGCACAATCCGCGCCTGCTCGCCCTGCGCGCGCAGATCGAAGCGGCGGACGCGCGGATCGCGGCGGCGCGGGCGGAGCGCAATCCCACGCTGGACGCGGAAGTCATCGGCGGCGGCTACAGCCGGGATTCGGTCACCCGCGACGAACTGAGCGCCGGGCTGGTGTTCAGCGTGCCGCTCTATCAGGGCGCGCGCGTCGACGCGCGCGAGGCGCGCGAGCGCGCGCTCAAGATGCGGACCCGGGCGCAACTGGACAAGCTGGAATTCGAGCTGTCCGACGCCTTGCTGGCGACCTTGCAGGAGATCGAGTGGCTGCGCGGCAGCGGCCGTCAGGCGGCCGGCAAGCAGATCGAGTATCGCGACTGGGCGCTCGAACGCGCGCGCGCGGAGTACGAGCTCGAGATGCGGACCAACCTGGGGCCCAATATGGCGGAAACCCAGATGGCGCAACTGCGCCGCAAGCAGGTCGAATACCGCCTCGCGCTCGCGCTCGCGCGGCTGGAGGCATTGTCCGGCGGCAGCCTGCCGCCCCTGGAGGAGACGAAGCAATGAGAACCCGGATAGCGGCGGGCGTGATCGCGAGCCTGGGCATGGGAACGGCCTGGGCCGCGGATGGCGTGGAGCTGACCACCCGCGTGTCGGGCGTGGTCGAGACCGTGCTGGTGAAGCCCGGCCAGACAGTGCGCAAGGGCGCCGTGCTGCTGCGCCTGGAACCCACGCTGCTGCGCGCCCGGCTCGACGAGGCCGCGGCCGAAGTGACGCGGGCCGAGGTGGAGGAAGCGGACGCGAAGCGCGATCTCGACCGGGCGCAGGAGCTGTACGAGCGCACCGTGTCTTCCACCAGCGAACTGGATGCCGCCAAGACGCGCCATGCCCGCGCGCTGGCGGCCGTGTCGGCGGCCAAGGCGCGCCGCACGATCGCGCAGAAGAACCTCGACGACGCCGAGCTCAAGGCGCCGTTCGATGCGCAGGTCGGCGCGGTGCCGGGCATGCCCGGCACGGTGGTCGCGGCGGATTGCCAGCCCAGGCCGCTCGTCGTGCTTAAGCCCGCGTCGCGCTGATCACGTCTCCAGCAGGCGGGCGACGCCCGTCTGCATTTCCGCCGCCTGGTGCGGCGAGGCCACCGCCGCGACGAGCTTGTAGCACATGGGCAGCACGGCGCTGAACGTTTCGAGGTCGTGCGCTTCGCTCAGCTTCCGGTAGGCGGGCGATTGGGTGCCGACCAGCGGCGTCATGCATGCCAGCAGGTAGCTTCGCGCCGGCCCGAAGCCGGCGGCGGGTGCGTCGCGCGCCGGTTCGGGCGGCGGGGCGGCAGGCATGCGTTCGCGCGATGCCTGGATGAAGCCCTTGTGCAGCAGTTCGTTCACCATGACTTCGAGCTCGGCGCAATGCGGCAGCCTGCGGCACAGCTCGCTGAAGGAAATGCCGTTGCCGATGCTGAACAGGATGTGTCGGAGCCTGGGCCGCAGGGTGTGCCCGAGATTGAAGATTTCTTCCTGTCCCTTGGTGGTGCGGGACAGTTGCAGCGTCGTGTCCATAGTCGCCTCCGTTGTCGTGACAGGTGGGAACCTGTGGCGGAGGTATTGCAGGGCCTGTGCCAGTTCGAAGCGGGGCGGCGGCGTTCGATTTGGCGCGGCGTGGACGGGACGGTTGGGGAGCGGCGGCGTCGAAGCGGCGACACCCCGACGGAATTTCGTCAGTTGCGCGGGTCGGCGGAGACGATGTCGGCCTGAGCGGCGCGCGCCGGTGCCGCGTAGTCCCAGTTGCGCTTCCAGGCGCCGACGACCATCCGGGGATAGGTCGGCTGGCCGAGGCTGCCGTTGTAGCGGCCGAGCGCGCGGTAGAGGTCGCCGCGTTCGATGTCGATGTAGTGGCGCAGGATGACGGCGCCGTAGCGCAGGTTGGTGCGCAACTGGAAGAGATTGTGGTCGGGCGTGCCGATGGTCTTGATCCAGAACGGCATCACCTGCGTGTAGCCGCGCGCGCCCACGGGCGATACGGCGTACTTGCGGAAACCGCTTTCCACTTCGATGAGGCCCAGCATGAGCTGCGGGTCGAGACCCGCGCGAGAGGCTTCCCAGTGCAGGGTGGTGAGGAATTCCAGACGTTCGGCCGCGTCCGGCATGCGCTTGGCGAGCCGGCGCGACATCTCCTTCAGCCAGGCGGCCTCGTCGGCCGGGTTGCGGAAGGCGGTGCGCGTCACGGCCGTATCGGCGAGCGACTTCTGCAACGAGGCGCGCATGCTGGCCGACAGCGCCTCTTCACGCTGGGCGCCGGCGAGCGCGGGCGGCGCCAGCAGCAGCGCGGCGATCAAAAGGCCGAGGCGCGTCGTCTTCGTCTTAATCATGTCACTTTACTGTTTCAGTAACTCTGTCAAAAAATCCCTGGCATCAGCGAGCGCAACCGCGCGCGCGCCGCTGTCCGAGTCCGCTTCGGCCCGGCGCGGCTGGTATTCGATCACGCCGTCCTTCAGCCCGCGTTCGCCGAGGGTCACGCGGTGCGGAATGCCGATCAATTCGGCGTCGGCGAACATCACGCCGGGACGCTCGTCGCGGTCGTCCAGCAACACGTCGATGCCGGCGGCGCGCAGATCGGCGTACAGCGCGTCGGCGGCGGTCTTCACCGCCTCGCTCTTGCCGTAGCCGATCGCGACAATCACCAGCAAGAACGGTGCCATCGCCTTGGGCCAGACGATGCCTTTCGCATCGTGGTTCTGTTCGATCGCCGCCGCCACGATGCGCGAGACGCCGATGCCGTAGCAGCCCATCTCCATCGTCTGCGCGCGGCCGGCCTCGTCCAGGTAGGTCGCGTTCATCGCCTGCGAATACTTGCTGCCGAGCTGGAACACGTGGCCCACCTCGATGCCCTTGCAGAGTTCGAGCCGGCCGCGGCCGTCCGGGCTCGGGTCGCCGGGTACCACATTCCTTATATCGGCCACGAGATCGGGTTCCGGTAGGTCGCGGCCGAAATTGACGCCGGCGAGATGCAGTTTAGGCTTGTTCGCGCCGCACACGAAATCGCTCAACTCGGCGACGCTGCGGTCGGCCAGCACGCGAATCCGGGCGCGATCCAGCCCGACCGGCCCCAGAAAGCCGGGCGGACAGCCGAAGGCTTCGCGGATTTCGGCCTCGCTGGCCAGACGGAAGTCGGCCATGCCGTCCTGCTTGCCGAGCTTGACTTCGTTGACCGCGTGGTCGCCCCGCACCAGCACGGCAACCATGCGCTCGTCCGCGACGTAGACGACGAGCTTGACCGTCCGGGCGAGCGGAATGTCGAGCAGGGCGGCGACGTCTTCGCAGCGCGTCTGCTTCGGGGTGTCGACCTCGCTCAGGGGTTCGAAGGGCGCGTCGCGCGGCGCGACGGGCGGTAGCGCCTCGGCGAGTTCGACGTTGGCGGCGTAGTCGGAATCGGGGCAATAGGCCAGCGTGTCCTCGCCCGAATCGGCCAGCACGTGGAATTCGTGCGAGCCCGAGCCGCCGATGGCGCCGGTGTCGGCGGCCACCGCGCGGAATTCCAGGCCGAGCCGGGTGAATATCCGCGCATAGGCGTCGTACATGATCCGGTAGGTGGCCTCCAGACTGTCGCGGCTGGCGTGGAAGGAGTAGGCGTCCTTCATCAGGAATTCGCGTGCGCGCATGACGCCGAAGCGCGGCCGGATTTCGTCGCGGAACTTCATCTGGATCTGGTAGAAATTCAGTGGCAACTGGCGGTAGCTTTTGATTTCGCGGCGCGCGATGTCGGTGATCACTTCCTCGTGGGTGGGGCCGAAGCAGAAATCGCGCTGGTGGCGGTCCTTGATCTTCAGCATCTGCGGGCCGAACACGGCCCAACGCCCGGATTCCTCCCACAGCTCGGCCGGCTGCACGGCGGGCATCAGGAGTTCGAGCGCGCCGGCCCGGTTCATCTCCTCGCGCACGACGGCCTCGACCCGGCGCAGCACCCGCAGCCCCAGCGGCATCCAGGTGTAGAGGCCGGAGCCGAGCCGCTTGATGAGGCCGGCGCGCAGCATCAGCTTGTGGCTGGCGAGCTCGGCCTCGGCGGGCGCTTCCTTGGTGGTGGAGATGAAGAACTGGGTGGCGCGCATGATCGAAAACGAGGCGAAAAGGCGCATTCTAGCGTGCTGGTGTAATCTTTCGCCTCGTTTTTCAGGGCGGGGACAATGCGGGCGAGGTTCGGTAAACGCCGTCCGGCGGACGGCGGCATGGAGGTGACGGAGGCGCGCGGCGTGCGCACGCTGCATCTCGGCAGCCAGGCGATCCAGAGCGCGATGCGCGTGACGCGTCCGTGGGATCTGGAGCTGGCTTACACGCGGGCCATGATGGCCTTCCTGCTGTTCAACGCCATGCCCGAGGACGTGCTGATGATCGGCCTGGGCGGCGGCTCGCTGGCCAAGTTTATCCGCCGGCACCGCGAACGGACGCGGGTGACGGCGGTGGAGGTCGATCCCCGCGTCATCGACGCCGCGCGCGCGCATTTTGCGTTGCCGCCGGACGACGCGACGCTGACGGTGATCGAAGCCGACGGCGCGCTCTATGTGCGGCAGCATCCCGCCAGCGCGGACGTCATCCTGCTCGACGGTTTCGACGCGGGCAACCAGGTCGAGGCGCTGGCGACGCAGACGTTTTACGCGGCCTGTCGCCGCGCGCTGCGGCCGGGCGGCGTCCTGGTGGCGAACCTGTGGGGCCGGGACCGCCAGTTCGCCGAGTATTTCGCGCGGCTGACGCGCGCCTTCGACGGCGAGACCGGCTGGATCTCCGTGCAGGACAAGACCAATGTGATCGTCTTCGCCTTCACCGAGCCCGGCGCGGCGGCGCGGCTGGAGGCGGCCCGGCCGCGTCTGGCCGATCTGTCGAAGCGCTGGGGGCTGGATTTGCGCGGGTTCGCGCGCGATTTTCAATGGGCGGCCGGGATTGCGCCGCTTCTGGAATGAAAGGCGTCCCTTTCGGGATTTCGACGGAAACCTTCAATTAAAACAAGGCTGAAAGCGCGCTTTCCTCGCGTCACGAGTTTGCAATTTCCGGTAGGTGTGGAAGAATGCAGACAGTGAATTTTTGGATTGGTGGCGGCCATGATCGACCGAGAAGGGTACCGCCCGAACGTAGGCATCGTCTTGTGCAATGCGCGCAACGAGGTCTTCTGGGGCAAGCGCGTCAATCAGCACGCCTGGCAGTTTCCCCAGGGCGGCATCAACGCCGGAGAAACGCCGGAACAGGCCATGTACCGGGAACTTGGAGAGGAAGTCGGCCTTTTGCCCGAGCACGTGCGCATCCTCGGCCGCACGCGCGAATGGTTGCGCTACGACGTGCCGGCGCACTGGACGCGGCGCGACAATCGCGGCCTGTATCGGGGCCAGAAGCAGATCTGGTTCCTGCTGCGCCTGACCGGGCGGGATTGCGACGTTTCGCTGCGCGCGAGCAGTCATCCCGAATTCGACGCCTGGCGCTGGAACGACTACTGGGTGCCGATGGACGCGGTGGTGGATTTCAAGCGCGAGGTCTACCGACTGGCGCTCGAGGAGCTGGAGCGTTTCCT
>Ga0228535_1001369_pt1 | contig 38260 bp, 26 predicted proteins | sample SJ1metagenome_FD_168457 | JGI IMG/M metagenome (GOLD analysis project Ga0228535, IMG submission 168457) | Enriched culture of PCE-dechlorinating microbial communities from Ithaca, New York, USA - SJ1 | ecosystem: Engineered > Modeled > Simulated communities (microbial... > Unclassified | place...
GTGGACATTGAGATCACCCTTCTGTCCCCCCTCCATCCGATTGCTCCGGACGAGGTCGTCGTCGGCAAACACGGCCTGCTCATCTCCGCGCGGGGAAGATCGGGCGTGCTTTTGCCGCAGGTGCCGGTGGAATATGGCTGGGATCGGGAAACTTTCCTTGAACAGGTCTGCAGAAAGGCCGGACTTCCCTCTGACACATGGAAGTCTTCTCAGGCACAGCTCTATGGATTTGAAGGGTTTGTCTTTTCGGAGCCCTGATTCTCTGAAGATTTTCCCCTTGAGGCCGACTTTGAGGCCGAGCCGCGCCCTTTGAAAATCGCGCGGCCGAATTTTCCCACACTTTTCTTTATCTTTTTATGCCAGAGGGCGCGCAGCTGTTCCCCTGTTCTGAACATCCGATAGACAATCGGGCGAAATTCCAGATCATACGCCCCATACCGGTGAACAATATCGCCCCCAAACCCTGTCTTGAAAAGGAAAAGCCCCGCCATCGGATGGGAAGCGTCGTGCCCTTCCGGAGGGATGCCAAAGAAATCGTAGGTCTCCTCGCCGCGCTCTTTGGCCTCTGTGATGGCATGCCACTGCAGGGCATAGGCGGGCATCACATTGCGTTTTTTGTCCGAAGAGGCCCCATAGAGATAGGTAGCCCTCCTGCCCATATGCAGGACAATAATGCCCGCAAGCGCATCCCCCTCATGGCGGGCGACATAGAGCGAAAGGTATGGCCCGGGTTCCTTGGAGACTTCGGAGGCTGTCTCAAAAAGAGTCCTGTAATACGACTGAGGATGGATGGCGATCTTGTCCCGCTTCGCAGTCTCTCCATAGAGGTCCATGAAAGTCTGCAAGCCCGGGATGCCTTCGTCTCTGACAGAAACTCCTTTTTTTTGGGACAGGCGAATGTTATAGCGCCATTTGGGCTTCATCCCGGCAAGAAGCTCGTCTTCGCTTTTCGTGATATCCAGAATGACCGTATCCGGAACCTGGATATCCGTGCCTTTGCATAGGCCGGATATATTTGCAAGATCGGGTGTGGAGGGCCGCCTCCAGGGCAGGTCAAAGCGGACAAAAATATCGGTCCGGCCAAGCGCTCTGCCGACCGCGCGCCCGAGGGCCGCCAGCGCATCCCATCGTTCGGGCAGAGCCTCCAGCTCCGCGGCACCGAAGGGGACATAGAGAAACGTGAAAAATCTCGCAACCCTTCTCCGCAGCACAAGGAGGTGGCCAGTTATGCCATCTTCTTCAAAAGAATAGGTGCAGGAAAAAGCCTGCCAGCCGGTTCTGACCTTGAACAGACCCCAGAATTTGGTCTGCAGAAAATTATCCGCAATATGCTCCGGGATACAATCGTCCGCAGACATAATGGGAGAAATCTGAAGACTCGGCAAACCTTTCATACTGCCCTGGGGAAAACCCCTGCTGCTCACCCAATTTCGCCGTTCAGGACATTCTTGAGCCTTATGGGTTCGCAACCGGCCTGAAGACGCCGCGTTCCGACGAGCGCATAGCCATCCTTCGCGACAATCGGGACCGAGAAGAATGTGTCGGCATCGATGATGTCGGCGGGAGCGGGTTCCGGTGCAGCCTTCTCCCCGAATCCTTCGAGAAATACCCTGTCTCCAGGCTTCGCGTTGGGCGCATCGAGCACTTCGACGAGTTCCTTTCCCTCCGGCCCTTCAACAGATGCTGCGAGAAGCATGCCCGCGCTCTCCACTCCGCGGAGTTTCGCAGGCTTAAGGTTGTTCACGAGAATTATCTGCTTGCCAAGCAGCTCTTCTTCTTTGTAGAAGGGCACCAGGCCGGAGACAATCACCCTCTCTCTGCCGCTGCCGTCGTCGAGCGTCTCGATATAGAGCTTGTCGGCCTTGGGGTGTCGCTCGATCTTTACAATACGCGCGACCCGGAGGTCTATTATGCGCTGAAATCGGGCTTCCGGCGGCTCCTGGCTGCCCTGGGGGGAAGCCAGTGGCTGGGCGGCGGCTTGGGAAGCCGTCGGCGGCTCCGCCTTTTCCTCCACCGGCTTGGCGGCCGGCTCTCTCTGCCCTGCCCGCTCTTCCCGCTCTTTCTGGGAGCCCGAATAGCGCTCGCGCAGGGCTGCAATCCTGTCATCCTCGAGCTTCTGGAACAGCATTTCGGGTTTCTGGACATTCGTAAGCATCCCGTTCAGTCCCAGGTCCCTCCAGGCAAGCCCTTCCGCCCCCAGCTTCAGCCCAAAAAAGCCGGCGAGCTGTTCAGCGGCCTTGGGCATATAGGGCTGGATCATTATCGCGAGATCCTTGAGGACATAGCATAGGTCGCGTATGAGTGAAGCGGCCTTCTGCGGATTGTCCGTGCGCGCCTTCCAGGGCTCCTCGTCCTGGAATCGTTTGTTGGCGACATCGGATATCGCGAAAATACTCCTGAAGGCATCTCTGAGATCGGCGCGCTCCAGATGTTCCGCCACTTCCTTCTCGCGCGCGGTCACCTCGCTCCAGAAGGCATCGCTGGGCTCCGCCTCGGGGATGACGCCGTCATAATAGCGGGAGACAAAGGTGAGCGTCCTGTTCACGAGGTTGCCGAGGTTGCCGATAAGCTCGCCGTTCACTTTTTCCTGGAAATCTGCCCAGGTGAAGGTATAGTCCGATGTCTCGGGCCTGTTCCAGAAAATATAGAAGCGCCACACATCCGCGGGAATGCCTGTCTCCTGAGCGTCGGTTCCGAAGACCCCGATGCCCTTCGACTTGGAAAATTTTCCGGCCTCATAATTGAGATACTCCGAGCTCGACATGTGGTGCAGCATTGTCCAATGCCGGCCGCTGCCCAGCTGGCTCGAGGGGAAAATGACGGTGTGGAAGGGGATGTTGTCTTTGCCGATAAACTGGAAGAGTTCCACCTCCTCGGGATTCTGCCACCATGACTTCCAGTCGAACCCCTTTTCTTTCGCCAGCTTCGCCGTCATCGAAATGTAGCCGATGGGCGCGTCGAACCAGACATAGAAGACCTTGTCTTCGAACCCCTTTTTGGGCACGGGGATGCCCCATTTCAAATCCCGGGTGATGGCGCGCGGATGGAGCCCGTCGCGGATCCACGCCTGCGTCATCTGGATGGCGTTGTTTGCCCAAAAACCTTTGACGCTGGCCTCTCTCATCCAGGCTTCGAGTTTCGGAAGAATCGCCGGGAGGTCGATGTACAGGTGTGTCGTCGACCGCGGCCTCGGCGTTCCTCCGCAGGTGGAGCATTTTGGATCTATGAGCTCCATCGGGTCGAGCAGCGTGCCGCACATCTCGCACTGGTCGCCGCGGGCCCCCGTGTAGCCGCAGTGGGGACAGGTGCCCCGTACGTAGCGGTCCGCCAGGAAACGCCCGCAGGTGTCACAGTACAGCTGGTCTATGGACTGGCTCGTGATATAGCCATTTTTGTCGAGATCGAGAAAGATGGATTGCGTCACCTCTGTGTGTTCGGGTGTCGATGTGCGGCCGAAGGTGTCAAAGGCGATTTCAAACCAACTGTAGATATCGCGGTGTATCGTATGAAACTTATCGCAGAGTTCTCGCGGGGTGATCTTCTCCTCAAGCGCCTTGGTCTCCGTCGCGGTGCCGTACTCATCCGTGCCGCACACATAGAGGGTTTCATACCCACGGAGCCTGCAGAAGCGGGCAAAGACATCGGCCGAAAGAACCTGAATCAGATTGCCAAGGTGTGGGACATTGTTCACGTATGGAAGAGCTGAAGTGATGAGTCTTCGTTTCATGGTTTGGACAATATCCCTGCAAGCGGGGGCTGTCAAGAACAGGCCTGCGTGATAGTATTATTTAGAATGGTTGTATCAATGCTGCGTATGGTGCTCAAGCTTGGCGAGACATCGACAATCAAGGACAAAAGAAAAGTGGTCGTGGCGATAAAGGATAAACTGCATCACAGGTACAGGCTTTCATGCGCCGAAGTCGATTTGCTCGACTCCCTGGCATTTGCAGAGATCGGCGCTGCATTGGTATCGAATTCGCCGCAGTTCGGAGAAAAGGTGCTCAGGGATGCGGTCATATTCGTCGAGGACCATTACCCCGTTGAACTCTATGAAGTTCAAACGCATTATGAGATATATGGATGAAAAGGATTGAACGAATGAACAAATTCCGGAAAATATCCACCTCTTTCCTGGTCGTCTGTGCATTCGCCCTCACTTCATGCATTGGCATAGATGCATCTGCCAAAATCGATGCAAAAGGTGCCGGAACGCTCTCAGTCGAATACCAAATATCGAAAGATTTTGTACAGCTTGGCTCACTCGAGTCCACTCCCCAGCTGCCGCTCCCTCTCTCTCGCGCGGATATCGAGCGTGGGCTGCAGGGACGGCGGGGTGTGACTTTGAAGTCATACTCACAGGGCCAACGGGGTGACAACATCATTGTTTCTCTGGTGCTCGCATTCGATTCCCCGTCGGACCTGGTGGAGTATCTGGACCCGAGCGGAAAACTCGCACAGTACCGACAGGAAAATGGCCGTTCGCAGGTGAAGCTCTCTTTTGGCGATGCCGTTCCGCCGCTCGATCCGCAGATGCAGGCGGAAATTTCTGAAGAATTGAAGTCATACCGCTTTAAGTTTGCTCTTGAAGCGCCGCAGGCGGCCCCGGAGATCTCAGTCAAAAATGGGGACTTTTTTCATGTGACATCTTCAGGCAAAAAAACCGCGCTGGAATGTTCCATGGCAGATCTTATTACCAGCAGCCAGGTTCCTGAAATCGATATTGCATGGCAATAATGATCGTGCTATTTCCTGCCGTAAAAGCGAGATATATTATTGATTTATAAAATGGAATAATAAATAACGTTATTTATATATATCTTGACTAATTCAATGGTTTCGATTAATTTTTTGCAAAAGGCGAATAATTTATTCGTCAGTCTTTTTTTATTCATACTGGAGGAAGAACCTCATGCCCAAGAAAAAATTCGTGTATTCGTTCGGGGCGGGCGTCGCTGAAGGCAACGGCACCATGAAAGAGCTTCTCGGTGGAAAAGGCGCTGGCCTTCACGAGATGACGAAGATTGCATTGCCAGTTCCGGCTGGATTCACCATCACTACGGAAGTCTGCGATCTCTATTTCAGGAATGGGAAGAAATGGCCGGAGGGACTTGAAAAAGAAGTCCAGAGGCACCTCGCCCAGCTTGAAAAGACGACGAAGAAAACACTTGGAGATCCGAGAGATCCGCTGCTCGTCTCTGTCCGCTCCGGTGCGCCTGTTTCAATGCCCGGCATGATGGAGACAATATTGAACCTTGGCCTCACCGACGCCTCCGTGGAGGGGCTCGCCGCAAAGACGGGGAATCGCCGCTTCGCCCTCGATGCATACCGCCGCTTCATCATGATGTACGGCTCCACTGCCATGGGCATCGAGCGTGAGGAATTCGACAGGGCCTTCGATGGAATCAAGGAAAAACGAACCCGGTCCCGGCTGCGTGTTGCCGCGGGCCAAAAAATCAACGACACCGATGTCAACGAAGAAGAGCTCGATGAGCTCATCAAGATTTTCAAAAAGATCTATCGAGAGCACATCAAGGCGGATTTCCCCCAGGATCCATGGGAGCAGCTTAAAGGCGCCGTCGATGCGGTCTTCAATTCGTGGATGGCGGAAAAAGCGGTGACCTACCGAAAAGTCGAGAAGCTCGTCGGCATCAAGGGGACCGCGGTCAACGTCGTGCAGATGGTGTTTGGGAATAAGGGAGAGACTTCCGGAACCGGCGTGTGCTTTACCCGGGATCCGAACAGCGGAGAGAACATATTTTATGGCGATTATCTTATCAACGCCCAGGGCGAGGACGTCGTCGCGGGGATCCGCACTCCCATCAAACTCGCCGAGCTCGAAAAGCGCGATCCCAAAGTCTATAAACAGCTCGTCAGTATCCGGAAGAAGCTCGAGACGCACTATCGCGATATGCAGGACCTCGAGTTTACGGTCGAAGAGGGCAAGCTCTACATGCTGCAGTGCCGCACCGGAAAGCGCAGCCCGATCGCGGCCTTCCGCATTGCGGTCGATATGGTGAAGGAGAAACTCATCACCAGAGAAGACGCCGTGCAGCGCATCAAGGCTTCGGATATCGAAGGTATCTTCTACCCCATGATCGACAAATCGAACACGGCAGAGCTGAAAAAGGCCTTCCTGGTGCAGGGCATCGACGCAGTTCCGGGCGCGGCGGCGGGGAAAGTCGTCTTCAATGCCAGGACCGCCGAAGAATGGGCCGAAAAAGGCGAAAAAGTCATACTCGTCCGCAAAGAGACCAGCCCGGAGGATGTAGGCGGCATGCATGCGGCACAGGGCATTCTGACAGCCACCGGCGGCAAGACCAGCCATGCGGCAGTCGTCGCGCGCGGCTGGGGCAAATGCTGTATCGTCGGGTGTGAAAAGCTCGACATCGACTACGAAAAAGGCCTGTTCAGCGTCGACAAGACGACCATAAAAGAGGGCGACTACATCACCCTCGACGGCGGCACCGGCAATGTCTATGTCGGTCAGCTCAAACTGGTCAAACCTGAACCGCCAAAGGCCTACACGACACTGATGTCTTGGGTCGACAAGATCAGGACGCTCAAGGTCCGCACCAATGCCGATACGCCCTACGATGCCGAAAAAGCGCGTGAACTTGGAGCCGAAGGAATCGGTCTGTGCCGCACTGAGCACATGTTCTTCGATTCCGAAGAACGCATCCTTGCGATCCGCGAGATGATCATCGCAGATGACATTGAGAGCCGCAAGAAAGCCCTTGCAAAGCTTCTGCCCTTCCAGACCAAGGACTTCGAGGGTATTTTCAAGGCCATGGATGGGCTCCCCGTCACGATCCGGCTCATCGACCCGCCGCTCCACGAGTTCGTTCCGCACGACGAGGAAGGCCAGAAGGCGCTCGCAGAGGCAGCCGGCGTTCCTCTGGAAAAAGTCGTTCAGCGCGTAAACCAGCTGCATGAAGCCAACCCCATGCTCGGGCACCGCGGCTGCCGCCTCACCATCACCTATCCTGAAATTCTTGACATGCAGGTCACGGCCATCATCTCCGCCGCCTGCAACATGGCAAAGAAAGGCGTGAAAGTGTCCCCCGAGATCATGATTCCGCTCGTCATCGACGAGAAGGAGCTCAGGATTCTCGAGACCAGGACCCGCGAGGTCGCCGATGCGATCATCGCAAAATCCGGGCTGTCTCTGAGCTATATGGTCGGAACGATGATCGAGGTTCCCCGCGCCGCTCTTCTGGCCGACAGAATCGCGAATGTCGCAGAATTCTTCTCTTTTGGGACAAACGATCTGACCCAGATGACCCTCGGGCTCTCGCGCGACGATGCGGGCAAATTCCTTCCCGACTACGTGGATGAGAAGAAGGCGGGCATTTTCAAGGCAGACCCGTTCCAGAGCCTGGATCAGGACGGCGTCGGCATGCTCGTCCGCATGGGCATCGAAAAAGGACGCACCACGAGGCCAAAGCTCAAAGTAGGAATCTGTGGCGAGCATGGAGGGGACCCCACGTCGGTGAAATTCTGCCACCGCGTCGGCATGAACTATGTCTCCTCTTCGCCCTTCAGGGTGCCTATTTCGCGCCTCGCCGCGGCACAGGCAGTCGTCGAAGACAGTCTGGCTGCAAAGAAGCAGACCAAGCGGCGGGGCAGACCGCCCAAGTCCGCTGTCGCATCATCGGCAAAGGCTGCGAAGGCCGGCACAAAGGCTTCTGCAGGCAAGGCGGCCGTCGCTCAGGCCAAGCGCCCGAGGGGCAGACCGCGCGGCTCCAAAAATAAAAAATAGTTGATGCTTGGGGGGGCCGCCCAAAAGTTGGGCGGCCCCTCTTTTATGTACCGGTCAAAATGCCTTCTCTGAATCCAGCAGAATCGTTACAGGCCCCTCATTGATATACCGCACGCGCATGATCTCCTGAAATTTTCCTGTCTGCACAGGCACTCCCTGTTCCCGCAGCTTTTCGCAGAAGAATTCATACAGGGCCTTCGCACGCGAGGGTTCGGCCGCCTGAGAATAGGAGGGGCGTCTCCCTTTGCGGGCATCGGCGAGCAGCGTAAATTGAGAGACGACAAGGGCTTCATAGCCAAGATCGAGCACAGAGAGGTTCATTTTTTCGCCCTCGTCCATGAAAATTCTCAGATGGGCTATTTTATCGGCGAGATATTCGGCGTCTTCTTCTGTGTCCCCGGCGCCAATGCCGATGTAGGCCAGGATGCCCCTCGCTATGCTGCCGCAGAGCCGCTCTTCTTTACCCGGAGAGCCGGGATGGCCGGAAGCATCCATATAGGTGACAGATACTTCCGAAACGCGCTGTACGACTGCTCTCATGACTGCAGACCCATATCAACTCAATTGGAGGCACCGGCCATACTCTCAAGCTCGCCGAGCTCTGAAAGTATCGACTGAAGGTCCCCGTCGGTGACGCTGTCGATGTTCGCTATGGCGCTGTCGATCCTGGAGACGAGGGCGCGGATGGCCTCGACATCGAGCGAAAAACTGGCGGCATCGACTGCGGGGGCATTTTCCTGGGATGCTGAAGCGGCTTCAGCTTCGGCGGCAGCTGCGGCTGCCGCCGCCTCCGCTTCAGCGGTGTTTTTGGGCGGATAATTCTGCGCGAGCCATGAAATGAATTCGCTTCCGGGGCCGCCGGAAAGCCAGCGGCTTTCAACCTTCATGACACCTTTCGCGGGGACGATCCTCTCATTCCAGTAGAGGCCGAGCGCAGAGTCATTGACCGAATAGGGAGAAAGCGTAAATCCCCGCATGAGATCGGAGTCATAGAAGAATTTCGAATCGCTCAGGCGTTTCCAGTTGGCTATGACGACCGAATCCGGCCTCGGGGCAGCGTCAAAAAGGAGGGCAATAGAGGCATCCTCCCCAGGCGATACAATATAGGGTTCCTTTGAATCGGCATTGAGGAGCATTTCGTCAGTGACCTTGGGATTCGACGCGAGCGCGATGTGGTTCCCGAGGCTCTCCCCGAGCGATGTGTCGCACACTTCCTTGAGCATGATCTTCATATCGCGCGACGTATAGTTTTCCACTTCCAGTTCGATGATGAAGCCGTTGGCGACGCGGGAGCCCGCAAGGGCGGCGAGCATGATCCTCTGGGTTACCCTGTTGGTCACGGATCGATATTCGATTTCAACACCATTCTGTATGCGGCGCTGCGTTGTCTGGTATTCCTGGGAGGAGCCCATCCTGTAGATTCGGTTGTCGACGCTTATTGTTATAAAGCTTGTGCGGGGGTCGCCGTTGAACCATAGGGGCTCATATTTCGATTTTCCGGCGATATTCACGAGACGATAGAGCATGGGGCGCAGGGTCAAATCGTCGGTGGCGATCCGCACAAGGCCGTCCCGTATGTCGAGGGCAGTCCCGGTTTCAACCAGCAGGACAACCATTGCCAGAAAAATTACTGCTCGCTTCATGGCGCTATCCCCTTCAGATAAGCATTTATTACAGATATAAGCAAATCCAGTGCCCGCTCTTTTGCATCGAGCAGCATATTGAGTCTGTCATTCGGGGACACCGTCGGCTCAGAAAAATCGGCGCGCGCGCGGAGGGACTTCAACAAAAGATAATCTCTCAAATACTGCTGTTCTCTGTATGCCTCTTTCTGCATTCCTGCGATTTCTTTGGTGCTGTTCTTCCCGGCTTCAAATGCTGCCAGGCGTGAGAACTTGGCTTCCCGCGCCTCCAGCCCCATCACATTGAGCCTCCATGCCGCCAGGGAAGCCTTGTCCGAGCCGGGCCACTTCTCCCTTATTTCGTTGAATAGAGGCAGGGCCTGCGCGATGTCTCCCAACTGGTAAAAACTCTCGGCCTTCCAGAAAAAGGCGGACGGATACAGAGTGTTGTCCGGGTACCTGTCGAGAAAGGCACCAAAGGCTGAATTCGCCTCTTTGAAGCGTCCCATTTTGAACAATATGCGGCCACGCTGGAATTCCATGTCGGGAATATTGGGGTGGCCGGGATATGACTGGATGAACGCCTCACAGAATCCATATGAAGTGGGATAATCCCCGGCATTGAAATACGCCTGGGCGGCCATAAAGCAGCTGTCGGCCGCGAGAGGGCCTTTCGGCCATGTCTGGTAAAGATAGGCGAAAGCTGCGCCTGCGTTCTGGAAATCGCCTCTTTTGAAGAGGTCGAATGCCCTGCCAAATTCGTCGAGCGCGGCAGTATTTGCCTGCGCATACAGCAAAAATCCAGCATTTAAACAAACAAAGAGACAAGCGATCACAAACTTTTTTTTCATTGTGCCATGCACCTCACCATACAACTTTTATATATCACCTTCACGCCTTTCTACAGTATTTACTCGAAATTTTCAACCGCGTGCCTCCAGGCCTCCAGAGCATCCGAGACAAACATTTTTTTATCCTGGGCATTGAAAAACGCGCTCCCCATGATGAGCACATCAGGCTTATGGGGCGCTATTTCAGGAATGGTGGTCAGGTTGATCCCCCCATCGATGGCGATCAGGAAATTCAGGCCGTTTTTCTCTCTGATCTCCCGCAGTTCGTCGATCTTGACAAGGCAAAAAGGAAGAAGTTTCTGCCCGCCATACCCTGGATTTACGGTCATGACCAGCACCTGGTCTACGAATTCAAGGAGGGGGACAATGGCGCTGACCGGCGTTGAGGGCACGATGGAGATTCCTGCCTTTACCCCCGCATGCCGAATGGCCTGGACCAGGCGGTGCGAGTGGATACACACTTCACTGTGGAAGGTAATGGCGTCGGCACCGCTTTCGATGAATGCATGGATGTGCCTTTCAGGCTCCATGATCATAAGATGGGCATCCATGAACAGGTTTGTATTCTTCCGGATATCTGCCGCCATTTTACTTCCAAACGTTATCGGGGGGACAAATCGGCCATCCATAACATCGAGGTGCAGCCATGAGCAGCCACTCGACTCTATATCCTGAACTGCGGTACGGATGTCATAAAAATCCGCGGATAAAATTGAAGATGCAATAATCGGCTCTTTCATATACTGTTAATAATACCCTGTTTCCCTTCATTTTGCCAGATTTGTTCACAATAAAAAGTAACTATAGAGATATAAACGATATAGATGCATTGACGAATAATTCAAGCCTCGGGTACTATTCTAGAAGGAATTCACAAGGAGAAAAAAGCCCTCATGGCATATCAGTCTCAAATACAGAGCACAACAGCGGCGGATAACCTCGTTTTTGCATACGAGAGCTTAAAAAATGCCGATATCCAGAGTGCAGATTCCTATCTCGAGAATGCACTGAAGGCGGATTTTGAGCATCCCGAAGTCCTCCTCGCCATGAAATGCATGGAATTCTGGAAAGATCAGCTCTCCAGGATGCCTGAAACGAAAAACCTCCTGGACCGGGGGGATTTTCTGTGCGCATCCTGGAAAAAATTCATGCTGTTCCTCTCTCGTATCGGCGACACGTCTGAAACGGTCCGCTATGCGTATAAGCGCTTCGTGTTCGGACTGGCCCTCGACCAGTATTTGGCGCTGCCCGATGAGGAAAAAGACGCTCTCGGCGCCGCCTTGGACCTTCGTCTCGGACGGGCCCGCAAGGCGACAGGCGACATAGAGACAGCCCTCATCCATCTCGAACGGGCCATGCAGGCCCAGCGAAATGATGCCGAGGTCTTGGCCGAGCTGGCGGACGCCTATGCCATGGCTGGCGAGGCACGGCTGTCCAAGGCCCTCTTCAGGGAGGCTTTCTTTCTCGACCCCCTGGCTGTGGGAATCGAATACCTGGAGTCCGAATTCATTTTAAAGATCATTGAAAATATACAGGAATTAGGGTATTCTGGTAACGATATTGCTGAATGGATTCCTGTTTATGCAGAGATCTGGGGCGTCTTCAATGTCAAGAGAGAATTGAGCGCCGCCGAGTATAATCGAATCTCTGCTTCTGCACGCCAGCTCGAGATTGAGCTGAGGGAATCGCCTCAGCGCCGTTCGAGCCTGATGCCTGGCCTGCTCAATCGATATTTTTGGATGGCTGACCACCTGAAGGCAAACGGCGATGAAGCCGGGCTGCGCTCAGTGCTGCTGAAGATCAAGATTCTTGATCAATCAATATATGCATCGTATATAGGATAAGAGGAGAAGATAATGGCCGAGTCTCCATTGAGTGAAAAATTACAGCTAATGTTGAATGAAGAAAAATGGACCAGAACTCTCATGGCGAATTATTCTGTCGCCAGCCTAAAAGAACTTGATCGCTTTATCGATGAAACGACAGCACAGGGTATAGCCGACGATATCATAAAGGTCTGCACCGATCATCTCTCGCAGACGAAAAACAGCGTCATAGCTCTCTATGTGGCGGGCGTTCTCAATATCATGCGCCAGCCGGCAGACGAATCCTATTTGGTACAGCTTATGGATTTGTTTGCAGACAGCAAGAAGAACAATATCATCGAATATATCTGCAACCGCATGCTCGACTTCGGCGAAAACCGCATTGCGCTCACGAGACTTGCAGAGTGCTATACCGACGAGAACAAGATCGAGCAGAGATACGCTGTCTGGGAGAGGCTTGTCCGCATCGACACGGAAGAAGCCGAGCTCGCGCAGCTCATCGCGGAGTGGAAGGAGAAAAACGGCGAATCCGAGGATGCCATCGATTTCTACAAAAAAGCCCTCATCCGGTACATAAACAAAGGCCTGTTCGCCAACATAAAAGAGATATGGGTCAAACTGATCGAGCTTTCTCCCGAAGACCTCGACTTTTTTCTTCACGCTCAGAAAAAAATTGCCAAGCAGATATCTCCCGAAAAGGCAGCGATGCTCCTCATGGATTTATATGCGTGGTATAAAAAAAGCGAAAAATGGGAGACCTCACTCAACATACTCAAGCTCATCATCGAATATGACGAGCGGAATCCTGCGCTGCGGAAAGAATTCCTCGACTGTTATACCGCCATATACTCGGGACACTCGATGTTCGACGAGTGTGTCCGCCTCTCCAACCTCACCCAGACCTATCGCTCCCTGCATGAGGCGATTGCGGACTTTGAGAAGCGCATCGCCTTTGACAAGGGGAACTATGTTTTCCACAGGACCTGGAATATCGGGCGGATTTCGAACATCACCAACGATGAAGTCGTCGTCGACTTTGCAAAGTCGCGCAATCATCACATGTCGCTCAAGATGGCTTTCGACAGCCTCACCACCCTCTCCAAAGATCACATATGGGTACTGAAGGCGACGTGGCCAAGAGAAAAACTCAGGGACAAAGTGAAGGCAGACCCCGCATGGGCCATCAAAATCATCATCAAGAGCTTTGACGGCCGGGCGGACATGAAACGGATCAAGGCCGAGCTGGTGCCTTCCGTGCTCTCTCCTTCTGAATGGAATTCGTGGAGCTCGAGGGCGAAAGACATACTGAAGACCGATCCCATGTTTGGAAACGCTCAGGACGATATCTCGACATTCATTGTCCGGGACCGGCCCCTCTCCTTTGAAGAGAAAATTTACGCCCAGTTCAAGGCGGAGAAGAGCTTCTTTGCGCGGGTGCAGTTTCTCAGAGAGTACATCGAGATGAGCAACGATCTGGATACGGACTATTTTGAAGACATGCTCTCTTACTTCGTATCTTTCCTGAAGCTGACGCAGGCCAACGAGTTTATGGTCGGTGCGTATCTCCTTGTAAAGGAGCTGTCCGGCCGATATCCGAGGCTTCAGCAGCACGTGACGATGCGCTTTGCCGATCTTTTCGCTCAGATAAAGGACAGCATCGTTCCGATCTATCTTTCGCTGAAGGATACCGAGCTGAAGAACCAATTCATCCAGAACATAAAGACCTTTGTCTCGAACTGGCCGGACATCTATATTCAGCTGCTTCCCTATGCCAGATCCGCAAAGATGCTCGATGCCCTCGAATCCGCGGGCCAGGAAGAAAAACTCAAACGGATGGCGATGTACGTCGTCGAGAATTACAAGGATATGCGCGAGGCGTTTATCTGGCTCGCCAAGGACCTCAAAGACAAGCCATGGCTCAAAGAGCTCGGCATTGTGCGCGAAAAAATCATTCTCACCCTGCTCCACATCCTCGATATCACGTTCAAAGAGATCGACAGCCACAAAGACACGACCGAAAACCGAAAAATCAACAGGCTCGTCCAGAATATTCTTTTCAAGGAAAAAGACCTGGAAGAATTCCTCGATGAGGCTCCGCAGCAGGTCACGGAGCGGGTCTATTCGATGCTCGCCGATATCAAGGAAGTCGATCCGGCCATCAAGCTCGACCTCAAGAAAAAGATCGGCGAGCGCTATCCCAATATAAAATTCTACGACGGCAACGAGCGTCTCACCGTTTCGCGCGGCTTAATGGTGACGGCTGCGAAGTATGAAGAGAAGAAGCACCTGCTTGGCCACATCATGGAAGTGGACGTTCCCGCAAACCAGAAAGAGATCGCCTTTGCCCTCTCTCTGGGAGACTTGCGGGAAAATGCCGAGTATAAGGCGGCCAAGGAAAAACAGGACGAGCTCAACTCCAAGGTCGGCAAGCTCAAGAATGAGCTGGACCGTGCACAGATCATTGGGCCGGAGAGCGTCGATGCGTCGGGCATTTCCTTCGGCACCAAGCTCACCCTGAAGAACCTTGTGAGCGGAGAAGAAGAGGTATTCACCATTCTCGGCCCATGGGAGTCGGACCCGGAGAATCAGGTCATCTCCTATCTGTCGCCGCTTGGCAAGCACCTTCTCAACCACAAGGCGGGGGAAACGCTCAATTTCACCATCAATGAGCGGAAATTCAGCTATAAGGTCCTGAAGATCGCGAAGACCGAATTCTGATCAAAGGGCCGCCTGGTAAAGGCCGCCTTGGCCCGTCGTTGCGCGCGCAAGAACATGCCGGGCGGCCATTGTGTTGTGCTCCAGGCTTCAGTTCAGTCTTGACCTGGGCTTCTCCCGTACATATCCAAAAAATCGCGGGCAAACGATTCAAATCTGTCTTCTTCGATCGCGCGTCGAATGCTGCTTACAAATTGCGCCATAAAATGCAGGTTGTGCTGGCTCGCCAGCATCGAATAGAGTATCTCGTTATTCCTGAAGAGGTGGTGCAGATAGGCGCGGCTGTAGGTTCTGCATACATGGCAGGTGCATTCCGGGTCTATCGGCAGAAAATCCTCTCTGTACATCGCCTTCTTTATGGTGATCTGCCCCCTTGAAGTAAAGAGAAGTCCATTGCGCGCCGTCCGGGTCGGATACACACAGTCAAAGATATCGATGCCATTGCGCACCGCTTCTAGTATATAGTCGGGAGTTCCGATCCCCATGAGATAATGGGGCTTTTCCGGAGGCAAAAGCGCCGCGGTATATTCCAGGTATTCAATATAGGAATCCTTGGGCTCGCCAATGGAGAGGCCGCCGATTGCAATGCCCGGAAAATCGAGGGAAGCGATCTGCTCTGCGCTCATTTTCCGCAGTTCTCTGTAGAAATTGCCCTGCACGATCCCGAAAAGATAGCCCTGATAGCCTCGGTCGCGCTGCGCAAGCCACTGAGTCTTCGCCCGCTTCGCCCAGTCATAGGTCAGCATGGTCGCGCGATGTGCTTTTTTTTCGGTCTCGCCCCACGGTGCGCAGATATCGAGGGCCATCTGTATGTCTGAATTGAATGCCACCTGCACATCGACGACCTTTTCCGGAGTGAGAACGTGCGGGGAGCCATCGATGTGGGATTTGAAGTGCACGCCCTCCTCCACGATTTTTCTGAACTGCGACAGCGAAAAGACCTGGAAGCCGCCGGAATCCGTAAGAAAATTTCTCTTCCAGCCCGAAAAACCGTGCAAGCCGCCGGCCTTGACGATAATCTCAGGGCCAGGCCTCAAAAACAGGTGATAGGTGTTCGCGAGGATTATGGAGAACCCCATTTCCTCGATATCTCTGGGCTCGACAGCCTTGACGGTAGCATTGGTGCCGACCGGCATAAAGGCGGGCGTCAGCACATCCCCATGGGGAAGGGAGAGAAGGCCGGTGCGCGCGCCGCACGAAGCATCTCTGTGTATCTCACGAAAAATGGACCCTGGCATCAGTGGTTTTCCCTCCGGTTGTACTGATTATATGAAATAAAATACATATTTAAGTTCTTGCGCTCAGATATGCGGCGACCGATACGAGCGCAAAGCCGAGCATGACGCCCCAGATTGAGAGGACCGGGCTCACCATGCCCGCCCTTGCGGCCAGAGAAGCAATCATCTGCGCCACATAGTATAGTGTCGCGCTTGAAAGGCTGAATAGCATGCTCAAGAGAAAGATGCTCTTCCTGAAACGGCCGGCAAAGACTCCTGCCAGGCCTATCACGATAAGCGGCGTCAGGGAAAAGGATATCCTTCTCTGTTTTTCCACGTCGGCATCGGCCGAAGGCAGGCCGGCGGCTTTCAGAAAGCTGATCTGGTCCTGAAGCCCCTTTGTGCTCAAAAGCCGCACATCCATCGTGGGACGCGAGAAGCCGGAAGGAGGCTCTGAGAATGTCGGATCCGAGAATTCAGCGACTCTCGAATATCTCCACGAACCATCCTTTTTTTCGTAGATGGACGCATTGAGGAATTGCCAGGCGCCGCCTTCCCAGCGGGCGTTCGGGGCCGACACCTTCCTTATCAGATTGCCTGCGGGGTCTCTCTCGACGATCGAAATGTCATTGAGGCGCAGGCGCTTCTCGTCAAAATACCGATAGGTATATACGAGCCTTCCTCCGTCGGCGATGAAACCGGGAACCGTATAGCGGCTGTCGGATTCCTTTAAAATCTCCGCCTGGAGGGCATTCCGCATCCTTAAAGAAGGTATGGATACGGCATCGGTGATATAGAATTCGGCGGCGCAAAACACCATGGAAAGCACAAAGAGGGGGAGCAGAAATCGCTGCAGGGATATGCCGGCGCTGAAAACCGCCTCGAGCTCATTGTTCGCGTGCCAATTGCTGAGCGTAAACACAATGGCAAAGAGAAAGGCGACAGGAAGAGACTCAACGATATGTTTGGGGGTGCCAAGGCCAATCCACTGCAGGATATCCAATAGAGGAGCATCCCGCGCGAGGAATTTCCATAAAAGCGAAAAGAGCTCCGCAAGAGAAATCACCAGTGTCAAGAACAGTGTCCCTCCCGCTGTCCAGAGCAGTATTCTCTGCGAGAATGTCCTCCAGAGGATGAGCGGCGCACCCCGCACACGGGGAAGTCTTCGTGGCGCCATGCCCTGTTCTGCAACCATCACAGAAAATGTCCTTTTGTGGTTTTCCGGACAATCCACAGCACACCCGCGGCAAAAAACATGATCAGGTTGGGCATCCACATCGAGAGCGCCGGGTCGAAGCTCTGCCGGTAGCCCAGTGTCTGGCCGGCAAAGAGGAGCGCCCAGTAGATGGCGGCCAGGAGCAGCGCGAGGCCAAAGCCGGCGGTCCGCCCCGCCCTCTTGGATCCAATGCCGAGGGGAAAAGCCAGGAATGCAAAAAAGAAACATGCCGAGGGAATGACAAATTTCTTTTGGTATTCCAGACGATAAATCTGCAACGAAGTGTCGCCTATTTTTTGATTGCGGAGCGATTTGATCGTTCCGAGAATGGAAACGGCATCCTGGGGTTTGGGCGGCGGCTGATTTTTCAGACTCGCGGGGCTGCCCGTGGGACTATTCCCGGGTCTCGCCGGTCCGTCAGGAGGCTGCTGAAGCGAACCATAGCTCAGACGCAGCCTGTCGAGCGCAGTAGCCTGCTGGGACCTGTTGTCTTCCTGCCGGGCCGCAAGCCTCTGCTCTTTTGTCCTTATCTGTCGGGCGAGCGCAGCCAGCGACATCTCTGAGGGGGCCGTCGCACTGTAATTGGACATCTGTTCCTGAATCTGGATTCGAATGGTCGCGGACTGGGCCTGGGTGATGGAAAAATCCCCCTCATCCCCGTTTTGGCGTCTCTTTTCTTCCGTCACGCTGTCCATGCTCAGCACCGCCGAGAGAGTATCTTCAGAGAATTCTATTCCAACATTGTTCGCCGAGACTACGCCGGAATCGTATCCCTCTTTCTGGTCGATGATGAGAATGTTCTGGATGCGCCCTTCCTCCGAAAGACCAGTGACCAGGAGCTTGTCTCCATATTTCTTTATTGAATAAGGAGCAAGCTCGATCTTGGCCGATTTCTTGATCAGCTCGGCGTAGACATGCTTAAAGCCCTGCGCCGCGCGGGGTATGGACCAGTCATTGAGATAAAAGGAGCCTATGGCCAACCCGAGCCCTACAATCAAAAAAGGAATATACAGCCAGAGGGGCCTCACCCCGAGGGTCGAGGAAGCGAGGAATTCATTGTCGGCATTCTGCCTCGACGAGGTCATGAGGGCTGCGGCCAACACCGAAAACGGCACGGTAACCACGAGGATGGTCGGCAGAGAGTAAAAGAGCAGCTTAGTCACGGAGAGAAAATCCGCACCGCGGGAGAGAATGTCCTCCGCAAAGAGCAGTACCTGATTGATCAAAAAGAGCACAAAGAAAAAGAAAAAAGCCACGAGAAAAGAGGACATCAGTTCCTGGAACATCATCCTCCACAGCGTAAATGGAGGTTTCCCTTTCATTTCATCGGCCTGTAGAACCAAAGCCCCCAGCCCCGCGCGACGTTTCATCGAGTCGTTCCGAGACGGAAAAATGTGCCTGCATGACGGGGGCGACAATGAGCTGGGCGATGCGGTCTCCATTCTCAATGGTAAAGGCTCCGTCGCCGAGGTTGATGAGAAGGACCTTTATCTCGCCCCGGTAATCGCTGTCGATCGTGCCCGGAGCATTGAGGCAGGTGATGCCGTGTCGCAGGGCGAGGCCGGAACGGGGCCTCACCTGCGCTTCGTAGCCTGGAGGCAGGGCGATCTTTATCCCTGTAGGAATCAGAGCCCTTGAGAGCGGCTCCAGTACCACCGCCTCTTCGAGCGAAGCGAAGAGGTCTGCGCCTGCAGAATATTCCGTCGCGTACTGAGGAATCCGCGCATTTTCAGAGAGCGAAATCTGCACATCCACGGCATGTTCTTCAGTGTGCATCGTACTCAAGATATCCCCGTTCCATGAGCTTTGCCTGCGGAACCGCCCCAAAGACGAAGCGCGCCCGCCCGCTGGCTGCGACATTCGCTGCAGCCAGCGCTATTTCATCGTACTCGATCGCGCCGAGCTGGGCAAGTTCTTGTTCCACAGACTCGATACTGCCATGTGCAAAGTACTGCCGCGCCATTCGCCGCTGGCGGTATTCGCTGTCGTCCATGGCCAATTTCATGAGGCCGGCCATACGGCTGCACGCGTCCTCGTATTCCTCGGGGCTGGGAGGCTCCTGGGCGAAGCGGGCTATTTCATCCTCAAGCATGTCGAGAGCGCTGGGTAACTGTTTTTTGCTCGTCTGCAGGTGGATGATCCATACGCCTTCGGTCTTTTCCGCTTCATAGGAAGAGAACACCGTGTAACAGAGCCCTCCATCTTCCCTGAGCCTCTGGAAAAGCCTCGAAATTGTGGAGCCGCCGAATATCTCATTGACAATGGAGCTGCTCAGGTATGCACGGTTGTCGGCCGGCGGAATGGTTTGAATGCCATGGATGATGTATGACAGCGAAGACGAGTTTTTCTCATACAGCCTGAACGTTTCTGCAACAGCGGGCACTGATGCCAGAAGGCCATCATCTCGGCTCCCCAAGAGCGGGCCGGCACGCCGGCGCACGGCTATCCTCTCGAGCAGGCGCTCCACGAAATCCACCGCCTCCTCTTCGAGAAAGCGCCCCGCGATACTGATGCAGGCGAATTCGGGCCTAAAGACTGTCAGATAGAATTCGTACAGCGAATCCCGGGTTATGGCGCTGACTTCATCGACTTGGGCTGCTATGGGCAATCCTACAGTCTGCCCCGGCCAGAACCTGTGAAAAAAATGCTCATGGGCCGACTCCTCCGGATCGTCTTCTGTTTGAAGGATTTCAGAGATGATGACGACCTTCTCTTTCTCGAATTCTTCGGCGGGGAATACCGAAAGAAAAGCCATATCGAGCATTGTCCGGCAGGCTTCTCTCCAGTTGTCCGCCGGCATGGTGCAGTGGATGCAGGTCGCGGACCGTTCGGAAAAAGCATTGACAAATCCGCCGGTGCTCTCGAAGATGCGCGCCAGCTGCCGCGCATTTTTGTCGGAGGTGCCCTTGAAGAGCATATGTTCGATATAATGAAAAAAGCCCCTGTGCTGAGGCTTTTCATTTCTGGAACCATAGGGCAGCCAAATGCTCATCGAGACGCTCGATGAATTCGGCATCGCATCGACAGCGAGCATTGCGCCCGCTGCCGACTCTTTCAGAAGAGACATACTGAAAAATCTTACCTTTCCCGGCGCGATTCTCTTCGCGGAGGCCGACTGTCCCGTCCATGGTCGGACGAGCGCCCTTCGCTTCGCGCCGGACGCTGGGGAGCTTCGCCGTTTTCATCGAGGGAATCGACGGCGGCGAGGTTGAGCCTGCCGAGATGGTCGATCTCCATCAGTTTGACCTGGATGGTGTCGCCCTCTTTGAGCACGTCGGTCACTTTTTCCACCCGCCCCTTTGCGAGCCGCGAGATGTGGCACAGGCCTTCCCGCCCGGGAAGAATTTCGATGAAGGCCCCGAAATCCATTATTCTCTTCACGGTGCCGGTGTAGATTTTTCCCACCTCAGGCTCTTCGACCATGCCGAGGATCGCATCGCGGGCATCGAATGTCGACTTCCGGTCTTTGCCGTACACGGTCAGGGAACCATCTTCCTCGACGTTTATCTGGACGTCGTATTTCTCGGAGAGCGCCTTTATGTTCTTGCCGGCAGGCCCGATCACAAGCCCGATTTTCTCGGGGTCGATGCGGGCACCCAGCACCTGCGGGGCAAAGGGAGAGATCTCGCTCTGCGGGGCCGAAATAGTCTTCTCCATAATCGAGAGGATGTGGAGCCTGCCGCGCTTGGCCTGATCGAGCGCCTTGCGCAGAATTTCGGTCGAAACGCTGGAGATCTTGATATCCATCTGGAAACCGGTGATGCCGTCCTTTGTGCCGGCGACCTTGAAGTCCATGTCCCCAAGGTGATCTTCGTCGCCGAGAATATCCGACAGCACGGCATAGCGCGTCTCGTCGGTGATGAGCCCCATGGCGATTCCGGCCACCGGCCGGCTTACGGGCACGCCTGCGTGCATAAGCGACATCGAGGAGGAGCACACCGTCGCCATGGACGAGGAGCCGTTCGACTCGAGGACCTCAGCCACGACACGGATCGTATAGGGGAATTTTTCCTTTGGCGGCAGCATTGGCTCGATCGAGCGGCGCGCAAGGTCTCCGTGGCCGATCTCGCGCCGGCCCGTGCCGAGGCGTCCCACCTCGCCGACGGAGAAGGGCGGGAAGTTGTAGTGCAGCATGAAACGCTCGCGGCGGTCGCCTTCGATGTCGTCGAATATCTGTTCGTCGAACACCGTGCCCAACGTCGTCACCGCCAGGACCTGTGTCTCTCCGCGAGTGAACAGCGCAGAGCCATGGGTCCTTGAGAGCACGCCGATTTCGCAGGTAATCGGGCGAATATCCTCCAAGCCCCGGCCATCGACGCGTAGACCCCTGTCGAGGATTGAAGAGCGCAGAATTTCATACTGGAGGTCGTCCATCAGTTTGGAAAAGAGCTTCTGCTGGGTGTCATCGGTGAGAGAATCCTTGAATTTCTCCTTGACAGCCGCGATTGCCTGTGCGACTGCCTTGCCGCGCTCCTGCTTGACCTTGGTAAAGAGCGCCTTGGAGAGCAATTCGTGCGCATATGCGCGGATCTCTTCTTTGTTGTTGAGTTCGACCAGGAGCGGCGCAAGGGCAAGCTTCTCCTTGCCGGCAAGGCGCCGGAGCTCCTCAATCGTGGCGCAGATCCGGGAGATGGGCTCCTTGGCGGTCTCGATCGCCTGGATCATCTCCTCTTCCGTCGATTCATGAGAGCCGCCCTCGACCATCGTGATGCCCACGGCCGTGCCGGCGACCACAATCTCCAGCTTCGCCCGCTCGATCTGCTCATAGGTGGGGTTCACGATGTAGGCACCGTCGACGAGCGCCACGCGCACGCAGCCGATCGGACCCTCGAAGGGAATATCGGAGATGTGCACCGCCGCGCTTGCGGCATTGGCCGCTATTACATCGGGCGGATTGATCTGGTCCGCAGAGATGCAGGTCGGCACAATCTGAATTTCCCGCCCGAACTCTTTGCGGAACAGGGGCCTCATCGGCCTGTCGATAATCCTGGATACGAGAATTTCCCTGTCCTTCGGCCTGGTCTCCCGCTTTATGAAGCCGCCGGGAATCTTGCCCGCCGCATAGTATTTTTCCGAATACTCTACGGTGAGCGGCACAAAATCCAAGCCCTCCGTCGGGGTGGCAGAACAGCAGGCAGTCGCGATCACCGCGCTGCCGCCGTAGGTGGCGAACACGGCGCCATTGGCCTGTTTCGCCATTCGTCCGGTCTCGAGCACCAATGTCTCGTTACCGATTTTACATTCAAGTTTGTTGATCATTCCATTCCTTCTCTGACTTTTGCACATCCGGCATGTCCGCGGCAGACGCAAGGCGCCGCGGAATATCCATTATTTCCGGATCTGCAGTTTCTCCATGATTGCACGATATGATTCGAGGTCGGTCCTCTGCAGGTATTTCAGGAGCTTGCGGCGCTGACCGACAAGCTTGAGGAGCCCGCGTCTCGAGTTCGTGTCTTTTTTGTGCGTCTTGAAGTGCTCAGTGAGATACGCAATCCTGGCAGAGATGAGTGCGACCTGCGATTCGACTGCACCGGTATTCTTTGCATCTTTGCCATACTCGAGCACCAACTGGGCCTTGTCTTCTTTGCTCAAAGCCATACTAAATTCTCCTTCTCCTGAGTTGCCTTATCGACGAACGCCAATCGGATTCTTTCCGACCGCATACGTAATCCCAACACAATATGCCGCTGAACCACGCTCGCCTCTGTCTGCTCAACGGTCTCGCCATCCTTGACAAATACCCCGTATTCGCCATCGGGGGGCAGGAGCAGATCATCTTCAGGCACGAAGAGCTCGCCGTGCCCGCCCGGCGTGCCCTCTCGCCGGGCGATAATCTGATACGGTCTGCCCAGCATCTCTGAGGCTTCTCTGAACCGGCCCTCGAGCACAGCGTGGCGCACTCTGCTCGAGCTCACCGGATGGCCCCGGTACATGACATTCTTTACAATGCACGAGCGCATCCCGAGCTCGCCGCTGAGCACTTCAAGCCTTGCGGCGTCTGTATCGAGCCTGTACCCGAACAGGAAATTCTCGCCGACCGCGACAAATCGGACATTTGCATTGTACAGCGCAGCAAGGAATTCCCTCCCCGCAAGTGTAGCGAAATTATCAGAAAAGTCAATCAGCACGCAATACTCGATGCCCTCTGCCTGAATTGCGGAGAGCTTCTGCCCGGTCGTCAAAAGACTTCCCCTGTAGCTGGAAGGGTGAAGCACCTTCTTGGGATTCTCCTGAAAGGTGATGACACAGGGGCATAGAGGACCCTCGCGCTTGACGGTCTCTATGAGCGCCTGATGCCCCAGGTGAAGTCCGTCGAATACGCCGACCGTCGCTGCCAGCCCCTCTCGCGATGGCTGTCTGGTGAACTCTTGCCACGTCCATACTCTCATTGCTGCAACTCCTCCGCAGCCACCATCCTGGCGCCCCACCCTTCCCTGTGTTTTTCGACAAGGCCGATGAATGTGCCGTCTTCCGCGAACAGCGCCGCGACCGGCGCACCATCGTGCTGCAGTTCGACGGCATCCAGAGGCAAGGCGGAACCATGCTGAAAGTAAACAAAAAACTCTCTGTGCAGCATTCCCGCCCCGAGCCCGATGTCGCACGCAACATCAGGAGTAAATTCGCGGAGCCCGGCGGCTGCGCAGTCGCCGGGAAGACAGGCGGCAGCCACATCGAATGTCCCTATGCGCGTTCTCCTGAGCGATTGTACAAAGGCCCGTGAGCCGCAGGCCCGCGCAATGTCCCGGGCGAGCGAGCGAATGTAGGTCCCCGAAGAACATCTGATGCTGAAGCTCGCCTCGCCGCCTTCAAACCTGCGCAGATGGAGCGCCCCGATCGAGACAGAACGGGGAGAAAGCTCCGGGCTCTCGCCGCTCTTTGCGATCTCATACGAGCGCCTGCCGCCGACGTGCACCGCGCTGTAGGAGGGCGGAGTCTGGGAAAGAGTTCCCCGGAACTGCGGCAGAACATCCTCGAGCGCACGCAGTGTCGGCACGGAGGCGGTCGCGATGACCCTGCCCAGGGGATCGAGCGTATCAGTCTCTTCCCCAAATCTGAATACAGCCTCATACTCTTTTTCCTGGCCCATAAACCAGGGAGTGAGCCGTGTCACTTTGCCGGCCAGGACGACGAGGAGGCCCGATGCAAATGAATCCAAGGTCCCTGCATGCCCGAATTTGAGTCCTCGGAAAGAGGGCCTGCCCGAAAAGCTTCGCCTGATATCCTGCAGGACTCTGTTCGAAGTGGGGCCTGCAGGTTTGTCGACAAGGAAAAAACCAGCGCCTTGCATTACTTGAGAAGATCCTTCAGTTTTTCGGTGATTTCGAAACCCTCTTTAATGCCGCGATCGGGCACAAAGGTGAGCACGGGGGTGAGCCGCAGGCGAACGCGCTTTGCGATGAGAGCCTGTATAAATCCGGCAGCGTGCGAGAGCCCGGCGACGGCGGCGTCGAGAGGGACTTCGCTATTCTCGAGACTGCTCACCCAGACCCGCGCATGCGACCCGTCCTGGGCTGCTTCGACTCTCGTGATTGAGAGAAAGCTGCTTATGCGCGGGTCCTTGATTTCTCCAAACGTTATCATCCGCGAAATCTCTTCACGGATCAATTCTTCAAGACGACGCCTTCGTATCTGATCCATTGTCGTTTCCTGAGTCGAGGGTACGCGCCACTTCGACCGTCTCGTAGAACTCGAGAACATCGCCCTCCTGCACGTCATTGCAGTTTTCGATGCCGATTCCGCATTCATACCCTGCCGCGACTTCTTTCACATCGTCCTTGAAGCGCTTGAGGGAGGACAGACTGCCCTGGAAAATCTCGATGCTGTCGCGGATGACGCGCACCTGGCAACTCCGCTTGACCATACCTTCGGTGACGAAGCAGCCGGCGACGATGCCGACCTTGGGCACCCTGAAGATGGAGCGGACATCGGCCTTGCCTACTTCCTGTTCCTTGATCTCCGGGGCGAGGAGGCCTTCCATCGCCTGTTTGATCTCCTCCTGGGCGCGGTAGATGATATTGTACTTGCGGATATCGACTTTTTCGCGTTCGGCGAGCTGTTTTGCATTGGAAGTCGGACGGACATTGAAGCCGATGATGATCGCGTTCGAGGCGGAAGCCATCATGACATCGTCCTCGGTGATGGCGCCGGCCGCTGCCCTTATGACATTGAGGTGCACTTCTTTTGTGGAGAGCTTCTCGAACATGCCCTTGAGCGCCTCGACGCTGCCCTGCACATCGCCCTTGATAACGACCTTGAGCTCCTTGATTTCGCCCTGGCTTATCGTCTCGTAGAGGTTATCCAGGGTCACTTTCTTGACATTCCGTCCCTCTTCATACTTTTTGAGCTCCTGGCGTTTGGCCGAAATCTGACGGGCGAACTTTTCATCCTCGACAACCTCGAAGGGATCGCCCGCCTCAGGTATGCCTTCAAAACCGAGGACCTCCACCGGCATGGAAGGTGTGGCCTCTTCCAGCCTCTGTCCCTTGTCGTCAAAGAGCGCCCTGACCTTGCCGGGGAAAATGCCGGCGACAAAGGGATCGCCGATGTGCAGCGTGCCATTCAGAACCATTATGGTGGAGACGATGCCGCGGCCCTGATCGATGCGCGATTCCACAATCTTGCCTTCCGCGAGCCTGTCGAAATTGGCCTTCAGGTCGAGCACTTCCGCCTGCAGCAGTATCGCGTCGAAGAGCTCAGGGATACCCTTTTTCTGAAGGGCCGAAACCTCGACAAACTGCGTCGTGCCGCCCCACTCTTCGGGAATGAGGCCGAGTTCGGAGAGCTGTGTCTTCACCCTGTCGGGGTTGGCATCAGGCAGATCGATTTTGTTCACGGCGACGATGATGGGTACATCCGCGGCCCTCGCGTGGTCGATCGCCTCTTTTGTCTGGGGCATGACGCCTTCGACCGCCGAAACGACCAGAATGACGATGTCGGTGATGTTGGCGCCCCGTGCGCGCATTTTGGTGAATGCGGCGTGGCCCGGCGTATCCAGGAAAGATATCTTCCCGTGGGGGGTATCCACCATGTAGGCGCCGATGTGCTGGGTTATGCCGCCGAATTCCTGGGAGACAACATCAGTTTTGCGGATCGCATCGAGGAGCTTGGTCTTGCCGTGGTCGACGTGTCCCATGACGGTGACGATCGGAGGACGCTGCTGCAGTTCTTCGGGCTTGTCGGCGGCCTTTTCGATCACGGTCTCATCGTAGAGGCTTACGACCTTGACTTCGCAGCCGTATTCTGCCGCCAGAATAGCCGCGGTGTCCGAGTCGATCCTCTGGTTAATCGTGGCCATCACGCCGAGGGACATCAGTTTGCTTATCAGATCGGCAGGTTTCAGATTCATCTTCTTCGCAAGCTCTGAAATGCTGATGTTTTCCATTATGTCGATGGATTTCGGGACCGCGGCGAGCTTGGCTTCGGCCTTTTTCTTGAGCTGAATCTGTTTTTCGAGCTCAAGCTCCTCTTCCCGTTTGGCAAAGGACCCCTTCTTTTTTGCGGGGGATCTCCGCGAAGAAGGTCTGTTGCCCTCGGCAGTAGGCATCGGTGCCGATCCGGGGCGGGATCCATATCCCCCGCCCGGTCCCGGTCTTGAGCCGCCATAGCCGCCGGGCCGTGGCCCTCCCGGCTGTCCCGGTCTGCCCGATGAGTAGCCGGTTCTTCCCGAACCCCCGGGGCCGCCAGTATATTGAGAGCCGCCAGCCGGTCGGGGCCCGCGATTATACTGAGACGGGCCTGTCTGTCCCGGGCGCCCCTGGCCGGGGGGATAGCTTCTCCCGGATTGCGGGCCGTACGCTCTTCCCGCATAGGCCCCTGGAGATGGGCGGGATTCGCCTCTGTCATACCGCGATACAGGGCGGCCCCCCTGAGCCAGATTCCCGGCCCGACCGTCAGAAGAATAGCGCCGCTGAGAGCCGAAGGATGTATTCGGACGGGCTCCTGCCGAGGGACCGCGTGAAACTGGCGATGCTGCTGGAGATTGGCGGGGTTGCGTCACGGAAGGAGCAGGTCGCGCCAAGCCCGCGCCTTCGCTTTTTTCAGCGACAGGCGCCGGGCGCTCCACATGCTGGGTTTCGGCCTGTTTTTCCGGTTTCGGCTGACTGACGGGAGCATTCTTTTGATCAGCTTCTGCCGGGGCCTCCGCTGCGGGGGGCACCGCCGGTTTTGACTCGTCTCTTTGCTCTTCCGTGGTTCCCGGCCCTACTGCTTTTGCCTGAATTTTTTTTGCAGTGACAATTTTTTTCTTGACTACAACGACGACTTTTTTCTTCTCACCGCTCTGGTCGGAGGAGACTTGAGTCGCCTGTTCCTGGGTCTGCTCGGAAGTTGGTCTTGTCTGCTTGATCAAATGGACTTTCTTCGAGTCTTTATCGCTGCTCTCTGTCATAGCTTTCCTTTATTCATCCCGTCCTTCATCGACTTCAAAACTCAATGCCACTCCGCAGGATGGGCAATGATCCATATCCGGGGTAATGGGAGCCCCACATTCAGGGCATGTATAGGACTCCGGTTCCTCTTCCTCGACCTCTTCCTGAACAATTTCGACATTCTCCTCGATTATGCTGCGAATCACAGCGACATCCTCGGAAGAGAGGGAAGTCCGCTGCGAAATCTCATTTTCGTCGAGCTCCAGGAATTGCTCGACTGACCGAATATTGGCGGCCTCGAGAGCTGCAATCCACTCGGGCTTCATGCCCGGCAAATCTTTGACAAGCAGCTCTTCACCCTGTTCCTCTTCAGTGGAGAAGAGGCTGTCCGCAACCTTTTTGAGCTCCACATTCCTGGAATCCTGCAGGTACTGTTCTTCCGTCATGACATCGATATTCCAGTCGCACAGCCGGTTCGCCAACTTGACGTTCTGGCCCGATTTTCCGATCGCGATGGACAGTTCGTGTTCATCGACGACCGCCAAGGCCATATGCCTGGCGTCGTCCAGTATATATACTTCTTTTATCTGCGCCGGAGCAAGAGCATTCTGTATGAATTCCTTCGGATTGACATCATAACGGATAAAATCGATCTTTTCTCCTTCGAGCTCCTGACTTATGAGCTGACTCCGCATCCCCTTCGGCCCCACACAGGCGCCGACCGGATCGATGTCGGTGCGCTTTGTGTAGACTGCAACCTTCGTCCTGTAGCCGGGTTCCCGCACAATCTTGAAGATCTCGATCGTCTTGTCGTAGATCTCGGGTATTTCGAGCTCCAGGAGCTTCCGGACAAACTCCGCGTGCGTTCTTGAAAGCACGACCTGAAATCCGGTCTTGGTCTTCTCCACTTCGACGATGAGCGCCTTGATGCGATCGCCCACGTGGTATGTCTCGCGGGGCGACTGGTATTTGTGCGGAAAAACTCCCTCCACTTTTCCCAAGTCGACAAATATCGTGCCGTTTCTCTCCCGCTGGAAGTATCCGATGACAATTTCGCCGACCTTGGACTTGAATTCGGCATAGAGCGTGTCGCGGGAGATGTCGCGCAGGCTCTGGCGGGCCGTCTGCTTGGCGAGCATCACTGACTGAAAGTCAAACTCCGACGGATCTATCGGAATTTCGAGAATGTCTCCAATCTCCGCCTCTTCGGCGAGCTTTCTGGCTTCCTCGAGAGGAATCTCCAAAACTTCGTCCTCGAAATCATCATCAGAGACAATGGTCTTCTTTGCATAGATTTCGATCCCTTCATAATTCTCCTTGAATCGGACGACGGCGTTTTCAGAGGTCCCGAATTTTTTCTTATACGCTGCAAGAAGCGAGTCTTCGAGTGTTTTGACAATGAGCTCCTCTGGAATTCCTTTTTCAGAGATGAGCTGTCGGATTGCTTCTGCCATTTCAGATGCCATGGGCGTTCTCTCCCTCATATGATGAATCGAGCTTCGCCTTTAAAATCGAAGCGATGGGAATATCCGATACGGCACCGTCCGTCTCAATCTGAGCGATGCCATTTTCAAAATGTGCGATGCGGCCTCTGCGCCAGTCCGGACTGTCGGCAGTGAGAAACAATATACCGCGGTCCGTGAAGATCTGCCATTCGCGGGCGCTGCGGATGATCCTGTCGATTCCGGGGCTGTACACTTCGATATAGGGATCCTGGACACCAAGCCGCATCTGCACACGCGGGAGAATGAGGCGGTACGCCTTTGTGCACTCATCGGTGCCGGTCCCATCCTTGCCGTAGATGACAGCCTTTACATGCAGGCTGCCCCTATGGCGCGACACCGAGAATTCCAGGAGATCGAGTCCTGCGGCCTTCAGCGCCTCGTCGATCTCTTTTTCCAGTTCCTTGTCACTCATCCTCACAGTCCTCTTCACTACCCATGTTTGAGCGGCGCCGGCCTTGTACCGTGCGTCCTTTTTGTGATGTGCTTCGATGTCAATGATTGTGCAACTCAGGCGGAAGCGCATACCAGCAGAAAAAATGCCCCGGGCACATTCTCCGCTGAGCAGGCACGGCCTCAGCGATACATATCAGACTGTAGCCGTCATATTCGCCTCTTTTGGAGGGAATAAAAAAGAGCCGTTCGCACGACCCTCTCCTGCATGCCGCAAAAAAGAATCACTCAAACTTTATTTTAATTAGTAGTATAGAGGTTTTGTCGATATTCGTCAAGATTCACGCATTGGCATCAGGAATTCCCGGCTAATCTGCCGCCAGCACGATTGCTCCGATCACCTCGGCGCCCGCCTGGATCAATAGTTTTGCGCATGCCTCAAGCGTCGCTCCCGTCGTGCACACATCGTCGAGCAGCACAACTCTGTCGGGGATCTGGCCCGACGGCGCAAGAGCATACGAAGCTGAAGCGTTCTTCAAGCGCTCGGCGCGGTCGAGCAATTTCTGCTGACCGCCCCCCGGCAGTCTCACGAGCGGCCTCCTGTGCCGGAATCCGAACCGCGCAAGAGCTTCGGCGATGACACCCACCTGGTCGAGCTTCCCGGACCGCACTTTCTCCGGGCGGGGCGGCACGGGGACAAGAAAGAAATCGCCCGGCGCAGGGGCGGAGAAGGTCTTCTCTTGGGCAATCTTGTAGGCAAAATACTGCGCCAGCGAGACTCTCTCCCCTATCTTGTAAGCATGGATGAGCCTTGCCGCCCCGCCTCGGAATTCAAAGAGCGGAACGATGCGAGAGAGCGCGGCCTCTTCTCCGCGACACTCCACACAGTAGTCCTGTTCGCTGATGAGCTGCCTTCCGCAGCGCCCGCACCGTGGACCGCGGATACATTCGAGCGTGCGCTCGCAGGAGGTGCAGAGAGGCGCGGGCGACCAGGGGACAGAGCCAACGATGGCCCCGCAGAGGATGCAGCGACGCGGGAAGACTGCGTCCAGCGACGCCGAGGCAAGATTTTCGATCGATCTGTGCATTCTATAGATATGAGGCAAAAATCCAGCTCAACGCTTCAATTTTTCGACAAGGTCCGACAAAATCTGGAGCGCTTTGAGCGGAGTGATCTCATCCGGCTCAAGGCTCTTCAGTTCCGCGATGACGAGGTCCTCTCTGCTGAAGAGCTCATCCGAATAAGGTTCGCTGCGCCGACTCTCCCCGGGGACCAAGGCCGAGGCCTGCTCCGACACAGCCGCTTCCCTGTTGCCCTCGACCACATCCCGCTCGAGCTTGCTGAAGTGCGATTCGAGCGCCGACGCCCGAAAGGTGACTTCATCGGGGAGACCCGCGAGCCGGGCAACGTGGATACCATACGAGCCGCTGGATGCTCCCTCTTCGAGCCTCTTCGGGAAAGAGACATTCCCGTCCCGCTCTATCACGGTCATCTTCATGTTGCGCATGCCGGGGACGGCCATGGTGGTGAGCTGATGGTAGTGCGTGGCAAAAAGCGTGCGGCAGCCGATTCGGTGAATGAGATATTCACTCACCGCCCATGCGATCGAAACTCCATCGAGCGTCCCCGTTCCGCGCCCCACTTCGTCCATGATCACGAGGCTCTTTTCGGTGGCCGTATTGAGGATGAATGCTGTCTCGTGCATCTCGACAAGAAAGGTACTCTCTCCCCGGGCCAGATTGTCCTGGGCTCCAACCCGGCAGAAAATTTTATCGACGAGCCCTATCTTCGCAGAATCCGCGGGGACAAAGCTCCCCACATGCGCGAGGAGCACGATGAGCGCGGTTTGGCGCAGCACCGTAGACTTCCCGGCCATGTTCGGACCCGTTATGAGCACAAACCATTGGTGTCCCCGCGAAAAGGATATGGAATTGGGTACAAAATCCCCATAGGGGAGACAGACCTCCACCACGGGATGTCGGCCGTTGACTATCTCTATCTCCGAATCCTCAGAGATTTCCGGGCGCGCGTATCCATGTTCAGTGGCTGTCTGGGCGAGCGAGGCGAGACAGTCTATCTGAGAGATCGACTGCGAACATTCAAGGAGTGCAGGGATATATTTCTTTATGCTCTCCCGCACCTCGAGGAAAAGCCGTTTTTCAAGCTCGACGATGCGCTCCTGGGCGCCATTGATTTTGCTCTCCAGTTCGGCCAGACGGTCCGTCGTGTATCGTTCGCCCCCGACGAGTGACTGTCTGCGGATAAAGTGCTCGGGCACGTTCGCGAGATTTCCCTTCGTCACTTCGAGGTAATACCCTATCACCCTGTTGTACCGCATGCGCAGGTTCTGAATGCCCGAGCGCTCCTTCTCCTCCCCGAGGTACTTTTCGAGCACGGCCTGGGTGTTGCGGTGCATGTTGTGCAGATCATCGAGTTCGTCGTTGTAGCCGTCTCTGATGAGATCGCCCTCGGTCAGCAGCACGGAAGGGTCATCCAGAATCGCCTCGTCGATTGCGCCGATGACCCGCCTGCAGTCTTCGATGTGTTCAGCGCTGATGGCAGGCTTGAGAGCGATGGGAGGACCGACGGACTCAACCACCTGAAAGAGCTTGAGGCCGGCATCCAGGGAATCCCGAAGCGCCCGCAGGTCTTTTGCGTGGGCCTTATCGATGGCCAGGCGCGAAATCAGGCGCTCCGTATCCAGGACGCCGTAGAGGGTTTTGCGCACATCGCCCAAAAAAATCTGGTCATGGTATAGAAAGGCGACGGCATCGAGGCGCGCGTCGATTTTCGCCCTTTCCCGGAGGGGCTGGAAGAGCCACTGCCGCAGGAGCCTTGTGCCTCCTGCCGTCTTTGTTCTGTCGATGACCTCGATCAGAGTATCGCGCCTGCTCGAGTCGCTGAGGTTCTTGACAAGTTCGAGGTTGCGCTTTGTCGCTTCGTCGAGCAGGACGAACTCCTGCTGCTCATAGCGCAACAGGGCCCGGACATGGGGACAATCCTGGCGTATCATTTCCTGCACATATTCAAGTAAATGTCCGGCAGCTGCAAGCGCAGGGTCCTGATCGTCGAAGCCGAAGCCCTTGAGCGATGCAAGCCCAAACTTCTTCTTGAGCACTTCAAGCGAATGGACGAGGTCGTAGGTCCAATCCGACTGTGGCTCTATCATGGCGCTACTTTCGCGGATGACCTGAAAAAGTCTTGGCTGATCCAAGATTGACTGCTGGACCAGGAGCTCCCGGGGGGACAAGCGATAGAGCTCGGCCCGAATCGTTTCGCTGCTCTCTTCGCCCTGATAGGCGGTAGAGTGTGCCTTGAACTCGCCCGTCGAGACATCCAGATAGGCGAAACACAAGGAATTGTTCAATAAACAGATGTCTGCAAGATAATTGTTCGAGCTCTGCTCAAGGTAATCATCTTCGACGGCGGTGCCTGGAGTGATGACTTCGATGACTTCCCGATCCATGAGACCGCGCTTGCCGGCAAGGGGTTTCTGTTCGCATATCGCAACTTTTTTGCCGGCCTTCAAAAGCCGTGCAATGTAGGCCTTGGCCGCATGGTAGGGGATGCCGCACATGGGCTGGCCCTGGCGCTTAGTCAGAGTGAGATCGAGGAGCGTGCTCGCTTCCTGGGCATCTTCGTTGAACATCTCGTAGAAATCGCCCAGACGGAAAAAGAGTATTTCATCGCGGTGTCTTGCTTTGATTCTCCGGTATTGATCGAGCATCGAGCTAGATGATTCGGGCATGGGAACATTATAAAAGGCTGCCTCCTTCAGCACAAGAAGCAGCCTTTAGACGTATCAATAGAGCGGCTGGGTGATGCTGAGCACAAAGTCGAAGGATCCCGCATCAGTTTTCCATGTGACTGCAGAGCCGTCGAACACGAAGCGCTTTGCCAAGTAGAGCCGAAAGGGGAACTGCGGTATGAGGAAACGCACGCCAAACCCGGTTGAAAACGCGAAGTTCTTCCAGTCCAGATTGCCAGAGCTTGCCGCGGGCGAGTCCAGGGTCATGTCGAGCCATCCGTCCTCGGTCCTCATGATCCCTGCATCGAGGAACCCATCGATGCTCAGCACCTGAGGAACAACGGGCAAATGCAGCTCGAGCCAGTTTTCCCACACCATTGTTCCCTTTCCTCCATACAGCTCATCCCAGCCCCGCACATTGAACGTACCGTCGATATAAACCCAGTCTTTTGTCAGCGTGAGTGACTTCCAGGGCTGGTCAAACAGGGCCTGCAGGCCACTGTGTATTCCTATGACGGGCGAGAAGGTCCAGGTCGGAGAGAAGGGGATCGAGAACAGCGTCACATAGAACTCTGCCTTCGTATCGGATCGGATATAGAATTGTTGCTCTAGCGGCAGAAAGCCCGTATACGCGAGACGCTGGCTCAGGAAAACGCCTCTCCCGGGATTATACCAATAGTCGAGATTGTTAAAGTATACGCGGCCGAAAATGGAGTTCTTCAGAACCCAGACACCATTGTTAGTGCGCATATATTGTTCATATGGACGGTATTTTGTCTCATCATAGGAATCCATGCTGAGCCCCGAAGAGGCGCCACCGGCGAGACCTATGTCCGCCTGGGGTATCTTGAAGACATAGCCCAGGGAATATCCGAGGCTGAACGTATAGTCTTCATAGTCCATAAGGTAGGCATCAGGCACGGACGACAGGAGACCGTTCCATTCGTTGGTGCCGCTTCCCGCGGCAGTATATGGATCAGGGATGTCCTCGCTAGAAAAAATGGGGCTAATCGAATCCTGGGCCGTCTGCTCGACCGCGTGCTGTATGGTAAAACTCAGGCTCTGCGAGATGCGCTTATCGAAAAGCCAGCTCTGCCCAAAGGAGGTGATCAGGCTCTGCTCATCGGGAGAGAGGACCATATTGACCTGGAGGTTCTTCCCCGTACCACCCAAGTTGGAATCGCTCCATTTTACGGAACCGGACAGGGGGAATGAAGAACTCTGCCCAAGCCCTGACAGCGTCAGGCCGAACTGGATCGAGGCAGTGCTCATCTCTTCGACATTGATGACGAGGTCCATCAGGTCTACAGCGCTCCCCTGATGAATCTCGGGCTCAACCAATGAGAAGAACTGAAGATTGTAGAGATTGCGCAGCCCATCGATAATCTTCGATTTCGAGAACACTTCGCCCACTTCGAGCGGGATTTCTCTCGCGATGACATAATCCTTTGTCTTCGTATTGCCCTTGAATGTGATGCTTCCAATGTGGGCCCTGTCCCGCTCCACGACGGATATTTTATACGAGATGCTCCCCGCCGACTCATCCCGATTCTGAGTCATCTCGATCGAGTTGAAAATGTAGCCGGACTCCAGATAGAGATCATCCACTTTTTGTTTGTCCGCAAGAAGACGTTTGTAGTTGAGGGGGTCGCCCTGTTTGAGCGTGATGAGGGTCTCGAGACGGGATGTTGCAAAAACGGTATTGCCTTCGAAGACAAGGCCGCCAAAGGTCCACTGTTTCCCCTCGGTCACGACAAACGTGATTTCGAGATAATTTTTCTGGTCTTTCTCGTCCTTGACATAATTTTTTAACACATCGACGACTTTTGCGTCGACATAGCCTTTGCTCGCATAGTAATCTTCGACGGCCGTCCGGCTCTCGGCGAGCTTCGACTCTTCAAAGGCCCCCTTTTGAAACAAGCCGACCTCTTTGAGCGTAACCTGACTCTTGAGTGTCTGGGAGGAAAACACTGCATTGCCGGAGAAGAGTATCTTTCGCACAACTACGGCAGTACCTTCGCTCACCGTGAAGGTCAGGATTATGCGTGAAGAGTCCTGGGGGCTGGGGCTGGTCTCGAACTCAACCTTCGCGTCGGGATAGCCTTTTTGCAGATAGAGCTTCTGCATCGCGAGCATATCGGCTCTAGCCTTGTCCTCGCTATAGATCGAATCATTTTTTGAAGAAGCCGCATCGAGCAGCTCTGAAGTCCTCAGCGCGCTGTTTCCGACAATTCTGATCGAGCTGACAGAGGGTTTCTCAACAACAATAAATTTAATGATGATCTTATCTTGTGAATCGCCTGTAGGCGAGCCTGCAGGCAGCGCAACCGGTTCAATGGTCTCAAACCAATCGAGCGCATAGAGTTTTGCCTGAATGTCAGTCCACACCGCATCGCTGAAGGCGGTGCCTATATAGGCGCGCAACAATGAATCAAGGTCATTGCGATTTGCATAATGCAGACCTTCCCACTGAAAGCCGGCTATCGGCTTGTTCCAGAACCAGTCTTCGGATGCACTTTGAGGTGTGGTCTGCGAAGCATCCTGTGCAAAAACTCCCTGGGAGGCAAAAAAAAGCATTGTTGCTGCGATGAAAAAACCCCGACGATACTTCATTGCCGCTCCTATTTCCACTAATAATCTATACGCCAACTCAGACTGAGAGTCTGATTGTTGAGAGGAGTTCCCTTATCCCCTACCGACATACTCCACTGGAGAAGCCCAAAAGGAGCTTGAAGCTCCAAACCGAACTCTGAGTCTAATTGTAAAGAACCAGTTTCCTCAAGCGGGTCCTGGGCCATCCTTAGACTAAAATGCGCGAAAGCCGAATCGGTTATATATTTCCCCGCAAAAAGTTCCGTTCCCGTCAGATACTCCGCCAGTGGAGTCAAATCGCTTTTGGTGCGGTCGGTAATATCCAAAAGCCATCTCTGAATAAAAGAAGAGCGTATATAGAGAACATCAAAGCCAAGAGCTTTTTGAATCCTCTGTTCAAATGACCTGAAAAGTGAGTTCTGGGTAAGGAACTCAGAGCTTGCGATGGCTGCCTCCCGAAGTGTAAGGGGAGTATTGCTGGAGGACTCCGAAAGGGTGAGCCCTCCTCTCAACAGGGCCAAGAGCTCTGTTTCGCTTTTCGGCGGTACAGAGGAAAGGTGCGGATTGAAGTTTTCAAACGGAACCCGGTCTGCAGAGAGCGTGATGATGATCATCTCGCCCTGGCTTGGCTCTCTGAGTTCTGCGGTAGTAGTGATGAGAGGATTGAATTTTGTCTGATTTTCGGCAAAATCAATCGCACACTGCTTGATAAAGAAATTCCGGAGCAGATAGAGTATATACCCCGAACGGAGCTCTACTCTGCCGTTCACGGACAGGGCACCGCTTGCCTCGTCGTAGAAAATGGTCAACGCGGAATTGGGAGAAGCCGTCCCTCTCACAAGCGGTATATCCTGACTAGGAAGATACAGTTCGACATTCTTCCCGAACGTGAGAGCCAGATTGAGAGAGATCGGCAGAGCAGATTGGCCTGTCGCTTCGGAGGCGGTAAAACCACCTGGATTTACTTCGAGAGCACCATCTTCAAAGAATATATTCCCACCGACTTCCAGCTTGGTTTGGGAGATGCTCGCTTTGAGATCCGCCTTCAGGCTGACGCCTTTGGCGGTCAGTCCACCAATGGTGCCCTGGAATCTTACGGAAGCAGTCTCTACAGTCGATATAAATGCCTTGATATCGCCAATAGCCCATCGGGCCAGAGTTGCCGTCGCGGCAATCGAGACCTTGCCCGTGCCTATGCTGACGATTGTCGGGCTCAGTTCAATAATTCCTTCACTTATCGTGAGTTCGGCATTAAAAGGTCCCACCCGCTCAAAGAGGTATACATTGGAAGAAAGAGATACGTTGTCCAGCAGAATCTTGCCGTCTATTTTCGGATCCGAAATATCTCCCCCAATATGTATGGAAGCAGCACCGCTCCCTTTCAGGTCCTTTATCTCTTCAGAAGGAATAAAGGCCTGCACGAAGCTCAGGTCCACCCCTTTCAAATTGACATCGGCCTGTAGGTCATTGGCTTGAAGTGTCCCTTTTGCCGATCCGCTGACTCTGAAAAGATTATCTATGGTGAGCTCAAAGTCAGTCATATTCCTGATCGATGCGTGAGCACTGTCTCCATTTGCCTGGCTGAGAGCGATGTCGAGATTATTGTCCGCGATAGAAAATACATAGCTGATAGGATCAATGATGGCCGAATTAAATTGTGCTTCGGTGAGTTCTCCCGAAAACCGGGCGTTATTAAAAGCTTCTTTATCGAAAATTGATCCTGCTATATCACCCGTGCCCTTGAGTAAGGCACTCAATAATTTTTCAGCAACTACTATTCGCGCATTGAGGGAATACTCCAATTTCTGCCCGCCTAAATCATAGGCAGCCTGAATATTGTCGAATTTATAGTTCTGATAGGAAAATGCACCTGAATTTATCGATAGGACATTGTCTTTGAGGCTTACAGTGCCTGCCGCACTGAATGGAATACCTTTTATTTCTGCTTTTTGGCAGTTGAATTGTAATTCGGCAAGAGACAAATCGGCCCAGCTGAGCTTCTTCCCTGCTGCAACAGACATCGAAGCCGTCCCCTGGAACTGTATATCTCCGACGATATTCAAAGATGGAGAAACGAACTGCTCGATTGGGATAGAAGTCCCGGTTATGGCGGCAGTGATCTTTCCTTCGAGTGCCTGTATCGTCCCCTCTATCTTTGCCCTCTCATCATCGATACTCGAGAAAGAGTAATGAGCCTGCATGTTTTCCAATGGACTCGTCAGTGAGGAATATTGTGCATTCAGAGAGCCTTTCAGCTGCTGTCCGGCATATTTCACATTATGGATAACAAAATCTGCTCCCTTGGCATTCACCGTCCCACTCACCGCGACCTCAGGATACACCCCCTCCCCCTCATACCTCACCCCAAGCCCCTCTACCTCCCCTCCCCACTCCCCCTTCTCATACCATCCCCCCACCACACCCTTCAGCCATACCACCCCTCCCCCTACC
>Ga0228535_1001371_pt1 | contig 38215 bp, 37 predicted proteins | sample SJ1metagenome_FD_168457 | JGI IMG/M metagenome (GOLD analysis project Ga0228535, IMG submission 168457) | Enriched culture of PCE-dechlorinating microbial communities from Ithaca, New York, USA - SJ1 | ecosystem: Engineered > Modeled > Simulated communities (microbial... > Unclassified | place...
CGGGTGCTGCCGTTCGCCATCGACCGGGAGCAGGCGGTGAATAAGTTCCTGGCCTGGGTGAAAGGCAAAAAGTACGTGCCCCGGGATTTCTTCAGCAAAGAGCAGCTGGAGCGGGTCAGCGGCGTCTATTATCCCTATTGGCTGGCCGACTATCAGGGCCAGGCCCGTTTCGAGGGCCAGGGCACCACCGTTTCCACCCGCCGGCAGGGCAATTACCAGGTGACCACCACCAATTATTACGCGGTGGAACGGGAGATGAGCATTGATTTCCGCAACCTGGCCCGCCCCGCCTTATCCAAGGCCGACCGCAAGCTGGCCGACGGCGTGCATCCCTTCGATATGTCGGAGGCCCGGGAATTTTCCACCGCTTACCTCACCGGCTTCCTGGCGGAAAAACGGGATATCGAGGCGGAGGCGGTGCGGCCCGGCGTGGAAGAGGAAGTGCTGGGCTATGTGGAAAGCGATATCCGCTCCCGGGGCGATTACAGCAGCCTGACCGGCGCCACCCGCACCACATACGCCAAGGCGGACTACCGCTACTGCCTGCTGCCCACCTGGGTGCTGACCTATCGGGGCAAGGACGGCCGCACCTATCATTACGCCATGAACGGGCAAACCGGCGCCGCCTGCGGCGTGCTGCCCATCGACCAAGGCAAGCTGTGGGGCAATACCGCCCTGTGGTTCGGCGTCGTCGCCGTGATCTTATGCTTGGGGGGGTGGCTGCTGCTATGAAAAAGGCGCTGCGTACATTTCTTTTCAGCCTGCTGCTGACGCTGCTGCCGGCTTTCCCCGCCGTTGCGGCCTCCGCCCCGGAGCCGGGCCAGGGCGAACAGCGGGTCTTCGACTACGCAGGTCTGTTCAGCCCGGAGAACGCCCAGGCCCTGGAGGAGAAGATCGCGGAGCTGAAAGCCGCCTGGCCCATGGATTTCGTGGTGCTGACCATTGCCGACGCGGAGGGCAAGATCTCCCAGGCCTACGCCGACGATTTCTATGACGAAAACGGCTTCGGCGCGGGCGAAGCGTACAGCGGCCTGCTGGTGCTCATCGATATGGACAACCGGGAAATGACCATCTCCACCTGCGGCGAGATGATTTACTACCTGACGGATGAGCGCATCGAATCCGGGCTGGATATTTCCTACCCCTACCTGACGGAGGGAGATTACGCCAACGCCGCCTACACCTATTTAGGCGCCGCGGAGCATTACCTGGAAGCGGGCGTCCCCTCCAATCAATACACCTACGACCAGGACACCGGCAGGATCGTCCGCCGCAAAAGCCTGACCCCCGGGGAGATCGGCGTTTCCCTGCTGATCGCGGCGGCGGCGGCCCTGATCAAGCGGCGGGCCACCGTGGGCCGCTACAAGCTGAAGGGCACCACCTACGCCTACAACGCTCACGCCAACAGCCAGATCGCCCTGGTCAATGAAAACGACCTTTATCTGCGCAGCTCCGAGACCAGGACCCGCGTCAATACCGGCAGCGGCGGCCTTGGCGGAAGCGGAGGCGGCGGCCGCAGCACCGTCCACCGGTCTTCCGGCGGCAGGATGCACGGCGGCGGCGGCCGGCGCTTTTAGGCAAAGGCTTTGCAACCTCCGTTGGCCGCCCATCAAACCGGCGCGCTTGCCTACAAATCGGAACTAGCCAAAAGCGGCCTGGGAGAGGGCCGCTTTTATTTACAGCGACAAGCCTTGCGCGCGGTTCATTTATTATGGTATAATGTGGCTTAACTGAATAACTGTTCATTAAATTACTGATATTGATCGAGAAAGGAGACGCCCTTGAAAAAGAAAAACCGAAAAACGCTCGTCATCGTCATTGCCGCGCTGGTGCTGATCCTGCTGTTCGCCCTGGTGGATTTTTTCGCCGATCTGCTCTGGTTTCAGGAACTGGGCTATGTCAGCGTGTTCTTCAAGCAATTGGTGACGGAACTGGAGTTCGGCGTACCCGCCTTCGTCCTCATCACCCTGATCTGCTATTTTTATCTGATAGCCATGAAAAAGGGCTATTACCGGAAGATCGGCGCTTATGACATGGGGCGCCCGGAAAAGGTGGTCAACCGCTGGGCGCTGCTGATCAGCGCCGTGTTCGGGCTGATCGCCGCCTTTTCCATTGCCGGCAAGCTGTGGTTCCAGATCCTGCAATTCGTCAACAGCACGGATTTCCTGATCGCGGACCCGGTGTTCGGCAGGGACGTCAGTTTTTATATCTTCAAGCTGGAATTCATCAGCCGCATCAACAATATCCTCATCGGCGTGATCGTCGGCTTTGCCGCGGTGAATCTGATCTACTATGTGACGCTGCTGAAAGAGCGGCGGCCGCTGTTCCTGGACGAAGAACGGGAAACCCGCCGGGAGGTGCCGCCCAACAGCTTCGGCGGCATCTTCGGCCAGTTCATGGGGGGCAATTTCGGCGGCGAGCAGAACCCCTTCGGCGCTTATCAGCGGTCCGGTTCTTCCGGCCTGCTGAACAAAAATACCCTGGGCCGGCTGCTGAGTATCGCGGGAACGCAGCTGAAAGTGTTGGGCGTGCTGTTTTTCCTCATGGTGGCGCTGCATTATTTCCTAAAGCAGTTCTCCCTGCTCTACACGTCCAGTTCCGGCGTGGTCTACGGCGCCGGTTACGCCGATATCAACGTGCAGCTGTGGGTGTACCGGCTGCTGATCGCCTTATCGCTGCTGAGCGCCGTCTGGTTCATCCTGAACTATCAGAAGCGCAAGCTGAAGCCGATCCTGATGATACCCCTGGCGGTGATCGGCGTTTCCCTGGTGGGCGGCGTCGCCACCATGCTGGTGCAGAACCTGGTTGTGGAGCCGGACGAGCTGAACAAGGAACACGCCTATCTGCAAAACAATATTGAGTTTACCCGCTATGCCTACGATCTCCAGGATATTCAGATCCGGGACTTCGCGGCCACCAACGACCTGGGGGCTGAGGATATCCAGAACAACACCGAAACCATTTCCAATATCCGCATCAACGACTACGAGCCGGCGCTGAAATTCTACAACCAGACCCAGAGCATCCGCCTCTACTACAAGTTCAACGACGTGGATGTGGACCGCTATATGGTCAACGACGAATACACCCAGACCTTCCTCGCCGCCCGGGAGATCGACGAAAGCTCCGTCAACGACCAGTGGCTGACTACCCATATCAAATACACCCACGGCTACGGCATCACCCTCTCCCGGGTGGACAAGGTGACGGAAAGCGGCCAGCCGGATATGCTCATCGACAATATCCCGCCCGTTTCCGATGTGCCGGAAATCGCCATCACCCGTCCGGAGATCTATTTCGGCGAGCTGACGGACAGCTATATCGTGGTCAACACCGACGAGCCGGAATTCGACTATCCCTCCGGGGAAAGCAATGTCTATTCCGAATACGAGGGCAGCGCCGGCATCAAGCTGAATTTTATCAACCGCCTGCTGTTCTCTCTCAAGGAACGCAGCCTGAAGCTGCTGGTTTCCACCAATATCGACCGCGATTCCCGCATCGTCATCAACCGCAACGTCATCGGCCGGGTGGAAAAAATCGCGCCTTTCCTGGCCTACGACGAGGACCCCTATATCGTGACGGTGGACGGCGGCCTCTATTGGATCTTCGACGCCTACACCACCAGCAGCTACTATCCCTATTCGGAACCCTTCGCCGGCAACGGCAGCATCAACTATATCCGCAATTCCGTGAAAGTGGTGGTGAACGCCTATAACGGCGAGACGGATTTCTATATTGTGGATGCCGGGGACCCCATCGCCATGACGCTGCAAAAGATCTATCCCAAGCTGTTCAAGGATATCGAGCACGTGCCGGAAGGGCTGAAAGCCCATCTGCGCTATCCCAACACCATGTTCACCATCCAGGCCGAAGTCTATAAGAAATACCATATGACGGACGTGAACGTTTTCTATCAGAACGAGGACGGCTGGGATATCGCCACGGAGATTTACGGCGTTGACGAGGTGTCCATGACGCCCACCTATTATATTATGAAGCTGCCCGGCGAAAGCAGGGCCGAATTCATCAACTCCATCCCCTATACCCCCTCGGGCAAATTCAATATGATCTCCCTCCTGGTGGCCAGGAACGACGGGGAGTATTACGGAGACCTGGTGCTGTATCAGATGCCCAAGGACCGGACCATTTACGGACCCCGCCAGGTGGAATCCCTGATCAACCAGGATACGGAGATCTCCCAGGATTTCACGCTGTGGAGCAGTTCCGGTTCCACCTATACCCGGGGCAATATGTTCATCATCCCCATCGAGGATTCCCTGATGTATGTGGAACCCATCTATCTGGAAAGCTCCAATTCCTCCCTGCCCGAGGTGAAGCGGGTCGTCCTCTACTATGACGAGCGCATCGCCTACGAGCCCACGCTGGCCGGAGCCCTGGACAGCATGTTCGGGGAAGGCGCGTCCTCCGGCTTTGCCGGCGGCCCGGAGGAGGAGGAAGAACCAGGCGGCGAAGGACTGTCCTTCCAGGAGATCGCCGCCAAGGCCAACGAAGCCTATGAAAACGCCGTCAGGAGCCAGCAGCAGGGCGATTGGTCCGCTTACGGCCGTTACCTGCAGGAACTGCAAACCTATCTCCAACAATTAGTACCGGAGGAGGAACCGCCTGCGGCGGAAACGCTGCCGCAGGGTCCGGGCGAAACCACTACCGACAACGGAGGAACAACCACAACCCCATGAGCAAAACACAGCAATGGCCCTGCGTGGGCTTTATCGGCACCGGCGTGATCAGCTCCGCCATCGTCACCGGCTTATGCCAGGACGCGAACCGTCCCTATCCCATCATTGTTTCCCCCCGCTCGGCGGACAAGGCCCAGGCTTTGCAAGCGGCTTTTCCGGAACGGGTGCGCATTGCCAAGGACAATCAGGAAGTAGTCGACGCCGCCGACTGGGTGGTGGTGGCCGTGCTGCCCAAAATCGGCCGGGACATCTACCAATCGCTGCATTTCAGACCGGAGCAGCGTATCCTCAACCTGGTGGCGGACGTGTCCCCCGGCCAGATCCTGGCGTGGACCGGGCTCAAGGCCGCCGCGGTGCACGTGGTGCCCCTGTCTTTCATCGCCCGGCGCTACGGGCCCATCGTGCTGACCCCGCCCAATGCGGAAGTGAAGGATTTTCTCTCCCCCCTGGGCCAGGTGGTGGAGGTGGAAACCGATTACGACGCGGCGGTGCTGGCCGCCGTCACCGGTTATATCGCTTCCTATTTCACGCTGCTGGCCCGGATCATGGATTGGGCCGTCGGCGCGGGCCTCCCGGAAGCCGTGGCCAAGGAATATACCACCGACATGTTCCTGGCCCTGAGCCGCCAGGCAGCGGAAGCCAGCCCGGAACACCTGCGGGAGCTGGCGGAAGAAATGACCCCCGGCGGGCTGAATTTCATGGCCAAGACCCATCTTGAGCAAAACAGCGGCTTCTCGCTGTGGCTGGAGCCCCTGGCTCCCATCATGGCGCGCATTTTAAAAACCAACGACTAAACGATAAGGAGCAACCCTGATGAAGCTGATCACTTTTGTTTATCAGGACGAGGAGCATATCGGCCTGCTGACCGCCGACGGGCAAAGCGTCTGGCCTCTGCCGGATTTTGCCGATATGCAGGAACTGATCGAAAACGTGGCCGTGGAGGACATTGCCGATTATCTGGACGACGAGAGCCTGCCCCTGGACCAGGTGGAGCTGATGGCGCCCATCCCCTACCCGGATCAGGACGTGATCTGCCTGGGCGTCAATTTTCTGGACCATGCCCGGGAATCCGCCCGTTTCGCCGGGCGGGACTTTAACGGGGCCCGGGAATACCCGGTCTATTTCGGCAAGCGGGTGGCCAAGGCCAGCGCCCACGGGGAAGCCATCCCCTGGTACGGCGGCATCGACGATTGCCTGGATTACGAAGTGGAGCTGGCGGTGATCATCGGCGAACCGGCCCGGGACGTTTCGCGGTCGGAAGCCCTGGATTATGTGTTCGGCTACACCATCTTAAACGACGTCAGCGCCCGCACGCTGCAAAAGCGGCATCTGCAATGGTACCGGGGCAAAAGCCTGGACGGCTTCTGCCCCATGGGTCCCTGCATCGTTACCAAAGACCAGCTGCCGGATTTGTCCCGGCTGGCGATCCGCTCTTATGTCAACGGCGAGCTACGCCAGGACAGCGACTTGTCCCAGCTGATCTTCGACGTCGCCTATGTGATCTCCGAGCTGTCCCAGGGCATCACCCTTTATCCGGGCGCCATCATCGCCATGGGCACCCCGGCCGGCGTGGGCATGGGCTTCGAGCCGCCCCGCTTCCTCCGGCCCGGCTACGAGGTGACCTGCGAGATCGAGGGCATCGGCCGCCTCACCAACAGGGTGGAGGAGATCCGTCTTTCCCAAACCCATTAAACCCGGACAAACCCGCCGGCTCCCCGGAAAGCGGCGGTCCTGTCCAACAGCATAACGTCCGGCCGGGAAACGTTAAAACAACGCAATCCCGCCGGACGTTATGCTGTTTGGCGTCCGATGATGATGGGCAAGAAAGTGGGAGCATGCGCGCGGCGCGGCAGGCTTTATACATAGCGGCCGGCGGTGATATCCTGTCGCAGCTGGTTCAACTGCTGCTCTTTGGCCTGGAGCAGCAGTTCTTTTTGCTTCTGCAGCAGGTCCAATTGCTGTTCCTTGGCCTGGAGCAGCAATTCCTTTTTCTCCAGATCCTGTTTCAGGGCTTTCACCTGGTCCAGCAAATGCTGCTCCCGCTGTTCCGCGTCCCTGGCCCGGCCTTCCGCCGTCAGCACGTCCTCGTTGGCCAGGGCGATATTCCGCTGCAGCGTCAGCACCACCCTTTGGTGGTCCTGATGCTCCTGCATGGCGGCGTCGCACAGCTCGGCGATATAATCCCGCACCCGCTTGCAGCTATAGCCCAGCAAGGTTTTGCGGAAGCGCACCTGATCCAGCTTCTGCCTGAGCTGGGTCAGGGAACCGTCCAAATGCGGCACATTCTCAACGCTCATGGTTTTCCTCCTTTTCAGACCTTCCAGGTCCAACCGGCAGCCGGCCTGCAGGCCCAGCGCCTCGCCCTGGCGGGCGGGCAATTCCAGCACCGCCCAGGCCCGCCGTTCCGGGGCGCAGCAGCGCCCCGGCCTGACCGTTGTATCCACCCGGAGCACAATGCCTTCCCGGTCCAAATAAATCGCGTCAATGGGATAAGACATAAGAAACGTATGGATTTGCCGGCAGGGCAGCAGCAGCAGACCGCCGCCCTGGCTCAGCCGCCGCCCCAGCAGGCCCCGGAGCCGCGGCCAAAAGGAATCGGCCAGCCAGGCTTCGGCAATTTTGCGGCCGTCGCAGCTGATCCCCGCCGTTTTCATCCGAAGATCTCCATGATCTGCTCGGCGGAGGGGCCCAGCAGGATGATGAACAGCACCGGGAAGATGAACACCACCATGGGGATGATCATTTTGACCGGCGCCTTCATAGCCCGGGCCTCGCAGCGCTGGCGGTAAGCCTGCCGCAATTGGTTGACCTGGCTGCGCAGCACCTTCTTGATGGGAACGCCCAGCTGCTCCGCCTGGATGAGCGCAACGGCAAAAGACCGCAGCTCCTGAACGTCGGAACGGTCGGCCATGGCCTTCAGGGACTCCCGGCGGGGCAGGCCCATCTGCACGTCCCGCACGCTTTTCATCAGCTCCGTCATCAGCGGCGATTTGTTCCTTTCGTACAGGCGGACAACGGCGGCGTCCAGGCCCAGGCCCGCTTCCACCGATACCACCAGCAGATCCATGACTTCCGGCAGTTCCCGGAGGATGGCGGCGCCCCGGGCTTTGGCCCGGCTTTTCACCAGCGGCCCGGGCAATAATACGCCCAGGATAAAACCGCAGAAGCCCGCCGCCACGATCATGCTCGGCGCCAGCCCGGTGAAAGAAGCCAGCCAGGCCCCGCCCCCGGCCAGCGCCAGCCCGGTTCCCAGCCGGAGAGCGCTGTATTCCTCGTAGCCCAGGGACAGATCCGCCGCGGCCAGCAGGCGCAATATTCTTTCCCGGTCCTTCTGGTTCTGTTTGCCAACGCCGCGTCGGAACAGTTTGCGCAGCCGGCTGCCGGCTGTGAGCAGCAGCGGTTTGACGATCCGGTCGTAGAAGGGCTTTTTCAGTTCATCCCCGTAGCCGTTGCCTTGCGCCTCGGCGCGGCTTTCCGAGAGCCGCCTTTTCATCTGGTCGGCCCGGCGGCCCGCCCGGCTCAATATGGCCACCGCCAGCAGAAACATGGTGATGGCGGCGCTCAAAATCACTAATTCCATGGCTTGCCCTCACATCTTGATGGTGACGATGCGCTTCACGACCAGAAAACCGATCAGTTCCAGCACCACGGCCGCCAGCAGCATCAGCCGCCCCAGGCTGGTGACAAAGAACATTTCCATATAACCGGGATTGATCACCATCAGGATCAGCATCAGGATGACGGGCAACAGGCCGATCACGTAACCGGAAATGGTGCCGGAAGCGGTCAGCACCTTGATATCGCCCTTGATCTTCATGCGCTGGCGGACGGTATCCGCCACATTGTCCAGCACCTCCACCAAATTGCCGCCCACCTGCCGCTGGACCAGCACCGAATAGAGCGCCATTTCCAGGTCGCGGTTACGGGTGCGTTCCACCAGGCGGCTGAAGCTCAGTTCCATGGGCATGCCCAGATTGATCTCCCGGGACAGGCGGCCGAACTCCCGGGAGATAGGGTCCGGCATTTCCCCGGCAATGGTTTCCAGGGCTTTCTGAAAGGAGAACCCGGCCCTAAGCGCCCCGCACATCACAGCCAGCGCGTCCACCAGCTGGCTGTCCAGCTTGTTCAGGCGCTGCTTTTTGATCAGCTTCACCGCCACGATGGGGGCGGCGGCGCAGATGATGATCATGGCCGCCACGGTCACCGGCTCCGCGCCCAAAAACAGCGCCAGGCCGGGGATCAGCACCGTCACCGCCACCCAGGCCGCGATGAATTCGTCGGCCCGGAGCATCAGATTGGCCATATACAGTTCGTTTTCCAGCTTCACCAGCCTTTGCCGGGGAATGCCCGGCAGCCTGGGGCTGCGCTTGACCTTGACCGGGGACGCGCTTTCCTCCGCCGGGCGGTTCAGCTGGGATAAGCGCCGTCCCGTTTCCAGCCTGGGCTTCAGCAGCAGGCGCAGCAGGGGCAGGGACAGCATAAAGCTGGTCAGGGCTATCAGCAGCGCGATCAGCAACAGCAGCTTGTCCATGGGTCACCACCTTGCCGCCGGATCGTTGGCAAACCAGCTGTCCATGATGGAAACGCTGTTGGCGGCGATCTTGTCGCAGCAGCGGGGGCGGATGCCGGTAGCCAGGAACTGGCCGCCCCGCCCGCTCGCCCCGGGCAGCTCGTATTTGAACAATTCCTGCATGACGATGGTATCCCCCTCCATGCCCAGCAGTTCGCTGACGCTGATCACCTTGCGGCTGCCGTCCCGCATCCGGGACTGCTGGATGATGATGTCCACGGCGCCCACCACCTGTTTGCGGATGGCGTCCACCGGCAACTGCATGCCCGCCATCAGCACCATGGTTTCCAGGCGGCTCAAGACGTCCCGGGGGGAGTTGGCGTGCACGGTGGTCAGGGAGCCGTCGTGGCCCGTGTTCATGGCCTGCAGCATATCGAGGGTCTCGCCGCCCCGCACCTCCCCCACCACGATGCGGTCCGGCCGCATCCTTAAAGCGTTCCGCACCAGGTCCCGGATGGTCACGGCGCCCTGGCCCTCCAGGTTGGGGGCCCGGCTTTCCAGGGACAGCACATGGTCCTGGCGCAGCTGCAGCTCCGCCGCGTCCTCGATGGTGACGATGCGCTCGTCCGCCGGGATATAGGCGGAAAGCACGTTGAGCAAAGTGGTTTTGCCGCTGCCGGTGCCGCCGCTGACAATGATATTCAGCCGCCCTTTGACGCAGGCTTCCAGAAACTGGGCCATTTTCACGGACAGGGAGCCGAAGCTGATCAGGTCCTGAATGGCCAAAGGCGTGCGGGAAAATTTACGGATGGTCAGCACCGGGCCGTTTAGGGCCAGCGGCGGGATGATGGCGTTGACCCGGGAGCCGTCGGCCAGCCGCGCGTCCACCATGGGATTGGCTTCGTCGATATGGCGGCCCAGGGGGGAAACGATGCGGTCGATGATGCTCATCACATGGGCGTCGTCGTGGAACAGGATATTGCTCCGTTCCAGCTTGCCCCGGCGTTCCACGTAGACCTGGCGGGGGCCGTTGACCATGATCTCGCTGATTGTATCGTCAATGAGCAGCTGTTCCAGGGGGCCCAGGCCCTTTACCTCGTCATAGATTTCCCGGGAGATGCGGTTTTTTTCCGGCCGGGGCAATGCGCTGCCGTAGAGGTCCAGCAAGCCGTCGATCATGCCCTTGACATCGCTGCCGTCGTTGCCCGGCTGCTTGTTGATCAAGTCCACCACTTCCTGGTGCACCTGCTGCCGCAGAGGGCCGTGCTCGTCCCCTGCCGGATTCTGCCCGGCCCCGTTGCCGCTCATCGCCGGATGCTGCCTGTTCATTCTTTCCATTAGGCCCATGGCCCGCACCTCCCCGGGCGGCCCTGCGGGGCCCGCCCTTTTCCGTTAACTTGGTCGTGCTAGATGATCCGAAAACATTGATTATGAACCAGGCTGTTCAGAAACAGGCCAGACCAGGCGGAGGAACGGGCAGCTAGGGAGCGTACCCAAACGTACGTGACCGACGCTGCCCGTTTCGACAACGCCGTATGGCGCAGTTTATGGACAGCCTGGCGCTTTATTTCCGTATGCCGTGGCCGGCGGCCAGAAAAGCGGCGAAACGGCTGATCTCGGCAGCCACCCGGCTGCGCCTGTAGGAGAGCACCAGGGGCACGCCCCGGTTCACCGCCTTGGCGCAGCTTTTATAATCGCAGGGCAATGTCAGCACCGCCTGCTTGCCCAGCACATCCTCGATATCCTTTTTCCTCAGGTCGGAATAGCCGTCCCGGTTCACCGTCAGGTAAATCCGCTCCGTCATGCCCAGGGTATCCAGGACCTTGAAGCTGACCTGGGCGTTCCTGAGCGTGGAGATATCCGGGTTGACGACGAAGAAAATCTCCGAGCATTGCTCCAGGGCGGCGATGGAAACGTCGTTGAAAGCCGGCGGCATATCCAGGATCAGATAATCGAATTCGCCCCTTAAGCCCAGCACCACCTTATCCACATGCTCCGGCCGGACGATCTCCGCGTATTCCGGCCCCGCCGGCGCCGCCAGCACCCTCAGCCCGCTGTGATGCTTGTGCAGGAAGCTGGAGAGGGCCGCGTATTCGTAATCGTTCTCCTCGATCATGTCCACGATGGTGTCGGCCTTGGCGATATCCAGGAATACGCCCACGTCGCCGAATTGCAGATCGAAATCCAGCAGGGCCACCCGCTTGTTCAGCCGGGCCAGGGCGATGGCCAGATTCACCGCCAGCGTGGTCTTGCCCACGCCGCCCTTGGTGCCGAACACGCCCAGCACCCGGTTTTCATAGCTCACGCCGCCGCTCCGGACGGCGTTTTGCCGGTTTTGCTGCCGGTACCAGGCGGCGAACAGCGCGTCCAGCGGCGTTTCCTGGCTGCTGGTCAGCTCGATGACCCGGCTGACGCCGGCGTTCAGGGCCCGGGCCAGCAGATCCGCATCGGTTTCGGTGCACAGCAGCAGGATCAGCAGTTCCGGCCTGGTCATATACAGGCGCTCCAGAAAATCGGCTTCCCGCCGGTTCAGGCAGTCGCTGAACAGCAGCAGCACGTCGGCGGGGATGAAACCGGCCTTGGACAGCCCGGCGCCGTCCGGGGACAGCAAAGCCGCCAGCTGCACATATTCGGAAGCCAAGGCTTTGGCGGCCTCGTTTCTCTGGTCTTCCGTTTCCGCGGCAACGATCAGTCGCAGTTTATCCATAGGCTCGCCCCCCTTCATTCCGCCAGCGTCTCCCGGGTGATCCGGGGCGGATCGCTGTCCCCGGCATCGGTAACGGAGCGCAGCAGCAAGGTCAGCCGGCCTTCGGCCATGGCGAAAACGATCCTTTCCGCCTGCTCCGGCGTTGCCAGCAGCGTGACCGTGGTATAACTGCCGTCGGAGGTGCCGGATAAGCTGGACCCGGCGGCCAGGATGCGGATATTTTCCGCCACCATCACGGTGGCGCGCTCGTAGCTGGTTCCGCTATCGGCTTTTGCGCCCGGCTCCGGCTGCTCGGGGGGCAGATCCATGGTGGCCAGGATATCCACCAGATCGTCCCGCCGGAGGAAGCCGGCCACGCCGGACACGCTGTCCACGGAAATGGTAAAGGCGCGCATGCCCTCCTCCACCAGATAGGACAGGGCTTCCGTGCTGGCGCCCAGTTCCCGCAGCTTGCCGCTGAGCAGGGTTTCCCCGGCCAGGATGGCGCTGTCGCTGACTTTTCCCACCGCCTCGGCGGCGGTGCGGACGCTTTGCGGATGCTGGGAACCGGCGGCCACCTGCCGGACCGTCAGCATCTCGGCGGTGATGCGCGTATAAGCGGGGATATCCGCGGCCGCCGCCACCACCTCCACAGTCTGGGGCCGCTCCGCCTCACCCACGGAGCTCAGATAGTAATAGGCCAGCACAGCGGTGAGCAGGGCCATCGCCGCTGCGATGATATAAACCTTTTTCATGGCGGCTCCTCAAGAAAGAGGGGCGGGGTATGCCCCGCCCCCCGGTGTTGGTAAAAGACGACATGCGCGCCGGCCGGATATCAGTCCCCGCCGGCAGGCTCTTCGGCGGTCAGCTTATCGGAAATCTGGTCGAAGATACCGGTTTCCTCGTCGTTGGAGAGGTTCTTGCCCACCAGCGTCAGGCCCACGATGGCCACCACGGCCACCAGGGCGATGATCAGACCGTATTCCACCATGCCTTGCCCGTCTTCTTTGGTGAAGAACGCTTTGATTTTTGCCATATGATATTCTCCTTTAGTTTATTTTTTGGTTTTGGGATTTGGTTTAGGGCCGTTGCGGGCCCCTCTTGGGAGACAACGATGCTGCAACGATGTATACTATCGGCTATAGGCATTCCTCCTTCCGCGGCTGACAATTGTACAACGCCATAATTGCTGTATCATCTAGAACCACCTGAATACCTGCACCGCCAGGAAAGAGGCTGCCAGGCAGGGTCCCATGGGTATCAGGGTTTTCAGGTAATCCACCAAGGGGATGCGGCGGAAGCGGATCCAGACCAGGATCAGCATACCCATCAGCGCCACGGTGAACAGGCCGTTCAGCAGGCCGGCGGCAAAACCCATGGCCGCCGCCAGCTTGATATCGCCCATGCCCACCTTCCTGCCCCAGAAAGCGGGGAGCGAAAAGAGCGCCAGGCACACCGCCATGCCCAGCAGGGAATCCAGCCAGTCGAATTCCATCCCCAGCAGGGCGAAAACAGCGGTAATGATAAAAATGGCCAGCACCAGCGGATTGGGGATCAGCCGGTAATTGAGGTCGGAGAGAAACACCAGCACACAAACGACGGCCATCAGCAGCAGGTAGTATAAACGCGGCTCCGGGCCCACCAGCCAATAAGCCGCCGCGAACAGCAAACCGAACGCCAGGGAAAGCAGGGGGGGCAACAAGGGGGGCAAAGAACCGTCCAGGCCCCTTTTTGCCATCAGCAGCCGGTATACCGGCGCCACCAGGCTGGCGACGGCCGCGCCTAGAACGAACATCAGATCCGTGATAAAAAGATCGCCCAGCATGACGCTCACTCCTTGATGAAGAATAAAAAAGCAACCGGAATATATTCCGGTTGCACGGGAGGCACAATCAGGGTAGGCCGGGAAGCGCACCCAAACAAAGGTCCGTATGGCACGGGCCGCTATGCGATTGACCTTGGCAACCGGCTGTCATAGGCGGCTCGGCCGCCCGTAGACCCTTGGCTTTGCGTCCACAGCTTTCGCTGTGTTTGCCTTTTACAGGGGAACAGCGTACAGGTGATAATTCGACTGTTCTCAACAAAAATATCATGTAACCTGTTGTTTGTCAAGTTAAATTTTTGAATTTTTTTGGGAAAAATGTAAAAAATAAGTAACGACCCTATTGACAGGCTGATTTTGACATGGTAAACTGCAGATGGATGATAGTCATCCCCACGAAAAGGCTAACTTGCCGAAAGGCAGGGTCGCAAAGCTACAGGGCCTAAGGGTGCGAACCTAGGGCAGCCAGTTGCCGTTGTCAAGATTATAAATGGGAGGTTCTCCCGGAGGAAGTCTGACCAACAGCAGCTGGAATATCCACTATTTCTGCTGCTGTTTTTCGTGACTGACTATATCCGACCATCAAATTATAGAGAGGATGTAGCAAATGAGAACCACATTCAAGAGCATCTCCCAATCCCTCATCTTTATCGTTTGCATTGTGGTCACGTTGGCTTTGGCCAGCGGCATCGCGCTGGCCGCCCCCAATTGCAGTTATAGCTATAGCAGCAGTTACAGCTACAGTTATTGCAATGATGCTTACAGTTATAATTATAGTTATAGCTACAGCTATAACGAATTCAGCTTTGGCTATAGCCAAAGAATGGATTATGACGCGGTGGTGGATTATTACCGGGACTGGCAGGAAAAGGCCGCCGACGTGGAACTGAATTACCGCTGGAGCGAACTGAACGATCTGTGCAAGTATTACAAACAGAGCCCCAAAGCCTATATGGAAGCCCTGGTGGACTGGACCAACGAGCAGATCGAGGACGCCGTCGCCCGGGCCCAGCGCACCCGCAAAGACGATGTGGCCCTGCTGAAGAGCCAGGAAGCCCTGCTGGTGTCGAACATCAAGTATTGGAGCAAAGTCACAGGGATCGAAGTGATCTGCGAATATGTGGATTATTACGTGGACGGCCAATGGGTCAGCATCGACCCCTTAAGGGTGGTGTAGCTTAAGCGGCCTGCTCCGCCGCCACTATTCCGTCATGGCGCCTACCGGTCAATGTGACGATCAACACCATTGTGAGAGACATTGATACGCTGCACCATATGCCTCAGCACATCCGCGAAGATTTAAAAAATAAAATCGCGCGGATCAACGAACTGCCCAGGGTGGCAAAGATTGTCCTCTACGGCTCGTACGCCAAGGACCGTCCAACAACAAACAGCGATATTGACCTGGCGGTGTTCTTCCATGACGATAAACCCTGTTTTCTGGAGGAATACCGCCTGCTGGTCAAGATCTGCAACTGCGCGGAAGCTGATTATCAGGTCCAGGCTTTCAGCAGCCGCGAATTGCTGGACCCTTGCGGCATCATCGAGGAAATCATCGAGTACGGCGTTGAGCTGAGCAATGGCGCTTAAGGGAGCAAAGGCGTGGACGGAGTATATATCACGAAATACGGTAAAGGCGGGGCGGAGGGCATTGTCACCGCTCCGGTCCTGCTGGCCCAGGGAGACGGGCTGGAAATCATGCGCCAAACCATCATGGCCGACGCCACGCTGTGGGTAACGCCCGCCGCCACGGCTGAGACCCTGGAATTTTTTTGTCTTTTGAGCGGCGCGCTGACCATACACCTGGACGATCAGGAGATCGAATTGACGGCCGGGGATTCTTTTTATGTTGAGAACCTGCACGAGGAAGTGTTTTTAAAAGCCAAGGCCGAGACGGAATTGCTCTATATCACGAACAGTTCCCTGTTCGAGCTGGTCAACAGCTTCCAGGGCGACCTGGACAAGCTGCTTCGGGAAATCAACGACAAGGACCAGATCACCTATGTGCACAGCAAACAGGTGATGAAATATTCCATTGAGCTGTTCCGCCGCCTGCCCTCCGAACGCCAGGGCATTTCCGCGGACGAGATGGTCACGGCAGCCCTTTTCCATGACGTGGGCAAATGCTTTGTCCCGGACGAAATCCTCAAAAAGAGGGGTCGCCTCAATCCGGAGGAATGGCGCTATATCATCAAGCATCCCCATCACAGCGCCCGCCTGCTCCGGCCCCGTTTCGGCAGCAAAGTGGCGGAGATCGCCCAAAACCATCATGAACGTCTGGACGGCAGCGGCTATCCTTTCGGCCTGCGCGCAGACGAAATCAGCTTCGAGTCCAAAATTGTGGCCGTGGCGGACGTTTTCGACGCCATGACCACGGACCGCGGCTATAACCAAGTGCTCACCTTTCGGCAGGCCGCGGCGGAACTGTGCCAGCTGAAAGAACAATTTGACCGACGGATCACGCATGTCTTGGCGGAATTGGTAAGCGAGGACGCTTTCTCCTCCCCCTGACATTGCGTCAATAGGAGGGATAAGCCGTGCAAAAAAGTGAAAAATACGGTTACTGGCTGATGTTGGCCGATTATGATATGGATACCATCCAGGTGCTGATAGACGGCGAACGCTGGGTATATGTCACCTATCTCTGCCAACAGGCCGTGGAGCGCCAGCTCAAAGGCATGTATGTTTATTATACGGGCAAAGAGGCGCCCAAAACCCACAATGTCAGTTTTCTTTTCAAAAAGATCATGGCCACGCCGGATTTCAGCGCCCAGGCGGATCTGCCCCGTTTTATCTCCGGCCAGGACGATTGCGAGGATTTTCTTATCGACGTGATGTTTTACTATATGTCCGATTACCCCTTTTCTTATAAAAATATCATGGCCCGCTTTGTGGAGAAAGAAGTGGCGCTGGAATTGTATGGCCGCACCGTGAAGATACTGGAATGGCTGCGCAGTTTCCAGCCAGTGCCGGAACAGGCATCCTGCCAGGACGGGCCGGAGAGGAGTCAGCATGAGCCGGGCCTTTGTCAGTGAGAACGACGGGTGGCGGCGTTGCCTGATCAAGCTGGAGGATTGCATGTTCGCCGACGACCAGGGTCAGTGCACGCTGGGCTATTGCAAGAAGTTTGGCGAAGCGCCGCCAGCCAGGCAGGAAGAACAAAAATAACCGGCCGCTGAGGAGGAACAGTGCATACGACATATATTTATGCCTATGAGTTATGCTCATTTTTGTTCCTGCTGGTCACCACCATCTTCTTCTTCATGAGCCGGCGGCTGCCCGGACGGCTCAACACCGCTTTCGGCACCATGCTGGTGCTGACCCTGTCCTCCCTGGCGCTGAACATCGCCACCATCTTCGCGGACTACTACGCGCCGCAGTTGCCGCTGTTGCTGCTGTACCCCCTGAATATCCTCTCCCTGACCACAACCGCCGGCAGCGTAGCGGTATTTTTTTGCTATACCTATTTTCTCACCAGCCGGGTCCCAAGCATGCCGGCGCTGCTGAGGATACTGACGCTTACGCCCATTGCCGCGCTGGCGCTGATCCTGCTGACCACGCCCCTGAACCGCCTGATTTTTTATTTCGGCCCGGCCAATCATTATCAGCATGGGCCTTATCATTTTCTGCTCTATATCGTTACCGGCTTCTATATTCTGGCCACTGTCTGCCAGATTTTTTTAGTGCGCGGGGTGATCGGCCGCAGGATCCTGCTGTCCATTATGATCATCGCCGCCCTGATGCTGGCGGCGATGGTCTTTCAATACCTCTATTCCTCCCATTTGATCACCGGCACAGCCGGCGCGCTGTCCCTGCTGATACTCTATCTGGCGCTGCAGTCGCCCAACGATTATCTGGACGCCAGCACCGGCGTGTTCAACCGCGCCGCGCTGCCGCAGCTGGTGGAAAGGCTGTTCAACAAAAAGGGCGTCTTCAGCGCGCTGTTGTATCTGTTCCGGGACATGAATTCCTTAAGCGCGCTCCACGGCGTGGAATTCAGCAGCCAGATCATGACCAGCTTCATCGAATATGTGCGCCGCTCTTTCAGCGGCAGCTATATGGTGCGCCTGGACAGCAATCAATTCGTGGTGCTGCTGCCCGGTACGGAACTGAATCCGGACAAGCTCTCCCGGATCGCCGCGGCGATCCCCAAGACCTGGCAGGTGGGGGGCAATTCCTTCGATCTGTCCATCTCGCTGCTGGGCATGAGCAGCGCCAACCATTGCAGCATGACCGCCATGAACCACTCGCTGGAGCAGGCCATGCAGATCCTGGACGCTCCGGATAAAGGCCGGGTGCTGTTTGTGGACGACCAGGTGGCGGCGGAAGGCCGGGAAGCGGTGCGGGTGGAACGCCTGCTCCGGAATAAGCTGACCAACGGCCAGATCGAGCTGTACTTTCAGCCCATCTTTTCCCGCAGCCGCAATTGCTTTGTGGCGGCGGAGGCTTTGGCGCGCCTTTATGACGACGACAGCTGCTATATTCCGCCCAGCCTCTTCATTCCCATTGCGGAGCGCACCGGCCTGATCAACCGCCTCTCCGAGCAGATCCTGCACCAGGTCTGCACTTTCATTGTGGACGAGCATCCGGAACTGTACGGCCTGGAGCAGATCAGCGTCAATCTGTCGCCCAAGCAATGCCATGACGCGGATCTGGCCAAACAGATCGGCGCCATCCTCAACCAATACCATATCCCCGCTTCCCTGCTCTGTTTTGAGATTACCGAATCAGCCGCCTCCCTGGCCGTGGAGAACCTGGAGAAAACCATGAACGAATTGTCCCGCCGGGGCGCCTGCTTTGCCCTGGATGATTTCGGCACCGGTTACGCCAACCTGGACAGCGTCGTGACATTGCCTTTCAATTACGCCAAGATCGATAAAAGCCTGTTGTGGGCGGCGGCCGGCGACGCGCGCAAACAAGCCCTGCTGAAGAATATCATCAATATTTTTGCCGCCCTGGGCGTATGCGTGATCTGCGAAGGCGCGGAAACCCTGGAGCATATCGCCCTGCTCAAAATGAATGAGGTGGACATGGTGCAAGGTTTCTATTATTCCCGGCCCATCTCCGGGCCGCAGCTGCTCAAGCTCTTTCAGGAGCAGTGCGCGGCGGCGGGAAAGAGCGGCCCTGAACATATCCAGTCCGACGGCAGGCGCGCTACGCGATGATCCTGGAACTGAGCAGGCCGTTATTCCCCGGCAACACATCCCATTTTAATAAATGGAATGTTTCTTTTATTATTGGGATGGGGGTTGAAACTTTGGCTTAATAGTGCTAGTATTATAAGTGGATTACAAGGCAATGCTATATACAAACGGTAGTTCTAGCGTATCCGCAACATGAGCTGCGCCAGGTGTCGTTGCGTTCACGTCCGGCTGTGTGGCCCTAGGCCTACGCGCCGGATTTGCCGTACCCGGTGCCTTGCGCATGTTGCGTTGCCGCGAGATAAGCCGGCCTGGCATTGACGGTAACGATCATTTTTCAGGAGGAAGATTGCTATGCACAAACAGCTTTTTATCCCCGGACCCGTTGAAGTTCTGCCGGAAGTGCTGGAAAAAATGGCCGAACCGATGATCGGCCACCGCGGCAAGGCATCCACTGAGCTGCAGCAGCGGATCAGCGAAAAACTACAGCAGTTGTTCTACACCAATAACACGATCATTCTTTCCACCAGCTCCGGTTCCGGCCTGATGGAAAGCGCCGTCCGCTGCTGCTCCGCCAAACGGGCCGCCGTGTTTTCCGTGGGCGCTTTCGGCGACCGCTGGTATAAAATGGCTACCAGCAATGGCAAGGCCGCTGACAAATTCCGGGCCGAAGACGGCCAGGCCACCGCTGCCGCCGATGTGGAAGCCGCTCTTTCCACCGGCCAATACGACTTGGTCACCATTACCCATAATGAAACCAGCTCCGGCGTGATGAATCCCATTGCCGAGATTGCCGCCGCAGTCAAACAATATCCCGACGTGATCTTCTGCGTCGATACCGTGAGCTCCATGGGCGGCGCCTATATCCCCGTGGACGAGCTGGGCATCGACTTTTGCATCACCTCCACCCAGAAATGCCTGGGCCTGCCGCCGGGACTGTCCATCGCCTCCGTGTCCGAAAAGGCCTATGAGCGGGCCAAGACCGTGGAGAACCGCGGCCTCTATTTCGACGTGGTGGAAATTTACGATAAGGTCAAGAAGAATTATCAGTATCCTTCCACCCCCAGCGTCTCCCACTATTTCGCTTTGGACTATCAGCTGGACCGCATCCTGGCCGAAGGCCTGGAAAACCGCTTTGCCCGCCACATCGCCATGGCCGAGCGGGTACGGGCTTGGGGCGAGCAGTATTTCGCCCTGTTCTCCGACAAGCGTTACCTCTCCAACACCCTGACCACCATGGCCAACACCCGCGGCATCAGCGTGGGCGACCTGAACAAAGCCCTGGCCCAGCGGGGGTTTGAAATCAGCAACGGCTACGGCGACCTTAAGGAAAAGACCTTCCGTATCGCCCATATGGCCGACTGCACCATGGACGACATCAACCGCCTGCTGGATAATATCAACGATATCCTGGGCCTGTAATGAAAACCGCGCAAAGAGGCGCCGCCTCCGGCGCCTCTTTGCGCGCCATCACAATAAAGGAGATGCGCTTATGATCAGAATTCTTGCCAGCGACGGCATGCAGGCCGACGCGGTCAAAGCCCTGCAGGATAAGGGCTATGAGGTTACGCAGCAATTTTATGAACCCGGGGAGCTGGCCGAGCAGGTCAAAAATTACGACGTGCTGGTGGTCCGTTCCGCCACCAAGGTGCGGGAGCCCATCATTGACGCGGCCCTGACCACCGGCCGCCTGAAGCTGATCATCCGCGGCGGCGTGGGCATTGACAACATCGACCACAAATACGCGGAAGCCAAAGGCATCAAGGTGACGAACACGCCCCGCGCTTCCTCCGCTTCCGTGGCCGAGCTGGCGCTGGGCCATATGTTCTGCCTGGCCCGCTATATCGCCATTGCCAATGTGACCATGAAAAACTGCGAGTGGAACAAAAAGCATTACGAAGGCATCGAACTCTCCGGCAAGACCTTGGGCCTGATCGGCATGGGCCGCATTTCCCAGGAGCTGGCCAAACGGGCCGCCGCCCTGGGCATGAACGTGATCTACACCGATATCCTGGGCGAGATCAGCGGCCTGCCCTATCAATTCGCCAGCCAGGAAGAAGTGCTGAAGAACGCGGACTTCATTTCGCTGCATATCCCGGCCCCGGCTGACAAAAAGCCGTTCATCGCCGCCGCGGAGCTGGCCATGATGAAGCCCACCGCCTACCTGATCAATACCGCCCGCGGCGGCCTGATCGACACCGACGCTTTGTGCGACGCTTTGGATAAGGGCGTGATCGCCGGGGCGGCCCTGGACGTGTTCCCTGCCGAGCCTGCCACGGACGAGCGGGTGCTGAAGCATCCCAAAATCTCCCTCACGCCCCATGTGGGCGGCTCCACCGACGAAGCCCAGCAGCGCATCGGCGCGGAGATCGTGGAGATCATCGAGGATTTTTTCAATAAATAAGCAATGACTAGGCAAAACCGTTCTGTCCCGGGACCGGCGCCCCTTGCCGCGTATCAATGCCTGACGCGGCAGGCTTGGCGTTTTCCCGGCCGGGAACGGTTTTGCTTTATCGGAAAAGGAGTAAGCCTATGGTGACAGTAAGACCTTTCAGAGCGGTGCGCCCCACGCCGGAGCTGGCGGAAAAGGTGGCGGCGCTGCCCTATGACGTGATGAGCTCCGACGAGGCCCGGGAGATGGTGCAGGGCAACACCTATTCCTTCCTCCACGTGGATAAGGCGGAGATCGACCTGCCCCGGGAAACCGGCCTCTACGACCCCATCGTCTACGAAACCGCCTCGGCCCGGCTCCACGCCATGATTGCCGGCGGCGTGTTCATCCGCGAGGACAAGCCCTGTTTTTATGTATACCGCCAGATCATGAACGGCCGCGCCCAAACCGGCATCGTGGGTTGCGCCGCCATTGACGACTATCTGAACAACAGCATCAAAAAGCATGAGCTGACCCGGGCCGACAAAGAAGAAGACCGCTGCAATCATGTGGATTACTGCGACGCCAATACCGGCCCCATCTTCCTCACCTACCGCTCCCGCCCGGCCATCAACGAAGCGGTGGAGCAAGCGACCGCTGCCCCGCCGGTATACGATTTCCTCTCCGACGGCGTGCGGCAGACCGTATGGGTGGTCAACGGCGATGCGGCCATTCAGCTGATCGCCCGGGAATTCGCGGCAACAGCCAGTCTCTATATCGCCGACGGCCATCACCGCAGCGCTTCGGCGGTGCGGATCGGCAAAAAGCGCCGGGCCCAGCATCCCGGTTATACCGGGGACGAGGAATTCAATTATTTCCTCTCCGTGCTGTTCCCCGACGACCAGCTCTATATCATGGATTACAACCGGGTGGTCAAGGACTTAAACGGCCTCAGCGAAGAGCAGTTCAAGGACAAGCTGAGCGAGCGGTTCAGTATAGCGCCTTATGCGGGCGAGGGTCCCTGCCGTCCCGCGGAACCCCATAGCTTCGGCATGTACCTGGGCGGCCGGTGGTATCTGCTCCGGGCCAGGGAGGGCAGCTTCGACGCCGCGGACCCGGTGAAAAGCCTGGATGTGTCCATCCTGCAGGAAAACCTGCTCCACCCTATCCTGGGTATCGGCGATCCGCGCACCGACAAGCGCATTGATTTTATCGGCGGCATCCGGGGCTTAGGCGAGCTGGAAAAACGGGTCAGGGAGGGCATGGCCGTAGCCTTCGCTATGTGCCCCACCACCATTGACCAGCTGATCAGCATTGCCGACGCCGGGCTGATCATGCCGCCCAAATCCACCTGGTTTGAGCCCAAGCTCTTGTCAGGCCTGTTCGTGCACGAGCTGAGCTAGCTTCAAGCATCCCCCGTATCATCTTAAAAAGACGCCCTTAAAGGGCGTCCTTCGTAAAACAGTATTGAATTAATTTTGAGAGAATGGCGCGGGTAAAAGCTACGCCATTCTTTCGTCTGTTTGGGTGTTCAGTTCCGGCAAAATCCCCAACAAGTGATGTTCAAAAAAGGGGTGAAATCGCTGTCCTGCTGATTATTGCTGTCGATTCCGTTTATATGCCTATTTAATCATCTATGTAGTCACTCAGTTTTGGACATCTGCAAATCTCTGTTTTTGAATCCAATAAAGCCAACCGCATACAGCACAATAGAAAGCGCAGACAAGATTAAAAATGTTTGTGCTCTCTGAGGTTGTGTCGGGTAAACCTGCCCGAGCGGTGTCAGCAAAAATGCCGTATCGGGAAGGATGCCCATTTCCCATAATAGTTGGATGGCGATAAAAAGGCTGAATAAAGACCAGCTTAGTGCAACGCCGATTTTGGGCAGCAGGCTAAGCAATAATACCGCGATACCGGACATTGCCCAAATAGCCGGCAGCTTATAAAGCGCCTTTGATAATATTGATAAAAATTCACCTGCGCCGCCCCCGGACATTGCACTGCCACCCGCGATTGCACATCCGATTACAGTCAGGAGAATGGCCGGGCCAAGCACGGTAAACAGCACATGGGATGCCATCCAGCCGGTGCGCTTCATCGGCGTACCCAAGAGTGATTCGGCCCGCCCGTCGGCTTCTTCCGCGTGCATTTTTCCTGCCGCCAAAATACCGTAGGCAGCGACAAACAGCGTAAACACAAATAATATTAGGGACAGAAACGCTTCTTCCGGCTCACCGAACATTCCCATCCAGGAGGCCAGTGTGGCCTGCTCCTGCAACATCTCTGAAACCAAAGTATTCACGTTGCCTATGCCAAAAGAAAATACACCCAGCACAATGGCCCAAGTGAGCAATGACCCACAGTGCTGTCGCCAGCCTAACGCCCATTCGTTCCGAAATCCCGGCGCGGCATCCCGGCATCCCGTCTTGGGGTGGATCATACCCTCGCCAACATCCCGCTTGTTTGCCAGCAGCAGCGCGATAGCAGCAAATACAGCCGCCGACAATACGCCGACCAACAAAAAGCCCATCTGGTTGCCGTCGAATGGCCGAATGATAAAGAACCAGCGGAAGGGCGTAAAATAACTTGCCAAATTATTATCGGCGCTCAAGTTGTTCAGAAACGATATTGCATAAAAAGCTCCTAAAATTCCTATGGCCGCGCCGCTTGCCATTCGTTTGGCGCTGTAGAGCTGGGATGTGATTGCGCCCAGCGATGCAAACAGGCAGCCGCCAACAACAAAGAGCAAACATAATGCAAGCGATCCACCCGCCGGGAGGCCATAGGCCAGCATGGTCGCAAAGGTCAACAGTCCCATTAAAATATTGGTAGCCAAGCATAAAATAGCCGACGCGGCAAATGGCGCTTGCCTTCCTACCATGCCGGACATCAGTATTTCGGCCCTGCTGCTTTCTTCTTCACCGCGGAGGATTTTGGTCATCGCAAGAATATTGAATATCCCAAGGATAATCAGCGAAACCGTTTTGATATTCCATGCAACCAGGCCGGGAATATCCTTGCTGAGGATGAATCCATGAATGGCGGCCACAGCGGGGTTCAAGATGCTTTCATCCACAAACGCGGCCAATTCCTGCTGTGTTGCAAACATGGGGATGTAACTGGAAACAGCGGACATCACGAGCATTGCCGGAGCAAGCAGCCAGAAAGCCCGCTTTATCCATCCACGCCGCAAATAAAATCGTAGTAATTGACCAGTTCCCCGGAAATCCAGATTTTCCATTTATATCCCTCCTTTAAGCCGAATAATGGCGCATGAACAATTCTTCCAAGGTGGGAGGATTGCTGATTAGGCTGCGAACACCGAAATTAGAAAGACAATGTAACGCCCCGTCTATCGCATCCGCTTCTATGCTGAAGCTGATCTTCCCATCCTTTACCTTTACATCATAAAGCCCTTGAATGTTTGCAAGATCGCTTGCCTGTATGGGTTTCTTTGTTTCTACGGTAAAATGGGTGCGTGTAAGATGCCTCAGTTCCGCCATGCTGTTGCTCTCGACAATTTTTCCGGCTTTAATGATACTGATGCGGTCGCATAGCTTTTCTACTTCTGACAGGATATGGCTTGAAAGAAAGACGGTCTTTCCTTCCTTCTTTGCTGCCATGATACAATCCTGAAACTGCAATTCCATCAATGGGTCAAGGCCCGAGGTCGGCTCATCTAAAATCAGCAATTCCACATCTGATATAAAGGCCGAAATAATAGCCACCTTTTGCCGATTCCCTTTGGAATAGGTCTTGCATTTCTTCGTGGGGTCAAGCTGAAAACGCTCCAAGAGTTCAGATTTCCTCTTTGTATCCAGTCTACCGCGAAGCCTTGCCAATAGATCGATCACTTCTCCGCCGGTAAGCATCGGCCATAGATTGACCTCGCTGGGTATGTAGGCAAGCCGTTTATGCAGCGGCGATGCATCCTTCCAAACATCGCCGCCGAATAAGGTTGCCTGGCCTCCGCTTTTTCGCAACAGCCCAAGCAGGATGCGGATAGTTGTCGTTTTACCGGCGCCGTTGGGACCGATAAAACCAAAAACTTCACCTTCATGAACGTCCAAATTCAACCCGTTCAACGCGCGAACAGTCCCATAGTTCTTTTTTAAGTCCCGTACCTCGATCACAGACATTTAAAAACCCTCCTTATAAAAACATTTTTTCATAGTGGAAAAGTAAGCGTTGCTTTCTTCAATGAGGGCTTCAAAGTTGATTTCGTCCATTCGCAAGTGATTGACCTTCTGTTGCAAGGCATCGGCAAGACCGTTCAAAACCCAAATGATAAGATCAACCGCTTTGTCAGGATCAATGTCATCCCGAAACAGGCTCTTGTCTATCCCGGCAAACAGCTTATCAAAGCTAATGTGCCGTATGTCTTTGTTTTTCTTATCAAGCTCGGGCTTAACGTCATCAGAATCCGTATCAACAGCTACCTTAAAGAAATCAAACAGAGCTGGAAACTTATGCAGCAGATCGATCTTGACGAAAGCAATCTGATGACAGCGTTTAATCATATCTTTTTGCGTCAAATCAATAGAACCGAAGAAATCCTCCAGAAGCGTTGTGATTGCGTAATCATACAGCAGCAAAAATAATTCGCGCTTGCTGCCTACATAATGAAACAATAGGCTTTTTGATAACCCTGATTCCTTGGCGATAATGTTTGTAGAAGCCTGGTCATAGCCATTCACCGAAAACTCTTTTAATGCTGCATTGATAAGCTGGATTTTTCGTTCCTCATCCAAGCGGTCAAGTTTTGAATCCATTAGAATCACCTCACATATATTGACCTATCAGGTCTATATAAATTATATCATAATTGTTCTGATAGATCAATGCTGTCTTTTGTTTTTTACGATATTCAAACGCAGAAATTTTGCTTGTTGAACTCATCTCCAAGCATGTATCACTTCGGGCCAATTTGTCCCGAAGCGGAGCGTTAAAAATTTAGTGAGCTATGGAAGAAAAGTATTATATACCTCTCTCTTGGCTGGCTATCTCATGATTATTGGTACTTAGCAGTTGCTCCCTTATGCATCCTGACATTATCCCAGGGAATAGAAAAAACACTCGCTTCTAAAACAGAATAAACAAGGTATCGTTCGACATGAACGATACCTTGTTTCTGCAGGAAAAAGCCAGCTGAGCCAAGAAAAGGACGGCTTTAAAAACTGGCTGCAAGGAGGCTGGGGCCTAACCGTAAAAGCCGCCAAGCGGCGTGAGCGGGCCGGCTGTCCTAACCGCGGGCTATTTCTCCGGACGCTCCTTGTTGTAAGCGCAGGACCCGCACTGGTCGCCCCCGCCGCAGCCGGAGCAGCCGCCCCGCCGGCGCCGCTTCCGCACAGCGGCCAGGGCGGCCAGTATGGCGGCCGCGACCAGCGCCAGCAGCAGGATATCCATGCCGTTCATTTGATCACCTCACACCAGCAGCCTGGCCAGCTGATAGGCCAGCGTGCCCATGATCCAGGCCACGCCGCATTGCAGCGCCACCACGCCCAGGGTGGCAAGGCCGGAATTCAGCTCCCTGCGGATGGTGGCGACAGCCGCGGCGCAGGGAGTATAAAGCAGGGTGAACACCAGAAAGCTCACGGCGGACGCTGTGGTGAACAAGCCGGACAAAGCGCCGCCCAAATCGGTCATGCTGGTATCCAGCAGCACCGCCAGGGTGCTGACCACCGCCTCCTTGGCGGTAAAGCCGGTGATCAGCGCCGTGGCCACCCGCCAATCGGCTGCGCCCAGGGGAGCCAGCACCGGCGCGATCCACTGTCCTACCATGGCCAGCAGGCTGGCGGAGCTTTCCGCCACCACATTAAGGCGGGTGTCAAAGGTGCGCAGGAACCAGATGATGATGGTGGCCAGGAAAATCACGGTAAAGGCCCGCTGCAGGAAATCCCGGGCTTTTTCCCACAGCAGCAGCAGCACGCTTTTGAGGGAAGGCAGCCGGTAATTGGGCAACTCCATCACGAAGGGCGCGGGGCGGCCCCGGAAAGCCGAGCCTTTCAGCAGCAGCGCCAGCAGCACGGCCAGCACAATGCCGCCCAGATAAAGGCCCATCATCACCAGGGCCTGGTTGCGCTCGAAAAAGGCGGCGCAGAACACGGCGTAAATCGGTATTTTGGCCGAGCAGCTCATAAAGGGGGTCAGCAGGATGGTCATGCGCCGGTCCCGCTCCGAAGGCATGGTGCGGGAAGCCATCACCGCCGGCACGGAGCAGCCGAAGCCGATCAACAGCGGTACAAAGCTGCGGCCGGACAAGCCCAGTTTGCGCAGGGGCTTGTCCATGATGAAGGCGGCCCGGGCCATATAGCCGGTATCCTCCAGCACTGCCAGGAAAAAGAACAGGGTCACGATGAGGGGCAGGAAGGAGAGCACGCTGCCTACGCCGGCAAACACGCCGTCAATGATCAGGCTATGTACCACCGGGTTGATGCCGTAAGCGACCAGCCCCTGGTCCACCAGGGCGGTAAAGTCCTCGATCAGCAGGGACAGCCCGTCCGAAAGGCGGCTCCCGATTACCTCGAACGTCAGCCAGAACACCAGGAACATCACGGCCAGGAATAGGGGCAGAGCCGTGTATTTGCCGGTCAGCAGCCGGTCTGCCTGCCGGCTGCGGCGGTGCTCCCGGCTTTCCCCGCCCTTGTTCACCGTGGCGGCCACCACGCCTTCGATGAAGGTATAGCGCATATCGGCCAGAGCGGCGTTGCGGTCCAGGCCGGTCTCGCTTTCCATTTCCACAATGCTGTGTTCCAGCAGTTCCAGCTCGTTGGCGTTCAATTCCAGCCGGGCGGTGATCTGTTCGTCGCCTTCAATCAGCTTGGTGGCGGCGAAGCGGGGAGGCAGCCCGGCCCGCCGGGCATGGTCCTCCACCTGATGGGCCACGCTGTGGATGCAGCGGTGCACCGGCCCGTCGGGGCAAAAATCCAGGCGCTGCGGGCTGAGGCGTGCGCGGGCGGTATCGTGGATGCGCCGGGCCAGTTCCGCTACGCCTTCGCCTTTGATGGCGGAGATCGGCACCACCGGCACGCCCAGGGCCTGGGAGAGCCGGGCCACATCCACGCTGCCGCCGTTGCCCCGCAACTCGTCCATCATATTCAAAGCCACCACCATGGGCAGCTGCAATTCCAGCAATTGCAGGGTCAGATAGAGGTTGCGCTCGATATTGGTGGCGTCCAGGATATTGATGATGCCGTCCGGATGCTGGCGGATAATAAAATCCCGGGCCAGGATCTCCTCGCTGGTATAAGGGCGCAGGGAATAAATGCCCGGCAGATCCACCACCGTGCAGTCCTTGAGGTTCCGCATCACGCCGCTTTTCTGCTCCACCGTGACGCCGGGGAAATTGCCCACATGCTGGTTGGCGCCGGTGAGGGCGTTGAACAGGGTGGTCTTGCCGCTGTTTTGATTACCGGCCAGGGCAAAGATCATGGTTTCCTCCCTCGCTTTCCGCCTCCACCCGGATCATCCGGGCATCCTCTTTGCGCAGGGTCAGCTCATAGCCGCGCAAGCGCAATTCCAGCGGATCGCCCAGGGGCGCGGTTTTTTCCAGCCTGATCCTGGTGCGGGGTATCAGCCCCATATCCAATAAACGCAGCCGCAGCGCGCCCCCGCCCTCCACCGCAATAATGGTGGCCGTGGCCCCGACCGGCAATTGGTCCAGCGTCATTTCAGCCGCCTCCTCTCCGGTTAGATCAACCTTACTATAAATAAGTTAGCATAACCTAACTAGTTTGTCAATAGGCTGCTGCAATGTTTCGGCTTGCCGAAACACGCAATAAATGATATATTTATCTCGTAACCGGCGGCTGCACAGTCAAAGGAGGCCCTTATGCTGATTCAGGAAGCGGCGGAAATGTATCTGGAAACCATCCTCATCCTTTCCCAGCGCCAACAACCGGTGCGTTCCATTGACGTGGCGCGGGAGATGGGCTATTCCAAACCCACCATCAGCCTGCAGATGAAAAAGTTCCGGGAGAACGGCTATATCGAGATCGACGGCAACGGTTCGATCCTGCTTACCGCGGCGGGCCGGGAAATTGCGGAATGCATCTACGAGCGGCATAATATCATCGCCCATATCCTGATCGATTTAGGCGTGGACGAGGAAACCGCCTACCAGGACGCCTGCCGCATCGAACATTATATCAGCGAAAAAAGCTTCAACTGCATGAAAGCCCATTTCGGCGACGGCCCGCAGCCTGAATCGCCCTTGCCGTAACCAAAACGAAAGGCCGGATCAATTCCGGCCTTTTTTCCTGTCCGCAGCTATCGGCAGCCGGGGCAGCAGGGGCGTCAGCAGCGGCACGATCAGCGGCAGCAAGCCTGCCAGCAGAAACATCTTCTGATAACTGCCGCCGGAAAGGGGTATCACGACTCCGGCCGGCAGAACCACCGCGCCCAGCATCTGTAAAGTGCAGAGCAGGCCGCCGCCGGTGCCGCCGTATGTCTCGCCGATCTGCGGCAGCAGGGCCGGCAGGGAGAGCAGCAAGGGAAACAGGGCGCCCAAAGCCGCGCCCTCCAGGAAAAACAGCGTCCGCATCAGCCAGCCGGCCGGCGCCATCCAGGCCCAGGCCACGCCGGCGCCGTACACCAGGGCGGCCAGGGCGATAGCCAGGCGGTAGCCGCCCCGCCGCTGCACCAGCAGCGGGCAGAGCAGCGCGCCCGCCAGATTGCCTGCCATCAGCGTGGAGACCAGGCCGCCGGCAGCGGCGGCGTTCGTTTGATGGTAGTCCGCCACTGCCGCGGGCAGCAAAGATGCGGTCACGGTGCAAACGCCGGAAACCAGGAACATAGCTAGAGCAGCCAGCCAGAGGCCCCGGCAACGTAACGCCACCCGCAGGCAGTCGGCAAAGGCCGGCTCTTCCCCGCCCCGGAGACTGGGGGCCGGGCCCTGGAACAGCAGGAGAAAGCTGAGGAACACCCCTGTCGTCAGGGCCGCTCCGGTCAGATAGACGGCCCGCAGGCCGGGCAGCAGCGCCGTGGTGCCGGTGCCGATCAGCATCCCCACGGAGCTGGCGCTGAGCACCACGGCTGCGGCCATGCCCGCCCGGGACCGGCTGACCCGCCCCCGGACAGCCTTGGCGTAATTGCTGTACAGGCAGGACATACCTACGCCCAGCAGCAGCATGGACCCGTAAAGGCTGCCGGCGTCGCCGCTGAACGCCCGCCACACCATGCCGCCGGCGCTGACCAGCAAACCGGCCACCAGCACCCGACGTACGCCGAAGCAATCGCTGATCAGACCGCTGGGCAGGGCCAGAAACACGCCGGGCAGCATGGGCGCGGCAAAGATGGCGGCAAAGCGGGCCGGGCTGACGGCGTACTGGGCCATCACCGCACCGGCCAGGGGAGAAAGCTGGTACTGGACATAATTAAAGGTAAAGAACCCCAGGTAGAGCAAAACCAGGGTCCGTATGGCGCCTTTATTCATTGCCGCTCCTCTAGAGTAAAGCCGGGCCGGTCATGAGACCGGCCCGGAACGCGCAAAAGCTACGGCTGCACCGGCTGGCCGGGGCATAAGTGGCAGGCCGCGATATGATCGGGAAAGACCTGGGCCATAGGCGGCTCTTCTGTTAAGCAGCGGTCGAAAGCAAAGGGGCAGCGGGTGTGGAAACGGCAGCCGGAAGGCACGTTCACTGGGCTGGGGATCTCGCCCTGGGAGGGCACTTTCTCCGGCTTCACCTTGGCCTCCTCCTTCAGCACCACCGGAATGGAGGAAAGCAGCATCTTGGTGTAAGGGTGCTGGGGTTTCAAAAAGAAATCCGCGGTGGGGGCCATCTCCATGATGCGGCCCAGGTACATGATGGCGATGCGGTCGGAAATATTGCGCATCAGGCTCATGTCATGGGTGATGAACAGATAGGACATGTTGAACTGCTTGCGCAGCTCCATCAGGGTGCCGATGATTTTGGCCTGGATGGACACGTCCAGGGCCGAGGTGGGTTCGTCCAGCACCATCAGCTGAGGATTGGTGGTCAAAGCCCTGGCAATGGCCACCAGCTGCTTTTCGCCGCCGCCCAGGGCCCGGGGGGATTTGAAAAAGCAATCCTGGGGCAGGCCCACGCTGTCCAGCAATTCCCGGATGCGGGTGTTGCGCTGGGAACGGGGTACGATATTGTGCACGGCCAACGGCATGCGTAGGATCTCGCCGATGGAACGCTGGGGGTTCAAAGAGGTGCCCGGGTCCTGGAACACGATCTGGATCTCACGTTTCAGGTCCATGGAGCGTTGCTGCGCCGGCATGGAGATATCCCGGCCCTCGAAGGACAGCGCACCGCCGGTAATGGGGTGCATGCCCATGACGCAATAAGCGGTGGTGCTTTTGCCGGAGCCGCTCTCCCCCACCAGGCCCACCACCTCGTTCTGGCGGATCTTGAAGCTCACGTCGTCGATGGCCTTGACAAAACGGCCCTTTTCCCTGGTGGGAAAATATTTTTTTAAATTTTTGACCACCAGCACGTCTTGCTTGTCCACGGCTTCAGTCATTGGCCCGACCCTCCTTCTTGGTCTCCGGCTCCGCCGGCCCTTGGCCGGCCGCTTCCTGTTCATAGAGGTAGCAGGCCACCTGATGCTGTCCGCCCACCCGATAATAAGGAGGAAACGCCTTGCTGCAGCGTTCCATGGCATGGGGGCAGCGCCCGGCAAAACGGCAGCCGGGAGGCGGGCTGGTGTAGCTGGGCAGGCGTCCGGGAATGCCCGCCATCACCTTGTCCCCGGTGAGTTTGGGGATGGAGTTCAGCAAGCCTTGCGTATAAGGGTGCAGGGGGTTTTCGAAAATGGATTCGGTCTCCGCCGTTTCCACGATATTGCCGGCGTACATGATGCAGACCCGGTCCGCCATCTCCCGGGCCACGCCCATGGAGTGGGTGATCAGGATCAGCGACATTTTCTTTTCGTCCGCCAATTCCCGGATCAGCTTCAGCACCTGGTCCTGGATGGTCACGTCCAGGTTGGTGGTGGGCTCGTCGGCGATCATCAGCTTGCTGGCCGTGGCCAGGGCCATGGCGATGCAGACCCGCTGGCGCATGCCGCCGGACAATTGGAAAGGATAATTCTCCAGGATGCGCTCCGGGTCCGGCATGGAGCAATCCTTCAGCGCCTTGATGGCCAGCTCCTGAATGGCTTTTTTATCATGCCGGTCCACGATGCCCGAATATTTGATGGTGTCCCGGATCTGCCGGCCCACGGTGAACACCGGGTTCAAGGAGGCGGTGGGGTCCTGGAAAATCATGGACAGCTTCCGGCTGCGCATGGCGTTTAGGGCCTTGTTTTTCAGTTTCAGCACTTCGGCGCCGTCGAAAATGATCCGGCCGCCGGGGATCACCGCCTGCTCCGGCAGGACGCGCAGGATCGATTTCACGGTGGTGGTCTTGCCGCAGCCGCTCTCCCCCACCAGGCTGATCTTCTCGCCGGGCCACACCTGGAGGCTCAGGCCGTTGATCACATAGGAATAGCCGCCGTATACCTTATAGTTGATATAGAGGTCGCGGATGTCCAACAGGGGTTTCGTCTGATTCATCGCTATACCTCCTTGGAGCCGAGCATATCGCCGACGCCGTCGCCCAGCAGATTGAAAGCCAGCACGATCAGCATAATGGCCAGGGCCGGAAATACGGTGAGCCACCACATATCCGGCAGGTACTTATACCCGTCGGAGATCATGGTGCCCAGGGCCGGATTGGGCGGCTGCTCGCCCAGGCCCACGAAGGAGAGGGCCGCGCCCATCAGGATGGCCACGCCCATATCCAGCGTCATCTTGGTCAAAATGGTGGACGCGCAGTTGGGCAGCATTTCCCGGAACAGGATATGGATGCGGCCCGCGCCGATCAGTTCGGCGGATTGGATGTAATACTCGCCCCGTACCGAGGAAGCGGCGCCGTAAACCAGCCGGGCGTACCAGGCCCACCAGGAGAAGGTGATGGCCATCATGGAATGGAAGAGGGTGGGCGAAAACATGGCGCCCACGGCCAGGGCCAGCACCAGGGATGGCAGGGAGAGGAAAATATCCACCACGCGCATGATCACCGTGGAGATCAGCCGGCCTTTCAGATAGCCGGCCACCAGGCCCATGATCACGCCCACGGGAGCGGCGATGGAGATCACGCCCACGCCCATGATCAAAGCGCCGCGGAAGGAAAAAATGATGCGGGAAAGCACGTCGCGGCCGTTTTGGTCCGTGCCCAGCCAGTATTCTTTGCAAGGGGCCAGCTTGGCGGCGGCGAAATTCGTAAAAGCGCCGGCATGCTGCGGATAGGGAGCCAGCTGCCTTTCAAAAATAGCCGCCAGCACGATCAGGACCACCAGCGCCAGGCCCACCACGGAAATCTTGTTGCGGGAGAACTTATACCAGTTGCGCTTGACGCTGTCCCAGCGGGCAGCCGCCGCGGTCTCGATCTTTTGCTCCGCTAGTTCTCTAGCCATTACTTAGCACCTCCCTGCAAACGGATGCGCGGGTCCAGATAGGCGGCGATGATGTCCACCACGATATTGACCAGCAAAAAGGTAATGCCGATGATCATCACCACGCCCACGATGGAATTCAGGTCTTTGGTTAAGATGGAGCTCATGCCGTACTTGGAGATGCCGGGGTAGCTGAAGATCTGCTCCACCAGGAAGGCGTTGCCCAGCATGGCGGCGATATCCAGCGAGATGATGGATACGGTGGGCGTGGCGGAGGGGCGCAGCACATAGCTCAGCAGCACCCGCCGCATGGGAATGCCGGCGGAAATCTCCGCACCCACGAAATCCTTGCCCATATTCTCCAGCATGCTGGTGCGGGTGATGCGGGCGGATTGGGCGATGCCGGCCAGGGACAGGGCCACGCTGGGCATGATCAGATGCTTGAACGTATCCCAGGCGGCGGCGCTGTTGCCGCTCAACAGGGCGTCCAGTATATAGAAGCCGGTGATATGGACCGGAACAGGTACGGAGGAGGAGAGTCTGCCGATGGTGGGCAGCAGCCGCCACACATAACAGAACAGCAGCATAAACAGGATGGCCCACACAAAGGAGGGGGTAGCGATACCCAGGTACGACGTGACGCGCACCGTATTGTCAATCAGGCCGCCGGACCGCCGCGCCGACAGCACGCCGAAAAGAATGCCGAAGATGATCTCAAAAATGGCGGCGAAAAATATCAGTTCCAGGGTGGCGGGCAAATACTCGCCGATATCCTGGGCCACCGGCCGCTTCGTCTGGGCGGAATCGCCCAGATCGCCGGTTAAGGCGTCTTTAAACCAGTAGTAATACTGCACGGGGATGGATTCGTTCAGATGGTTTTCCTCCCGGTACAGCTCCAGGGCCGATTCGCTGGCCGTGGTGCCCAGGGCCAGCACCGCCGGGTCGCCGGGGATGATGCGGGCGATGAAGAAAATCAGCATGGACAAACCCACCAGCACGAACACGGACCATAGGATCCGGTTGATAATGTATTTAAGTGTACTCATGCCTGACACACTCCTTGATTTAAAACGGCAGTTCAACGACGGTTCCTGCTCCGGGAAGGGATTGTCCCGGGGGAGGCGTCGGCCTCCCCCGGGCAATCAGGAAAAGAGGGGGATGATCAGATTCAAACAAAAGGCTGTTACTTGGTGAACTCCATGGTGCGGAAATAGAGGGAGCGGCCCATGATGGGGGCGTTGATCTCGGCCTCGGCTTCCGGCCAATAGAGGTAGCCGGACTGATAGCAGCGCTGCTCCGGCCATTCCAGGATGCTGATGGTGGGGCAGAGGTCGGCGATATCGGCCTGGATCTGTTTGTACATTTCCAGACGGGTATCCTTGTCCAGCTCGCCCAGGGCGGCTTCGATAGCGGCGTCGATCTCAGCGTTTTGCAGCCATTCGTACTGCTGGAAGGTGCCGGTGGTGGAGGAATGGTAGCGCAGGCTTAAGACCGCGCCGGCTTCGGAATAGCTGTCGCTGGGCATCATCACCATAATATGGGGGGTGGTTTCGGGGCTGGCCGCCTCGGAGATCATGGTAGTCCAAGGGGTGGCGGTAATGGTCATCTTGACGCCCAGTTTCGCGGCGGCTTCCTGCAGCAGCAGGCACAATTTTTCCTCATCCGGCACGTCCGCGGAATAATGCATCTCGATGGTGTAATCGCCGATGGTGTCGGCATACTTGGACAGCGCCAGCTCTGCCTTGGCCTTTTCCTCATCGTAGGTGTAGAGGGTCACGTCGGGATTATGCCCCTGATAGGAAGCGGAAACATTGCCCACCGCCTGCTTGGTTCCGGGATAAATATACTGGGTGGCCGTATTGTAATCGTAGAGGTAAGCCAGGGCTTTCCTCAGATGCACGTCGTCGGTGGGGGCTTTCTTGGTGTTCATTTCAAAATTGGCCAAGGCGCCGGTATACATATAGGTCAGGTCAATGCCGTCCATGGCGTCCATGGCCTGAAGGCTGTCCTGGGCCTGCCATTCGTCGGTGATCTCCAGTTCCTGATTGGACATCAGGGTGCGGACGGTGGCGGTATCGTTCACCGCCTGGACCGTGTAGCCCTCGGGAGCGTTCTCGCCCCAGGGCTGCCAATAATCCGCGAACTTGGTGCATTTGACATATTCGGAGACATTGATATCGCCGATCATATAGGGGCCGCTGCCGGCGTCATGGGTGGTGAGCCAGGCCATGCCGTAATCGCCGAATTCGCCGTAGCTGCCGTCCTTTTTGTTCTCCAGCACCAGGTCCTTATTGAGGATGCCCAGGCGGACCAGGGTGGCCACAAAGGGGCCGTAGGTCTGCTTCATGTTGATCTGAACAGTGACGTCGTCCAGAGCTTCCGCGTCCTGCACATAAGCGGTCCACAGATAGGAGAAACCCTGGCCGATGACTAGCGCGCGGTTCATGGAGAAGGCTACGTCTTCCGCTGTCAGCAGGGAGCCGTCATGGAACTTCACGTCGTCCCGCAGATGGAAGGTGTAGGTGAGGCCGTCTTCGGAAGTCTCCCATTCGGTGGCCACATGGGGGAGGATGGTGCCGTCAATGTCGGGAAAGACCAGGGCGTCGTAGACATTGAACACCATGGCGCTGTCAATGGAGCTGGCGCCCACGGCAGGATCGGGATTCAGCGGCAGACTGGCGTTGATACGCACGATCTTTTCCGGATTGGGGCTTGGTTCGCTAGTGGCGCCTTCATTTCCTCCCGTGGTAGGGGTTTGCTCGGTGGTTTTGGTTCCGCCGCCACCGCCGCAGCCGGCCACAAACAACAGGCCGAGGGTCAACAGCAAAATCAGGGTCCATACAATGGTGTGTCTGAACTTCATAAACTTCCTTCCTCCTTTTTGTATATCATTGCACAGCACTATCGTTATCATTCCCGCAGCAGTGGCCCGGATCTGCCGTGCTCCGTGCGCCGTAACGGGACTGATAAGTCCGTTGTCATTCGGCCGCGGAAATGACCATGTCTTCCGCGCCCTCCAGCCAGATGCGCTCGCCGATCCGGTCCACTTCCCGCTCCAAGCCGTAATCGATGCGCCCGATCACATTGACGCTGATCTGGCCCTGGTTGCAGACCAGGTTTTCCGGCCCGTAAAAGACGGAAATGGTCTCCACATCCGGTATGCCGGGCAGCGCCGCCCCGCTTTCCCAATCCCGCCAATAGGTGATATCGAATTTATTGACGACACAGGATTTGTTCTCCCGCCGGGGCAGGGAGCCGGTATTGATGCCGCTATAGATTTCCCTGCCGCACCAGCGGGTATGCTTCATGGTGGTTTTGAGGGGCAGGATCGCCTTGATGCAGGCGACAGTCTCGGGAGCCTTATCGCTGTCCAGCTCGCCGTACAGCACACCGCCGCGGGCAAACTCAAACTTGATTTTCATCTTTTTTCCTCCGTAATCCAATGGCATTGGTGTGGGCCACCCGGCCAAAGCTCAGTCGAACAATTTGTTTTCCCGGTTCACATAGATGAGCTTTACCAGCTTGCTGGTAAGATTGGCCCAGTTGTGGGGGGTGTCCGACTTGATATGCAGGCTGTCGCCGGGATGCAGCTCATAGACCCGGTCCTCCACCACAAAAGTCATGATGCCTTCCAGCACATAACCGAACTCCTCGCCTTCATGGGAATAGACCACCACGTCCTTGCGCTCCTGTCCGGGCAGCAGCGTCACATGCAGGGGGATCAGCTCCCGTTCCTCTTTGGGTATGTCTCCGGCCAGGCTGCGGTAAATGGTATAGGAGCCGTCCAGGCGGAAGCCGTTTTGTTCGTAGCTGCGGGTCACCTCGTGATGCTGGGCCGGGGGGACGTCAAAGAACACGCTGCGGTTGACGCCCAGAGCTTCGGCGATCTTCTCCAGAGAGGTCAGGGAAATGGAGCAGCGCCCCCGCTCCGCCATGGAAATATAGCTGACGGAAAGCCCGGCCTTCTCACCCAGCTCCTTCAGGGTCATCTTGTGCTGCTGCCGGAGTTTTTTGATTTTAGAGCCCAATGCTTCATCCATGCGATGATCTCCTCTCCTCGTCGTGGCCGCGCTTACCGGGTATACATCACGCAGATCAGGGTGCAGGGCTCTTCCAGGTCATTGCGGCACCAGTGCGCGTGGCCTTTCTCGATGAAGCTGGCCTCGCCGGGCTCCATGATCTTCTCCACGCCGTCGCAATTGCTGGTGATCCGGCCGCTGATGAAATAGCAATACTCGTCGGTATCATGGGCGGCCGCGCCTTCCGCCGGGATGCGCGCCCCGGGCTGGATGGAGACATGGGAGATCTCCATGCCGGGAGCGGAATACAGCGGGCGGATGTGGCAGACCGGGCTGCCGGTTTTTTCGATAGTGCGGATATCGCGTAATTCCATGCTGATCCTCCTTTACTGCTGGCGGGAGCGCCGCAGCTGTTCCGTGGCGTCCCCGTCCACCCGGTTGTCGCCGGCAATCACCACGCCGTAAGCGTCGTAAGCCCGCTCTTTGCTGATGAATTTATTGACATAGTCCTTCAGCACCCGCTCCGGCTCCCGCTCCAGGGGATTGCCGTAGCCGCCGCCGCCGCCA
>Ga0228535_1001375_pt1 | contig 38118 bp, 33 predicted proteins | sample SJ1metagenome_FD_168457 | JGI IMG/M metagenome (GOLD analysis project Ga0228535, IMG submission 168457) | Enriched culture of PCE-dechlorinating microbial communities from Ithaca, New York, USA - SJ1 | ecosystem: Engineered > Modeled > Simulated communities (microbial... > Unclassified | place...
GTGCTCCCCTGTGAACCGGTGAAGAAGGTCAATGACATCCTCAAGACCCTGAAGATCAAGTACCCTCTCGAAATTAGCACCGTTTCCTGACTCGTTTGTTGTTAGAAATTCCAGGCGGGAATTCTAGCTTATAAAGCAACCTAATTTGTACTTTTTATGTGTATGAACACAAAAATAGTTCGAAATAATACTCAACCGCTTTACAGATCCAAGGAGGAGGCATCCAAAATCCTGCGATGTGCAAGTATCTTGACAATGAGGCCGGGCTTGCCGTCGTAATCAGCAAGAAAGTGAGGTTTATTCCCATCATCGAAGGCCTGGGAGTGCTGAAGAATACGATCGGTTGAGCAGGAAATCCTCAAGGTGCACCAAACGTACACCCTCCACGGTGCCTCCTGCCAGGTCATCAAGGGTCACTACCAGTTTCGGGTAGTGATCCTTGACCGCCAAGAGATTGGCAATCTCTCTATCAGAGTTCTCAGGAAGGTTTCTACAGACTTGGACATATATTCTCTCATCACGTTTCTTTGCTACAAAGTCAATTTCCTTGTCGCCAAGCTTCCCGATGTAGACATCGTATCCTCTTCGTTTTAGCTCAAAATAGACCACATTTTCCAGCATGGCTGCCAATCCTCCAGGATTGAAACCAAACATGCAGTACTTCAGAGAGGGGTCGGCAATGTAGAACTTCTCCTGGGTTTTCAGGATGTTCTTGCCTTGCAGGTCATACCGCTTACAGCGGTAGACTATGAAGGCTTTTTCAAGATACGAGATGTAGTTGTATATCGCCTCTACTGAGAGAGATCGTTTCTCATTTTTCAGAAATGTCACAATACTGTTGGCTGAGAACGTCTTCCCGACATTCTCCACAATGAAGCGGACAGTCCGGTCGAACAAATCTTGTGAGCCGATTGCATGTCGCCTTGCAATGTCTCCGCTGATGATGGAATGGTAGATGCCTTCCACAATTTGATAGGCAGTCTGCTCGGTAAAGGTACCCGCTGCAATGATAGGAAACCCACCAAAGCGCAGATACTCAGCCAGCAAATTCCGTTCATCGGGTCTGTTGTTCTTTTTAAAATCGAGATACTCGGCATATGAGAGCGTATAGACGGGTATCTGGACATATCTACCAGTCAAGTACGTAGAAATTTCACCGGCCGAAAGTCGAGAATTCGAACCGGAAATATAGATATCAGCCCTGCCCTCTTCAAGCAGTGTATTTACTGCTTTCTCCCAGCCCTCTACTTCCTGCACTTCATCGAGTAGAAGATAATACCTTCCTCCTCGATGCATAGCCTGTTTCAAGTCCTCGTACATATCCCTTACCGTAAACGTTTCTGGGATATCTAGAGAGGTATACCTACGAGTGACAATATGCTCTGATCCGATTCCCCTCGCTACTAATTCATGCTTGAACATTTCCAAAATGGTTGATTTACCACAACGACGGATTCCAGCGAGGATTTTCACCAGCGGGACATCAATATAGCCCTCTAACACATCCAGATATAACGGTCTGGCAATGAGGGTTTGTTGATATTCTGACATACGGCCTTTCTCCCTTTATAAAGAAGGTTTCAATGCAGATTATATACCAATATGATAGAAAAATACATAATTTATTCGTTTTTTAAGTAAAAAGTTTCTGCTTCTTATAAGTTTTTATTTAAATTAAGCAAAAACTTATGATTTTCAGATGAAATACATCACATGCCAAACATATGGCTGTGCAAGCATAAGGGCCCTCATAGTGAAGGCCCTCATGAAAGATTCTCTTAGTAGTTACCTATTCTATGCAGTCATGATCCTGCACTCCTTCTCTTGTGCAGCGAAGGTGATGAGTGCACCCGCCGCTGAATGAGAGAGTGAGCCAGAGGAGACAGAAGCAACATTGTCGATGTTTCGCAGACACACAGCCCAGTTCTTCAATTCACCCTCCACCGCTACCTCGTACACAGTACCATCTCTTTTGATCTTGCAGACAGCCTGTACTGTACCATCATGGGCATACACTGCGGCCTCCGCCTCCTTGGCGTCATCCAGGGCAAAGAGATGGAACGTCACCTTGTCGTTGTACGGGTAATCGGGTTGTTGTGTGTTGTTTCCAATGGGAAGAAGCGTGTTCGGTCTTGCAAAGAGCGGAAGGCTGAAGTAGTCGTATACCTCCTCTTGATAGGAGCCGCCTTCCACTTCCTTGTTGGAGAGCAGGTGTGTCCACCTGCCCTTGGGAAGGTAGTACACAGCCTTTCCATCATCTTGGAAGATCGGGGCAACCAGAAGGCTCTCACCAAGCAGGTACTGCCTGTCCAGATATGCGCAGACCGGGTCGGAAGGGAACTCAAGCACCATGGCACGCATCATCGGAAGGCCTGACTCATGCGTCCTGCATGCCTGGGCGAACAGGTAGGGCATCAGGGTGCACTTAAGCTCTACAAATGCCTTGAGAACCCTGCAGGCCTCTTCATCGAAGTCCCAGGGAACACGATAGGACTCATTGCCGTGCAAGCGGCTGTGGGAGGACAGCAAGCCAAAGGCCACCCAGCGCTTGAACAGATCCGGTGTTGCAAGCTTCTCGAAGCCTCCTATATCGTGACTCCAATAGCCGAACCCACACATGGAGAGCGAAAGACCGCCACGGATGCTCTCGGACATCGACTCATAGGTTGCCGAACAGTCGCCACCCCAGTGTACGGGAAATTTCTGACCTCCAACAGTTGCAGAACGTGCAAAAACCAATGCCTCATGCTTGCCGCGTTTTTCCTCGAGCAGGGTGAACACAGCCTGATTGTACAGATAGGTGTAGTAGTTGTGCATCAACATCGGATTGGAGTGATCAAAATACTCAACCTCGGTGGGAATCCTCTCACCAAAATCCGTCTTGAAGGTATCGACACCCATATCCAGCAGGAGAGCCAGCTTACCCTGATACCATCTCACCGCTTCAGGATTGGTGAAGTCGACCAATCCCATGCCGGCCTGCCAGCGGTCCCACTGCCAGACGCTCCCGTCGGGATTCTTGACCAGATAGCCTTTCTCCATGCCTTCATCGAACAGGTACGATTTCTGGGCCACATAGGGATTGATCCAGACGCAGACCTTGAGTCCACGTTCATGCAACCGTTTCAACATCGCCTTGGGATCGGGGAACTGTCGCTGGTCCCATAAAAAGTCGACCCACTGGAATTCGCGCATCCAGAAGCAATCGAAATGGAAGACGTGCAGGGGAATCTCATGGTCCTGCATCCCATCGATGAAGCTATTGACTGTCTTCTCATCATAGTTCGTTACAAAGGAGGTTGAGAGCCACAGGCCGAAGGACCACGGTGGCACCAAGGCGGGCTTTCCCGTAAGCAGCGCATAGTTATGCAACACCGCTTTCAGGTCGTCGCCGCCGATAAGGTAGTAGTCCAGACATTGGCCGGGGACGGAGAACTGCACTGCAGTAACCACCTCCGAGCATACTTCGAAGGAGACCTTGCCGGCACTGGCGACAAGCACCCCGTATCCCTTGGAAGAGAGGTAGAACGGAATATTCTTATAGGCTTGTTCACTGCTGGTGCCGCCGTCCTCATTCCAGATATCCACCACCTGCCCGTTTTTCACAAAGGCTGTGAAGCGCTCGCCAAGGCCGTAGATGGTCTCCCCCACACCGAGGTTCAGGTACTCAACCTGATACGGCTCCTTATCATGAACGATGGCATGTCCGCCAAGCAAGCCGACCGAGGAGGTCAGGACCTTGCCTTTGTAGGTGAATTGGACATCCCCCGGACCCGTGGTCGCCACGTGTGCAGAGAGATCCTTGGAACAGGCTGCAAAGCTGTCCTTGTTCGTTTCAATAGCCAGCAATTTTGCCTGGTCCTCTGCCAGCTCGAAGAAAGGCCCCCGTTTCGGCAATCCCTTGAAGTGATACGAGCGTATGTGCAGTACATCGGGAAGCACAGCGGTGATCTCTGTTGTGATCACTGCTGTGTTGAGGGTGGAACCGCGATGCTCGATTTTCTTGCTTGCGGCGAACATGGAGAGCTTTCCCTCTCCCTTTTGCACATCGACGATGGCAACCTTCGGCAAGTGACGAACGCTCTTGTGTATGTTCCAATAGCCGTCTCTGAATTTCATAGTCTCTCTCCCGTTATGTTTTCACCGCACCGGCAACCATTCCCTTGATGATGTAGCGCTGCAAACTCAAGTAGAACAGAATCGCCGGGAGGATGGTCAACAGAACCCCTGCCATGGCAAAGTTCCATTCGACCTTGTACAGTCCGAAGAAGTTGTAGGCGGCCAGCTGGAGGGTCAAGGACTTTTTCGATCCGCTGAGCACCAACAGGGGCAGCAGAAAGTCATTCCACATCCACATCGTATTGATGACGACGACCGAGACGGTCACCGGCTGCAACAAGGGGAAAATAATCTGAAAAAAGGCCCTGAGCGGGGATGCGCCGTCGATGAGTGCACAGTCATCAAGCTCCTGGGGCACCGATTTCACAGCCCCATGATACATGAAGAGAGCAAGGGAGGCTCCCAATCCCCAATAGAGAACCCCCAACCCCAAGGGAGAGCCGATCAGGTGCAGTTCCTTGGCAACCTTCACCAACGAGATCATGAAGGAGTGGAAGGGAATCATCATCGGGGCGATGAGAATCATGAACATAATGAAGCTGTACCGGGTCTTGGTCCGGGAGAGCTTGTACCCGGCCAAGGAGCTAACCAGCACCACACCGCAGACTCCCACTGTTGTTGCCAGCAGGGTGTTCAGAAAATAGCGGGGGTAGTTCATGATCTTGAACGCATTCTGAAAGTTCTCCCACACCAGTCTTTTAGGGAGGGCGAGTACATTGCTGGTGATTTCGCTGAAGGTCTTGAACGAGTTGATCACCACCAGAAAGAGCGGATAGAGGTAAGCGATGGCAAGCATGAGCAGGATGACGGAAGCCATTGTGGAAGGGAGGGAGTGCTTCTTCATACTTCCACCTCCCGCTGCTTGAATACCCTGACCTGGATGATCGAGAGGATGAGGATCATAAGAAAGAGCACGACAGACTTTGCCGTTCCATACCCGAATCGGTTGATGACGAAGGCTGTGCGGTAGATGTCCAAGGCAATGGTCGTGGTGGTATTGCCCGGACCCCCGTTGGTCAGGCTGAAGATGACATCAAAGGCTTTCAAGCCATTGGAGAGGGAGTGGAAGACACAGACGGTTATGGATGGCATGATCAAGGGAAGCGTAATATGAAAGAACCGTTTGGTCCTATTCGCGCCATCGATCATGGAAGCCTCGATCAGGTCGCGGGGAACCGTCTGCAGGCCTGCAAGGTAGACAACCAGATAGAATCCCAGAGAGTGCCACAGGCTGACCAAGAGCACGCTGAAATAGATGATGTTCACATCTCCCAGCCAGCTGAGCATAAAGATTTCCCACCCGGTCTTTTGGTAAAACGAGTCAAAGCCGGCGGAGAATATGAACCGCCAGATATAGCCGATGATGATCAGGCTGATGATATTGGGGACATAGAACGCAGCACGCAGCACGTTCTTCCCCTTGATGTCGCCATCCAGGACTACGGCGAGCAACAAGGCACAGAGATTGACTGCTATGACGCTTCCCAGCGTCAGGCGCAAGGTAAAGCCGAAGGCCTTCCACATATCCGGGTCGTCAAGAAAGAGTTCCTTGTAATTCTGAAGCCCGATGAACGTTTGCGCCTTGTCCAAACCATTCCACTTGGTGAAGGAGGAGGCCACACTCATCAGAAAGGGTATTTCAACAGAGACAAGGATGGCTGCAAAGGCCGGCAGCGTGAAGAGGAGGAAGACCAAACCTCGATTGAGTTGTTTTCGTCGCAGTTGTGTCATGCAGGTTACCTAGTGGCCGGATTCGCTTCCGGCCACAGTCGAAGATGAAGAGTTGTTATTGAGCTGCCTTGACAATCTTTGCGTAGGCTGCATCCAGGGCATCGAGGGTCTGCTCACGATCGGTGAGACCTGCGCAGTAGCCCTGCAGGATTGCACCAAGCTGCTGCTCGGTTCCGGTGGGGAACATCTGGTAGAACCAAGGATAGCCGGGAGTCCCGCTTGCAAGCAGGGCTGAGGTCTCTTTGGCGATATGGGAGTCGGGAGCAGCGGCACCGATGATCGGAGAGAGCTGCTTTACCTTGCCGGGAATCCAATTCTTGCCGTATTCGCTGGTGGTGAGCCATCTCAGCCAATCGAGGGCGGCCTGACGATTCTTGCCGTCCTTGGCAATGCGGATGGTCTGGTTGGAGTCGAACATAATACCGGCGGTTGCTGCGTTGTTTCCGGTAGGACCGACGAGCAAGCCGATTTCGACTTCAGGATTGGTCTTGCGGATGGAGTCTTCGGCCCAGTTGCCCTGGTGGATCATGGCGACCTTGCCGGTAGCCAAAGCGGAGGTCTGGTCGTTGAAGTCGGATTCGTTCGGCTTCGGTCCGCCGTATTTCTTGATCAGGTCCAACAGATCGAACAGCTGGCTCATCTGGGGAATATCCTTGAACTTGAGGGCGCCGCTGTTGAGCATGCCTACGAACTTCTCGTAGCCGCCATAGTTGTCGGTCGGCACATTGGCGATGGCCTGCCATGCAGTCTGGGGAAGAACCCAGAACTCCTTGAAACCGGTGGCGAAGGGCTGGACGCCATTGGCCTGCAGCTTCTTTGCAACAGCCTCAAACTCACTGAGGGTCTTGGGGAGGGTGGTGATTCCATTGTCCCTGAAGACCTTCTTGTTGTAGATGAAAGAGTGGGACTGCACCAAGAAAGGATAGCCGGTCACCTTGCCGTCGCTGATGACACCTTGGAGGGCGCCGGGTTCAATCTGCTTGATGAAGTCCTCGTTGGTCAAGTCGTAGACATAGTCCTTGTAGGTGGAGTTGTCTGCATAGGCACTGCTCATGAAAATGTCGGGAACATCGCCGGAGTTCAGGCGGCTGGTCAACACCGAGCGGTAATCGGTCTGCAGTACCGTAATGTCCAGGGTAACACCGGTTGCTTTTTTATACTCGGCTACCATGTCGTTATACTGCTCTGCAAGTTCGGGGCTGTAGAACAATACATTCAGGGTGACGTTTTCATCCTTCTTTTCCTGTTGTCCTGCTGCAAAAAGCGGAGTGAAGGCTACGAGAAGAGCCAACAATACTAACAGCATTTTTTTCATACGATTCTCCTTTTTTTGTACCATTATCCAAATACTATGGTATGTTATACGTATAACACACGGGTATTCGGTTGTCAACAAAATACTTTTTATGAGAAGATACTCAATATTCCCGCAGAAATTGAGGACGCATGGGTATTACACAGAAAGAAATTGCAAAGAATCTGGGAATCTCGTACATGACCGTAAGTCGTGCACTGAACAGCAACGGGTACGTTTCCGATGCACTGAAACAACGAGTGTTGGAGTATGCAAAAGAGATGGGGTATGAACCCCACCGGGCAAGTCAGGTCTTGGTTCGCAACAGCACCAGGAGACTGGCGTTGTTCTCCTCCACCCTGCCCCGCTACTTCTGGGACGAGATCAACAAAGGGGTGCAGGTCGCAGCCCAACAGCTGAAAGCCTTCGACTACGAAGTACACTATCATCGGGTTCCCGAACTCGATACCCAAGCCTATCTCGCCCTCCTTGAGCAGGAGATCGAGCAAGGAGTCGACGCCGTTGCCTTGGTCAACCAACGAATGTATGACATCGAGGCAGTAATCACCTGCATCGAGCAGGCTGGCCTGCCCTATGTCACCTTCAACATCGATGCACCACATTCGAAGCGATGCACCTACATCGGGTCGGACTATGTTGCCGGCGGCAGGCTTGCAGCGGACTTCATCGCCCGAACCCTGCAGCTTTCCCGGAAAAAAGAAGTCTTGGTCCTGCAGTGCTCGGAACAGGAACTTTCACAGGCAAAGGGACCGAATATCAACAAGATGCGCCTTGAAGGTTTTTTGGACCTGATGAACCAATCGTTTCCTGAAATCACGGTCCATCTGGAATATTTTGACACAAAGCTGCAGGCGGAGGAGAAAGACAACCAAATCCTCAACCTGGTCCGAAACTACCAAAACAAGGTGCAGGCAATGTACCTCATTCCCGCCTTCAATACTGATTTTCTCCACGCCTTGGACGCAGCAGGGGTACACGATACCATCACCGTTCTCCATGACTTGGACAGCGCCGCCCTGTACCATTTGAAGACGCGGCTTCTTTCGGCCGTCATCGACCAGAGTCCTACACTCCAAGGCTACTACACCGTAATGGCATTGGAAAAAATCCTCGAGTCAAAGCAACCTGCCGATCTTCCTCTTATCCAAATCGACCATAATTTGGTACTCACCGAGAACAGGAACCTCATCCATGGACTGAGTGCCGCCAGGCTCATGTCCTAAAAGAACATGACCTCCACATCCCTTCCATCGAAGCAGACCAGATCCCCCTGGGGATGGATACGAGAGGGAATGCGAATACCATCGACGGTGGTGTACTGACTGCACTCTGCAGTCCAGGGAACCTGCTCGAGCTTGCCGTCGAATGAAGCTGCCATACGGTCGTTGGTAGTGAATTTCACCATCTCCCCGCTCTCCAGAAAGGTCGAAACAGTTCTGCTTTCAAGTGATCGGCATCCATGCTTTCACCTTTTCATGCAACTGGTTATCTTCTGTCAAGACATCTTGACTTTCCCCATCAGAACTCTGGACTATGCTAGACATGCAAACAGTACTGCTCTCTGCAATCGTGGTTTTCATCTCCACCAGCATCGACGACCTGGTGCTTCTCATCCTCTTCCACTCCCAAGCAACTACGCGGGTGCAACGAATATCGATACTCGTGGGTCAAATCTTGGGTATAGGGGTGTTGGTAGGTATCAGCCTGGTCGGCTCATATCTTGCAAGCAGAATGCTTGAAGGGTGGGTCATCGGTCTCTTGGGCTTTATTCCCATAATTCTTGGCATACGGGCGATGCTGAGCAAAGAGGAGAGCAAGGAAGAAGCGACGAGAACAGGAAGAAAGAGCCTGCTTGCAACCGTCACCTTGGTGACAATCGCAAGCGGAGGGGACAATCTGGGCATCTACATACCCTGGTTTGCCACCCTCGACGGCGCCTATCTTGGCCTCACGATGCTGGTCTTCCTCGTCTTCTCCCTGATCTTTTGGTCCCTGGGCTACCTTCTGGCAAACCAGAGCCACATCAAGACCTTGCTCTCCCGCTTCTCGGCCGTCCTTGTTCCGGTGGTCTTCCTGCTGCTCGGACTTATCATCCTCAGCGAGAACGGCACCTTTGCAAAGCTGGCAAGCCTGTTCTAGTAGGCTGACTCATGCACCCCGCTCACCGCCCTTCCGCTGGGCTCGTTCATTTTCCTGAACGCCTCGTCCCACTCAAGCGCCTTGGCTGTTGAACAAGCGACCGAATCCTCCCGAGGTACGCAGCGTGCCGCACTCTCGCTGGGGAAATGGGAAGCAAACAAGCATCGGTAGTAGTACTCCTCCTTGGTGGCGGGAGTATGGATGGGAAAACGCTTGGCGGCCAGGGCGAATTGCTCATCGGTGACCAGGTTGGAAGTCATGCGCTTGAGCGTATCTATCCAGTTGTACCCAACCCCGTCACTGAACTGCTCCTTCTGCCTCCAGGTGATTTCAGGCGGCAGATACTCCTTGAAGGCTTCCCTGAGCAGCCATTTCTCGATCCGCTTGTCCTCCCCGACGACGGGACAGAGTTTGAGATCTGGATTGAGATTCATCGCTACATCCATGAACTCCTTGTCCAGGAAAGGAACACGACCTTCGACACCCCAGGCGGCAAGGGACTTGTTCGCCCTGAGGCAGTCATAGAGATGGAGCTTGGAGAGCTTGCGTACCGTCTCCTCATGGAACTCACGGGCATTGGGGGCCTTGTGAAAGTAGAGGTAACCGCCGAAGATCTCATCACTGCCTTCGCCGCTGAGCACCATCTTGATTCCCATCGACTTGATCACACGCCCCAAAAGGTACATCGGGGTGGCCGCCCTGACGGTGGTGATATCGCTGGTTTCCAGATGATAGATGACATCGGACAGGGCATCGAGCGCCTCTTGGATGGTAAAGTGCACCTCGTGATGCACCGTACCCAGGTGATCGGCTGCAATTCGGGCCGCCTTCAGGTCGGGTGATCCCTCCAGGCCGATGGCAAAGGAGTGAAGCCTCGGCCACCACGCAGTCTCCTGGTCGTCACTCTCAACCCGCTTTTGGGCGTACTTGGCGGTGACGGCGGCAATGATCGAGCTGTCCAAGCCCCCTGAAAGCAAAACGCCGTACGGCACATCGCTCATCAGCTGGCGCTTAACCGCCGCTTCGAGGGCATGCTTGACCTCCTCGATGCTGCCGCCATGATTCTTGACCACATCATAGCTGGTCCATTCTCGAGTATACCACTGCTTGGGCTTTCCTTCGGGGCTGTAGTAGTATTGTCCGGGCAGAAACAGCTCGATGGAGGAGCAAACCCCTTCCAGGGCCTTCAGCTCGCTTGCCACATAGTAGCGCCCTTCATCGTCCCACCCCTGATACAGGGGGATGACGCCGATATGGTCGCGGGCGATGAGATACACATCCTTGGTCCGGTCGTAGAGAGCAAAGGCGAAAATACCGTTCAACTCTTCCAAAAAGTCGGGGCCCTTGTCCTGGTAGAGGGCAAGAATGACCTCGCAGTCACTTTGGGTCTGAAACTCATAGGTATTTGCATAGCGCCTGCGGATCTGCTGATGATTGTAGATCTCCCCGTTCACGGCCAAAACGATATTCCCATCCTTGCTGTACAGCGGTTGACCTCCTGACAACGGGTCTACGATGGCCAGCCGCTCATGGCTGATAACCACCTTCTCTGATGCAAACACCCCGGACCAGTCCGGACCCCGGTGGCGAATCTTGCGGGACATCGCCAAAACACGGGAACGCAACTCGCTCGTATACGAGCGAATGTCAAACATACCTACAAATCCACACATCCTCTACCTCCAAAAAAAAAGCGCTCCTATCCCGTCAGGGTTAGGAACGTCTTTGTTCTTGGGTCGATACTAGACGCTTCAGAGCAAAGATGCAAGAGCCTGTTCAACGATTGCCAGTGCCTTGTCGATGTCTTGTTGCCGTACTATCAAAGGAGGCACGAAGCGAAGCACATCGTAGCCGGCGCTGGCAACCAAAAGTCCGCGTTCAAAACATGCATCGACGACCTTGCGCGGAGAGACGGTCAATACCATGCCGTTGATCAAGCCCATTCCCCGGACCTCCCCGCACAATGTGGGATACAGCGCTGCAAGCTGTACGAGCTTCTCCCGCAGGTAGGAACCCATCTGCTGCACAGCGTCGGTAAACTCTGGATCGTTGAGGCGCCGAACCATCTCGTTGACGCCGGCCATGGCCAGGGCATTGCCGCCGAACGTGGAGGCATGGTCGCCGGGTTTGAATATCTCGTTGGCCTTTTCGCAGGTAAGCATGGCTCCGGCGGGGATTCCCCCGGCAAGCGCCTTGGCGGTGGTCAGGATGTCGGGTTTCACCCCGTAGACCTGATAGGCAAACGGCTTTCCGCTTCGCCCCATGCCGCACTGCACCTCGTCATAGATGAGCAGAATGTCCTTCTGGTCACACAGTTCACGCAGGCCCTGGAGGAACTCTACGGTTGCCGGCACGATGCCGCCCTCACCCTGGATGGGCTCGACGATGATGGCACAAGTCTTTTCATTGACCAAGGCCTTCACACTCTCCAAATTATTGAATTTGGCATAGCTGAATCCCTGGGGAAGCGGATCGAAGTTCACATGATACTTGTCCTGACCGGTGGCTGTGATGGCACCATAGGTGCGTCCATGGAAGGAGTGGACCATCGAAATGATATCGGTGCGGGCCGGGTTGCTCTTGTGCCCGAACTTGCGGGCAAGCTTGAGGGCGGCTTCATTCGCCTCGGCCCCGCTGTTGCAGAAAAAGACCCTGTCCATGCCTGCAAGGGTGCACAGACCCTTGGCTGCCGCGATGGCTTGAGTGTTGTAATAAAGATTGGAGCAGTGAAGCAGTCCTTTCTCGACTACCTCAGCGATGGCAGCAGAGAGGCCTGCATCATGGTACCCCAGGGCATTGACGGCGATTCCGCCGACAAAGTCCAAATACTTTTTTCCTTCTTCATCGATCAGGTACATGCCTTCACCGCCGGCAAAAACCACCGGCACCTGGGCATAGGTGTCCAGCAAATACTGTTTGCCTAGTGCGATGCTTGTCTGCATGCTCATACGCTCTCCTTGTCGGTCACCATGGTACCAATACCCTTGGTGGTAAAGATTTCGAGCAGAATAGCATGGCTCACCCGTCCATCGAGGACGTGGACGCTTTCCACTCCTTTCTCCAGCCCGTCGATGCAGCACTGGACCTTGGGGATCATACCCCCCTTGATCGTCCCATCGGCAATATAGGAAAGAGCCTGCCGTTTGCTCAAGGTTCTGAGAATGGAGGCAGGATCATCCTTGTCCTTGAGGATCCCCTCCACATCGGTGAGGAACACCAATTTCTGGGCTGAAAGGGCTCCCGCCACGGCACTGGCCGCATAGTCGGCGTTGATGTTGTAGGTGTTTCCCTGTCCATCTACACCCACCGGTGATACCACCGGAACGAAGTTGTTGGCAAGCAGCGTGTCAAGCAAAGTGGTGTCAACCTTGTCGATCTGACCGACAAAACCCAGGTCCCTGCCCTTCTCATCAAGCTTCCTGCTGCAAAGCATGGTCCTGCCGTCCTTGCCGCTGATACCCGCAGCCTTGATCCCCACACACTCAAGTTCATCCACCAACGCCTTGGCGATGGAACCTGAAAGAACCATTTCCGCCACCTGGGCGGTCTCTGCATCGGTGACCCGCAGCCCGTCGAGGAACTCACTCTTCTTGCCGAGGCGGTCGAGCAGACTGGTAATCTCCTTGCCGCCGCCGTGGACCACCACCGGCTTGAGCCCGATGTACTTGAGCATGGCGATATCCTGGATCACCGACTTCTTCAGGTTCTCGTCCACCATGGCCGAACCGCCGTACTTGACCACTACGACGCTGCCGGCAAAGCGCCGGATGTACGGAATGGCCTCAATGAGTACCTCGGCCTTGAGTATTTCTGTTTCCATTTGGTGTTTCATCAGCTTCTATAATCTCCATTGATCCGAACGTACTCATAGGAGAGGTCGCAGCCCCATGCGGTGCCTTCTCCAGTCCCATCCTGCAACTGTGCCAGCGTAACAATCTCGCGTTCCATGAGAATGCCCTTGGCAAGGTGTTCATCGAAAGCCAACGGCGTTCCATTTTTCACCACTTGGATGGTTCCTTTCGCCGAGGAGAAGTACAAGTCCAGCGTTGAGGGATTGAAATCCGCCCCGCTGTAGCCCATGGCACAAAGAATCCGTCCCCAGTTGGCATCACTGCCGAAGAAAGCCGTTTTGACCAGGTTGCTGGCGATAACACTGCGTGCCAGCGTTTGGGCCGTCTGCTTGTCCTTCGCACCCGTCACCTTCACCTCCAGGAACTTCCCCGCACCCTCGCCGTCGCGAACGATCGCCTTGGCAAGCTCGGTATGGACATAGAGGAATGCCTGGGTGAATTGCTCCCACTGGGGATGGCTTGGACAAAGAGGAGTCGTTTTGCTCATGCCGTTGGCAAGAACCAGGACGGTATCGTTGGTGGAAGTATCGCCGTCGACGCTGATCATATTGTAGGTATCGGTGATCGAGGACCCCAACAGGGTCTGCAACGTCTGCTTGTCCACATTGGCATCGGTGGTGATGAAGCTGAGCATGGTGGCCATGTTGGGATGGATCATTCCAGACCCCTTGGCCATGCCTCCGATATGTACCGTCCTACCCTCGATCTGCAAACTGACAGCAACTTCCTTGGTAAAGGTGTCGGTCGTACAGATGGCCAAGGCGGCTTCAAATGCCGCCTCGCGGCTTTCACCCAACTCCTTGCTGCACAAATCGATGCCTGCCTTGACCTTGTCCATCGGCAAAGGAACGCCGATGACACCGGTCGAACAGACCAGCACCTCTTCGGCCTTGCAGCCAAGTACTGAGCCTGCATGGGCTGCAGTGGCCTCGGTGTCCTTCAGCCCCTGCTCGGCTGTACAGGCGTTGGCATTGCCGCTGTTGATGACAATGGCCCTGACCTTGTCCTGGGTGGCCACCAGCTTCTGGTCCCAGAGCACCGGGGCGGCCTTCACCAGATTGGTGGTGAAAGAGCCTGCAAATGAGCAGGGAACCTGACTGACCACCAGAGCCAGGTCCTTCTTCCGCTTCTTGATGCCGCAGGCGACGCCGTTGGCTGAAAATCCCTTACTTGCGGTAACTGAACCGTCGATAATCTGCATACAAGCCTCCTAGAGGGGGTTGCTCACATAGAGAGGAAGGCCGAGGGTCTCCTCAAAGTTGCACCGGATATTCATGTTCTGTACCGCTTGTCCGCCGGCACCCTTGATCAAATTGTCTATCGCCCCGATTGCGATGACGCGCCTGGTCCTTGCATCGACCTTCCACCCGATAGCACAGGTGTTGGTCCCCCGGACGAACCGGGTTTCGGGAAGGGAGGATCCCATCAGGCGGATGAAGCGCTCCTTGCCGTAGTGTTTCTGATATGCAGACTCGATATCACCTTCAGTCACCCCGGTCTTGAGGTTTGCATAGCAGGTGGACAGGATTCCACGGTTCATCGGAACCAAATGGGGAGTGAACTGCACTACGATGTCAGAACCGTTGATCAGGCTCAGTTCCTGCTCGATCTCCGGGGTGTGGCGGTGATTGGTCACCCCATACGCCTTGTACGATTCGTTGCACTCGCAGAACAACGAGTCGATCTTCTCGCTGCGGCCTGCCCCGCTGACTCCGCTGGCGCTGTCGATTATCAGGCTGGATGGATCGACCAATTGCTCGGCCAGCAAGGGAGCAAGGGTGAGAATGGAGCATGTGGTATAGCAGCCCGGATTTGCAATCAGGTTGGCCTTCTCAATCTCACTGCGATGCAGTTCGCAGAGGCCGTAGACACTCTGTTTGAGAAGGTGCTTGCTGCCGTGTTCGGTCTTGTACCAGGATTCATAGACACTGCTTTCCTTAAGCCGATAGTCGGCTCCCAGATCGATGACGATGCATCGCTCCAAGATCTCCTCGGTGACCTTGCGGCTGGCCAGTGCATGGGGAAGAGCCAAAAACAGAACCGAGCAAAGCTTGCTCGCCTCTTGCACATCCTCCTCCTGCAAAACCAGGTCGCAACCACCCGCAAGCGATGGATAGATATCGGAAAAACGCTTGCCCGCGTATGAGTGGGAAGCCAAATAGGTGATCTCAACGTTGGGGTGGGCAGCCAATAAGGATACCAGGACCGATCCTGCATACCCTGTAGCACCAATTACTCCGCATCGCAGCATACAATCCTCCGTGTATACGATAGTGGTATAATTATACAGATAATCCGTTGTTTGACCAGTATCCATGCATATAATTTCAGAAAATTATGTATAAATATTAATTAAGCCAGTGAATTACATCCTTTCCCCAGCTCATTCCCAGCTTTTTCTGCAAAGAAAGTGAAGCTGTATTGGCAGTATCGACATGACAGTAGGGAATGCGCCCTTGATCCAGCAGCAGATTGATGTAGGCTTTCTCCAGCTCCTCACCGATATGTCGTCTGCGCCAGGCAGGCAGGACTTCAAGCATCCCGATGGTCCCTTCGGCGTGCCTGCCGATGAAGGCGGCAAGCTGGCCGTCGACGACAGCCTTCCTCATCGAGCCGGCTGATACACGCTCGGTGATGTACGCCCTGTCGGCATGCTTGTAGTGGGCCAAAACAATATCCAAGTCCTCAAGGCACAACGGCTGTATCGTAACTTCCGACGAGAGGACAAACCGCTGCTTGCTCGGATAGACGGCTTGCACGCAACCCAGATGGTAGGGCAATCCTTGTGCCTTGAGATATTCGACCAACGGCCCTTCATGAACACAGAGGGCGTCGTCGCTTCCGACCATGAGTTTTGCAAAGTCGGGCAGTGCCTGCTCGTCAAACAGTGCACAACAACGCGTGTTCTTGTTGATGCAAATCAATACACCCGCCTCCGAGGCCAGAAGGACCTCTGCCGTCCCCTCTCTCAGCGGTTCGATGAGATCGATGTAGGTGATCTCCCCTTTTTCCACCAACCATGAAACGATATCCATGCTCACAGTTTACAATAAACACGTAAGGATTGTCACTTCAAGCTGAGCACTCCATGCACCAGAGATGAAACCAAGGACAGGTTGTAGAGAATCAGGGCCGATACAGAGAGAAACACGGGAGGATCGGAGAGCAGCATCAGGGTGACCAATGAGACAACAGCTGCCACTGAACCAAAGACGAAGAATAGGAATGGGCCTTTTGCCAAAAAGGTCCCCACCATGAGAAACAAAAGGGCAATGATGGCGACAAAGCCCAATTCGGCCGTCATCAAGTAGTCAAAGACCAGCTCGGAATTGACGATCAGTGATATCAGCGAGAAGAAAAACGGAGACAGGAGAACCAGTGCAACGAGCAGCGTTCCTATGAGCAGAAAAGCCTTTGCTCCGCCTGTCGCCTTCATGACCCACTCTTTCCCAACATGGTACCGACCAATTTCAACAGCACATCGTCCACAACCAAGTCGGCGCGGGTGTGCTTGGCGTCGATTCGCGGTTTTTTCATCAGCTGCCGGTAGGCGTCGCAGATCCACAGGCTTGCAGTCTCGGGTGGAACGATGGAGGTATCGAGAACCAAATCAAAAAGCGCTGCATCATTCTGGTTGTACTGCAGGTCGGTTTGCACAAAGCTGGTCCGAATCAGTTCCTGCTCGATCAAAGCTTTTCTAGCCTCGATATCAGTAGTACCATACTCCTTCTGCTTTCGCTCAAGCCGTACAGAAAGCGGTGCTTTCAATCGAACGTTGAGAATATCGGTGTACCCCTGGAAGAGACCGAATCCTCCCCGGCCGAGCAACACCACATTGCCAACCTTTGCGAAGGCACGCATTACAGTAAGCAGGAAGTCGATGGTCACGGAACGTTGAAGATTAAAACGTTCCCAAAAACCGGGGCGGGTGTTGTACACTTCCTCGAAGGCACTGAAGCCGTAGGCATGCATGACTTTCTCGAGGTCTTCCTTGTCAATAAAGGACAAGCCCAGTTGTTCGGCAACCCGTTTGGCAATGAAGGTTCCTTCACTGCCTATCTGACGAGAAATGGTAATGACTCCCATAGACACCTCCTTCTGGTATTTTTATGGTATACCTGTAATTACCAGAAGTCAAGAAACAGGTCTACAAGCTTGTGTAGTCCAAGCCCAATACATCCTCGATAAACACTTTTGCAAGGGCGGGATCAAATTGGGTCTGACTGCAGCGTTTGATCTCCTGCGCAGCCTGCTCGGTGGTCACCGTTTTGCGATACGGTCGGGAGGAGGTCATGGCATCATAGGCATCAGCGATGCTGATGATTCTCGACTGCAGGGGAATCTCCTCTCCCCTGAGGCCTTTTGGATACCCGTTGCCGTCGTAGTGTTCATGATGCGCCAACACATACTGGGCGAGTCCGGCCATATCCTCAACCGAGTTGAGAATGCGGTATCCGATTTCGGAGTGCCGCTTCATCTCCTTCCACTCTTCGGCTGTCAGCCTGCCCTCCTTGTTGAGTATGGACTCATCAATGGCAATCTTGCCGATATCGTGCAAGAGGCCCACCAGCCTCAGCTCATTGGCCGCCATTTCACCCAGGCCGGAAGCCCTGGCAAGGCGTTCACACAACTCGCTGACGCGCCTTGAGTGATTCTCCTCCCGCTTGTTCTTCTCGTGGAGGGTGTTGATGATTGCATAGACGGCTTTTCCCTGGGTGTGGGGGCTGTCGACGAGCTTTCTGGTCGCCAGGTCCTTCTCCGCCTGCTTGATCGCCTCGTTGATGCTGCCTTGGGCGGTATCCAAGGAAGCAAGGCCGAAGCTCATTGAGGGAACCACCGAACCCATCATCTCCAAGGAGGCTATATCACTCGTTACTCCACCAAGAAGGGTCTCAACCTGGTCGGGGTTTCGGTTGAAGAAGAACAGGGCAAACTCATCACCTCCCACCCGGCTGACATAATCGCCTTCAGGTAGATGCTTTTCCAATATTCGTGCTATGCGGCTGAGCAGGCGGTTGCCCTCATCGCGACCGAAGGCCTCGTTGAGGATTCTGAGCCCGTTCACATCCCCGAACGCGACAGTGAGAATCTGGTCATCGGCAATTTGCAGATCCCGTACATACGCTTCAAAATGCACACGGTTGTAGAGTCCGGTGAGAGCATCGTGGTTGGATGCATACAGGATTTTTTGCTCGTACTGCTTGCGTTCAGTGATGTCGACGGTCATGCACAAGGACTCAACATTTTTCATATCCTTGGTGGTGAAGATGGAGAGGGAGAGATTGGCCCAAAGGATCTGTCCATCCTTGCGGATGAATCGCTTGTCTATAGACAGAATTCCTCCCTCTTTGTTCAAAAGACGCTGGGTGGTCACTCTGCTGAGCGCTTTGTCCTCAGGATGGGTGAACTCATCCCAACGCCTTCCCAGCACCTCTTCCCTGGTATATCCAAGCATGTCGGCATAGCTTTGGTTGATGTTCTCGATCCTGCCGCTTTCAATATCGGTAAGGGACATGCCGATCGGGGCTTGTTCGAACATGGTCTTGAACAATCGTTCGCTCTTTTCCAACTCGGTGATTGCGAGAACCCGCCTGGCCTGGCTGAAGAGCAGGAGACTGAGCAGATAGGTTCCTATGGGATAGACAACAAGAATCGGGAATGCCATGACGCCGACAACCGTCCTACGGATGTCTGAAGGCATGAGCAGCATGGCAAGCAGCATGCCTATGTGGGTGACCACTCCCATCAGGTAGTACTCCAAACCAAACATTTCATGCTTCGCAAGCACCTTGTCATAGCGCTTCCGGTGCCATACGCTCCCAACAATGCTGCTCAGCAGAATGGTCGCAAGGCCTGTATAAATGCCTCCACCACCGATGATAAGCCGGTAGACAGCCATCATACCTGCTCCGATGGCTGTTGGGATAAAACCGAAGACCATGCCTGATACAGTGAGCAGGATGGTTCTCGAGTCAAATATCACCCCTTCATAGAGGGTCAGGGGATTGAGCATGACCAGTATGCCGATAATCCCGACAATCGAGCCTACAAGCACCTTATGGGATGTGAGCCTTTTGAGATTGCGAAACGGGTAGGTGGCGAAGAAAATCATGAGGGCTAGAAGCAGGGCGATATTAAACAGGATATTGAACATCACAGCCCCCTTACCGAATCGTCGAACAAGCAAACCCTATTCTTTCCAGAGGCTTTTGCCTGATAGAGGGCACGGTCTGCATCGGCGATCAACTCGCTTTTCTCAAGGTCCTCATAGCAAAGTCGTGCTATGCCGATGCTGATTCGTATCGAAAGCACCTGGCTCTGGTAGTGGAAGGGTGTTTTTTCCACCTGCTTTCTCAAACTCTCACCCATTGCAAAGGCCTCCTCGTCCGTCATGTCTGTAAGAGCCATGACAAACTCATCACCTCCCAAGCGGGCGATGGCATGGTTATGCTTCAGCACATCCTTTGCGATACCGGCAAACTCCTTCAGTACGGCGTCGCCGGCCAAGTGGCCATACTGGTCATTCACATCCTTGAACCGGTCGATATCGCAGAGCATGATGTGGGCCCTGCCCTTCTCCATCAAGTGGATTCTCACCCTCTCAAGAAAGTATCGTCGGTTGTACAGGCCTGTCAGGGGGTCGATGTAGGAGAGTTCACGCAATTTGTTATGGAGGTTTCTCCGCTCGGTTATGTTGATGATTTGTGCAGTAACTGCCCGTTGGCCCATATACGGGGTCTTGAGAGGGAACATCCTGGTTTCAAACCACTGCGTTCCTCCGGGACCATTGAATTCGGGAAGATCGACCTTGCCGGTCTCGAGCCGGTAATCAAACGAATTGAGACAGTTCATTTCCAGGGTGCGGCGCACCTGTTGCATGTAGAAATCGGCAAACTCCTTGGGCATGAAATCATAAATGTTCCTGCCTTTCATGGGCTTGCCGTCATCATAGAGACTTCGATCGGTTCCTCCGAACACCTCAAGGTACGTACCATCCTCGCCGATGACCAAAAAGGGATCGGGAATGGTGTTGAAAAGTGAATAGAGTAGTTCAGAAAGATTCTCCTGGTACATCCTGCCTCCAAGCTATGAGCACTCATACTGTACCATGAATATCTTCGGATACAACAGGGAACCCCCCTGTTTCCAGAAGGGTTCCCAAACCCAGGAGGAGTCCTATATATTATACGGAGTACAGCAGTTGCTCGTACGTGGGTATCGGATAGTAGCTCTCACCCATCAGAAGCTCTGCGGAATCACTGATCGACCGTACTTCAGCCATTGCAGGGAGCACCTGGTCGTGATAGTACCTGCTTGTCTGAAGAACCTCACCCACCATGCGTGCGTCCACCACCCGCTTCTCAAGCTCAGTCACAGCCGATTCGAGGCTGTCTGCAAGCCTGCTCAGGGAGGTGACGGTGGATTTCTCGTAGGAGAGCGAAAGGGAGGGAACCAGGACCAGTTTATCCTGTGCGGAACGGGCCAACATACCGCTGAATGTGCTGAGGGCGGGAAGAATCTGCTTGCGAACCATGTCGGTCATGGTAAGCGCTTCGATGTTGATCGTCTTGCAATAGTTCTCCAAAACAATCTCGTAGCGGCTGTGGATTTCGGTCTCGCTGAGTACGCCGAACTTGGAGAAGAGAGCGATGCTCTTCTTGCTGATGAAGGCCGGAAGTGCATCAACGGTGGATTTCAGGTTCGACAACCCCCGCCTCTGGGCTTCCTCGACCCAGGCCTGGGCATAGTTGTTTCCATTGAATACGATCCTGCGATGCTTCTGATAGGTCTCCTTGACCAGCTTGGAAAGAGCACAGGCAAAGTCCGTCTCTTTCTCCAACTGATCGGCAAACAGGGAGAGCTTGTCGGCTATGATCGTATTGAGCACAAAGTTCGGACCACTGACGGAGAAGGAGGAGCCCAGCATCCTGAATTCAAACTTGTTTCCGGTGAAGGCGAACGGACTGGTGCGGTTGCGGTCGGTGCTGTCCTTGGGAAGCGGAGGCAGCAGGTTCACCCCCAGCAGCATCGAGGTGGGGGCTTTGTTCGGACAATCAGTCCCGTCGGCCAATGAGTCGAGAATGTTGGTGAGCTCCTGGCCGAGGAACATCGAGACAATGGCGGGAGGGGCTTCATTGGCCCCGAGGCGATGGTCGTTGCCGGCATTTGCGACGGAAACCCTGAGAAGGTCCTGATACTCATCCACCGCTGCAATCACAGCAACCAGGAAGAGCAGGAACTGGGCATTGTCCTTCGGGTTGTCTCCGGGTTCCAGCAGGTTGATTCCGCTATCGGTGGAGAGGGACCAGTTGTTGTGCTTGCCCGATCCGTTCACCCCGGCAAACGGTTTCTCGTGCAACAGGCAGACCAGCCCATGCTTGTCGGCAACCTTTTTCATCACCTCCATGGTCAACTGGTTGTGGTCGACGGCTAGGTTGCTGGTGGTGAAGATGGGGGCAAGCTCATGCTGGCTGGGGGCAACCTCGTTGTGTTCGGTCTTGGCCAGGATGCCGAGCTTCCACAGCTCTTCATCAAGTTCACGCATGAAGGCCGACACCCGGCTCTTGAGGTTGCCGAAGTAGTGGTCTTCCAGCTCCTGGCCTTTCGGAGGTCGTGCCCCTAGCAGGGTTCGACCGGTATGGATCAGGTCCTTGCGTTTCAGATAGAGGCTCTTGTCGATCAGGAAGTACTCCTGTTCCGGCCCGACGGTGGTCACCACCCGTTTCACTTCTGTCTTGCCGAAGAGCTTGAGAATCCTCAAAGCCTCTCGGTTGATAACCTCCAGGGAGCGAAGCAGCGGTGTTTTCTTATCCAGAACCTCGCCGCTGTAGGAACAGAAGGCGGTGGGGATGCACAAGGTGTTTTCCTTGATGAAGGCATAGCTTGAGGGATCCCAGGCGGTATAGCCACGGGCCTCGAAGGTTGCTCTCAGTCCGCCGGAGGGGAAGGAGGAGGCGTCGGGCTCACCCTTGATGAGCTCCTTGCCGCTGAACTCAAGCAGGGCCGAGCCGTCCTTTGCGGCTGAGATGAAACTTTCGTGTTTCTCAGCGGTGATTCCTGTCATCGGCTGGAACCAGTGGGTGAAGTGGGTTGCGCCTTTGCTGAGCGCCCACTCTTTCATGGCATGCGCCACCTGATTGGCTATGGTGATATCAAGCTCCTTGCCCTCGCGGATAGTCTGCTTCAACTCACGATAGGTATCTTTGGCTAGATATTCGCGCATCATCCTATCACCGAACACCATGCACCCGAAATACTGGTCAACACGTTCTGTCATACACTGCCCCCTCTGGTGGTGTTAACGGGTTTTCGGCACACTCATCCCCTGACTTTGTCACCAATTAGGTCGTCAAGAAACAAGGTGCCCACCAACCCAATTCCGACACACATGCCGGAAAAAGAGAAAGGCGCTGTAGCCCATAACGGACTACAGCGCCTTTGCTGATGGCACTTTGTACACCCAAGAAAGGATTACTGTCAACTGGGGTACATAAGATTTTCAAAGCAGAAGGATGAACCCATACAACAAAACGGTGTACCATTTGCCCATATTGTTTAAATTATAAGACTTAATTTCCATTTTGTTTAATTATATAAACAATAAGGCTTGTGTATTCATACCATCACCCCTATACTGTCCACATGGGACAAAAAACAGTCGTTCTGCTTCCAAGCGTTGCGGCCAAGCTTGAAACAATGGGACATCAGATTAAACTCGCCCGCCTCAGAAGAAGTCTGCCCGTTGAGCTGGTAGCCGAGCGTGCCGGTATCAGCAGGGCAACGCTCTGGGCTGTAGAAAAAGGATCGCCATCGGTTTCGATGGGAGCCTATGTACAGGTCCTGCTTGCCATCGGACTGGTGGATGACATCCTTCTCATCGCCAAGGACGATATTCTGGGAAGAAAATTGCAGGACCTCTCCTTGCCTGTAGGCAAGCGGGCTTCAAAGAGGTGATGTCATGGAACAACAATTGGAAGTGTATGCTGACTGGATTGGCCTCAATGGCCCGAAGCGAATAGGTACGCTTTTTATCCAGGATGATAAAACTGATGAAATATTCTCATTCTCATATGATTCCGAGTGGCTTTCCTCGTATGCCAAGACCTATCATCTCGATCCGGATATTCAATTGTATGCAGGAAGGCAGTATCAAAATCCAGGGAAACAGGGCTTCGGTTTGTTTCTTGATTCTTGCCCCGATCGGTGGGGAAGACAATTGATGCAAAGACGGGAGGCGATATTTGCAAAACAAGAGAATCGTAAACCCAAGTTGCTCAAGGAGAGTGACTACCTGCTCGGTGTTCATGATGCCGCCCGCATGGGGGCTATTCGATTCAAGCGTTCAGGAGAGCAAGTCTTTCTCAAGGAAGATTCTTCTCTGGCAACACCGCCATGGACGAGATTGCGGGATTTGGAATTCGGATACTCCCAGCTTGAACTTGATGGCCGGCAGAGTGATGGTACCTGGCTTTTACAACTAATTGCTCCAGGTTCGTCTCTCGGAGGATCTCGCCCAAAAGCCACAGTAGTAGATGAACAGGGAAATCTTTGGTTAGCAAAATTCCCTTCAAAACATGACCAGGGCAACACAGGAGCTTGGGAGATGGTAGCTCACGAACTTGCAAAGGCTTGTGCTATCGAAGTAGCACCAGCAACATTAAAAACTTTCTCAAGTCAAGGCAGCACATTCCTTACCAAGCGTTTCGACCGAGGACCGTATAATACAAGACTCCATTTTGCTTCAGCACTGTCCTTATTAGGAAAGCAGGATGGCGATAAGAATGCAAGCTACCTTGAAATTGTGGAATTTTTCCTGCAATTCGGGTCGCAACCGGAAAGCGACCTCTCTCAATTATTTCGAAGAATCATCTTCAACATTGCAGTCTCCAATACCGATGACCATCTGAGGAACCATGGCATGATACTCGACAAGAAAGGTTGGAAGCTCTCCCCTGCATATGACCTGAATCCTTCAAACGATACCTATTCACTCAGCCTTTCCTTGGATGGAATCTCACATGAGCTTGATTTCGGTGTTGCACTTCAACAAGCTTCATACTTTATGCTTGATGAAAAACAAGCTCTTGGTATAGTGCAGGATGTATTGCATCAAGTTCGTACATGGCGAGCCGTTGCTCTCTCTTTCGGCATTGGCAATGATGCATGTGATGCTATGGAACGGGCATTCCATACATCACTGTAAAATAAGCAATCCGATAAATTTCCGCCTACCCCCGTGACAAACTCTCTCTTCTTGGGTACACTGTGCAAAATTACCACAGGGACAAAGGCGTCCACCAATGGTAGCTTCATGAGCAAGCTATCGATGGTGGACGCCTTTTTTCATGCCCGGGGAGTACACACAATGGACGGCTATCACCAGCGAATGCCTTTGGAAGGAGAATTCCGCAACAGCAGCGGATGCGCCATCAGCGGCATCATAGACCGCAGCGGCAAGCGCTTTTCAGCGCGGGAGGCCATCACCTCCATCTCGGTCATGCATGACAGGAGCAACGGATTGGGAGGGGGATTTGCAGGATATGGAATCTATCCCGAGTACAAGGACTATACAGCCTTGCACATATTCTACTACTCATCTGAAGCCAAGCGGGCATGCGAGGAGTTCCTTGAAGAACACTTCGATCTTATCAACCTCTCCAAGATTCCCACCAAGAAACACCCCGCCATCACCGACGTACCCCTCATCTGGCGGTACTTTGTCACCGCGCTTCCCACCAAGCTCTCCTTCAGCCAGCTGGATGAGGATGAGTATACCGCCCGGTGCGTCATCCGCATCAACCGGGAGATAGAGGGGGCTTATGTGTTCTCCTCGGGCAAGGACATGGGCGTATTCAAGGCTGTCGGATTCCCCGAGGACGTAGGCGAGTTCTACATGCTCGACGAGTACGAAGGCTATAGCTGGACTGTTCACGGCCGCTACCCCACCAACACTCCTGGATGGTGGGGCGGCAGCCACCCCTTCAGCCTGCTCTCCTACAGCGTGGTGCACAATGGTGAAATCTCCAGCTACGACGCAAATCGTCGGCATATCGAGATGTACGGCTACGCTTGCACGCTGCAGACCGATACCGAGGTCATCACCTATATGATCGACTACCTGCACCGCAGGATGGGTCTCACCCTTGAAGAGGTCTCCCATGTACTTGCCGCCCCTTTCTGGTCGACGATCGAGCAGAAGGAGAAGGTGGAGCGCGATGAGTATGCATACCTGCGCAATACCTTTGCGAGCATGCTCATCACCGGTCCCTTCTCGATCATCCTCGGCTTCAAAGGCGGCTTGATGGCCCTCAACGACCGGCTCAAGCTGCGCAGCCTGGTTGCCGCCGAGAAGGGAGACCGGGTGTACCTGGCCAGCGAGGAAGCGGCAATCAGGGTCATAGAACCCGAACCGGACCGACTCTGGTACCCCAGCGGAGGAAAAGCGGTCATCGTCACCCTGGACGCTATGCAAGAAGGAGTAGAGAATGGGCATCAACTATCTGTATCCGCCCTTTGAGATAATCCGCAACCAGGACAGGTGCATTGCCTGCAGGGTCTGTGAACGGCAGTGCGCCAATTTGGTACATCACTACGACGAGGAGAGCGGTCGCATGAAAGCAGATGAATCGCTGTGCGTCAACTGCCACCGATGCGTCTCCCTCTGCCCCACCCGTGCCCTGAAAATCGTAAAGACCGATCACACATTCAAGGAGAATGCCAACTGGAAGACCGAGGTTATCGAGGACATCTACCGGCAGGCCCAGAGCGGAGGGGTGCTGCTCGCCTCGATGGGGACTCCCAAGGATTATCCGGTCTATTGGGATAAAATGCTGATCAATGCAAGCCAGGTGACCAATCCCTCCATCGATCCATTGCGCGAGCCTATGGAAACGAGGACTTACCTGGGGAAAAAGAGTTCCAAAATCAGCAGGGATGCAGATGGGCGAATCATAACCAGCACATCCGGTCAATTGAAACTCGATATTCCCATCATGTTCAGCGCCATGTCCTACGGCTCGATCTCCTACAACGCCCATAAGAGTCTGGCCATGGCCGCCAGCGAGCTGGGCACCTTCTACAATACCGGCGAGGGCGGCCTGCACAAGGACTTTTACCAGTATGGGAAAAATACCATCGTACAGGTTGCCTCGGGGCGCTTCGGCGTACATCCCGAATACCTGAATGCCGGGGCTGCCATTGAGATAAAGATGGGACAGGGGGCCAAGCCGGGTATCGGGGGACACCTGCCCGGCTCGAAGATCGGCGAGGATATCTCGGCCACCCGCATGATCCCCCTTCATACCGATGCAATAAGTCCCGCGCCCCATCATGACATCTACTCCATCGAGGACCTCAGGCAGCTGGTATACGCCCTCAAGGAAGCGACCCGCTACACCAAGCCGGTCATTGTCAAAGTGGCGGCCGTGCACAACATTTCGGCCATCGCAAGCGGCATTGCCCGCAGCGGTGCGGACATCATCGCCATCGATGGATTCCGCGGAGGCACGGGAGCGGCCCCGGCGCGCATCCGTGACAATGTCGGCATTCCCATCGAGCTTGCCTTGGCCAGCGTCGACCAACGCCTTAGGCAGGAGGGCATCAGGGGCAACGTCAGTCTGGTGGTGGGCGGCTCGATCCGCAGCAGCAGCGATGTCGTCAAGGCCATCGCCCTCGGAGCCGATGCCGTCTACATCGCCACCAGTGCCTTGGTCGCCCTCGGCTGTCATCTGTGCCGTACGTGTCACAGCGACAAATGCAACTGGGGTATTGCCACCCAGAATCCAGAGCTGGTCAAGCGCTTGAATCCCGAAGTGGGAAGCCGTCGCCTGGTCAATCTCCTCACTGCATGGGACCACGAGATCAAGGAGATGATGGGAGGCATGGGCATCAACAGCATCGAGGCGCTACGAGGCAACCGTCTGATGCTCAGGGGCATTGGATTGCATGAGACCGAGCTGAAGATTCTCGGCATAGCCCATGCCGGCCAATAGGAGGCAAACCATGAAACGCATCTATGTCAATGAAATGTGGTGTCTGGGCTGCCACCTGTGCGAATACTACTGTGCGTATGCCAATTCGGGTGTACAGGACATGGTCAAGGCGCTGAAAGACAAGCAGATCAAGTCCCGCATCACCGTCGAGCAACGAGGGACCATCAGTTTTGCAGTGAATTGCCGCCACTGCACCGAACCGCTGTGTGTAAAAAGCTGCATCGGCGGCGCCATTACCAGCAAGGACGGAGTGATCGTCATCGACCAGAGCCGCTGCGTTCTCTGCTACTCCTGCATCATGGCCTGCCCGTACGGCGCCTTGATACCAGCTGTGGAAGGGGTGATGCAGAAGTGCGAGCTCTGTACCACGAACTCCCAAGGACAGCCTGCCTGCATCCAAGGTTGTCCGAACAAGGCCATCGTTTTTGAGGAGCGTTGATATGCACTACGTCATGATAGGAAATTCGATCGCGAGCACCGCTTGCATCGAGGCAATCAGAAGCATTGACCGGAAGGGCTCAATCACCGTTATCGGGGAGGAGGACCATCCGTGTTACAGCCGGCCCCTCATCTCCTACCTGTTGCAGGGAAAAACCGATGAGAACCGCATGAAATACCGCACTGCCGCCTTCTATGAAGAGAACAAGGTGACAGTGTTGCAAGGAACCCGTGCAACGAGCATCGACCGAGAGGGGAAGACGGTATGCCTGGATGGGAAAACAACCCTCTCGTACGACAAGCTGCTTCTGGCAACCGGCTCTTCTCCCTTCGTTCCTCCGATCAAGGGGCTGGGCGAGGTGAAGAATTGGTTTACCTTCCTCACCCTTGATGAAGCAAAGCGCCTGCAGACCCACCTGAAGAAGGAGAGCCGCGTCCTCATTCTGGGTGCCGGCCTCATCGGCCTGAAGTGTGCAGAGGGAATTCTTGACAAGGTGCAGTCGGTCAGTGTGGTTGACCTCGCCCCGCGGGTGCTGATGAGCGTGCTCGATGAGGCTTCCTCCATTCAGGTGCGTGACCACCTCCAAGAGCAGGGGCTTCGGTTCTACCTGGGCGACAGCATCCAAGAGTGCACCGCCAATGAAGCCCTGCTTCAGAGCGGAATTGTCATCGGTTTCGACCTTCTGGTCATTGCAGTCGGGGTGAGGCCGAACATACAGCTTGCCTCTGAAGCAGGCCTTGCAGTCAATCGGGGGATTCTCGTCGACCAAGGGGGAAGGACGGGTGACCCGGATATCTTTGCTGCAGGCGACTGTTCGGAAGGTCCTGAGATGATAAGCGGCCAACGAGCGGTGCTTGCCTTGCTTCCCAATGCGTACCTGCAAGGAGAGACAGCGGGTAAGAATATGGCCGGCGACGAGGCCGGCTTTGACAAGGCCGTCGCCATGAATGCACTTTCGCTTATGGGGCTGCACCTTATTACGGTGGGGCGGTACGAGGGAGAGTCGCATGTGATCCCCTGCAAGGACGGATACAAGCGCCTGTTCGTCAAGGACAACCATCTAGTCGGGTGCATCCTGGTCGGTGAGGCAAGCAAAAGAGCGGGAATCTACACGGCAATGATCCGAAACAAAGTCGAGCTTGACTCGCTCGATTTCGACCTGATTTGTGAGGAGCCTCTCTTGATGGCCTTTGCAAAGAACGTACGACAGCAGCAATTGGGAGGGCCCGTATGACACACATAACTGCAGGCTTCATGGAGTATGAAGCTTTGAACAAGGCCATCAGAAGCGTGGAGGATGAGCAGATCACCATCGAACAGGCAAACGGGCAACGATATATCGGTTCAGCGCTTGCAGACAAGCAGCTGTTCATCAAGGGAACGGCGGGCAACGCCCTCGGATGCTTTCTCGACGGGGGCACCATCACAGTCTTCGGCAATGGCCAGGATGCAACCGGCGATACCATGAACGACGGCAAGATCGTCATCCATGGCAGCTGCGGTGATGGAACTGGGTATGCAATGCGCGGGGGTTCCATCTATATCCGCGACAGCTCCGGCTATCGTTCAGGCATCCACATGAAAGCGTACCAGGAGAAACAACCCTTGTTGATCATCGGTGACCGTGCAGGAAGCTTTCTGGGCGAGTACCAGGCAGGCGGGACGATCATCGTGTTGGGACGCAATCAGGAGGGCAAGCCCCCGGTGGGATATTTCTGCGGAACGGGTATGCACGGTGGAACAATGTATCTTCGCTGTGATACACTTCCTGCAAGCCTGCCCAAGCAGGTCTCCGTCCGTGATGCCTTGGATAGTGACAAAGAGCTGCTTTCCAGTCTCCTTGACGAGTATTGTACGATTTTTTCCTTTGACAAGCAGATGCTGCTTGCTTCTCACTTTTTTGTACTGCAGGCAAACTCTGCTACACCCTATCGGATGTTATACACCCATGTTTGAGAGAGGGAGGTTTCCAATGACCAATACCCATAGCGAAGTGATGAGCTTCATCAAGGAACAGGATGTGCGGTTTGTACGCCTTGTTTTCTGTGATATCTTCGGCCAGATCAAGAATATTTCCATTTCCGCCGATGAACTGGATCGGGCTTTTACCACCGGCATCTCCTTCGATGCATCGGCGGTAAAGGGTTTTTTGCAGGTCGATGAGAGTGATTTGCTCCTCTTTCCCGACGCATCCACTCTCTCCATCCTCCCTTGGAGACCGGCCCAAGGCCGGGTGGTTCGCTTCTTCTGCTCCATCAAGCGGCCGGACGGAACGCCTTTCGAAGGTGATGGGCGCTCCCTGCTAGCAGAAACGGTGCAGAAAGCCACCCTGCAGGGGTATCAGTTCGGGGTGGGACCCGAATGCGAATTCTATCTCTTCAAACTGGATGAAGACGGGCTTCCCACATTCCAGCCGATGGATAGGGGTTCCTATCTCGATGTCGCCCCTCTGGACAAGGGAGAGAACGTCAGACGGGAGATCTGTCTGACCCTCGAGCAGATGGGCTTCTATACCGAACGCAGCCACCATGAATCGGGTCCGGGCCAGCATGAGATCGACTTCAAGTACGGCTCCCCGTTGGAGGCGGCCGATAACTTCATCACCTTCAAGTCGGTGGTAAAGACCATTGCCGACCGAAGCGGGCTGTTTGCCTCGTTCATGCCCAAGCCCTTGGCCCAGGAGAGCGGCAGCGGCCTGCACATCAACCTCTCCATTACCCAGGAAGGCAAGCAGGACAGGGTACTTGAACAACAGATGACTGCCGGCATCCTGAACCGCATCAATGAAATCTCCCTGTTCCTCAATCCATTGGTCAACTCCTATGAGAGACTCGGTTGCTTCGAGGCTCCCCGCTACATCGGCTGGGGGCGGGCGAACCGTTCGCTTTTGATCAGGCTTCCCCAGACCAGTGCCGAATACCGGAGGATCGAGGTCCGGTCAGCCGACCCTGCCTGCAATCCCTACCTTGCCATCACCTTGCTGCTCAATGCTGCCTTGGAAGGGATTCAAAACCACATGGTTCCCGAGGAGGAGTACGTCGGTTCCGCCTACCAGAAACAGCATGGGAAGACCCTGCCCCAGTCGTTGTTCGATGCCATCGAACTGGCGAAGAACAGTGAGTTTGTCTCATCAATCGTCCCCAAGCGACTGCTCGAATATTTCTTGGAGGCCAAGCTCGCCGACTGGCGCTCGTACGAGGATGCCGGCGATAAGCACCTGGCCAGCCGTCTTCCATTCTTCTTGACTACCTAGGAGGTTGAGTGATGCGTGTTCTGGTGGTTTCGTCGACCGAGAAGGGATGTGAATCCCTGTGTAATCTCATCGTAGAGCATGAGAGACGGGTCGACATCACCAAATGCCAGAGTGCTTCCCAGGCAAGGCGCATCATCCTTGATTCCGAGCTGGATTTGGTCATTGTCAATGCTCCCTTGCTCGATGAGTCGGGCGAGGAGCTTGCGGTCATGGTTACCCAGCAGAGTCTCGCCACCTCGATCCTGGTGGTGAAAGCCGAATATTTTGAACAGGAGCAGGCGCTGTACTGCGACCAAGGCGTCCTAGTGGTTTCCAAGCCGGTCATCCGCCAGATGTTCTTCCAGGCCTTGAGCCTTGGGTTTTCCATGCGAAAGCGCCTGTCTGCAATGCATAACGAGAACGAGAAACTACACCGCAAGATAGAGGAAATCAAGCTCATCGACCGCGCCAAATGGGCCTTGATCGAGAACCTTGGCATGGATGAAAACCAGGCGCACAGACATATAGAGAAACAGGCGATGGATTTGCGCAAGAGCAGATACGATGTCGCTTCCCTGATTTTGAAAACGTATCAGATGTAAATGAGTACGAGGAGAGAGTATGGCCAAACATGTATTTGTGACCGGCGGGGTTGTTTCGGGCCTTGGCAAGGGAATAACGGCAGCGTCCTTGGGACGACTGCTCAAGGCTAGGGGGCTGAAAATCGCGGCACAAAAGCTTGATCCCTATATGAACGTCGACCCGGGAACGATGAGCCCTTACCAGCATGGAGAGGTGTTCGTCACCGAAGATGGGTCGGAGACCGACCTTGACCTCGGCCACTACGAGCGCTTCATAGACGAGGACCTGAACAAGTTCTCCAACCTTACCAGCGGAAGAGTGTACTGGAACGTGCTGACCAAGGAGCGTAGTGGTGCATATCTGGGCTCGACGGTCCAGATCATCCCGCACGTAACCGGGGAGATCAAGGACGCCATCTACTCGTTGGCCAGGAAAACCGAGGCCGATGTGGTGATCACCGAGATCGGAGGGACCACCGGCGATATCGAGAGCCAACCGTTTTTGGAGGCGATCAGGCAGATCGGCCACGAGGTCGGCCGCACCAACTGCCTGTTCATCCACGTAACCTTGGTCCCGTATCTGAAGAGCAGCGCCGAGCACAAGAGCAAGCCCACCCAGCACTCGGTCAAGGAGCTGATGGCATCGGGCATTTTCCCCGATATCATCGTCACCCGCTCCGATGAGCCGCTGGAACAGAGCATCAAGGATAAAATCGCTCTCTTTTGCAATGTAAAGCGTGACTGCGTGATTGAAAACAAGACTGTTCCGGTTCTCTACGAGGCTCCCTTGATGCTGCATGAGGAACAGTTGGACACCATCGTCTGCCGAGAACTCAACCTTGTAACAAAGGAACCAAACCTTACTGAATGGGAGGAGATGCTCAGAACCATTAAAGCAGCTAAGAAACAGGTACGCATTGCCCTGGTAGGCAAGTACATCCAGTTGCACGATGCCTACCTCTCGGTCATGGAGGCACTCAAGCACGCCTCCTGGGCTTTGGGTTCCCAAGTACAGATCGATTGGATCGACAGCGAGCAGGTGACCGAGGATTCCGTGTGCGGTCTTCTTTCCAAGGCTGATGGAATTCTGGTCCCCGGCGGCTTTGGCGACCGCGGCATCGAGGGCAAGATCCTTGCCGCCCGCTATGCCAGGGAGCACAAGATTCCCTACTTGGGAATCTGCCTTGGTATGCAGATCGCCGTCATCGAGTATGCTCGCAGCATTCTCGGGTATGCAGATGCACATTCAAGCGAGTTCAATCCTGATTCAACGCACCCGGTCATCGCCCTGATGCCCGACCAGCGGGGAAACATTCCAAAGGGCGGAACGATGAGGCTGGGCACCTATCCATGCGTGGTGTCTGAGAACACAAAATTGCATAAAGCATATAAGAACCAGCATCTCATCACCGAGCGGCACCGTCACCGCTACGAGTTCAACAACACCTTCCGTCAGGACCTGGTCGACAATGGTTTGGTCATCAGCGGCACAAGCCCTGATGGAACACTGGTTGAAGCTGTCGAGCTTGCCGACCACCCGTTCTTTGTAGGAGTGCAGTACCATCCGGAGTTCAAGAGTCGTCCGAACAGGCCGCACCCGATTTTCAGCCTCTTCATCGCCTCTTCACTGGGCCTTACGAGTTGACAGTTTTGCCGCTCTGCGGTAGGTTTGTGTATGCAAATCCAGTGGGGCCATAGCTCATCTGGTAGAGCGACTGGTTCGCAATCAGTAGGTGGAGGGTTCGAGTCCCTTTGGCTCCAAAGAACACCCGTTTTCCTGACAGGAAGGCGGGTGTTCTTTTTCAAGCCTACTTTATACTCATCAGGAAAAGCATCCTTGACTTTCACAACATGTATTGATCTATGCGAGAATTACAGGGTTAGAACCAAAGGAACCGGCCTTTCAGCTTCTTCGTTGGAATCATACCGATCAGCAATCTTGAGAAGTCGATTACCGTCGTAGAGTATCTGAGCAGACCCCCCACCATCAAGATTGATCATATTTTCATATCCCATATTAGAACAGAATGTTGCTAACTCGAGTAAGGAAGCCCCTGTGCTATCTTGTCCAGAAGTATATGTAAGCTTTCCAGCTCCTTCTGCCCATAGCAATACAGCATCTCCTTTTTTGTTCGTGCCTAAAGCAATTCGTGCTGCTCTTGCTGTCTCAAAAGGCAACGGATACACAGTAGATGGATAGGGGACGCTGTCAAGTTCCTTATTATAAAAAGGACAACGGAGCGTATCGACAATTGTATATTCTTGCACCATTGGAGGTCCAACTTGTATTCCGAACTGGATATTCTCTAAACCATGATAGCATACAGTAGTATCCTTAATTGTAATAATTTCAGGGATGCTGATGACGAATCCAGCCATAGGAATCTGGGTACATCCGCCTTTTTTGATAGCAATGACTTTATTTTCAGTAATAATAATATCTGTTCCTTTCGATTGAGGAGTAACCCGTTCGTCCGGTCGATAGTGAAAAATTGCATTGCTCTTATGTCGCCAAACCTTTCCATCGATTTCCACTTCCAAATCCGTAAGCTCGATATTTGTGATACTACTCTTATTGTTTTGGTCAACTACAAAACATGGCCGGTGATTTAAGGGAGGATTAAAAATGGTCCCATTTTTCAATGCAAGGCCATGAGGCGTCCCCAGTTCGCAATATGGAGAATCTAAATCCGTGGGATCCATTAAAAAAAAGTGAGTATTAACGACCAATCTGGCTCTGATGGTTGATGGAAATCCTAGTTTTGCGTTAAGCGGGATAAAAAGGACCCCGTTCCCGTCTCCCTTGACAATATCTAGTAATCCTTGCAATTGTAGGTTATCAAGAAATTTTTCGATTTCCCAATCATGTGCGCATAGTCTATCCTTAAAAAATATACGTCCATCCTCTGCCATCTTGTTAAGATGTATCGAAGCAGCAACATTCAGACTGAAAAAGTTTGAGTATTCATCAGCAAGAATAAAAGGATGCTTTGTATTTTCTTCAATGTGAAAAAATACCAGAGTGCCGTAGGCTGCAGGGTTTTTACGGACAATATTGATACGATATAACCTTGCAATCTCGGACACTGCCTTCTTATTGAATCCCGGGGATTCGAATTGTAGATTCTTCCACTGAAAGTCTTCAACTATTTGATACTTCTGAATCTCACCACTCGGATGCACATGCGTAATTATTTGTGTAGTCATACTATCCCTTAATACCGGAACTCATGGTACTTTCAATGATATATCTTTGGCTGAATGCGAAAACAACGATAAGTGGGAGTACAGAGAGAACGCTGCCCGCTAATAGGAGGTTCCATTTTACCCCATATTGGTTTTGAAAAAGAGAAAGCGCAATAGTTACCGTATACAGTTCACGACTGGAGATATAGAGCATCGGGCGAAGCAAATCGTTCCAGTTATTCATGAAAGCAATAATGAAGAGTGTGGCTATTGGACTTGATGCTTGAGGCAGATAGATTCGGAAGAACATTTGATAAGCATTTACTCCATCGATAATTCCTGCATCAAACAAAGGTGAAGGAACTTGTGAGAAAAATTCTTTGAGCATGAAGGTTCCAAATGCACCTGCCAGGAAAGAGGGAACAATTAAGGGTAAGTACGTATCCATCCAGTTAAGTTTAAGAAAAAGGTAATATTCTGGGATAATGGTAACTTGAACAGGAATCATCAGAGTGAGAATCAATAGTGAAAATAGTATGTTTTTCCCTCTAAAGTACATCGTAGCCAATGCAAATCCCGCAAGAGAGCAGACTATAACCTGTCCGAAAGCAGCCAGCGTATAAACCCATAGGCTATTAAATGTATATAATCCAAAATTATATTGAGAAAATACATTTTTATAATTGTCAAACATCTGACTAGTAAATAATAAATCAGGAAAGAATTTCGGGGGAACTGAGAATATATTTTTATCAGACATGAATGAGTTGGAAATCATCCAAAGGAAAGGAAATATATAGACAATGGATACAATAGCAATGAGGAGGAGTCGATACCGATCTGCTGTTTTTTGCTTCATCTTTTCATCTCCTCAATCCAGGCTTTGAACTAGATGTTTTTTGATATAAAAATTCAAGATAGTCAGAATCCCTACCAAAAGAAGCAGGATATAGGCTATAGCGGACGCAAATCCTACTCGATAATACACAAAAGCGTTGAGATACACATCATAGACCAAGGTATTGCTTGCATTTTGTGGGCCTCCCTTGGTCATTGCATAAATGAGCTCAAAATTTTTAAAGGAGTCGATTATTGAAATGGTCAAAACAAAAAAAACTGTAGGCATAAGCATCGGGAGTGTAATCTTAAAAAAACTTTGAATCGCATTGGCGCCATCCACTCTTGCGGACTCTAAGGTATCTCTATTAATTCCTTGTAACCCAGCAAGAAATATAATCATATAGTATCCCGACATTTTCCAGACTTGGACACTTGCAACGGTATTCAGGGCTAATTTGGTGTCCCCCAGCCAATAGGGTGGCTGTAGCCCGATAGCTTCAATGACATTATTAATTACACCATACGTTGGCCCGAGCATCCAGTTCCAAACAATGCCTACCGCAACAGCAGATGTAACAACGGGTAGATAAATAGCTGCTCTGAAAAATGCGATTCCCTTGATTCTTATGTTGATGAGTACAGCAAGCGCAAGACCGAAAACCATAGATCCAATTACGTAGAGGAAAGAAAACTGGAATGTATTTCGAATAATTCTTAGGAACTCTTCACTTTTCCCCAATTCCATGTAGTTGTCAAATTTGAGAAAGTGAGGAGAACCAAGCAGACTCCAGTCGGTGAAACTAAGATATAATGACGAAACTATAGGAATAAGCCTGAAAACAAGTAGTCCAATCACGGTTGGGAAAATGAATACCCATGGAGTGATGTGGTTATGCCACTTATATGGGAGCTGTGTCATGATTGATTTCCTTAGCAGGCGGGCTACTCTTTCCAAGCAACCCGCCAGAGATGAATTATATTATTTGTAATAACGTTTTAGTACAGCATTGATATTATCTGTACCTTTCCTGAAAGCCTCATCAAAACTCATATGACCGTTCACAATGGCATCTATGGTTCCATTCAAACCAAGAGACTCGGACCCACCATAACCTCTCCATTCGCTCCATCCCATGGTATACGAAGTTATCATTGGACCCGCAGCTTGTTCAATCAACAAATTCATATCTTTTCCTGGTTGCAGATTGGGATCGGCGAAATTGGGATCTTCAGCAAGTTTCTTTGCAGAAGGAATTTTTCCAGCCATGTAGACATCAAGATTGATGCCTTCCCCTGCTACATATCGGGCGAATTTCCAAGCCATTTCAGGATGTTTTGTATTGGGAGCAATTGCATAACTGTCAGGCCACCCGTATGTCAGTGTATTGGAACCTGCCGGACCGCTTGGTACACGCACCATACCCCAGCGCATAGCATCCCCTACATTCTTTCGGAAGGTATCAACAAACCATGAGCCATCAACCCACATTGCTGCAACACCTTGTGGAAAAACATCTTGTTGCTGAAAACTAATCATATCTTTTTGAGGTGGTGCAACTTTGTCCACCAATACAAGATCAGTCAGCATCTTCATGGCATCCATTGCATTTTTGTCCGGATTGAACTGCATGGTGTCTCTATCAATGAGTTTGCCATTGTTTGCATACACCCATGGTTCGATATGGGAATAGCGACCATAGAACCAGAAACCCCATTGATCAATTTTCCCATCTCCATTCTTGTCAATGGTCAATTTTTTTGCGGCTTGTTTGAAATCATCCCAAGTCCACGCATCCGTCGGATATGCAAGACCAGCTTTATCGAATGCATCTTTGTTGAAGTACAGTACTGTGGTAACAAGTGCAAAAGGAATAGCATAATAACTATTTGTATTGCTGATTGCTTTATTTGTATCAAAAATGGATTTATAGAAAATATCAAAAGTATTATCATTCTCAATAAAGGAATCAAGATTATAGAGCAAACCAGCCTTTGCCCATTCTTCAATATACCCGGAACTCATAGTGAAAACATCAGGTAGTTTGTTTTGATTTGCTTGAATCCTGATTTTGGTCCAATACTCCTTCGTTCCAACAATCGTGTTGGTAACTTTTACGTTGGGATTAGCTTGCTCAAAGTTGGCGATGATTTGCTTATTCTGTTCAAGCATGTCTGGGTCCCATGTCCACCATTCCAAGTTAATCTGCTCTGGTTTGGTGCTAGTCTCGACCCCTCCCGCTGCGAAAAGCAATCCTGCCATGAGTAAACAGGCTAGAAATGTTAAAGCTTTCTTCATATTCAACGCTCCTTAGTATGATGTACCATGAGTACTAAGCTCATGGGATTCTCCACCAACAGTTCTTGTTTAATCCCCTTGCTAAGTAGAACTTCTTTACCTCGATATCCCCAAGTGACTATGAATACCTGATCGGCTGTATTTTTAGCAGTTTCATAATCGATTTCAGTATCACCGACGTAAATCAATTGCTCTGACGCATCCATACCCTGTCTACATGTTTTCAGTGAGTCAGAATTTGGTTTAGGCGGGAATCCAGAATCAGAGCCGTAAATCCTATCGAATATGATATCGGGAAAAACGGTTTTTACTATTTGACTTGTAAGCGAATATATTTTATTAGAAAAATCCGTATTTGCACACGGGAGCTAGAAACCTTCTGAATTCGCTTTCTTTTT
>Ga0228535_1001376_pt1 | contig 38083 bp, 34 predicted proteins | sample SJ1metagenome_FD_168457 | JGI IMG/M metagenome (GOLD analysis project Ga0228535, IMG submission 168457) | Enriched culture of PCE-dechlorinating microbial communities from Ithaca, New York, USA - SJ1 | ecosystem: Engineered > Modeled > Simulated communities (microbial... > Unclassified | place...
GGCGGCATAGACCTCATCGTCACAAAATCAGTCAGTCGCTTTGCCAGAAACACAGTAGATAGTCTCACAACCGTCCGCAAACTCAAGGAAAAAGGCGTGGAAGTCTGGTTTGAAAAGGAGAACATCTATACGCTGGATTCCAAAGGCGAGTTACTTATTACAATTATGAGCAGTTTGGCGCAGGAAGAAAGCCGCTCCATTTCAGAGAATGTGACTTGGGGTCAGCGCAAGCGAATGGCGGACGGCAAGGTCAGTCTTCCGTACAAACAATTCCTCGGCTACGAGAAAGGTGAGGACGGCCTACCGCAAATAGTTCATGCCGAAGCAAAAATTGTTCGCCTCATCTTTCGTCTCTACATGGAGGGTAAGACATTCTCGGCAATCGCCAAACATCTCGAACGGCATAACATTCCGTCACCTGCAGGTAAGAAAACGTGGCAAACGGCGGTGGTTCAGTCCATCCTGACCAACGAAAAATATAAGGGCCATGCCCTACTGCAAAAAACTTTCTGTGCAGACTTCCTCACGAAGAAAATGGTCAAGAACGAAGGACAGGTTCAACAGTATTATGTGGAAAACAGCCACCCCGCCATTATCGAACCTGATGAGTTCGATGCCGTTCAGCTTGAAATTGAGCGACGTAAGAACCTCGGCAGACCCACAAGTAGCACGAGTATATTTGCATCCCGACTTATATGTGCGGATTGTGGCGGTCGCTTCGGCAAGAAGGTCTGGGGCAGTTATAAGGGCGACAAGACCTACCGCAAAGAAGTCTGGCAGTGTAATGATAAATACAAACGGCTCGGCAACCCCGGAAAAGGATGCCAGACGCCACATATCACCGAGGAAGTGATCAAGGAAAGGTTTTTAGCCGCATTCAATCAACTAATGCATAACCGTGATGGGCTGATTGCGGACTGCCGACTTGCTCAAAATGTCCTTTGTGACACCACGGCAATTGATACAGAGCTTACGGAATTGTTCCGTGAGATTGAGGTTGTTACCGAACTATCCAGAAAAGCAATTTATGAAAATGCCCGATCGGCAGTAGACCAGAAGGAATGGACGGAGCGTAACAACGCCTATCTCGAACGCCACCGTAAAGCTTCTGAGCAAGTCGATGAGTTGGAATTGATCAAGCGAGAACGCCTTGGCAAGGGCAAAATCATCGAAGGTTTCATCAAAGACGTTGAGAGCCGACCGCTTGCCATAGCTGAGTTTGACGAAAAACTGTGGCTTGCTGTAATTGACCAAGTGACGGTCAACCAAGATGGCACAATGACATTCAGATTTAAAAACGGCTCGGAAGTCACAGCTTAACATTCAACTATTTACGGCTCGCCAATCGGCGGGCTGTTTTTTTGAAGTAACAGTATCTGTTAACGATTACAAGGCAAATCGTTAAAAGATGCACACCCCCAGAGGTCTAATCGTTAAAAATAAGCACTTGACAGCCACAAGTTCGTGTCAAGTATCCTCCGAAAACGGCTACTCTAAAACACCAACTATTGCTACAAGGCAAAAAGCACAAAGCCCGAAAGCAGCGTAAATCAAGCACTTTCGGGCAAACAAAAAACCACCTGCTGACAAAATTCCTTTTATCAATAGATGGTATTTGATTTGGTGGAGACGAGGGGGATCGAACCCCTTACCTCTTGAATGCCATTCAAGCGCTCTCCCAGGTGAGCTACGCCCCCGCGATGTTGATGATATGGTGTTTTAGCTGGCCTTTCCCTTCAAACCTCTCAAAATTAGGATTGATTCGGCTTGGTTTGCCTTGATTTAGATGAGAGGTGAAATGTGTCTTTTTCTTAATAAAAAAGAATGGGGTTTCGGGATACTTTTTACGAAGAAGAGTGTATCTTAGTGCGATTACGGCGACCGAAATTTTTTTAAGATTAACGATTAATAAATTAGGGGTGTTTAGGGGACCACGTGGCCTCCCAGGTGAGCTACGCCCCCGCAAGCTGCAAGAGTTATTATAACGTAATGCACGCCCATTGTCAAGCCCTTTCCATCAAGTAATCCGGTAAAAAATCAGGCAGACAGCATACCACACCAGCGGGACAAAGATGCCCGGGATCAGATTGCCGATGCGCAATTTTTTCAATACCAGCATTTTCAGGCTGACGGCTACGATCACCAGGGAACCCACGGCGGACATCTGAGCGATCACCGTGTCCGTCAGCAACGGCGCGGCAGCAACGGCCAGCACCGTGATGGCGCCCTCGTAAAGCGCTACGCTGAACGCGGAAAAGAGCACGCCCGGCCCCATGGCGGCCGCGAACACAATGGAGATGGAGCAGTCGATAACGGCTTTGGAAAACAGCATCGCCGGGTCGGCCAGCAGGCCGTCGTTCAGCGCGCCCACAATAGACATGGAGCCGGTGGAAAAAAATATGGAGGCAAAGCAAAAGCTCTCCGCCAGTTTGGTCTGCCTGCCGGAAGCGGACACCACCTTTTTCTCCAGCCAGGCGCCCAGCTTGTCCATGCGCTTCTCAATATTGAGCAGCTCGCCGACCACGGCGCCCAGGATCAGCGAGATGATCACCATCAGCGAAAAGCGGGTGGTAAGAGCAGTGCCGTTCACCTGATACACAGCGGACAGCATACCGCTGACGCCGATAAACAAAACCACCAGGCCGGAGGACTGCATCAATATCTCGTGCAGCCTCTTGGGAAAACGTTTGCCCAAAACCAAACCCAGCGCCGAACCCACCAGGATCAGCAGCATGTTCGCCGCCGCGCCGATGCCGGTAAAATAGAATCCGTTCATCTTAGTCCCCGAAACAGACGCCCAGACCCCTGCCCATAGCCACCAGCGGATGATCAGGAGCCACCAGCTTCTGCTTGCCGGCCACCTGGGCCAGGGGGACGCATACGATATCATTTCCCTGCAAAGCTACCATTTTCCCGCTTTCGCCGGCGGCGAGCGCTTCCACAGCCTGCGCGCCGAAGCGGGTGGCCAGTATCCGGTCGAAGGGGATGGGGCGCCCGCCCCGCTGCAAATGGCCCAACACCACGCAGCGGGACTCCACGCCGGTCCATTGCTCCAATTCCGCGGCGATGAGCGAACTCACGCCGCCCAGGCGCAACGGGTCCGGGCTGTCCGCCACCACGCCCCGGGTGATCAATTGGCCGCTCCGGGGACGCACGCCCTCGGAAACCACGATGATGCTGTAATTGCGGCCCCAGCGCCGCCGCTGCTCAATGGCTTCCGCCACCCGGGCGGTATCATAAGGCAGTTCCGGGATGAGGATCACGTCGGCTCCGCCCGCCAGCCCCGCGTGCAAAGCGATCCACCCGGCGTAGCGGCCCATCACCTCCATGACCATCAGCCGGTGATGGGATTCCGCCGTGGTATGCAGGCGGTCCAAAGCCTCGGTGGCCGTTGCCACGGCGGTATGGAAGCCGAAGGTATAATCCGTGGCCAGCAGATCGTTATCAATGGTCTTGGGCACGCCGATCAATGTCACGCCGAGCTCGCGGAATTGCTCCGCCCCGGTCATGGTGCCGTCGCCGCCGATCACCACCAGGGCCTCCACCTTGTCCCGGGCCAGATTGTCCAGAGCCTGCCCGCTCAAATCCCGCAGTTCCCCGTCGGCGCAGCGGAAATTGAAAGGGTTGTCCCGGTTGGAGGTGCCCAGAATGGTGCCGCCCCGGTCCAGCAAACCGGAAACGCCGTCGTAGGTAAGCGGGGTGGTTTCCCCCAGCGCCAGGCCCCGGTAGCCGTCCAGATAGCCCAGGCATTCCCAGCCGTATTGATGCACCGCGGTGCGAACCGCGGCCCTAATCACGGCGTTTAGTCCCGGGCAATCGCCGCCCCCGGTCAGAATGCCGATTTTCTTCATCCCGCGACCCCCGTTAAAAATTCATCCCAATGATAAACTGTTCCGCGTACACCGGGTCTGTGTTCAGATCCAGCCGCTGAATGGCGGCGGCGGTTTCCCGGGCCTCCTCCAGATAGCGGCGGTTGCTCAACGCCAGATAAGCCCCCTGCCAGGAGGCGTTGCCGATGGAGCGCACCTGTTCCGGCGCTACCGGCGGTATCATGGCCAGAGACAGCAGGGCTTCCGGATGGAAGTTGGCCCGGTAGGCCTCGGCGATCATGATTTCGCCGATATCGTTGGTAGCCGCTTCCAGGGCCGCCAGCATGGCCTGGCAGGCGGCGAAAATAGCGCCTTTGCCCATCTGCACCTTGAGGATATCGTCCTGATTCAGGCAGATATCGGCGGGGAAATAACGGTCCCCCCGGGACAGCACGAATTCCCGGCCTCCCGCGCCGCTGCGCATCCGGGAAGCCAGCTTCTCCGGCGTGCCTTCCGGTATCAGCAGGCGGCCCTCGTTATCCAGCAGGCCCCGCTCCCGCAAGGCCCGCACCGCCGCAAGCAGCCCCGCGCCGGACAAACCCCGGGGACGGCCGCTCCGCACCGTTTTCAGCAGCACGTCGTCGTCAATCTGCACGCTGGTGATGGCGCCGGTGGTGGACTGCATGCCGCTGCTGATGCCCGCGCCCTCAAAAGGCAGCGAAGGGATGGAGGCGGCCAGCAGCCGGCCCCGGCCGGCGGCGATGATTTCGCCGCTCATGCCCAGATCGATCAGCAGGTCGATGCTTTGCCGCTCTTTTCTTTGCAGCATACCCGTGGCCAGGCAGGCGGAAATGGTATCCGCGCCGATATCCGCCGCCGCCGCGGGCAGCACATAGATCTCGCAATCCGGGCCCACGGAGGACCAGGACAGGGCCGACGCTTTATAGCGTCCGACCAGCCCCTGCTGCTGCTCCGCCTGGCCCAGCAGTATTTTCAGCAGCGCGTTATTGCCGGCGCAGGTCACAGCCTTGACCGCCTGGCCGCTGACGCCGGCCTTTGCCATCAGTTTGCCGGTCAGGCTGTTCAGATCGTTCAGCAGAGCCTGCCGCAGCCGCTCCGCCCCGTCCGCTTGGACGCGGGCGTAATACAGCCGTTCCGCCAGATCCACGGCGATATCCAGCTGGGAATTGCGCCAGGCGGAAGTCAGGGGCACCTTCATGGTGTCCAGATTCACCAGGCCGGCGGCAATGGTGCCGGCGCCGATATCAAAAGCCAGGCCAAAGCCATCGGCCAACGGATCGTACAGCTGCCGGTCCGCCTCGGCGTCCGTGCCCAGGCGTAGCGTGGCGTCGCCGTTGATCCGCCGGCAGGAAGCCAGCAGCCAGCCCTCCAGCAGCTCCGCCGGGGTAAATACCGCGGCCTCCGCCTCCGGGTCCTCGGAGGGCGATACCGCGCCTTTTTCCAGGCGCAGCCGCTCGGAGCGGGGAACCTTCGGGCTGATCAGCCCCGCCACCAATAACAGCGTATATAGGCTATCGCCGCCGAAACTCCGCAGCACCCGCCCGGAAGGGAGTATCGTAATGTCGTATTGGCGCTCTTCCATGTTTATGCCCTTCAGTAAAATGATGCGTGCCCGCTTCCCCGGGGATGGCGGCAACGCAGGTCAGGAGGGGAGCAAACGGCGCTCCGCAGAGCTTTTATTGTACCCAAGCTGCCGATGGTTAATGATTATGGAAAAAACGGAGCGGCAGCTTCACCCCTGTTCCACCAGGACCACGGCCATTGCCTCCATGCTCCGGCCCTGGCCCGCCGGGCCCAATCCCTCGGCTGTCTTGGCCTTGACCGAAACCTGCGCCATTGGCACAGCAAGGGCGGCGGCGATATTGGCCCGCATCCGGTCCAGATAGGGCGTTAATCTTGGCTGCTGGGCAACGACGGTGCTGTCGATATTCACCACCTGCCAGCCGGCTGCAGCCAGCGCAGCGCCGGCGCGCTCCAGCAGCGTGAGGCTGCTGATCTCGGCATAGGCCGGGTCCGTATCAGGAAACTGACTGCCGATATCCGGCAGCCCGGCCGCGCCCAGCAGCGCGTCGATAACGGCATGCAGCAGCACGTCGGCGTCGCTGTGGCCCAGCAGGCCCCGGTCAAAAGCGATCATTACGCCGCCTAAGCGCAAAGCCCGGCCTTCCGCCAGGCAATGGCTGTCCCAGCCCTGGCCCACCCGGATCATGCCTGCCCCACCAGCCTTTTCCGCAACAACAGCTCTGCCAGCAGCAAATCGTTCTGATAGGTCAGCTTGAAATTGGGATGCCGGGCCGTCACCACCTGCACCGGCGCGCCCTGCCGCTCCACCAACTCCGCGTCGTCGGTGGCGTTTTGCCCGTTGCGTACGCCGGAGCGGTAGGCTTCCAGCAGCAACGGGTACGCAAAGATCTGCGGCGTTTGGGCAGCCATCACCTGCTCCCGGGGAATGGTGCGGACCACCGCGCCCTGCTCCACCGCTTTGATACTGTCCACCAGGGGAGCGGCCAGCAGCACGGCGTCATGCAGCGCCGCCGCTTCCAGCAAAGCCTGCCAATCCTCCGGGTGCAGCAGCGGCCGGGCCGCGTCATGCACCGCCACCCGGTCCATGTCCGGGTTGACCCGGCTCAACGCCGCCGCCACGGAAGCGGCGCGGCTGACGCCGCCGCCGATGATGGTTCTTACCTTGGAGAACGGCAAACAAATATGACGGATTTCCGCCATATCAGTTTCCGCCGCGGCCACGATGATTTCCCGCACCGGGGCGCTGTCTTGAAATAGTGCCAGGCTCCATTGCAGCACCGGCCGGCCGGCCAGCGTCAGCAGGGTTTTGTTTTTGCCAACGCCCATGCGGCTGCCGCTACCGGCGGCGGCAACGATCACTGTCATCTCCATGCTTAGTCCTCGCCTTCGGCAGGAATGACCTCGCCGTTTTTACCCAGCTTGGGGCGGGCAAAGACCATGCGTCCGGCGGAAGTCTGCAAGATACTGGTGACGATCACATAAATTTTCCGGCCCACGTAGCGGCGGCCGTTCTCCACCACGATCATGGTGCCGTCGTCCAGATAAGCCACGCCCTGGCCGGCTTCCTTGCCTTCCTTGATCACCAGGGCCACCATTTCCTCGCCGGGCAGCACCACGGGCTTCACCGCGTTGGAGAGAGCGTTGATATTCAGCACTCGCATGCCCTGGAGCTGGGCCACCTTGTTCAGATTGAAGTCGTTGGTCACCACCACGCCCTGCAGATCCTGGGCTAATTTAAGCAGCTTGCTGTCCACCTCGGCGATCTCCGGATAATCCTTTTCGCTGATGATGACGCTGCCGGTGAACTCCTCCCGCATCTGGTTCAGGCAATCCAGGCCGCTGCGGCCCCGGTTGCGCTTCAGGCTGTCGGAGCTGTCGGCAATATGCCGCAATTCCTCCAGCACGAAATTGGCTACCACCAGGTCTCCCTCTAAAAAGCCGCTGCGGTAAATATCGGCGATGCGGCTGTCAATGATCACGCTGGTATCGAGAATTTTGGGCGCCACGGCCTTGACGGTCAGCTTGGCCTTGCCCCGTTTTTCCTTCTCCGGTTTTTCTTTTCCTTCGCCGGGCTCCCGCCGGCCGGAGATCAGGTTGGCAAAACCTTCCCGCTTGCTGTATCCCACCAGCAGGCCCACATACCCCAGTACCAGTACGGCCAGGATCGCCAGGTACGGACCGATGACGGAAATGCGCGCCACAGCGGCGCCGATGAGACTGGCAATAATAAGGCCAGCTATAAGTCCTACAACACAACTAATAATCTCCTGGGGAGCGAGCGAAACAGTAGCCGTGACGATCTTCTCAATCAGTTTTTCCAGCCCGCGGAAAATCGGCGGGGCCAGGATCAGGCCTAAAGCGGCCATGACCAAACCGATGATGATGATGACGGAGTAATAAATATATGTTGGTTTCTGCAACAGCAGCGGACCTAGGAAGTTGACGGCCAACAACACGCCGATCAGAGCCAGCACCACGCATACGGAACCATAAACGATTTTCTTCATCCTTTCACCCCCTTTCCTTGGCAGCTATTCCATTATAAATAAACGGCGGCAAAAAAACAACCGCCGCGCGGGTATTTTCTGAAAAAGTTTTATACCCGGTGAGCGCCCAAAATAGCATCCAGTTCCCGATTGGCCTGATCCAAAGACTGGTTGGCTGCTAGCACCACTTCGCTCAGGAGAATCTTGCGGGCATTGTCCAGCATCTTCTTTTCCCCGGCGGACAACCCCTTGGCGACATCCCGGAGCGACAGATTGCGCACCACTTCCGCCAATTGGCAAATATCGCCGCTTTTGATCTTATCCATATTCAGCCGGTAACGCCGGTTCCAGTTTTCTTCCCAAGCCGGCGCGGAGTCCCGCAGGATTTCCCGGACCCTTTGCAATTGCGCCTGGTCGCAAATGGGCCGCATGCCCGCCTGTTCCACCGTATCCACGGGCACCAGCACCCGAAGGTCGCCGGTGCAGAGCCGCAACACATAGTAATTGCGGGTTTTTCCCAGTATTTCCCGCTTCTCAATGGCCTCGATAATACCGGCGCCATGTACCGGGTATACGACTTTTTCTCCGATAATAAACATAACAAGCTCCTTGCCGGGGCACGCTGCTGGCATTGCTGCTTTTATTGTACCAGAAAGGGAGCCTGTTTGTCAAATGATAAAAAATTATAATACCATAGCGCCACCCGCTTGTCAATAATTTTTCACGGAGCCAGTTTCAGAGTTTGTCTAAAGCCGCCACCATCTCCAGCTTATCCTGCTGGCTCAACCCCTCCACGCCGGGATGAAGCGCCGCGGCCCGGAAATAGAGGTCCAGCGCCCCGCCCGGACAGCGCTCCGCAGCCGCCAGCAATTGGGGGCGGAAGCCGTCCTGGCCGCCCTTATTGTACAGCGCGTTGAACATCCGCTCCGCCCTGAACAGCCGGAACAAATAGCCGGCGTCCATGCCCGGGGTGTCCAAGATGCGGTAGGGCGGCTGAGCCTCGGCCTTCAGCCCCAACGCCACAGCCTGCTCCGCCAGGGGCGAACCGGGCAATACCTTGAGAAAGCCCAGCTGTAAATAATCCGGATTCAGCTGATGCAGGCGGTGGAAAGAGCGGGCAAAGCTCTCCGGGCTGTCGCCGGGCAGGCCGGCGATCAAATCCAGATGAATATGGCAGGTCCCCCTGGCGATCAGCTCCTTGACCAGGGGCTCCGCCCGTTGCCAATCCCCCGGGCGGCCAATGGCGGCCAGCGCCGCCGGTTCCAGGGTCTGTACGCCCATCTCCAAATGGAAATACCCGGGCGGCGAGTCCAGCCACAGCGCTGCCAATTCCCGGGACACGGCAGCGGGCGCTATTTCGAAATGCCAGCTCAAGCCGGGGCGATACAGCGCCAGCGCCTTACGGGTAATGGCCGCGGCCCGGCAAGGTTCCGCATTGAAGGTGCGGTCCACGAATTTAATCTGCCCGCCTGAAGCGGCGAGCAGCGGCAGCTCTTCCAGCACCAGCTCCAGCGGCCGTTCCCTGAGCGTTTCCCGGGCCGAGGCGCAGAAAGCGCAGCCGAAGGGACAACCGCGGCTGCTTTCATAGTAAACCACCTTGCCCCGGGAACGCAGCTGGCAAAGGTCGGCTTCCCGATATAAAAAAGGCAATTGCGCCAAATCGGGCCGGGGGGCGGCTACATACTGGTTTTCCCGGCCCCGCCACATCAATCCCGGCAGGGCGGGACAACGCTCCCCCTGCTGCAGACGCTGCAAAAAGGAGGCGAACACCTCCTCCCCCTCGCCGATGCAGACCCCGTCCGCGGACAGGCTGTCCAGGTAATGGCGGGGACGCATGGAAGCCTCCGGCCCGCCCAGCAGGATCAGGGTATCCGGCAGCAGCTGCCGCAGATCCGCGGTGAGGGAACGCAGGTAATCGCTGTTCCAAATATAAACAGAGAAAGCCAATACTTCCGGGCGCGGCCGATACAGTTCCTCCATGACCCGTAATACCGGCATATTGATGGAATAATCCCCGGTTTGTAACATGTCCCCGCAGCCGGCGGCTTCCGCCGCCCGGGTCAGCGCATAGAGCGCCGGGTTGCTGTGAATATATTGACTGTTGACCGCGGCCAGCGCCACCCGGCTCATTTTTCCTGCCCGCCGGGTCCCGGCTCGGCGGCCGGGAGGGCCGCTTCTTCCGCTCTGCCAGCCTCGTTGAGGCGTTGCAGCAGCCGCTCCAGATCATCCAGGGCTTGGGATAGCACGGACACCAGCTTTTGTACCTCTCCTGTCCGGTCCTCGCCAAAATTCAGCACGCGCAGCATGTCCGTGGCCGCAGCCAGGCGGTGAGGAAAGAGGTCGGCCTTAAACAAGTGGCGCACCCGAGGCCACAAGCAGGCAATCGCCATGTCCAAACGCAGAATCGCGTTATTCCTCTCCCCAATTAACATAAAACCGCTCTGCAGAGCCCTGACCATCATTTCCTTGTCCGGGATAGCATAGGCGCCTTGCCGTTGACCCAATGCGTAGAGTTGGGGGAAGCTGGCCTGCCAGATCGCGTCCTCAGTGATATTACGCTCCATAGACTACTCCTTGTTTAAAACATTGCGCTGGGACAACCAAATCAATATACATATTCGTGCATTAATATTAATACGGTTATCACCAAAAAAATTCCACGGCAGCCTTTCACCGCCGCAAACAGAATATCTGCGTCACTCCCCTGGAAAACAATTTTCAAGTATCATAATGAATTACCAGCAATACGCCCTCTGCATGGCGTATTTCCGCCGACGGACCCAGCAGCGCATTGCTGAGGGTAAGACTGCTGCCCAAACGGATAGCCGCATTCGACAGTGAATATTCGAGACCTTGCAGATAAATTCCTGCAACGCGGTGAGAAAGGGCGATCAGGCTCAGCGTCTGTCCCGCCGCTCCTTCGGCCCGGCAATAACCGCTGCTGTATACAGCGGTAAAATCATCCCCCAGCAGCAGCCAGCGCCGGGGATCCGCCAGGATATCCAGCGGCGCCAGCAGATTGGCCAGCAGATGGTCCAGCCGGCCGCCGATTGCTCCGGCCACGGCGATCCGCCCCTCCGTATGGCCCGCGGCATAGGCCAGCGCCGCAGCGCCGTCCGTGAAATCCTTGCCCCGCGGATATTCCACCCGGGCAATGCCGGGATAAATGCCTGTCAGCGAATCATTATCCCCGACAATCACATCCGGCAGCAGGCCCAAAGCGGCCAGATAGTCGGCACCCCGGTCGGCGGCAACCAGCAGCGGCCGGGGTTCGGACGCTGCCAGGGCGCTGATCCGGGATATCGCCGCCCCGCCGGGCAGGTCGCCCCCCAGCATCACCAGGGCGCCCACCGGCTGCGCTTCGGCATCGTTATGCAGCATTATTCTTCCTCGTGATGGCCGCCGCAGGTTCCGTGCTGATGCGCCTCCGGACCCGGGCCGCCGGCATATTCCCGAATCAGCGGCAGCTGCCGGGCTTGCATTAGCTTCAGGGACCCGGAAGCGTTCTGGCCTGCGCCCAGATAGCGGGTCACGCCTTCGCCGGCCAGGATCTCAAAAGCCTGCTCATCGATCTCTCCGCAAATGATCGCCTCGCAGCCCCGCTCCACCGTCTGCTCGGCAAAGCGTATATCCTGGTCCGGCGGCACAGCCGGCAGGATTTCCTTTACCGCGAAATCATCGGTCTCCACGATAAACAAATACTTTGCCTCCGCCAGCGTTTCCGGAATCATGGCTTTGGATTCCCTGTCCATTGTGGCAACGGCGATTTTCATACGGCTACCTCCATCATTTCCAAACAAGGCTGTAAATATGTTCGCGCGCATATCTTATGTACATTTATGGCGACGTTGCTCCGGTTATGCAAGGCCCCCATTTGCTCAATGATATTATAATGAGTATAGCTGATAAAGAAAAGAAAAATATAAGAAAAATGTATAAAAATTTCCCCAGCACAGCGACGTTCCGGCCTGTTTTGCGGAAAGACGCGTGATAGGTCGTCGGAAAACTCCTTTTCAGTCCGCCGCTTACAGCAGATCGGCCTTTAACAGGATCGCGGCCATTTTCTGCGTGCCCAGCACCCAGAGCGTATCCCCCTCCTGCAGCACCATGCTGGGATGAGGGTCGGTCAGGGGATAATTTTCCCGGGTCACGCCCACCACAAAGCAATTCCAGCGGTTGCGGATATCCGCCTCGCGGATACTGCGGCCGGCAAAAGCGTCGCCCCGGCCCACCCGTGTGGCGAACACCAGCACCTGCTCGTCCGGGTCCAGACAGTCCTCGGCAGCCACGAATTCCCTGAGCGTCAGGTCGTCCTCATCCCCGGCTTCCAGCAGCTGTTGCTGGCGCGTATAGAGGCTGAAGCTCTGCAGGGCCTCCCGGCTGCCGCTGAGGTAGAGGCGGTCCTGCTTATGCAGGATCTCGCAGCCTTGGGGTATGGCGATATGATGCCGGCCCCGCAGTATTTTGATCACATTCACATGAAAGCGGCGGCCCCAGTTCATCACGGACAGGGTCTTTCCCGCCCCGGCGCTGTGCTCCGGGCAGATAAATTGCCTGACCCAGACATTTTCATCGATCATGCTCTGCCGTTGTTCCGCGCAGCTGCCCATCAGCCGTTTTTCATTGAGATTGGCCAAGAATTTGGCGGCGATCTGCAAATAGCGTCCCCGCAGCCAGCTGGATTGGGAAGCCGCCACCGCCACCGGCAAGGCGATAATGGCCAGCCAAAACAGGGGCAGGTCAAAGATGAGCAGCGGCGGCAGCGCCAGCGCCGCGGCTGCGGCGGCGGCCCGGAGCCCCATCAGCAGCAGCAGCGGGAAGCGGTTATTGCGGCTCTGCAGCCACAGGGAAGTGAAAGCGGTGCGCCGGAACACCAGCAAGGGAGGCAGGAACGGCGCGATGCAAAGGAGCAGCGTGGCGCATACCGCCACATCGGCCAGGTTGGCCAGCTGCGCTCTGGCCCAGGGCAGCAGCAACTGCACGGCCAAAAAGATCAGGCCGCCGATAATCAGGGCGTATAAAGCAAAGGTGGCAAAATAACGTTTGAGAAAGGCCGGCCAGGACACATGCTCCTCCCCCAGTTCCTGCCGGGGCGTATCGCAGGCCCGCCGGTCCAGGGATTCCAGCCAGCAGTCGGGCAGCAGCAGCCGCAGCAGCTTTTCCACTGGCGCGGCGCCTTTGATCAAAAAGGGCGTGGTAAAAGCAGTCAGCACCGCCACCGCAACGATCACCGGGTAAAGGAAGTCCCTGGTCATATGGGTGGAGGTGTCCAGGGAGGCGATGATGAAGCTGAATTCGCCGACCTGGGTCTGGGCCAACGCGGCCCGCAGCGCATCGGCAAGGCTTTGGCCGGTCAGGGACATGGAGGCGGTAAGCAGCAGGGTCTTGAAGAGGATGGCCGCCGCTGCCAGCAGCAGCACCGCGTAACGGTGATCCCAGATCGCCGCCGGCTCCACGATCATGCCCACGGAAACAAAAAATACCGCCACAAATAAATCTTTCAGCGGCGTGACCATTTTCTCAATGGGGCCGGAAATCATGGTGCTGGCTAAAATGGAACCGGCCATGAAAGCGCCCAGCGCCGAGGAAAAACCAATGGCGTTCGCCAGCCACACCATACCGAAGCAAACGGCCAGGGACACGATGAGCAGCGTTTCGTCATTGAACAGGGGCTGGAGCTTCCGCATCAGCGTGGGCACAAAGAAAATACCCAGGATCAGCCACAGCGCCAGATAAACCAGCAGCCTGATCATATTGGCCAGCAGAAACCCGGCGCCGCCCCGGGTGAGGACCAGGGTGGACAAGATCAGCATCAGAAAAATGGCGGTCACATCCTCCACCACCAGGGTGCCCACGGCCAATTCCGAAAAACGCTCCTGCTTCTGCCCCGTATCCTCAATGGCTTTCAGCGTGATGATGGTGGAGCTCATCCCCAGCATGGCGCCGAGAAACAGGCCGGTCAGCGAACCCCAGCCCAGCAGCAGGCTGATCAGGTAACCGATCAGGGCCATGCCCGCCACCTGTATCAGCGCGGAGACCACGGCCGTCACGCCAACGGACGCCATCTTGTGCAGGCTGAATTCCAGGCCCAGGGCGAACATCATGAAAATCACGCCGATCTCCGCCAGCGTATTGATATTCTCCGGATCGCCCAGATTGGGCACAAATTTCACCACTGGCCCCAGCAGGAAACCGGCCAGAATATAGCCGATGATCACCGGCTGCCGCAGTTTTTTCATCAGCAAGGTGGTAATGCCAGCCACGATCAGGATCAAGGCCAGATCGGTGACCAGGGCTGGTAAATGGGCCATAAATCGCCTCCCCTCCGCGATCCTTCTCCATCCGCGTGGGCTGCGTCACACCAGCAATCTAGCGTAAAAGGAACTCCGGACTGTCCGCGCTTAAAATCTGCGCCAGGCGTGGGGCTCCAAGCCTGCGAAGGCCAGGCTGAAGCCATGTCCGGGTTCGGGCAGCCAATCGTGGAAGCTCCTACGCTGATCCGGGAACAGCTCCAGCAGCAAAGAACCGATGACGCCGCCGTGGGTGATGATCAGCGCGTCCCCTTCCGTATCCCTGAGCAGCCGTTCCAGACAGCCGCGGGTGCGCTGCCGGAAATCGGCGCGGCGCTCCCCTTCCGGCGCCTGCCGGTCCAGGCTGTGGTCGTTGACGTAGCGCTGGAAATCCTCCCGGTCCTTCAGCTCCTCGTAGCAGCGCATCTCAAAAATGCCGAAGGAGAGCTCCCGTAAATCCGGCAGGGCCTGGCGGGGCAGATCTCCGTAGAGGGCGGTCAGGGTCTGCTCGGTCCTGAGCATGCCCGAGGTGTAGAGGCGGCAGCCGGAAACATCCGGATAGATGCCGGCGGCTTTCAGCTTCGCCAGCTCCGCATAGCCCTGCTCCGTCAGGGGCAGGTCGGTGATGCCGTAATATAAACGGCGCAGATTGCCTTCAGTGAGGCCGTGGCGTAACATATGTATGGTTCTGATCTCCATATTTACATCCTATCACTCTACCCGCCCAAAGTCAAATCCCGTTGACCGCCGGGTATTGATGTTTTATAATGTATTGTACGATGCTGAACAAATAACAGATCCTGAACAAATCTCAGGCAAAAGGACTGGTCATGCTGGCGGATATCTTACTGGACGCGATCATCGATTCGCTGAAACTGCTGCCGTTCCTGCTACTCATCTATTTGCTGCTGGAATGGCTGGAACACCGGGCCTCCGCAGCCGCCGCGGACCGTTTGGCCCGGGCCGGGCGCTACGGCCCGCTGATCAGCGCGGTTTTGGGCTGCGTGCCCCAATGCGGCTTTTCCGTGGCCGCGGTGAAGCTGTGGCAGGCGGGGCTGATCTCCCTGGGCGCCCTGATGGCGGCGCTGCTCTCCACTTCCGACGAAGCCCTGCCGGTGCTGCTGTCCCATGGGGATTGCTGGCCCCTGATCTGGAAGCTGCTCCTGGCCAAGCTGGTCGTCGCCGCCGCAGCCGGCTATGGGATAGACCTGCTCCACCGGGAGCGGCAGCCGGCCCCTCCGGCGGAACACCGGCACAGCGACGTCTGCCACTGCCATTGCCGGGGCGGCGTTCTGAAACCGGCGCTCCGGCATACCGGCGGCACCCTGCTGTTTATCTTCCTGGTGACGCTGGCGCTGAACGCCGCCATCGCCGGGCTGGGCGAGCAGCGGCTGTCCGCCTTCCTGCTGGCCGGGACTTTCGCCCAGCCCTTCCTCTCGGCGCTGATCGGCTTCATCCCCAACTGCGCCGCCTCGGTGCTGCTGGCGGAGCTGTATGTCAGCGGGGGCTTAAGCTTCGGCGGTGCCCTGGCCGGCCTGGGCACCGGCGCCGGCCTGGGGATGATGCTGCTGTACCGCAGCCGGAACGTCAGACAGACCGCCCTGGTCTGCGGCCTGCTCTATGCCATCAGCGTGGCTGCCGGCCTGCTGGCCAACGCCCTGGGCCTCTGATGCCAACGCCCTGGACCTCTGATGCCAACGCCCTGGACCTCTGATGGCAAGGGCCGCCGGCGCCGGCCGGCCCGGAAACAGGGATGATGCGCCGGGCCGCGCATAAAGCAAAAAAAGAACGCTCCCGAAGGAGCGTTCTTTTTTTGCTTTCATTCAAGACGATTTAAGGGAGAAGAGAAGTAGGAATATTAACATGGAAAGCGTAGAGGATGCTGGAGCCGTCGCGGACCAACACCACCAGATCGCCGGCTACCAGGTCGCCCAGATCGTCGCAATCGTCGTCGGCGATATCCTTGAAGTAGACGATTTTCTTATAGGAGTAGGTGTCGCTGTCGCCAGGATTGAAGGTATAGGCGTGGCTCAGCACGATATTCTGGGTGCCGGCGTTTTGAGCCAGGACGCCCACGGTGATGTCGTACTCGTCGTCGGAGCCGTCCAGCTCGAACGACTTCACCACATTGCCGGTATTGGTGAACACAGCCTCCATCGGATCGGTCACGGCGCCAAAATCAACGAGCGTCACGGGGCCAAAGTAACCAGCTTCGGCGCCTGTGGCCAGCTTGATCAGATTGCCGTCTTCGAAGCTGATCAGGGATCTGAAACCGTCGATGGTGTCGCCGTCCAGGGAGTAAGCGACAAAGTCTTTGCCAGCGCCCCAAGCATCATAGAGGGACTTGCCGTCAATGGGCTTGCCGGTTTCGCTGTTCAGCTTCACATAGTAGCCGGAGCTGTCGCGTCCGTCGGTGCCGCTCTGGTAGCCCATGGCAACGTCGTTATCCAGATCCTGGTCAACGATCCACAGGGTATCGATGACGGTGTCAACCTCGCCGCTGACGTAGCAGGCGGCGATCTGACGGGCCTGGAAATCACCGTCAGCCAGCAGGTCGGCGGCGGTCACGATGTCGCAATCGTCATATTCGTAGTTATCGCGGCTGATCACAAAGATCTCGGCGTCTTCGGCCAGCTCATAGGTCTCGCCGTCGAACTCGATGGTAGCGTCGTCCTCGTCGACAGTGACTTCAACGGGGGTCATCGGGCCGGGGGTAGCGAAACGGGAAGTGAACTGAGTGGGGAAGCTCTGCCACCAATAAAGCTGAACGCCGTTGTTGAGGAAAGCCATATCCGGAGAGCCGTTATCGAGCATATCGATCTCGCCGTCTTTGTTCAGCTGGAACTCAACCAGGGAGCCCAGCGTCCATTTCAGTTCGTTGTCCGGGCCAAAGCTGTTGTCGTAGGCTTCTTCCAGCGCGTACTCAACCTCGGTGCCGTCGGCCATCAGGATGGTCACGCCGATGAGGATGTTCTCGTCCTGGGTGTAGGCCTTGTAGTCCAGCTCGGTCAGAACGCCGTAATTGTAGGATTCGACGTCGATGCTGACATAGATGAAGACTCTCCAGGCATAGGCGGGAGCATAAGTGACTTCGTCGTCGCCGTCGAAGAACTCGTCGCGCAGCTCGGTATCCGCGTCATATGCGGTGAACCGGTCGCCGCCGTCGGTGCTGAAGAAGGAGAAGGGCTGGGTGTCATTGAAGCCGTAGTAGCGGACGCCGTCGGCGGTGAAGCCGTAGTCGGTGCCGGTATAGGCCTTGCTCAGCTTGTCAGTGGTCAGCGGGCTGAGGGCGATGTACAGCGTGACTTCGTCGCCCTCATACAGCGGGGCTTCATAAAGCAGATCGCCGAATTCCAGATCGGCCAGCTCAGCGAATTGGCCGTCCTTGATCAGGGCGTAATCCGGCAGCTTGCTGATCCTTTGCTTCTGACCGCTCACGAAGTAAATGTAGCTGTCGTCCAGCTTCTCAAACACTTCATATTCGGCGTTTTTGAACTGATAGTATTCCTTGTAGTCGTAGACATGGTTGTCTTCGTCCAGGAACAGGTAGCCGAAGCCGCCGGTCTTTTTAACGGTCTCGCTGAGGTCGTCATTGTTCACCTGGAAGCCGCAATCCAGATCAACCTTGTACTTGGCGTCGCCCACGGTGAGCTTATCGCCGTCGTCCAAATAGGTATGATCCAGATCTTTCCAGACATCAACCTTGACCTTCTGGGAAGTCAGGCCCACAAACAGGACTTCGTCGTCATCGTTGTAGGTGACTTCGCCCTGCATATTGGCCAGATCCGGCAGGCCGCCGCCAAAGATGTAGTACAGGGAGGCGACTTCCACTTCATCCGGAGAAGGCAGGTTCTCGCGATCATAATCACCTTCGTAGTAAGCCAGCAGCAGCTCGCCGTCGTCGAAGTCGTCATAGCCCCAGGCATTGGCTTCGGAGAACTTTTTGCCGTTCACGGTGGAGCCAGCCTCTTGGTCGAAGAACTGGACTTCGCCCGCGGTGGCTTCAAAAGCGTAATAGAGCAGGTCGCGGTTGGCGCTGCGGTCGTCGTCGTTGGTGTAGAAGATATTGTAGGCGAAACCGTCGGCGTCAACGCCCAGGCTCTTGATATCAATGCCGGTGTTCTCGTCAATGCCGAACCACCAGTCGATCTGCGCGGCGGTCAGAGCGAGCACCTGAGCGATGCCCTGCGCGGTGCTGTCGGCGATGTAGGAGACCATCAGCTTGTCAAGGCCTTCGTTGAAGATGGAAGACAGCTCGGCGCGGGTGATGGCTTTGGGGCCGATGTAGGAAACATATTCGGTCAGGTCGATCTCAGCAGCTTTGCGGCTGTAATCGGAAGGCCATTCGCCCTTCAGCGCGTCGGTGTAGCCCAAGGCGCGCAGCACGACGGTGGCGGTTTCCTGGAAGGTCACGGTGCCCTGCGGATTGAATTTGCCGTAGCCGACGCCCTTCATCAGGCCCAGGTCTTTGCAGGCGTTGATGTAGCCCTCGGCCCAGAAGCCGTCGGGCACGTCGGTGAAGGCGGGAGCCTGAGCGGCATAATACGCAACCTTATCGGTATTGCCGGTCAGGTAGATGACGATCTTGGCCAATTCGGCACGGGTGATGTAATCGGCGGGACGGAAAGCGCCGCCGACGCCGTTGTTACCTTCCAACACGCCCAGGGCGGTCAGACGATAAACAGCGGATTGCCACTCGGCCTTCTGGTCCGCCATGTCGGTATAATCCGGAATCTCGGTATCCGCGGCCATCGCAGTGGCGGCGAACGCAAAGATCATGGCAACGGCCAGAAAAACGACTAAAAGCTTTTTCATTGCGTTTATTCCTCCTAAAAAGATTTTATCGGGGCGGACGCCCCCTTCGCCATGATAACGCGGCCCTAGCCGGCAACGCCTACATGGCGGAAATAACGGTTGTGGGAACGGGGACGGGCGGCGCGTTCAGGGGCCGGCGGCCTGCTGGAGCGGGAGCGCCCGGCGCATTCGCCGTGCGTGTGACTTCGGAAAAGTGACGGGAGCCGGGCCCCGGTTGCGGGCAGTCCCAGCCGTTTTCTTTCGAAACTATGGCCGAAAACCGCTGTGCGGGACGGGTCCCGCTGCCTTAATCCTGCCCCAAGTCCGTGGGGCGGGACCTGGACCCGCCGGAGGGGTGGCGGTGGACAGTCGCCTCCGTCCGGCAGAGCGTTCCATGGCCGGTCCTGCTTTCCCCGATGCCGGACGGCATCGGCAGAGCCGGGCCATAAACCCTCACACCATATATACAAGCGGAGGGACGGTTTTCTTGCGGATTTTTTTGAAAAATCCGCAAGGTCCGTCCCCTTTCGGCCAAACAAAAATCTGCCTTTGATCTCCCCTGCTAGAGCAGGGGTCCCCGGTGGTCCTTAAAGCCTTCGCCGAAAATCTCGCTGGCCTGCCCCACGATGAGGAAAGCGGCGGGGTCCTCTTCCAGGATGATCTGATGGGCCTTGGGGAAAATCTGGTTTTTCAGCGCGCACATGATCACCTTTTTCGGCTCGTTGGTCCAGGCGCCCAAGCCCTCCAGATAAGTAACGCCCACTTCCATATCTTCCAGCAGCCGCCGGGCAATGCGCTCCGGCTGGCCGCTGATGATATAAAGCAGCTTGGCGCTGTCGCCGCCGTACATCAGGTAATCGAACACAAAGCTGAACACCAGGATGGCCACTGCCGCGTAGAGCGCCGTATTGATATCCCGGAACACCAGGCCGGAAGCCGCCACCACCACGGAATCGAACATCAGGAACAGCTTGCCGCTTTTGAGCTGGGGAAAACGCAGGCGCAGCACCCTGACCACGATATCCGCGCCGCCGGTGGTGGATTCCGCCCGGAACACCAGCACCATCCCGGAAGCCAGCAGCGCGCCGCCAAAGCCCGCCGCGAGCAGCGGCACGTTGGTCAGGGCCGGGAACACGGAAAAGACATCGACCAGGAAAGAAGAGAGCAGCGTGGTGACAATGGTGGACAGCATGGTATGGAAGCCCAGTTTGAACAGGCCCAGAATCATCAGGGGCACGTTCAGGGCAATGATCAGCAGGCCGGTGGGGAGATGGGAAAAATGGCTGATGATAATGGCGATACCGGATACGCCGCCGGGCGCCAGACGGTTGGGGTCCAGAAACAGGCTGATGGCCAGGGCGTACAGCGCGCTGCCGGCAATGATTTTCAGGCTTTTTTGGCCCAGGCGCTGCCAGAACCGCTGATCCGCTTTTCCCGGGCGGAGTTCCTTGGTCAAAACGTTCAGAGCAGGGCGCTGCGTGGCCTATTCCTCCCTTCGGTAATAAATTCATAACCTGGTAAATATTCGCGAATTCTCCGCTTTCTCCTTTGAGGCATTGATTTCGCGCCGCTGCTGATGCTATAATTGCCCCATGGACGAAAATAAACAGCTTAAAACCGCCATCGCCGCCGGCGCGGCCTATATGGCGCTGGTGATCTTTTCCAACCTGGGTTCCCTGCGCATCGTAAGCGTGGCCGGGCTGTCCCTGGACGGAGGCACGCTGCTCTATCCCTTCACCTTCACCGCCCGGGATGTCCTGCATAAAAAAACCGGCGGGAGCGCCGCCCGCTTCACCATTATCCTCACCGCCATCGTCAATCTGCTGATGTTCGGTTTCTGCTGGCTGGTGGGTGCGCTGCCGCCGGATCCTGCCGTGGGCATGCAAAAGGAATACGCGCTGGTGCTGCTGCCGGGACTCCGGTTGGTGCTGGGCAGCGTGATCGCCATGACAGTGGCAGAGTTGCTGGACACCGGCGTCTATACCCTGGTGCGGCAACACTGGGGCGGCCGCAGGCAATGGCTGAGGGTGCTCCTGAGCAACGCTGTTTCCGTGCCGGTGGATACGGCCCTGTTCCTGGCGGTAGCCTTTGGCGGCCGCTATGACTGGTCCGTGATGGTCATGCTTTTTTTCAGCAACCTGCTGATCAAATATGCGGTGACGCTTGTGTCACTGGGCAGCGTCTACCTGGTGAAAGAAGATAGAGCCTAAGTTTACAGAAAATCGGTGGGATTGACGCTGGCGCCGTTGATCTCCGCTTCCACATGCACATGGCTGTCTTCCGCCAGTTCCGCCGGGCAGGACAGCTGATGCCCGATTAGCGTGCCGGCGTGTACGCTGTCCCCGACGCTGACTTCGGCGCTGAGCCCTTTATAAATGCTGTAGCAGCCGGGAGCATGTTCGATGGTCACAATGCCGCCCCAATAGGCGTCTTCTTCCGCCCGGGTCACAGTGCCCGCGGCCCCCGCGTACACCGGGCCGCCTTCATAGAGCGCCAAATCCAGCCCCCGGTGGAAACGGTAATCCTCGGTGGTGGGGTCCCAGCTATAACCGTAACCCCGCAGCAAAGCGCCGCCGTCCCCCTCCGCCACCGGCGAAGTGAAAGTCAGGGCCGAGGCCAGCACCGGCAGGGACGGTTCCGGCTCCTCCACCGCCGCGCCCGTTTCCTGAGCCGGGGCTTCCAGCGCCGGGCTGTCCGCGGCGGGGTCGCCGATGGGCTGGGCGGGCTGCTCCGCCGCCATGCTGGGAGACTGGCTGGCGTTGCCTTCCGTTTCCGCCAGGGCCGCGTCGGGTTCCTGATCATGATTCGTTCCCGCGGTCACCTGGGCCGGGTCGTTGCCGTGGCGCCGGGCGTCCACATACATGCCGCCGGCCAGCAGCACCGCGATCACGCCGACGGTCGCCGCCCATTTGATGCGCTCCGAGTCTTGGCGCCACCATTCCATGTGCCAAAACCGGTAGCTTTTTCGTTGTCTGACCTTTTCCAACTCCCTTACCTCCTAGGTTGGCTTTGGCAGGAGTATGGACGGTTTGGCCGCGGAATATACCATAATTTGGCTGGGATTTAGCTACCGGCAGGCGTAAAAACAGCGCGCCCGGAGCCGGGCGCGCTGTTTTGTTCTTCATTATTAAATAAAATGCTTATTTTGCCTGGAACGTGTCCGCCAAAGCGCTGAGCCGGGCGCCATAGCCTTCCGCGGCCTCCAGCGGATACTGGGAGCACACGGCGAAGCAGCGGTCATCCGTTTCCACCAGCTTGACCCGGAGAATCATCTGGTCGGCCTCGTCCTTGCCCCGCACAATATCGCCCTCCGGTTCCTGGAAAGCGTAAGCGGGGTAAGCGGACCGCAGCTGTTCCCGGGCGCTTTCCGCGTCCGCGTCCGTGTATTCCAGCACGAAGAATCTGACATCCTGATTATTGTCCGGCTGCCAGACCTGGTCGTCATTTTTGGCCCACCCTTCGCTGGGCACATACACGGAAAAGCTTTCCGTCTGCCAGAGTATCACCGGCATCTGCTCCTCCTGTCCTTCCACGGAAACAGGCAGCTCGGTTTCGCCCAGACGTTCCGGGTCGCCGCTATTATTTTCGGTTCCGGCAGGCGGTTCCTGCGCATCCCCGTTACCTTCCTGCCCGCCGTTTTCCGGAACGTCCGTTTCCTGCTGCTCCGGCAGCGTTTGCGGCGGCGCCTCTGCTTTCTCGCAGGCAGCGGCGACCAATACCAGCGCCAGCGCGCATAAAATTACCAACAGTTTCTTCATTTCTCACCCTTCTTTCCGTCCGTTTTTTGCGGACACTTTATTGACGGCGGCAGCCCGGCAAAAAGTTCCTGGAAGAATCCGGCATGTTTTCGTTGCCGCAAAACTGGGCCTTCCTATTTGCAGGGTATAATGATATAATATCTAATTATATAATATGGAAAGAGTTGTATGGCGGCCCGGCGGCGTTCCAGCGCCAAACCGTCTTGCCGCCGCCTGCAGCCCTGCCAATACTTTTCTTGCCGGAACCGGCCGGTTTTAATCCTGGAAAATGTTGTTATGATTTCCCGGCCGTCCGGCAGCCCTGTCAGGGAAGTTCCCTGTTATTTCCGCCCAGGAGGTTTATATGCCGATCCGCCTTTACAACACCATGCATGCCGAAAAAGAGGAATTCATCCCCCGGGAAGCGGGCAGGGTGGGCATCTACTGCTGCGGGCCCACCACCTACAACTATATCCATCTGGGCAACGCCCGGCCGCTGGTGGTCTTCGACACCATCCGCCGCTACTTCATCTGGCAGGGTTGGGACGTGACCTATGTGCAGAATTTCACCGACGTGGACGACAAGATCATCAAACGGGCGGAGGAGGAAAATAGCGACGCCCGGTCCGTCGCGGAAAAATATATCGCCGCCTATTTCGAGGATACCCGGTCCCTGAATATCCTGCCCGCGGATACCCACCCCCGGGTCACCGGCCATATGCAGGATATCGTCGATCTGGTCAGCCGCATCCTGGACCAGGGCCACGCCTACCGGGCGGGCGGCGACGTCTATTTCGAGGTCCGCTCCCTGCCCGGCTACGGCGAACTCAGCGGCAGGGATATCGACGACCTGCGCGCCGGCGCCCGGGTGGAAGTGGGAGAGGTGAAAAAGGACCCGCTGGACTTCGCGTTATGGAAAGCGGCCAAGCCCGGGGAGCCGGCCTGGGACAGTCCCTGGGGTCCGGGACGGCCCGGCTGGCATATCGAATGCTCAGCCATGAGCTGCAAATACCTGGGCGGCAGCTTCGACATCCACGGCGGCGGCGCGGACCTGATCTTCCCCCACCATGAAAACGAGCTGGCCCAAAGCCGGGCCGCCGGTTATGCGTTCGCCCGCTACTGGCTGCATAACGGCTTCATCACCGTGAACGAGGAAAAAATGAGCAAATCCCTGGGCAATTTCTTCCTGCTCCGGGACATCCTGGCCAAATTCCCCGGCGACGTGGTGCGCTACTATCTCTTGTCCACCCATTACCGCAGCCCCATCGATTTTTCCGACGACAAGCTGGCTTCCGCGGCCAGGAGCCTCTCCCGCATCCGCAACAGCTACGGCCTGCTTCAAGAAGCGGCCCGCAGCGCCCGGCACGGCGAAGCGCGGCTGGCTGACGAAATCGGCCGGGCCAGGGCCGCCTTTACCGCCGCCATGGACGACGATTTCAATACGGCGCTGGCTATTTCCGCGATCTTCGATTTCTGCCATGTCCTGAACAACAATTTGGCCGCCGGCCCCGTCGCCCGGCCGGACGCGGAAGCGGCTTTGGGGCTGTTTGCCGATTTTGAGGCGGTGCTGGGCATGATCATCCCCAAAGAACAGGGCGCTTCCGGTCTGGAGGAACAATTGCTGGATCTGATCCTCAGCATCCGGCAGCAGGCCCGCGCCGCCAAAAACTGGGCCATGGCCGACGGCATCCGGGACGGCCTGAAGGAGCTGGGCATCGTCATCGAGGACACCAAGGAGGGCGCCCGTTGGAAACGGATCTGACACCCCAAACCCCGGAGCGCCTCTCCCCGCTGCTGCTGGCCTATATCGGCGACGCGGTATACGAACTGAAAGTCCGGGAGCATTTGCTGGATTCCGGCGAGACCCATATGGACAAGCTGCACACTGCGGCAGTGGCTTATGTGCGGGCGGAACGGCAAAGCGAGCTGATCGCGGCGTTGGAGGGCTGGCTCACCTCGGAGGAGCAGGAGGTGTTCCGCCGCGGCCGCAATGCCAAAAGCGGCCGGCAGCCGCCCCATGCCAGCGTGGGCGCGTACCGCCGGGCCACCGGCCTGGAGGCCCTGATCGGCTGGCTGCATCTGCAGGGCCGGACGGACCGCCTGGCGCATATTTTCAGTGTGCTGTTTCGCGGGGAGGAAGCTTAGTTTCCGGCTTTAGGCCGGAGCTAAGGAAAATTATTCGCCCGGACCTGATCCATGCGTATAAAAGGCGCGGTTCCATGATATTCTGTGATCACGGGGCGCGCGGCGTCGGAGCGGAAATGTCGCCGTACAATCACGAAAGGAGTAAAGCATGACCAAGCAGCGCTTGAACATTCAGGACATACAGCAGAAGAAGGACTCCGGTGAAAAACTGGTGATGGTCACGGCCTACGACTACACCATGGCGCGCCTGGCGGACCAGGCCGGCGCGGACCTGCTGTTGGTGGGAGACTCCCTGGGGCTGTTCAGCCTGGGTTATGACAGCCCCCTTCCGGTAACCATTGAAGATATGGTCTACCATACCCGCCCGGTGGCGCGGGGCAGCGGGCGGGCTTTGATCGTGACGGACATGCCCTACGGCTCTTATCAGGTCAGCATGCAGCAGGCCCTGGCCAACGCCCTGCTGCTCATCCAGGAGGGGGGCGCCGGCGCGGTGGCGCTGGAAGGCGGCAAGGATATCGCGCCGCTGATCGAACAATTGCGGCTGCGCAATATCCCGGCCATGGCCCATATCGGGCTGCAGCCGCAAACCGCCGCTTTATGGGACGGCCATCGCACCCACGGCATGGACGAGGACAGCGCCTGGGCGCTGGTGGAAGCCGCCCAGGCCCTGGAAGTGGCGGGAGCTTGCGCCGTGCTGGTGGAATGCGTGACCGCCGAGGTGGCCAAGCTGATCACGGAGCGGCTGGATATCCCGGTGATCGGCGTCGGCAGCGGCAGGCACTGCGACGGCCAGATGCTGCGCAGCCATGACCTGCTGGGGCTCTCCGAGGAAGCGCGGCCCTATTATGTGCGGCAGTTCGCGGAGGGAGGACCGCTGCTGCTGGCCGGGCTGCAGGCTTTCTGCGAGGAAGTGCGGAACGGCGGTTTTCCGGCAGAGGAGCATTCCTACCCCATGGCCGAGGATGAGGCCAAAAGATTGTACTGATCAGTCAGATTTCTCTTGCAATCCCAGCCGTATTTCGTTATAATGAATAGGTGGCCGATTTTTGGCCATCCTAAATTCTGCACTTTTCACTTAAGCAAACTTGGAGAAGTCGCCTAGTTTGGTCGAGGGCGCGCGACTGGAAATCGCGTAGACCCCAAAAGGGTCTCGAGAGTTCGAATCTCTCCTTCTCCGCCAGAAATAATCAAGACCACCCGTGAAACGGGTGGTCTTGAAAAGGCCTATAAGGCCATATTACAAGCCGGCACCTAAAAGTGCTGGCTTGAACTTTGTTCAAGCCAAATTGCAGTTATTACACCCAGCGCCTTCTTTACATGACGAAAAGGAATATACCTGCCCCTTGCAAGCATGACCGCTCCGGAAGAGGTTTTGACAAAGCTTGCGGATTTGACGGGCTGCGCGATGCGGACGGTTTTTTCTCAATAAAAAGCGGAGCGCCGGCCGTTGCCGCCGGACGCTCCGCTTATCCGTTTGCGGTGGGGATTTTACAAATATTCCGCCGCTTTAAGCGCGGAAAGGGCCGTTGCTTTGTCTTCCGGGGCCACCAGGATGATCGGCCCGGTGCAGCCCATGCCGGAGGCGGCGTAAATCCCTGCTTTCCACAGGATGCGTACCGCATCCTCCAGGACCAGGATCTCCACGCCTGGGATCTCCTCGGTAACCACCTTTTCCGGGGGCGGCTTGACCGCTTCCTCCGCCCTCCTGCCGCCTTCCGTTGTCTGAACCAAGCCCTGCAGGATCTGTTCCAGCCCCGCTTTTCTCGCAGCGGCGAACTCCTGGCTGACCTTGGCCGGCAGCCCGCCTCTGGCGCAGGCGCCGGCATAGGCGACGGCCCCGGCCACCACGGGCGCCCCGGAAGCGCGGGAAATGATGTTGATAATCCGCCCATACCCCTCGCCCACGCCGGGACCGTAAGCGTCGCCCAGGGATTCGTAACTGCCGCCGCTGGTAAAGGCGCTCAACAGCTTGACGATCACATTGCCCGTCAGGCTGTCCATGACCATAATATCGGGGGTCCCCTGCAGCAGGTCGTTGCCGCGCAGCACCACGCCGCCGTCGGCCCGGGCGCTTTCGGTGAACTGGATGTCATAACCGGCGTCCCGCAGCTTGAACAGGGCCCGCTCCAGCTGCCGGGCGCCGTCGATGTTGAGGATGCCCACAGTGGGCCGCCGGTTCCCGCAGGCCTTTGCCACGGCGATGGCGGAAACCGTGTTCTTCAGCATGGCGGACACCCGCTCCGTATCCGAAGTGCCCGTGGTGCTGGCGATGTACATTTTGCTGCCCAGGCCCGGCGTCACCACCCGGCCCACCGTGGACACGCCGATGGGAAAGCTGTAATGCATGGTCACCGCCGCGTCCAGCGCGCCCTCGGCCAGCATTTTCTCCATTATTTCATGGGCAGCCTTGGCGCAATCCGCCGCGATCAGCTCCAGCTTTGTGGGGGCTTGATTGCCGATCACCACCACCTCAAGGGAGGGATCCTGGGCCTGGGCCAGCTCCGCGCCTTTAAGCATGGCCGCTTCTCCATGCTCGCTGCCGTTCAGCGTCAGCCCCACCCGGACCCGCCTGCCAAAGCCGCCGGACAGCAGGCCCTGGGAAATCTCCTCAAAGACCTGGGCAATCGTTGCTTTTACTTTATCCATGGCCGTTCACTCCGTTTTCAGCGTAGCCGCAAAGGCCGCCATGGCCTCGGCGATCATCCGGCGGATGGCGTCCCGATCCGTTCCGCCGGCCTCCGGGGCATTGCCGCTGTTCTTCTCCACAATAAAAGACACGCCGTCAAAGAGGTTGGTCAAGCGCCCCAGGAACAGGCTGCCCTTGCCGATAATCATGGCCCGGCGCAGCCGCCCCTCGTCCATCAGATCTTTGCAATGGGCCAGGAAGGGCACGCCGGAGGGGATATGTCCCTGGGTGGGGGCGAAGCCCGGCATGGAAATGCGCGCCACCACCGCGTCCAGCTCGCTGCGCTCAAAATCCTTGCGCATCACTCCCAAGGCGGCGATCATCTTGTAGTTGGCCTTCGGCACATCCCCGGCGCCGGCGGGCTCGGTGATCTCCGGGTTCTGCATCTCCGCGGAGAAGATGTCGATATCCCCCAGCCGGATGCCGGCCCGGTCCAGGGGGCTGGCTACGATGGCCTGCATCACGGCCTGAGGAGAAGCGCCGCTGCCAATGGTGTGCCGGCCTACCGCATCGGTACGGATCAGCGGGGACACCCCGTCGTTTTCAGCGATGTGCACGGCGAAAGCACCCAGGCAATCCTCCAGCACCGGCAGGCCCTTCTTCACATGGTCCCGGGCGTTCAAACCCAGCTTGGCGGAAGCGCCGCCGGCCAGCACCACCACATGCTTGTAGACGCCCGCCTGTACCAGCGCCGCCGCTTCCACCATGGCGTGGGCGGGCCCGGCGCAAAAGCTGCGGGTGTCGGAGCCGGTGGCGTTCAGGCAGCCGCAGACCTCGCCGACAGCCTTGGCGAAATTGCCGCCGCCCCGCTGGTTCATGTCGCCGCAGGCCTCTTCCGAGCATTCGATGATGTACTCGATCTCCTCCGCCTTGAGGCCGGTTTTATGCAGCAGCAGGCCCAGGGCAAAGGAGGCCGAGGCCTTGCCGACCAGGTTCTCGAACATCACGTGCTCGCTCAAGGCGGCGTCAAACTCATGGGCCTTCCTGACGCAGCCCACCAGTTTTCCTTCAAGATACATGGGCTCGGCCTTCCGCTCCTCGACCAGGGCGTCGATCCGCTCCTGTTGGCCGGGGTTCTTAGCCAGCTTCTCAAGGCCCTTCCAGGACGAGGTCACCGGATGCGCCTGCAGATTGGCGGCCACGGCCTGCTGGAATCCCTCCTCCAGCATCACCAGGTCAAAAGCGTCCACCGCCTTCATCAGGCCGTAGAACTCATCCAGGGGCATCATTTCGCCATGCCTGCCTTCCCGGCCGGCGTCCTGAACCGGGTGCTCATACCAGGGGCGGGGGATATCGTCCAGGTCGCGGGGGCGCAGATTGCCGATAAAGACCTGGTTGGGAGGGTAAGCCACGCACTGCGCAAAAGAGCGGAAATGCCCGGGCAAAGCCTGCAGATGCTCCGAATCCGGGGCGTTCCGCCGCTCCGACGTTTGGGTGCTGCCCTGGTGCAGCGCCATATCGTTCGCTTGGATCAGGGCGTAAGCCGCGCCCTTTAACACGGGATAGTTCATCGCCAACATTCCTTTCATCCCGATCCATCTCTGGAAATTATTTTCGGCATTGGTCTAAAACGTGCGCGACCGGCGCTGACCGGTCCGGTAACCCGGGGTCCCCGCAAAGGCCGGTTTTGCCTTTGTGGGGTGGTAACCCGGGGTCCCCGCAAAGGCCGGTTTTGCCTTTGTGGGGTGGTAACCCGGGGTCCCCGCAAAGGCCGGTTTTGCCTTTGCGGGGCGGAACACCGTATGGCGCAGTTTATGGACTGCCTGACCAGGGCCGGAAGGAAATTTCCGGCCCTGGTCCGCGGATTTAAAGCGTCTTGAATACGGTCTGATCGTCAATTTCGGTGGACAGGGCCTTCAGGGCCTGGCGCACCAGCTTGCGGCGGAGTTCCTTTTCCTCTGCCGGCTCCAGCGCCGGATTGCCCAAAGGATAGGGAATCGCCACGGTGGGCACAATCCGGTTGGCGCCTACGGTCAGGGAAATGGGCACCACCGTGCACATATGGACCACGGGCAGCCCGTGCCGTTCAATCTCTTTCACCATCGTTGCACCGCAACGCGTGCAGGTGCCTCAGGTGGAGGTAAGGATCACTGCGTTGACATTGGCGTCCAGCAGCTCCTTGGCGATCTCGGCGGCATACTTTTTGGCGTTGGCCACGGAGGTGCCGTTGCCCACCGTGGCGTACCAGTAATCATGCAGCGAGCCGATCTCGCCCGCGGCCACCATTTCCTTCACCACGTCCAGGGGCAGCACCCGGTCCAGATCCTCGTTGGCGTACACGGGGTCGTAGCCGCCGTGGGCCGTTTCGCCGTTTTCGGCCGTGAAATCGTCAATGTTTCTCAGGTCGTACTTGCCAAACTTGGAGGCGCTGGACGACTCGATACGGTCCGGATTGCCCTTCGGCACCGGTCCGCCGGAGGATACCAGCGCGATCTTGGCCTTGGCGATGTCCTTGACCGCGGGGGCGGGCGCCACCCGGTCAAAAACAGGCATGGGATATTCGGTGGTAAAGTCCTCTCCGCCCAGCTTTTTCAGCAGCATGTCCACGGCGCGCTTGGAGCCGCGCTCCGCAGCGAAGTAATTTTTGCGCAACCCCTTGGGCAGATAGCCCTCGGTGACCGGCTCCCCGGCGATCAGTTTCCTGACAATGCCTACCATGGCCGGGACGGCCTGGCGCATGCCGGTGGCGGAATTGGCCGTTTCCACAAAGTATCCGTAACGCTTGTACAGGTCCGCGCCCGGGTTCTCCGCATAGAGTCCGCCCACCGCCGGGATTTTGAGCTCTTCGTCCACCAGCTTGGCGACCATGCCGCAAGCCATGCCGTAGCGGCCGGCGTTGAAGGCCGGGCCCACGATCACCAGATCAGGGGAAAAGCTCCTGATCATCTCCAGCACCACCGGGGACGCGCTTTCCGGATGTTCGTTGAAATAGCTGTCGCCGCAGACAACGGTGCCCACGATGTCGGCCACGTCTTTCAGCTGGGCGGCAAAAGCCATGCCGGGGCCCAGGTGGCCGTCGTGTTTTTCAGGCGGCGTGGCGGCTTTTTCTTCTCCGCCGATGCCGGCGTAGAACTGATTAATATAGTGGACGATTTTCCATTTTTCCATATTGTTACCCCCTTTACAGAAGATTTGATCCGCCGGGACTGCCCGGCTTGGTCTGCCGCAGTAGCGGCTACGCCTCGCGCCCTGTTGGTCAACCCGGGGCAAAAGGCGCGTTTCTCGCCTGTGCGGCCGTCAGCCGCGGTAGGTCTTGACCTCTTCCTTGATCGCGTCCACGTCAAGAACCATTTCCATCATGCTGATCTGCTCTTCGTAAACGGCGGGATCGATTTCCTCTTTCAGTTCAAAAATGTGATACGCCTTGAGTCCCAACGGGACTCCTGCCAAAGGACCGGCAAAGGTCGGATCTCCTGCGGATACGGTTTCGGCGGCCAGGCCGGAGGCTTCCGCCTCGGCTCCGCCCAGCAGAACCACCAGTTCTTCATTCCCGTATTTTTCGCACAGGTCTTTGATCCGGGCCTGATTTTCCAGGTCCATGGCCCCGGCGGACGTTCAGACAAAGCATTCGGTGGTGGAGAACACCACATCCGCGCCGGCCGATTTGACGCATTCTTCAATGGCCGGTCCGGGTATGCCGTCGCGGTCCCCCAGAATGGCGATTTTTTTGCCTTTCAGGATACTCATGACATTTCTTCCTTTCCGTTCAGTATGGTGTGCCGCAATCAGATGCCCTTGGCCGTAAGGGTGGAAAAACCCAATTCATTGGTGGCGCCGGTGATGACCTGGATTTCCGTGACAATACTGCCGTCCGGCTGCAGGCTGCCGTCCCAGCCCCCCGCGATCAGGTTGGCCACCTCGGGATAGCCGATGACCGTATCCATGGGGGGGAGGGTGACGACCTCGTTGGCGTTGCCCGCGGTCACGCAGGCGTCGCCCAGGGGCGTGGAATCTGCCAGAGACTGGGAAGCGCCGTCCCGTCCCGCATATTCGTCGGTAATAAGCACGGTCTTGATGCCCAGCTTCTCCAGCTTGTTGCAGTTCATGACCAGGTCGGCGTCGGGATTGCCGAAGCCCTCCTCGGAGATGACGGCCGCGTCGGCGCCCAGAAACCGGACCAGCTTGGCGGTCATGCTGGAGGAACGCTCCTTAGCCGCGAGGGTGACGTTCTCGTTGGTAATGACGCAGCCCAGGAAGTTGAGGGTTTTGCCGTGCTGGGCATACAGGTCGTGAATGACCGGGCTGTTTTCATGCACGTAGGTGGGGTTTTTATCACAGGCGGAAACGCAGTTCCCGGAGGTGATGGCGCCGTCCATGACCTCGGTGGGGTACATGAACGTGGGGACGATCTGCTTCACGTCCACCCCATAATAATAGGTATTGTGCAGCAGCCCCTGGGTCTGCAGCATGTAGACGTAGACCACCTTGGGCAGATCGGGATACTGGCCGGCCTGCTCCGTAAGGGGTTTGGTCTCGTAGACGTCGATCTGGTCCGGCGTGAGGTTCCTGCCTGCTTGGCCCAGGTACGCGGCGGCGCGGAAACCGGCCAGACGCACCACCACCTCATGCTCATGCTGCTTCAGGCTGTCCACGGGCTCAACCTTGACCACCACGTTCCGGGTCTTGGAAAACGGCGTATACTCCGCGCCAATGCCCTTCATGTCGATGATGCCTTCCTGGAAGCCGACGATCCTGCCGGTGGTGACGACCGCGGCGCCCTTCAGCACATGGGTGCGCCCGCTGCCTACCTGCTCCACGTCTGCGATAAAGCCGGGGAAAACACCGCCGGGGCCTTCAACTTTGACCCGGGGCTCAATAACGTCCTTGACCGGCAGGATGCGTACGGATTCGCCGGGACGCGCCAAAAACACCTCCACGGACTTGATCCGCTCATCATCGCCGGCAACCTTGGCAAGCTCAGCCCGGTCCACGTACAAAACGCCGTCTTTCACTGCGGTGCTGTCGCCGAACCGTACGTCGCTGATATTGATGGAGCCAACTTCAAGTCGCATAAAATACCTCCTTCTTGACAAAATTTTAATATATGTCTAATTTAATGATTAAATTAAACATTCCCCTGGGAGCTTACTGGAGGAGCTCGTCCAGCTTCGCCTGAACAGCCTCCATGTCGATCTGGTCCTTATCGAAGACAAAGGCCTTTTCCCCGTTCCTGTAAAAAACAAAGGCCGGGATGCCCATGACTTTTTGCGCAATGGCCAGCCGCTTATTGCCGGCGGTGTCCAGCTTGCAGAATTTGGCTTTGCCCCCGTTTTGCTCCGCGAAGGACTCCACCTCGGGCAGCAGCCCCAGGCAGGGCTCGCACTTGGGGCTCCAGAAATCCACAAACACCACGCCCGGATACTGCAGAACCTCCTGCTCAAAATTTTCCTTGGTCAGCTCGATCATGATACTCTCTCCTTTGCGATTGTTTTACGCTTGAATTCAGGATGCCGTTGCTCCGCTCGCCGATTGAAGGAGCGCTTCGACGGCCTCCCGGGTGACGTTGCGGTCGATCCTGCCCTTGACCTGTCCGTCTTCAAATAAAAGCACGGTGGGGATTGCCTGCACTTGGTAGGCGTCGGCGGTTTTCTTGTTGCGGTAGGTGTCCAGCTTGGCCAGGGCCAGCCGGCCCCCGCTTTGCGCGACGGCCGCCTCCAGGATGCCGATGGCGGCGATGCTCTCCTCCACCTGGGGCGCCCAGAAAGCCAGCAGCACCGGGGTCTCGACCTCCAGCACCTGCTCCCGGAAACTCTCCAGCTCCGCCAGGTATTTCTCGGCCGCCACCGCCGCAATGGCGCCGTCGGCCGCCGCGGTCACCACCTGGCGCAGATATTTCTGCCGGGCGTCGCCGGCCGCGTACACGCCGGGCACGCTGGTCTCCATCAGCTCGTTGGTCACGATATAATTGTGCTGGTCCAGCTCGACCCGGCCCTTGAGAAATTCCGTCTTCGGCACGGTGCCCACGAAAAAGAACACGCCGTTGACTTCTTTCTCCGTAATTTCCCCGCTTTTGATATTCTTGATCCGCACGCTTTCCACCAGTTCGTCGCCAACGATCTCCTCCAGCACGCTGGACCAGATCCATTTGATCTTCTGGTTTTTGAAGGCCTTTTCCGCGCTGGCCTTGTTGCAGTCCAGGACGCCTTCGTCGTGAATGACGATGATGGTGACCTCGTTGGCGAATTTGGTCAGGTACATGGCCTCCTCGATGGCGGCGTCGCCGTTGCCCACCACCGCCACGTCCAGATCCTCAAAGAAATCCGCGTCGCAGGTGGCGCAGTAGGAGACGCCCTTGCCCCTCAGCTTGCCCTCTCCGGGGATATTGAGCGAGCGGGGCTCGGCCCCCGGCGCCAGAATGAGGCAGTGGGCCGCATAGACCTGGCCTTTGCTGGTAACCACTTTCTTAACGGGCCCTTCCAGCTCCAGGGAGACGACATTGCCCTGGATGATCTCGGTGCCAAAGTGCTGGGCATGGGCCGCGAACTGTTTCATAATGTCCGGACCGGTGGTTTTGCCGAAAAAGCCCGGGTAGTTCTCCATCTCCTCCGTGGTGGCGGCCTGTCCGCCGGGGCGGCCTTTTTCAATGACCGCCGTCTTGAGCCTGGCCCGGCTGCCGTAAATGCCGGCGGCCAATCCGCCGGGGCCGCCGCCCACCACCAAAATATCATACACCTGTTCCATCAGAATCATCCTTTCCGAGTTTATCATACCAATCAGCGCAAAATCACAAGTGATAGGCTGCCGGCAGCGCGCTGATGGCAGAATCCAGCAAATCAAGATCAATGACGCGGAAATCCGCCAGGACCTCCGGCCCGTAAGCGCAATGCTTCACCGGCAGCTTCTTCAACGCGGCCATCGCGTTTTCCATCAACTCCAGGGAACCGAAGTCCAGCCCCTCTCCCCGCCCGGACAGGGCCAGGCTTTTATAAGGGCTCTCGTTGGGCTTGACGCTGCCCGCCAAAGGGTGGGTAATGAGCCGCGCGCCCTGATGCACATGGTCCCGGGCCAGTGTGAAGATGCCTGCCACATCTTGCTCGGCAAATTGGCACACTTCCGGAAACTTGGCCCGGACCAGCGGATTATTGGTGATGATGCAAAAATTCGCCATAAATTATCCTTCCCCGACAGGCGCTCTTTTCATCCCCGCTGCATAAAAAAAAGGAACAGCAATAAAAATTGCCATTCCCTCTGTAGTCCAGAGTCGGGTCATGCGGCGGTCCTTCTGCCTGAGAGTTTCATATCAGCTGGGCAGGCTGATACTTGCACCTACGGCGTCTATGAAGCCACACTCCACAGACTCTCACACCACAATCGCTCCCATTTTAGTTTTATTTATTATAACATGTATCATTTTGTTTGTAAACCCCTAAAAAGAAAAAATTTTCAGTTTTTACCGTTTGTTCGCGGAACAACGCGCACGCCCGGTGCCGGTCGGCAAAAGGGCCGCTAGGGCCTTGTTGCGTTTCCCCGCCCGCCGCTCAAAACAAAGAGCGGTGCTGCTGTTTGACGCCGTACAGGATAGCCATGGTTCCCACCATAAAGGGCAGTCTGAGCGCTGGGGGGATAAAGGGGGCCCGGCTGGTATCAACGAGCCGCGCCTCCGCCGCCCCCCTGTTCCAGACCGCCTCTACCAGCTCCTCGGCAGTGCCGTAATAGCGGTGGAGCAGGAACAGATCCTGGAAGACGAAGACGCCGCCCGGTTGCACCACCCGCAGCGCTTCTGCAAGCACCTGGCGCTTATCCTGGCTGTCCCGCACCTCATGAAAAGTCAGATTGCTCACCACCAGGCCGAAGCTGTGGTCGGGGAAAGGGAGCCGGGAGGCGCTGGCCTGCAGAAAATCCGTTCTGTCCCCCACCCCCTCCAAAACCGCGTTGCGCCGGCACTGCTGTTGCCCGTAGTCCCAGGATTTGCCCCAATAATCCACGCCCGTCACCCGGGCCTGGGGAAATTTCTTCGCCAGCGCCACGGTTAAGGCAGCGCCGCCGCAGCCGATATCCAGCGCCCTGCCGGCGCCGTCCCATTGCACATAGGATAAGAGCAGCTCCACGATCCGCTCCTGCACATTGCCGCCGGCAGGGGAAAACAGACGCCGGGCATGGAGAAAATAGGCGCAGCCGGCCAGCGACAGCAGGGCCGCCGCGGCGCACAGCACCGTCGCCCCTGCCAGCCAGGGAGAAGGCCCGGCAACAGCGGCAATCAGCGCCAGGGCGGCAAACAACATGCCGGCCAGCAGCGTTTTCACGATCAGACGGACGGACACCCAGTTCCCGTAATCAGCCTGTTCCTCTTTCATCATCATCACCCCGCTGCAAAATTGTTTAGGCCGCCCGCCGCCCCGGCCGGTGGATCTGCGCCGGAACGCCGGGCGGAAGGGCGGATCAGGCCAGCTCGATCCAGTAAATGTTCATCAGCCGCCCGTCGGTATAGGGCTTGGTCGCGGTGAGCTGGCCGCCGCACTTGAGAATGGTTTTTGCGGAGGCGGCATTATCCGCATAACAGCCCAGCATCACCCGGGGCAGGGGAAGGGACGCGGCGTAGGCCAGCGCCAGACGCAGCATCTGCGTGGCATAACCCTTTCTCCGTTCGCCGGGGCGCACGGAATAACCGATATGCCCGCCATAGCTGGCCAAAAAAGCGTTATTTAAGTGATGGCGGATATCGATCATGCCCACAATGCTGTGGTCGCTGTTCCGTACGGCGAAAAAGGTGGAAGCCGGCACCCAGTCGGGATGCACGGTTTCCGGGTCGCGGTTTCTGGTGGTAAAGGCCAGCCACTCCCCGTAATCCATCCGGTCCAACAGGGCGCTGCCGTTGATCACCGGTTCCTGATGCAGCAGGAACTCCTGCTTAAATTCGTTGGCCCTTTGTTCATGATCAGCTCGGGGAAGCTCCAAAGCAATTTCCGGCATCGCCGTTCTCCTCAGATGCATTGATTCTCCATTGACCGCCGGCGGCCTTGTCCGGGCAGGCCGAAGCCTTGGGTACAAAACAGCGGCCAATCCCTGGCGCCTGTTATGTTAGTATAACACGCCGGCGGCATACCGGCAATAAAAACAGCTGTATGCGTTCAAATGATAGATCGGGGGAAAGAGGCGGACTCTAAAGTCCGAGAACTTGGGTATGAATAAAGGGAAGGTTGACAGATTTCCATCCCGAAAGTCCGTCAACTTAATTTTATGCATACGGGAAAGACGCAATCCTGGCCGCGAGCGCTAAAAAAAGTCGCGTACCGTATTGATACGCGACTTTGGCCGCCGGCACTGCCGGCTGGCTCCCCGAGCTGGATTCGAACCAGCAACACCGCGGTTAACAGCCGCGTACTCTACCGTTGAGCTATCGAGGATTATAAATTCCCGGCGACGACCTACTCTTCCGGGGACCTGCGTCCCGAGTACCATCGGCGTGGGAGAGCTTAACTGCTGTGTTCGGGATGGGAACAGGTGTGGCCTCTCCGCTATAATCACCGGGAAAATCAAGAACTTTGTCATTGGGGCAAACAAATTGCTGCCAGGGTTTGCGTTCGGCTGTTCTTTGAAACCCGCACAGAGGGAAAGAAGTATTGCGTAGTATTAAGGTTAAGCCCTCGACCAATTAGTACCGGTCAGCTTCGGACATTGCTGCCCTTCCACATCCGGCCTATCAACCAGATCGTCTTTCTGGAGTCTTACCAGCTTAATGCTGTGGGAAATCTCATCTTGAGGCGGGTTTCACGCTTAGATGCTTTCAGCGTTTATCCCTGCCGATCATAGCTACTCGGCTGTGCCGTTGGCACGACAACCGATACACCAGCGGATCGTCCAACCCGGTCCTCTCGTACTAGGGTCAGATCCCCTCAAATTTCCTGCGCCTGCGACGGATAGGGACCGAACTGTCTCACGACGTTCTGAACCCAGCTCACGTACCACTTTAATGGGCGAACAGCCCAACCCTTGGGACCTACTACAGCCCCAGGATGTGATGAGCCGACATCGAGGTGCCAAACCTCCCCGTCGATGTGAACTCTTGGGGGAGATAAGCCTGTTATCCCCGGGGTAGCTTTTATCCGTTGAGCGACGGCCCTTCCACTCGGAACCGCCGGATCACTAAGCCCTACTTTCGTACCTGCTCGACTTGTTGGTCTCGCAGTCAAGCTCCCTTCTGCCTTTACACTCTATGCGCGGTTTCCATTCGCGCTGAGGGAACCTTTGGGCGCCTCCGTTACTCTTTGGGAGGCGACCGCCCCAGTCAAACTGTCCGCCTGACACTGTCCATCATCCGGCTCACGGCTTGATGTTAGAATTCCAGTACACCAAGAGTGGTATCCCAAGGCCGACTCCACACCGACTGGCGTCGATGCTTCGCTGTCTCCCACCTATCCTGTACATGATATACCAAAACCCAATATCAGGTTGCAGTAAAGCTCCACGGGGTCTTTCTGTCCTGTCGCAGGTAACCGGTATCTTCACCGGTATTACAATTTCACCGAGCCCCTTGTTGAGACAGTGCCCAAATCGTTACGCCTTTCGTGCGGGTCGGAACTTACCCGACAAGGAATTTCGCTACCTTAGGACCGTTATAGTTACGGCCGCCGTTTACCGGGGCTTCAATTCA
>Ga0228535_1001378_pt1 | contig 38043 bp, 31 predicted proteins | sample SJ1metagenome_FD_168457 | JGI IMG/M metagenome (GOLD analysis project Ga0228535, IMG submission 168457) | Enriched culture of PCE-dechlorinating microbial communities from Ithaca, New York, USA - SJ1 | ecosystem: Engineered > Modeled > Simulated communities (microbial... > Unclassified | place...
ACCCTTATTGGCCCGCGAGGATAAACGCATGATTACGAGACGGAATTTCATTTCAGTGATGAGCCTGTGCGCGGCGGCGACGCTGGTGAAATGGCGGCCGACGGCCCACGCGGCCGCCGGAAAGGCGGCGCCCGGCGCGTATGATGCCATCGTGGTCGGGGCGGGATTGGGAGGGCTCTCCTGCGCCGCCTACCTGGCCGTGAACGGCTATCGCCCGCTGGTTCTGGAAAAGCATTACGCGCCCGGCGGATATGCCTCGTCGTTCAAAAGAAGCAGCGGCGCCGAGCAGCGCTACACCTGCGAAGTGTCGCTGCACGCCACGGCGGCCGGCGCGCCGGCGCTGCAAAAGCTTTACGGGGAGCTGGGCGTCCGGGACCGCTTGACCTTTGTTCCCCACGCGCATACCTGGTGCTCCCGCTTTCCGGACCGGACGCTGGAGATTCCCCGGGGCCTCGGGGCCTTCCGCGACATGCTGATCGGGCTTTATCCCGCCGAGAAACAGGGGCTTTTGAAATTTTTCGCCTACTGGCAAAACCTCCTGGATGAAATGGAGCGCTTTCACCGCGACGGAATGCCGGTATTGAAAATTCTTTTTCCGCTGCGCTACCCGACGATGTGGGACATCCGGAACCGGACGCTCGGTGAAGTGGTGAATCTCTACCTCAACCATCCGCAGTTGAAATTCCTGATCGGCCAGACCTGGGGCTACTACGGCCTTCCGCCGGCCAGGCTTTCGGCCTTTTACTATCTGCTTCCCTTCGGCGAGTACCTCTCTTCCGGCGCTTATTATCTGAAAGGAACGTCGCAGGCTTTAAGCGACGCCCTGGCGGATGTCATCACAAATAATGGAGGGGTGCTGCTCCTGAACGAAAGGGTGACGGAAATTTCAGTCGGCGAGACGGGGGTTCGCGGCGTCCGGACAGCCTCCGGCAAACAGTTTTCCGCCCGGGCCGTCGTCAGCAACGCCGCCTTTCCCCAGACGCTGGCCATGCTTTCAAACTCCGCAGCCGTTACCGCATCCTACCGGGTGCGCACGGCCGCTTATTCGCCCAGTCTGTCGAGCTTTGTCGTCTGGCTTGGCCTGAGGACCGATATCACGAAAATCGAACGCCGGGCCGAGGTCAACTTCTATCCGGACTATGATGCCGAAGCCGGCTATGCGGCCTCGGTGGCGGGCGATCCGGACAGGGCGGGCGTGGCCTGCATGATTTACGACAACCTCGTGCCCGGCTTTTCCCCCGAGGGAAAATCCACGATGTCGATCATGTTTCTGTGCGGATACGAGCCCTGGCGGCGCTTTGAAAAGGACTATGAGGCGGGGCGCAAGGACGCTTACAATCGCGAGAAAAACCGCGTGGCCGACCGGCTCATCGCCCGGGTTGAAGAGCAGTTGATTGCCGGCCTGTCCGGAATGATCGAGATGCGGGAAGCAGCGACGCCGCTTTCCAACCGGCGCTTCACCGGAAATACGGCCGGCGCAATTTACGGCTTCGACCAGACGCGGGAAAACACCTTCATGAACCGCCTGGACGTCCGCACGCCCGTGAAAGGGCTCTATCTGGCCGGCGCCTGGAGCAATCCCGGCGGCGGCCACGAAGGGGCGCTCCTTGGCGGCAAAGCGGCCTTCCGCAGCCTCGTTGAAGATTTACGCTGAAAAAAAACGCCGTCTGATCCGATCGGATCAGACGGCGCGGTTCCCGTTAGAGCGCATGGCAGGCGTTGCATTCCAGCTTGGTCTTTTCGCCCTGGTGGGCTTTGTGGACGCCGGTGGAGAACTTGGTCGGTTCGTCGCTGCCCGGCTTTTGCGCATGGCAGGACAGGCAGGGGGCGCTTTTATCGACGTCCGGATGGGGCTTGGGCAGGATCTTGGCATAGTCCGAATGGCAGGCGCTGCACGTCTTTTCCTTCAGGGGCGGACCGCCGGCGTTGACGATGACGGTAACGGTGGCGACAGCGAACACGACGGCGCACACACACAGAACGGCTTTTTTCCAGGTTTTCATATGTCTTTCTACTCCTTTGTCGCTGGAGGGTGAATTATTTTGATTTGGCAAATCAAAACGACAGCGAACTTCGACGCCAATCTAAATCTTTTTTATTTTTTCATCAAGAGACAAAATGCGTTTTTTCCGGCCTTCGGCGAAAAGCATCAGGCCTTTTGGACGGCTTTTTCAAAGGCCGCGAGCGCGGCGGGGAAGGGGGCGAGGCTGCGCGCCAGAACGCCCTGCAGAAAGGAAATGGCGACGCCGTAATTGGTCACAGGCACGCCGGCGGCTCTGGCCCTGGCCAGTCGCGACAGCATTTCGCGGCGGTTGAGCATGCAGGCGCCGCAGTGAAAGATCAGGCGGTAATCCGCGAGATTGTCCGGATAGTCGCGGCCGCAGGCCGTGTCGATCTGCAGATCGCCGCCGACGTACTGGCGGAGCCAGCGCGGTATTTTCACGCGGCCGATGTCGTCTTCGAGCGCGTGGTGCGAGCAGGCTTCGGCGATGAGGACCCGGTCGCCGGGATTCAGCCGGTCGATGGCCGCGGCGCCCGCCGCCATGGCGGCCAGGTCGGATTTTTGCCTGGCGAACAAAATGGAAAAGGTCGTGACGGGAATGGCGGGGGGAACGTCGGCTGTAACTTTCAGAATCGCCTGCGAGTCCGTCACCACGAGCGAGGGGGGCTGACGGAGATTGGCGAGCGCGGCGGCCAGTTCTCTTTCCTTGACGACCAGCGCCTGCGCGTCATTGTCCAGAATGTCGCGCAGCGTCTGCACCTGCGGAAGAATCAGCCGCCCTTTGGGCGCCTGCAGGTCGATCGGCACCACCAGGACGGCCAGGCCGCCCGGCGGCAGCAAATCGCCGACCAGCGACGGCGCGGCCAGAAAATCGGCCGGCGCAACTGCGAGGAGGCGTTTTTTCAGTTCGTTCAGGTAGGTTTCCCGCTCAACCGGATCGGCGCACGAGACGGTCAGAACGGTTCTTGCCTTCTGCCGCAGAAAGTTCAGATATTCGGAAGAGGGGGGCGCCAGGTCGATCTTGTTGACGACGGCGAGAACGGGAATCCGGCGTTTTTCCGCTTCGGCCAGCACGGCTTCCTCGTCGGCGGTCCAGACGTCTGCCTCCACAACCAGAATGACTGCGTCCGCGCGGTCGAAGACCTGCGCGGTTTTTTCCAGCCGCGCGCCGGCGAGTTCGGAGACGTCGTCAAGGCCGGCCGTATCGAGAAACAGGACGGGCCCCAGCGGCAGGAGTTCCATGGCTTTTTCAACGATGTCGGTCGTCGTGCCCGCGACGGTAGAGGTGATGGCGATATCCTGCCCGATTATCAGGTTGAGCAGGCTGGACTTGCCCACATTCGTGCGCCCCAGAAGCGCGATGTGCAGGCGGTTGGCTTTCGGCGTCTTATCCACGGTCGCGATACCCCAGCGCCGTCAGGGCAAAAGGCGACAGGCAGCGCTCCACCAGATCGGCGCCCAGTTTCTGAATGAGAAACGTCCGCATGTTTTTTTCCTGTCCGGCCGAGAATTCCGCGGCCAGCGCCGCCGCCCGTTCGTAGCCCACGGCGGGGAGCAGCGCGGTGATGATCGCGGGGCTTTTATCGACGAATTCCCCGCACCGCTGCGGATCGGCGCTGAGTTGCTTTACCTGTCCGGCAAGGAGTTTGTCAATACCCGCGAGCAGATCCAGGGATTCCAGAAGCGCGCAGGCCAGAAGCGGCAGAAATTCGTTGATCTGGAACGTGCCCAGCGCCGCCGCTTCGGCGACGATGGCGTCGTTGGCGATGACCTTGACGCCCGCCTGGATGGCGGCTTCCGTTCCAACGGGATTGACCTTGCCGGGCATGATGGAGGAGCCGGCCTGCAGGCGGGGGAGATGGATTTCGCCCAGGAAATTCATCTGCCGAAGGTCGCCCGCGATCTTGATGAGATTGACGGCGTGCGCCTTGAGGATGCCGGAGACTTCCACAAACGCATCGGCGTTGGCCGTTTCGCCCATCAGATTTTCACCGCGGGAAAGGCCCAGACCCGTGAGTTCCCGCAATTTTTCGACGACCAGAAAAATGTAGTCGCGGGGCGCGGCAAGGCCCGTGCCGACGGCCGTACCGCCGAGATTCACCACGCGCAGACGCTCCTCGCACTTGAACGTCCGCCAGCGGTCGCGGCCGACCGCCTCGGCAAAGGCGGAAAATTCGGCGCCCAGCGTGATCGGTACGGCATCTTGCAGCTCGGTGCGGCCCATTTTAACGATGGGGGCGAATGCCTTTTCTTTTTCCTGCAGGGCGCCCTGCAGCGCGGCCGCTTCGGCGGCGAGACTGCGCAGACGCCGGATGGCGGCGATCCTGAGGGCCGTAGGATAGACGTCGTTGGTCGACTGATGGCGATTCACGTCGTCCAGCGGAGAAACGATCGCGTAGTCGCCTTTGGCGCCGCCTAAAAGCTCAATGGCGCGGTTGGCGATGACTTCGTTGAGATTCATGTTGGTGGAGGTTCCCGCACCGCCCTGCAGGGCGTCGAGCGGAAACTGATCGAAAAGCCCGCCCGCCGCGATTTCCCGGGCGGCCCGGCCGATGGCCGCGGCCTTTTCCGAAGGCAATCCCCCCGCCTCGGCATTGGCCAGGCAGCAGGCTTGTTTCACCACGGCCAGCGCCCGGATGAGCTCCGGATGGACGGTAAGCGAACTGATGCGGAAATTGCGCCGGGCGCGCTCGGTGTGGATGCCCCAGTAGGCGTCGCGCGGGACGTCCAGCGCGCCTAAAAAATCCTTTTCGGTTCTGCAATCGGTCATGGCGGTCCCAGAAAAAAGAGGTCTGCCCGGACGGGGCAAACCTCCTGGAAATCGTGAACGCCGAACGGAAAAAGTCTATTTTTCCCGGCGTTGAGGCAATTCCGTACCCCGTTTCGTATAGTGCGTATGCAAAAGCTCGTGGGACTTGTGCCCCAGCGGTTCCTTGAGGAACTTGTCGTAGAGCTTCTTCACGGATTCGTTTTCATGCGACTGGCGCTTTTTCTGAACCTTTCCGTCGTCGGCGTAAAGCGCCTGCGACCGCTTGACGCGGATGTCGTTGTTGGTGGGAATGGGCTCCCCGCCGCCGGAAATGCAGCCGCCCGGACAGCACATCACTTCGATAAACGCATAGTCGGCCTTGCCGTCGCGGATTTTATCCATAAGCTTGCGGGCGTTGCCCAGACCGTGGGCGACGGCGACTTTGACGTTGCCCAGAGCGCCGACTTTCACCGAGGCCTCCTTGACGCCCTCCAGGCCGCGGACCGGCGTGATATCGAGACTCGGCAGATTTCCGCCGGTCACCACCGCATAAACCGTTCGCAGCGCGGCTTCCATCACGCCGCCGGTGGCGCCGAAGATCGTTCCTGCGCCCGTGTATTCGCCCATGGGCGCGTCGTAGTCTTCGTCGGCCAGGTTTTCGAAATCGATGCCCGCTTCGCGGATCATCCGGCCGAGCTCGCGCGTGGTGAGCACGTAATCCACGTCGCGATAGCCGCTCGCGGCCATTTCGGGACGCTGGGCCTCGAATTTTTTGGCGGTGCAGGGCATGATGGAAACCGAAACGATGTTTTTGGGATCGATACCCGCGAACTCGGCGTAGTAGGTTTTGGCCAGCGCGCCGAACATCTGCTGCGGGGATTTGCAGGTGGAAAGATGCGGCAGCAGCTCGGGATAGAAATGCTCGCAGAATTTGATCCAGCCGGGGCTGCACGAGGTGATCATGGGCAGCGTGCCGCCTTCCTTCACGCGTTTGAGCAGTTCGTTGCCTTCCTCGATGATGGTGAGGTCCGCGGTGAAGTTGGTGTCGAACACCTTGTCAAAGCCCAGGCGGCGCAGGGCGGCGGTCATCTTGCCGGTGACGAGCGAGCCGGGCGGCATGCCGAATTCTTCGCCGAGCGCCGCGCGGATGGCCGGCGCCTCCTGAACGATGACATGCTTGGTCGGATCCTGTAAAGCGGCCCAGACCTGCTCGACGTCGTCCTTCTCGTAAAGGGCGCCGACCGGGCAGGCCAGAATGCACTGTCCGCAGGCGACGCAGTTCGATTCAATGAGCGGCAGGTCGAAAGCGGGAGTCACCTTGACGGCGCTGCCGCGGTGCGCCGGCGTCAGAACGCTGACCGTCTGAATCTGCTCGCAGACGGTGACGCAGCGGTGACATTCAATGCACTTGCGGTTGTCCCGGACAATCGACGGGCTGGAGCGGTCGATGAGGCCTTCCTGGGGAAACGGCGTGTAGGGAAAACGGATTTCCTTGAGGCCGACGAATTCGGCCACCTTCTGCAGCTCGCAGCTGCCGTTGCGGACGCAGAAGTTGCATTCCTGGGGATGATTGGCCAAAAGCAGTTCCACGACCATTTTTCTGGCCTTGCGGACTTTTTCCGTGTTGGTACGGACGACCATGCCGTCGGACACGGGGAAAACGCAGGCGGCAATCAAGGACCGCTGGCCTTCCACTTCCGTCATGCAGACGCGGCAGGCGCCGGGAGTGTGATGAATTTCCGGCCAGGCGCAAAGCGTGGGAATCTTGATTCCGGCGCTGCGGGCCGCTTCCAGAATGGTGGCGCCGGCGGGGGCTTCCACCGGACGATTATCGATAGTCAATTTTACCGTAGACATGAAAAATCTCCTTGTGCGTATCTGAAAAGGGCGGAGGGCTGGGTGCAGCGCCTCCGCCCGGTTGCAGCGGTTTAAGGCTGGGATTCTGATCCCTGCGCAACACGCATTAAACGGCGGCGTCGCAACGCAGACAGCGGCAGGCTTCCTTGATGGCGTCTTCCCGGGTGAAGCCCAGTTCCACTTCCGCAAAACTCATCTTGCGCGTGGCGGCATGCATTTCGGGCATCGGCATCTGCGGCGCCTCGGCCGTTTCTTCGTCGATCACCAGCGGAACGAGGATTTCTTCGCGCGCCGGTTTCACGTAGGCCGGTTCGTTGTTGGCCGCGCGGATGGCCGCGTCGATGTCATCGGCCGCCTGATGGCCGGCGCCGATGGCCGCGATGACGGTATCGGGGCCGGTTTCGGCGTCACCGCCGGCGAAGTAGCGGGGATTCGTCGTGCGGGACTTGAATCCCTTGCCGACCGTGTAGCAATCCCATTTGTTCACTTCGACGCCGACTGTCTGGTCGATGAAGCTCATATCCGGCACCTGGCCGATGGCCGCGACGATCGCATCCACGTTCAGGGTGAATTCGGCCCCTTCGATCGGAACGGGTTTCTTGCGGCCGCTTGCGTCGAAATCGCCCAGCTTCATTCGCTGGCAGGTAATGGATTTGACCTTGTCTTTCGCGCCGTCGATTTTCAGCGGGGCGACCAGGTATTCGATCTTGATGCCTTCTTCTTCCGCCGCCTTGATCTCCTCTTCCGCCGCCGGCATATCCTGTCTCAAACGGCGATACAGGATGGTGACGTCGGAGCCGAGCCGGAGTGCGACGCGGGCCGCGTCGATTGCCGAGTTGCCGCCGCCGATGACGGCGACTTTCTTGCCCAGCGTTTTCTCGCCTTTGAGCCACTTTTCTTCGCTGTCGTTGAAGTCGCGCAGGAATTCAACGCCGCCGAACACGTTGCCCAGATCTTCGCCGGGAACGCGCATCTTCTGGCTCTTGTGCGCGCCGGTGGCGAGATAGACGTAATCGAAATCCTTTTCGAGCTGTGCAAACGAAACATCGCGTCCGACGCGGGTGTTGAGGCGGATCTCCACGCCCAGCGCGGTGATATCGTCGATTTCGCCCTGCAGGATGTTGCGGGGCAGGCGGTACGCGGGAATACCCCAGCGGAGCATGCCGCCCGCGTAGGAGAGTTCTTCAAACACGGTCACCTTGTAGCCGCGCAGCGCGAGATCGCGCGCCGCCGTCAGGCCGGCGGGGCCGGCGCCGACAACCGCGATCTTTTCCTTGCGGGTGACCGCGACCGGATCCGTTTTCGGACGCGGGGCATTGTCCGTGATGAAGCGCTTCAGGAACTTGATGGCCAGCGGTTCGTCCATGTTGCCGCGGCGGCACTTGGTCTGGCACTTGTGGTCGCAGACGCGCCCGCAGACGGACGGGAAGGGATTGGTCTGAAGCAGGATCTTGTAGGCGTCTTCAAACCGGCCTTCACGCACCAGCGCGATGTAGGACGGAATATCCATCTCAATCGGGCAGGTGTGCTGGCAGGGAGATTTGTACATTGCCGAGCAGACGGTGGCGCGGCAACGATGTTCGAAGATGTGCTCTTCGTATTCTTTCCGGAAATATCTGAGGGTGCTCAAAACGGGATTGGGAGCCGTCTGGCCCAAGCCGCACAGAGCCGCATTTTTAATGACGCCGGCCATTTCCTCGAGCAGCTCGATGTCGCCGGCCTTGCCCTTGCCTTTGGTGATGCCCGTTAAAATATCCAGCATGCGCTTCGTGCCTTCGCGGCAGGGGGTGCACTTGCCGCAGGACTCGTCCTGGCAGAAGTCCATGAAGAAGCGGGCCATGTCGACGGCGCACTTGTCTTCGTTCATGACGATCAGGCCGCCGGACCCCATGATGGCGCCCAGTTCCGCGACTTTCTCGTAATCGACCGGGGCGTTAAGGTGCTGAACCGGAATACAGCCGCCGGACGGGCCGCCGAGTTGCGCGGCCTTAAACTTCTTGCCCTTGGGAATGCCGCCGCCGATGTCGTAAACGATGGTGCCCAGCGTGGTGCCCATGGGCACTTCCACCAGACCGACGTTGTTGACGTCGCCGGTGAGAGCGAACACTTTCGTGCCCTTGCTTTTTTCCGTGCCGACCGATGCGTGCCACTTGGCGCCGCGCAGAATGATCTGTCCCACGTTGGCCAGCGTTTCGACGTTGTTGAGGATGCTGGGCTTCTGCCACAGGCCCGCTACAGCGGGGAAGGGCGGACGGGGACGCGGCATGCCGCGCTTGCCTTCAATGGAGGTCATGAGGGCGGTTTCCTCGCCGCAGACGAACGCGCCTGCACCCTGGTAAATTTCCAGGTCGAAGTCGAAGCCCGTGCCGAGGATGTCCTTGCCCAAAAGGCCGGCTTCTTTGGCCTGGCTGATGGCGACGTTGAGGCGGTGGATGGCCAGTGGATACTCCGCGCGGCAGTAGATGTAGCCGGAGTGCGAACCGATGGCCTTGGCCGCGATGACCATGCCCTCCAAAACGGCGTGGGGATCGGCTTCCAGTACCGAGCGGTCCATGAACGCGCCCGGGTCGCCTTCGTCGGCGTTGCACAAAACGTATTTAACGTCGCCCTTGGACTGGGCGGCGAATTTCCATTTCAGACCGGTGGGGAATCCCGCGCCGCCGCGGCCGCGCAGACCGGAATCCAGCATTTCCTGGACGATCTGTTCCGGCGTCATTTCGGTGAGCGCCTTGGCCATGCCCGCATAACCGTCGCGGGCGATGTATTCTTCTATTTTTTCCGGATCGATCAATCCGCGGTTCTTTAAAACTCTCAGTTCCTGATGGGCAAAGAAGGGGATGTCCTGCATCGTGGGAATGGCCTTGTCCGTGCCCGGTTCGCGATAGAGCAGTTTCTCAACGATACGGCCTTTGATCAGATGTTCTTCGACCAGTTCGGGGATATCGGCCGGTTTGAGGCTGATGTAGATGATGCCTTCCGGGTAAATCACCATGATGGGGCCCAGCGCGCAGAATCCGTTGCAGCCGGTTTCAACCACTTTGATTTCATCGGCCAGTTTTCTTTTGACAATCTCTTCCAGAAGGGCATTTTTTACGCCCAGGCTGCCGGAAGCCTGGCAGCCCGTACCGCCGCAAATGAGTATGTGTGAACGAAATACTTTCATTGATTTCATATCCTCCTTAGCAATCATGTCCCGGAGAGCGCTTTCCGGATGATTGATCATGTGTTTATTTAATCACTTCAGAACCTTTCGCCAGGACAAAGGGCGTTTGTACTTCACCGGCCAGAACGTGTCTTTTGAAAATCTGCCGCATCTTGTTGGGATTGACGTATTCGTATTTGATGGGGTCCTGGTTCACGACTTCCACGGTCACCAGCGGTTCGCGGCTGCAAAGCCCCATGCAACCGGAGGTGGTGACGATTACATCGTTGACCTTGGCGGCTTCGATTTCTTCCAGCAGGGTATCCATGACTTCCTTGGCGCCGGAAGCAATGCCGCAGGTTCCCATATGAACCGTGATTCTGACGCGGCGGTCGCCGTCGCGCAGGGACATTTCCTTGTGGACCTTCTCTTTGATCTTTTTCAAGTCATCAATCGTTAATTTCGCCATGGGCGCGTCCTCCGTTATCTTGATAATCGGTAATCGTTAATTGTACTGGCTCAGGATGTCCTTGAGCTTGCCGGGCTTCACGCGGCCGTGAACATCTTCATCGACAACCACAACCGGCCCGAGACCGCAGGCGCCCAGACACCGGACGGACTCCAGGGTGAACATGCGGTCCTCCGTGGTTTCGCCTTCGCGGATGTTGAACTGTTTTTCCAGAGCCTCCGCAATGGCTTTGCCGCCGCGCACGTAGCAGGCCGTGCCCAGGCAGACGCGGATGGTGTGCTTGCCGCGCGGGGTCATGGTGAAGAATGAATAAAACGTGACCACGCCGTAAACGCGGCTCAGCGGCAGATTCAATCCCTGAGCGATTTTCTTCTGCACGGGCAAGGGCAGATATTCCAGGCAGACCTGCGCCTCTTCCAGAACGGGAATCAAGCCCCCCGCTTTTCCCTTGTATTTTTCGATGATGCTGTCCAGTTTGGCGACTTGTTCAGGTGTGAATTCTTTCAACAACTCAGTGTCTTCGGCTTTCATTCCATTCCTCCTCGATCTTCCGGGCGCGCTAAGCTTCAGATTCGATGTCGCGCAATCCTTCTTCCATAGCAGCCCTGATATATTTGATTATCTCAGGATGGTTAATTGGTATATCCTCGATTTCCTTGCGAATTTCACGAGTATCCAATTCAAACCGGCGGTCATTATGCCTGTGTTTATAAAAAAAATCAACCTGAGAATTCGAAATAATCAGAATAATGATTGTGTTAATTAAAGCACCCAGCGGCTGCCGGTCGAGATGGCCGAGGCCGAAAGTGGCTTTCACTTGAGTTCCCGAATTTTGCTGCGATTTCAGGAAAAAATGGCCCTGCGCCCGTTCGGCGGCGTCCCGCAGGAGCGGCAGACCCAGTCCGACGCGCCGGACGGTTTTGGTGGTGTAAAAGGGATCAAGGACCTTTTGGAGCACGTCTTCGCTCATGCCGTGGCCGTCATCCTTTATTTCTATGGCGAGGAGATCCTGGGCGGTGTCTTCCTCGATACTGATTTCAATGAACTTTGCGCCGGCGCGGACCGAGTTTTCCGTGATGTCGAGAATATGGTCGGCCAGGGTGAGCATCGTTACTCCACGATCCGGCGGCCGTTTTGACCGGCAAGCGCCATTCTGATTTCCGCAAATGTCGGGGCTTCGAGGAGCAGAGCGGAAGTCGCGGTTCCGATGTCCCGGAGAAAATGGGCGTCCGAGGACGTCAGGAAAGGATAACGGTCAAGCTCCGGATAGCGCAGCCTGCCCCGGGAAAGGCCGGTGCGCCCGGAAATTTCGAGAGCGTCAAAATGCGCGTTGTCGTCGATGAAGCCGAGCTGGCCCAGCACGCTGAAGCTTTCCCGGTCGATATGCGCGGGGATGGCCAGCCCCTCCAGGCGGTGGATGGCGGCCACGATCTCGTCGATCGACAGATCGGTCGCGCCGAGAAGGAGCTGGGTGTTGATGTCCTCCACTTCTCCGCGCTCGTTCACAACCGCCTGGACGCCGAAACGGTCCTCGTCGTTTTTGCCGAACAGATGGCGGTCGATCAGGGCCTGAAGCTCGCGAAGGGCAGAAAGGTTTTCCAGAAGCGCCAGAACGTGCACTTCCTCGCGGGTCGTGATTTCCATCGCCGGAACAATGCGGATGTTTTTTCCGGCGGCGGCCGCAAGAACATAGGGAACATTGGCGGAGGCGTTGTGGTCGCTGACGGCGATGATGTCGAGATTTTTTTCCAGAGCCCGGGCGACCAGGGCCTGCGGGTGCATGTCCAGTTCGGCGCAGGGAGACAGGCAGGTATGAATGTGAAGGTCGCAGTGATAAACTTTCAACATCGGTTTTACCCGGAAGAAAAGAATGGTCTCAGCGCCGGAGAGAGTCGGTAAAGGAATGCAGGTGTCAGCTTTTCGCCGTCAACAGGTTGTAGATCTTGCCCGAGATTTCAAAAGCGGGCAGATCGGACACCATGATCGGGATTTTCTCCGCTTCGGCTTTTTCCATGGTTTCGGCCGTCGGCTGGGAAGAATTGATCAGAATGATGGCCGAGTGCTCCTTGAGGCTGGCGACGGCGACGATATTCTGGTGCACCTGACGGGTGATCCAGATGTAGCCGGCCTTGGAATTGCCCATCACATCGCTTAAAAGATCTCCCGTGTAGCCCCCCGTGACCTCCCTGTCCAGGCAATCTTTAGCGCATTTGACGTCCAGTCCCAGCGCTTGAACAATTTCTTCAATTTTCATTATTCGGACCCTTTTATAAAAATCATGGCGTTGTAATCGTCATCTTCAGGCGCGTGCCCTTGCCGACTTCCGACTCGATATGAAAGGCGTCGGAATAATTCTTGATGTTGCACAGTCCCATGCCCGCGCCGAATCCCATCTCCCGGATGCGCTGATCGGCTGTGGAATAGCCTTCCTGCATCGCCAGATCGATGTTCGGAATGCCGGGGCCTTCATCCGCGACTTCGATGCGGACGATGCCGGGTTCCACCGTCAGCGTCACCACGCCTTTTTTGGCGTAGGAAACGACGTTGATTTCCGCTTCGTAGGAAACGATGGCGGCCTTGCGGACGATATCGCCGGGAATACCCAGTTTCTTGAGTGTGGATTTGATGCTCGTGGAAACGATTCCGGCTGAGTTAAAGTTGCCGCCTTCGATGATGAAACTTCCGGAATACAGGTTGGGGTTAGTTTCGGCCACTGGCATTATCAACTTTTTGCAGACAGCCGACAATGCCCTTGGTGTAGAGGCGGCCCGCTGTTTCAAATAGAATGTATTTGGTCGTGAGGATGGGGATTTTCAATTCCTTGGCCAACGCGATGGTTTCGGTCGACGGTTTTTTGCCGCGCACCAGGATGATGGCGGCAATGTCGAGCACGTTGGCGGTGCGGATCACCTGGGTATTGGTCAACCCGGTCAGCAGAAGACTGCCGGCTTTGGCAAAGGCGAGCACATCGCTCATCAAATCCGCCCCAAAGGCCGTTTTGACTTCAAGGTCAAGATTGTCTTCTCCGACAATGACCTCCGCATCCAGGATTTCTTTTACATCGGAAAGTTTCAAAGGTGGCTCCTTATTTTTGTCCGAGCGCTCTCATGCATTCGGGAAAATCTGCTGTGCTGTCTGTTCTGCTCTTCGTTTTTATCTGTACTTCTTCACTTTTTGGCTACTTCTATCATGGCCTCGAACGTAAAGTCAATAAGATAAAATGACGAAAATACCGTCTGTGTCACAGCGCGGTTCAATTTGCTGTTGACAATTTTTTTACGGTCCCCGATACTCGCAAAAAGCGCCGGCGCGCCGGGATAATCGGTTTTACGGCGGGCGTGCCGCAGGGAGCAGACAGTGCACGGACTGAAATTTCGAAAAACCCGCATTGACAAAATCATCGCGGACAGCCTTCGGGCTGCGGACCTTCCGGACACCGTCGAGGTGGTCGTGGAATCTGCGCTGGAAGACGATGCGGCCTGGATCGATCATGAACGGATGGCGGCGGCGCTGGCCGACCTGGAGCGCAACGCCGCCGAGGCCATGCCCGGGGGAGGACGCCTCACCATCACGGCAGCGGGGGATGAAACATGCGTCACGCTGCGGGTGCACGACGAGGGGCGGGGAATTTCCGGGGAAAACCTTCCGCTCCTGTTTACGCCTTTTTTCACCACCAAACCGGTGGGAGACGGGACGGGGCTCAGCCTGCCGCAAGCCTATGCGACCGTGAAAGGGCATTCAGGGGACATTGCCGTCGTCTCCAACGCCGATCCGGCGCAGGGTGCCACAGGAACCACCGTGTCCATCACGCTCCCCCGCAAGCAGACCTTCCAGGCCCCGGAAGCAAAAATGATTCTGCATGGGGAAGAAGATTAGGCTTTACACCCTCTCCACCTTGACGATCTTGTTTCTGGCTTTGAGGGCCGTGACCAGTTCCCGGATGTACAGCATCCGCATCGGTTCGCCGCGGATGAGATCCGCGACCTGGTTGGGATTGATGGCCGTGCCCACAATGAGATGAATGTCGTCCGCGGCCAGCAGATAGTGGGCGAGGCGGGTGGCTGCGTCATTGTCCCGGGGCAGGTCGTGGATGGTTTTCGCTTCGCGGATGATTTCCAGCGCCTGGCCGATCGTGAGAATGCCCTCCGTGACGAGGTCAATGCCCTTGATCGTTGCGGTGGGGGGCGATCCCTTCTTTTTGGGTTCCTTGCCGGACCTCTTCCAGGGAGGAATCCATTCCACCTCGAGTTTTTCGCCAAGCACGCGGGCCGTCATTTGCGCGGTGCTTCCGCCGCAGATGATTTTGTCGCCTTCAGCCGCCATCAGCCGCTTGACGGCGAATTCGTCCATTTCCTTGTTGGCGGGCGGGCCGGTGAGCAGGCACACGGAAACGGCGGGGCGCACCTTCATGCAGATGACGGTCGCGTCGTCGCCCGGCTCGTCATTGTAGAGCTTCATGCAGGTTTTCGACAGGGCTTCGGTGAGCTTGACGGTGTCCACGCCCGTCTGGACGAAGCGCTGGACGGCGGTGGCCACGTTCTTCCAGCCCCAGCCCATCCGGTAGATGCCGCCCAGCCCCGCGTGCGTGTAGCCGTCGCTGATCAGGACCATGTAGTCGTTTTCCTCCAGCGCGAAGTGCGCTTCGCGGACGATCCGGTCCTTGACCTTGCGTTCTTCCAAAGGCAGGGTGACGATGGCGTTTTGGCGGATCAGAATGAGCGGCGGAGAATCGAACAGGACCAGGTGGGCGTCGCGTCCGCCGTAGACGATCAGGACGGCAAACGTCGCATATGCCAGCTTGCGCACCGAGCACTCCGGCAGCGTTTCGATCAGCGTCTGCATGACGTCTTCCACGGTGCCGTCGGCCTCGAACATCCGCGCGGCGATTTCCGCGGTGAGCGATGACAGGATGCTGGCCTTGACGCCGCTGCCCAGGCCGTCGGACAGCACCGCCACAAAGGAATCCGGCGTGGCGTGAATGATGACCGAGTCGCCGCAGAGCTCCTCGCCCGCTTTGTTGAGGCTGATCCAGGTGCTTTCGACGAGCTGTCTCACTTCGCTTCTTCCTCTTCCAGGATTTTCGCCAGGTGGGAGACGATCATCTTGCTTTCCGCCGTGGTTTCGCCCAGCAGGTGCGCGATTTCGTGCGCGACCCGCATTTGTTTGCGCACCACTTCGCGGGTCTGCTCCAGGGTCTGCGCCCGCAGTTCATGGAATTTCTGCTTTTCCGATTCCCGTTCGGTGATGTCGCGCATGATCGCCACCAAAAGCGACTGGCCTTCCACCAGGACGATGTTCTGCTCCGCGACGATCTTGTCGTTGATCCGCCGGACTTTTCCGATCACCGGCTTGCCCGTGTCGCTCACGGACACGAAATCGTCATACAGCGGAATGAGGCGCGAGATGTGCCGGCCCTTGACATCCGCGAGCGAACAGCCGAACAGGCGTTCCGCCGACGGGGACAGGTCCTGAATGACCAGGTGGTTGTCCACGATGATGATGGAGTTGGGGGAGACGTCCATGACGACCTGGCGCAGGGATTCGGACCGGCTGCGCATGTAGGGGATGCACATGGTGACTTCCGCCATGCCCCGCAGCGTGGCTATAGCCTTTTCCCGGCAGCTCGGATATCCGCAGGCGCCGCAGTTGAGCTCGTCTTCCGGTGTGTATTTGTTGACGCGGCGCAGGACGTCCTGGATCTGCTCTTCGCTGAACTCGGGTGCCTGCTGCCGCTTGTCGGTGTAGTCGCGCGACAGGTCCGGCCACTGGCTGCGGGGCAAAGCGTCATAGGCGGGCCGCCGGCGGAGGTATGCGAGAATCTTCTGGCGGGCCGTGTAAATGCCGCCTTCCAGGTCCGCCATGGCCGGGCCGTTGATGCAGCCGCCGGTGCAGGCCATCAGTTCCACCAGCGAAGCCGAAAGCCGGCCCGCTCGGATATCGTTCAGGATGTTGCCGCAGGTTTCCAGTCCGGAGGCGACAATCAGTTCGGAGGCCAGCAGGTCCGTGCTCAGTCCCGCCGTTGCCAGAAGGCCGCCTTCCACCGGAAACAGCCGCGCGTCCACCGCCTTCGCCGGCTGGGTCGGGGGAAGCGGGGCCAGGACGACCTGTTCTTCAGCCATCCAGTCTGCCAGACCGCGGAACGTCATGGCCGCGGAAACCACGCCGGCGACGGCTTCGTCGGCAATTTCCATTTTCTTGGCGATGCAGGGGCCGATGAAAACGATCATTGCGTCCGGTCCGTACTTTTTCGCGAGCCAGCGTCCGTGCGCGATCATCGGAGAAACGATCGGCGCCAGATGGCTGATCAGGTCGGGATAATACTTTTCAATGAGGTTCACGATGACCGGGCAGGAGGAGGTGATGACGGGGCGGCGTTCGGGCATGCGCTCGACGTAGTCGCGGTGGGCGAGCCCCACGATTTCGGCGCCCTGGGCCGTTTCTTCCGCGGCGGAAAATCCGAGTTTCTTGAGCGCCGCTTCCAGTTCGGCAAACTGCGTGAAGTTGAAATAGGCCGGTGCGGACGGAGCGACGGACGCGATGACCCGACGGCCCTCCCGGATGGCCTGTCGAATTTCCGGCGTTGCGCTCGGCATGTCCTTGGCGTTTTGCGGACATTCGCGGATACAGGTTCCGCAGACGATGCAGAGTTCCGGCACCACCTGCGCCTGGCCGTCCTGCACGCGGATGGCCTTGACGCCGCAGTGGCGCACGCAGCGGTAGCAGTCGCGGCAGCGCGCGGGATTCGTGATGATGGCCGGTGCGTTCATGAGGAGCTCTCCTTTCCGGCGTCGGGCGCGGGATCGGCGCTTGCCGGCCGCAGCTGGGATTTCACCCGCGGCAGGACTTCCCGGTAAAAGAAGGTTTCCGCCTGCTCCGGACGGATGCCGCTGAATTCCTGTTCGCCCACGCGCACGGACACGCCTTTCGAGCAGGCATCCATGCAGAAGGCGCCGATGATATCGACCAGCCCCTCAAGCTTTTCCTTCTTGATCAGACCGAACAGTTCCGTCGCCAGTTCGTCGGAGCCGCGCAGACTGCACGAACTGCCGACGCAGATCGTAATCAGTAACATGTCATTTTCCCGATTCTTCCCCGGAGAGCGCGGGCATGAGGTGGGCGTCGATGAACGCGCCCGCCGCTTCCACGTTTTCCACGGGGATGATTTTATTGCCCACCGCCACATTGGGTCCGCTTTCGCACTGGCCGGTACAGAAGCGCGCCTTCACGCGGAACCGGTCCGTCAGCCCCCGCCGCCGGATTTCCGCGGCCAGTCCCTCGAGCAGTTTCCAGGAACCCTTCACGTAGCAGTTGGTGCCGATGCACACACCGACGTCCACCACGGGCATCTCCCGGACCGCCTCTTCTTTAATGTCCTGCACGCGCATGGAGCGGCGTTTGTAGGTTGTGTGCAGCGCGGCATGCGACGTTTCGCTGTCCGGTTCGCCCAGCCAGTTGGTGTAGAGGGCCTGGACGGACGGGTTGTCCTGGCTGGTCCGGATCGGCTGGGCCTGATCGAGGCGGTACAGAACCTCGAGGCGTTCTCCCGTGTCGCTTTTCAAAAGCGGGGCGGGATTGCCCGAGCCGTTGATGCAGCCGCCGGGGCAGGCCATGACTTCGATGAGATCGTAAGGGGCGTCGCCGGCCCTGATCCGGTCGATCAGCTTTTGCGCGTTTTGGAGGCCGCTGGCGACGGCAAGGCGCACTTTTACGTCTCCCAGCGCAATGACGGTTTCCTTCACGCCCTGCAGGCCGCGGACGCCTTCATAGTTGAAGCTGTCCATCCGTTTGCCCGTCACGCGCTCGGCCGCGAGCCTGAGCGCCGCTTCGGCCACGCCGCCGCTGGCGCCGAAGATGATGCCCGCGCCGGAGACCTTCCCGAAAAAGGCATCCACCGGCGCCGGCGGAATCGTGCGCGGATCGATGCTCTTTTCCGCCAGCATGGTCATGATGTCCCACGTGGTGAGGACCCGGTCCACGTCCGGAATGTTGCCGGTCCGGAATTCGGGGCGCATGGCCTCGTATTTTTTGGCGTTGCAGGGCATGATCGAGACGAAGTACAGAAGTTCCGGCCGCACCTTGAGCTCTTTGGCGAAATACCGCTTCATCACCGCGCCGAACATCTGCTGCGGCGATTTGCAGGAGGACAGGTGCGGCAGAAGATCCGGCGCCATCTTTTCACAGTAGTTGATCCAGGCCGGGCAGCAGGACGTTATTTGCGGCAGCACGCCGCCCTCGGCCAGGCGCGACAGAAATTCCGTGCCTTCCTCCATGATCGTGAGGTCGGCCGCCCAGCAGGTATCGAAGACGAAATTGAAGCCGAGCTGTTTGAGGCAGGCGGACAGCACCGGCAAAACGTCCGCCGGCGCAATGCCGTACTGCTCGCCGAAGGCCGCGCGCACCGCCGGCGCGATCTGGGCGACGGTGGTGAGCTGGGGATCCTTGAGCGCGCGGTAAACGTCCGGCAGAACCGGCTTGAGCGTGAGCGCGCCGGTGGGACAGACCATGGCGCAGTGGCCGCAGGAGACGCAGACGGTCAGATCCAGCGGCCGGTGGTCGTTGGGGCCGATGGTGAGCACATCGTTGGTTTCGTAGAAACTCAGCGCGGAGACGCCCTCCATTTCGCGGCAGACTTTCAGGCACAGGCCGCACAAAATGCATTTTCCGGGATCGCGGGTGATGATCGGGTGGTTTTCGTCGACGGGCAGGGGCGTCTGCGGACCGGCCGCGTCGTGCGCGACGCCGTAAGCGCTCGCGTAATTGCGCAGCGAGCAGTCGTAGCGCTCCGTGCAGCCGCACGCCAGGCAGCGGTCGGCTTCCGCGATGGCGGTGTCCGTATCCCAGGTCCGGGAGGACTCGTCAAAAGTCGTTTTGCGCTCATGGGGCGCCAGCACCGGCACTTCCCGGCGTTCGGCGCGCGCCACCGTCCGGAACATGTCGGAAGGCAGGTCGCGCCAGGCGCCTTTCGAACAGGTGTAGGGGGAGTCGCAAGGCTGCACGTTTCCGGTCCGCACGAATTCGTCGATTGCCGCCGCAGCGCGTTTTCCGGCGCCGATCGCGGCAATCGCAATGTCCGGTCCCGTCACGCAGTCGCCGCCGGCGAACACCCAGGGCAGCGCCCTCTGGAGCGTTTTCCGGTCGACCGCGACATTGCCCCGCTTGTCGACCAGCGCCGCATCGCCCAGGCACGGGCTGTCCACCGTCTGGCCGATGGCGGAGATGATCGTCGTGGCCGTGAGCGTGAATTCCGAGCCGGGCTGGGGAACGGGACGGCGGCGGCCGCTCGCGTCCGGCTCGCCCAGCGCCATCTTGACGCAGGCCAGGGAGAGCTCGCCGCCGGAGGCGGCAATCGATACGGGAGCGGTGAGGAACTGGATGTTCACTCCCTCCTCGATGGCTTCGTCGATTTCGACGGGCTGGGCCGGCATTTCCTGGCGGGTGCGGCGATAGGCGACGATCACTTCCTTCACGCCCAGGCGGACGGCGCTGCGGGCCGCGTCCATGGCGGTGTTGCCGCCGCCGATGACGATGGCCCGATGGCCGAGCGACGGCCTTTCTCCGCGCGCCAAGCGCGCCAGGAAATCAAGTCCGGACATCACACCCGGCGCATCTTCGCCCCTGGCGCCGATGGCCTGCGCCTTTTGTGCGCCCAGACCGACGAAAACGGCGGCAAAGCCGTCTCTTTTGAGGGATTCGAGCGTGAAGTCACGCCCCAGTTTTTTGTTGTAGGAAATCTCCACGCCCAAATCCAGAATCGCCTCAATTTCCCGGTCCAGGTCCTTTTCGGGCAGGCGGTAGTAGGGAATGCCCCAGCGCAGCATTCCGCCCGCCTTCTCCTGCATTTCAAAAATCGTGACCGAATGCCCCCTGCGGCGCAGGAACCAGGCGGCGGAAAGTCCCGCGGGACCCGCGCCGACCACGGCGATTTTATACCCTGTGTCCGGCAGGCAGACAGGCGCGTAGGGCTGCATCTGCAGCGCGTCCCAGTCGGCGACGAACCGTTTGATGCCGTTGATGTTGACCGCGCCGTCAATCGCGTTGCGGCGGCAGTCCGACTCGCACGGATGCGGGCAGACCCGCCCGCAGACGGCGGGCAGCGGGTTGGCGTCCTTGATGACGGCCAGCGCCTCCGTGAAGTTTCCACAGGAGACATGGTAGATATACTTCTGAATGTCGATGTTGGCCGGACAGCGAAGCACGCAGGGCGCCACGCAGTCGCCCCAGTGGTGGCGCAGAAGCGCCTGGAGATAAATCCGGCGGTAGCTTGTCAGCGCGTCGGATTGCGTCCGGATCACCATGCCGTCCGAAGCCTTCGTGGACGTGGCGGAGACAAAGTGGATCTTGCCTTTCTCGACGACTTCCACAAAGGCCGCTTCGAAATTGCTCGGCGGACTCACCCGCGGATCGTAGCCCAGTGCGGGAATGTCGATGCCGTGCGACCGCGCGGCGTCGATGATCGTCACGCCGTCGACCGTGATGCAGTCTTTTCCATCAATGTTTACCGTGATCATTAAGTTATATCCTTCCATATATTGTTTTATCCGAACCCCCGTCGGATGAAGTTCATTTTAAAGGTGAATTCGAAATGTTCGGTCAGGCTCTGTAAACTGCTGATCAGAAATTTCTTTTTCACTGACCGTCAGTATAAAAAAAGCGTTTGCACCTGTCAATATAATTCGCAGAAAGCGGATTTTTAAGCCGGTTTTCGGACCTCAAAACGGCCGGGAAAAAGACAAGGTGCGTTTTGACCTCCCCGAACAGGAGCCTGTCGAGTTTTTTTCTATTTTTCGTCAAATCGTTTGCCCGGCCCTCAAGTATTTTGCAAATCAGCCGTTATAGGTAGTGTGAAAAAAAAAGGAAGCGCCCGGGGCCGGTCGCGTGGAATTTCTTTCACAAAAAGCATCTCAAAAGAACGGAGGGTTGACTATGAAAACAGCGGCCGCAGCCGATTTGCAGGAGGAAAGAACAAACATCCGCGAAGGAAAGTACCTGACATTTACTCTGGCCGATGAGGAATACGGCATCGGCATTCTCAAGGTCAAGGAGATCATCGGCATGATCGCCGTCACGTCGGTTCCGCAAACGCCCTCCCACGTCAAAGGCGTCATCAACCTGCGCGGCAAGGTTATTCCGGTCATCGATCTTCGTCTCAAATTCGGCCTGCCGGCGATGGACTACACCGAGCGGACCTGCATCATTGTCATCGAAATCGCCAGGAACAACGGGCGGATTCTGATCGGCATTCTGGTCGATTCCGTCTCCGAAGTGCTGAACATCAAAGGCGCGGACATCGAGGACACACCCAATTTCGGGACCGAGCTGAACACGGACTACATTCTGGGCATGGCCAAATCCGCGGGGAAAATAAAAATTCTCCTGGATATCGACCGTGTGATGAACGCGGAGGACATGGCGGCGCTGGAAAAAACCGTCTGAGAATTTCGATCGACTGAAGATTGCTGAAAGGGAGTAGAAACATGGCGAAAGGAAATACGAAAGCGAAGATTGGGGTCAGCATCCTGGTGCATGCGGGAATGGTCGCCGTCATGGGGATTGTGGCGTATTACCAGCTGTACAACGTGGACAGTTCCGATGTGGCCGCGGTGAACAGTTACCTGTTGATCACGTCAATTCTGGCCGTCTTTTTCATCGGCGTGAGTGTTTTCATGGGGATTTTTTTCCTGCGGAAAGTCGCCGCTCCCATCGGCGAATCCATGCGCGGCGTGGCGGATATCCTGCAAAACGTGTCTTCCGGATCGGATCAGGTTTTCGCGTCGGCTCAGCAACTGGCCGAGGGATCGAGCTCCCAGGCGTCTTCGCTCGAGGAAACCTCCTCCTCGCTGGAAGAATTGTCTTCCATGACCAAGCAAAACGCGGATAACGCTTCCCAGGCCAGGGCGATGATGCAGGATGCGGGGCGCATTGTGGAAAAAGTCAACCGCCACATGGACGACATGGCCAAGGCGATTGCGGAAATCACCCGGTCGTCCGAGGAAACGGGAAAGATCATCAAGACGATCGACGAGATCGCCTTTCAAACCAATCTGCTCGCGCTCAATGCCGCCGTAGAAGCGGCGCGCGCCGGCGAAGCCGGAGCCGGCTTTGCCGTGGTTGCCGATGAGGTGCGCAACCTGGCGATGCGGTCGGCGGAGGCGGCAAAGAACACCAGCGAGCTCATTGAAAATACCATGAAGGCCGTCAAAAACGGCAACGAGCTGACCAGCTCCACGCAGGAAGCCTTTAAAGACAACATTACCGCTTCGACCAAAATCAGCCAGCTTGTCGATGAGATCGCCACCGCGTCCCAGGAGCAGGCGCACGGCATCGCCCAGATCAACCGCGCCGTCGCCGAGATGGACAAGGTGGTGCAGCAGGCGGCCTACAGCGCGGAATCGTCCGCCGCCGCGGCCGAATCAATGAACACGGAGGTGAGCGCGCTCAAAAAGTGGATGCAGGGGCTGGCTGAACTGGTCGGCGCGGAACTGCGGATTTCCTCCGCAGGAACACCGCGGCCGGCGGCGTCTTCGGCGACGCGGAGCGTCGCTGCCCGGCCGGCAAAAGTTGCCCGTCAGGCGCTGCCCGCGCCTGCTGTGAAAAGGAAGGCCCCCGCCGGGGCGGCGGCCGGCGCGGCGCTGAAAAAAGCGCCGGCGCGTCCGGAAGACGTCATTCCCTTCGACAACGATGAATTCAAGGATTTCTAGGCCATCGGGATCTTCCCGCCGGCGGCATCAGCCGCCGGCGGGTTTTTTTGCTTCAGGCTCCTCAAAACCGCGCGTGATGTAAAAGGTGGCCAGGTCGAAAAAAACGGTCATCCGCCGCTGCAGCTCGAAGGTCGTGTAGAGGTCGAGGGTCTTCCGCAGCGCGCCCCGGGCCAGGGCGATATCCCAAATGTGCTTGCGGATCAGACTCAGCGCGCTTAAGACGCCGCTGATCCTGACGCCGGCCTGCCTGCGCTCCCGCCCGAGTTGCGTGTAAAATCTCTTGAGACGGTTGCTGTCGTAGGCGTTGCCGAGCCAAAGCGCGATCTGGGACATGATCTTGTCGCAGATGCCGTAGAGCAGGCGGTCCGGAGCGTGCCGGTACTCGCAGGTCGAGGGATTGGTCGCCATGTCTTCCATCCACTGCCGGATCATGGTTTCCCGGTTGCGCAAAATCACGTTGATCAGCCGCCGTGTCATGGCGTTGGCGGCCTGACGCGTCGGCGAGGCCTTGTCCTCCCGCTCGGCGATGGCGTCCAGAACGGTCCAGTAGTCCTTCTGGCTCCGGATATAAACGTCCAGCGCGCGCCGGTTGGAACGAAACGCCAGCGCAGGCAGGTCGTGAATTGCGAAAAAGCGCGCCTGGGCGCTGTCGTCGCCGGCCGCGATTTTCCCGCCGGTTTTGTCCACTACAAAGGTCAGAAACAGCAGGTCCCCGTAAAACCGGCTCTTGTAGGAATCGACGTCCAGCAGGCGGTTGATGCGGCCCTTCACGCCCGTCTCCTCGCTGAGCTCGCGCAGCGCCGCGTCTTCAATGCTCTCTCCCGCCTCCGCAAATCCGGTCGGCAGGCACCAGCGGCCCTTGAAGGGCGGACGGTCGCGTTTGACCAGAAGAATCCGCCGTTCTTCGTCGACGATGGCCGAAACGACCGGCAGCGGATTGTCGTAAAAAAAACTGTGGCACAGCGAGCAGCAGTCCCGAAGCACATTGTCTTCCTTCTTTTTTGCGATTTGTCCCCCGCAGTGCGGGCAGAATTTCCTTTCTTTTTTCATGACGGACCCTCCGGGGAAAGTGGCAGACGGCAGATGAAAATGGCGTCGTCCTTGCACATCGAGATGACCTTCCGGCCCGCGCCCATATCCTGGAGCTTATGCAGCAGCGTCTGGACGATCCTGTGTTTGTCCGCGCCCGTGTCGAGGAGGAAGAAGGGGCTTTTGAACTGGTAGTAGTCCACAAAAAAATAAATTTCCCAGGGCTGGAACACCAGCGTATTGGGGAACTCCAGCGCGCGGATATCGCTGAAATACGGTTCGAGCCGCTCCCGGCCGTTCGCGGCGGAAAACTGCCTGAGGATGCTTTCGACAGGCAGCAGGCGGTTGTCGGCCAGAAGACCGTGTTCCTTGAGCGTCGTCCGGGTGAGGTGAATCAGCTCCTGCATGTTGCCCTCGTCGTGCGTGATCGTGATGAAAAGCCCGTCTTTCTTCAAAAGGCGGGCGATCTGGGGGATCATGTCCACAAAAAAGTACAGGGCGTAGCTGCAGAGGACCAGGTCGCAGGAGCGAGACGGCAGTTTTCTGATCGAAGCGACGCCGGCTGGAGAAAAGCGGCCCGGATAGCCGGCGCGCGCGCAGGCTTCCCGAAAGAAGGGGCCGTATTCGGCAATGATGTCGATTCCGGTGATAAAGGCTTCCGGATGGAGCCTCCCTTTCAGGGCTTCGGTGAAGGCCCCGAAGGCGCAGCCCAGCTCCAGGACCGTCCGGCAGGAGGACAGGTCCGCCGCGTTGAGGGCGGCCACGCGGATATCGTCCTTGTTGGAGGAAAACCGGCGGATCAGCTTTTCAATATGCCTGTGTTTTTGAACGTTGCGAAAGACCTGACGAATTTTTCGCTTATCCGGAAAATCAGCCATGTTGCCTCCCGGAGGATCGGCCCCGGGCGCTCAGGGGAGCGCGGGACGGGTTACGGTTCAGCCCAGTTTTCTGTTGCCTTCCGCCAGATCGGCAAGCCCCCGCTTGTCCAGAATCGTGATGGACCGCGGGCCGGTTTTGATGAGCTTTTCATCACTCATCCGTTTCAGAATGCGCGACAGCGTTTCCGGAATCGTGCCCAAAAGCGCGGCCATCTGATTCTTGGACACGTCCAGGGAGATGGTGGCAAGCGGGCTGTTTCCGTCGCACTGCACGAGGAGATAGGCGGCCAGCCGGCCCGGCACTTCCTTGAGCGAAAGGTTTTCCACGAGCGCCGTCAGCTTGCGCAGGCGCATGGACAGAAGCGCCAGCATGGCCAGCGCGAGCGTCGGATCCCGGCGGATCAGGTCCACGAATTTCCGCGTCGGAAAAAAAAGCACCGGCGTTTCGGCGAGCGCCTGCGCCGACGCGGGGTAGTGTGATCCGGCGAAAACGGCCGCTTCGCCGAACGGCTCGTGCTCTTCCAGAATGTGGAAGATCTGTTCCTTGCCGTCGGGCGAAAGTTTGAAGATTTTCACCCTGCCCGCGAGGATGATGTAAAAGCCTTCCGCTTCGTCTCCCTCCAGGAAAAAGGTCTGTCCCTTCGAGTGGTATTTGCGCACCGTAATCGCGGCCAGCTGGGCGCACTGGCCGGGCGACAGGCCCTGAAACAGGGGTATCGAAGCGATGAGCGACGTCATATCCATAGGAAATTTCCTCTTTTGTAAAAGTAGCATTGAAGTTTGACTTAAGTCAAGGCGCAACTGGGCCGGCTCCGGTAAGGTGCCTCTCCAGGGGAAGCTTAAAACAAATAAAAATAAAAAAAGGAGAGTGCTCATGGAAAATTTAGCGATGTTTTGTTACCAGTGCGAACAGACGGCAAAAGGCGAGGGGTGTATGAAAGCGGGCGTTTGCGGAAAGGACGCAAGCGTATCGGCCCTCCAGGACCTGCTGGTTTACGCGCTCGAAGGCCTGTCGGTCGTGGCAACGGACGCGCGCAAGGCGGGAATTGTCGATCCGGAGGTGAATGTTTTTACCGTCAAGGCGCTTTTTTCGACGCTGACCAACGTGGATTTCGATCCGGAACGCTTCGTGGAACTGATCGGCAAAGCGGCCGCCCTGCGCGACGCGCTTGCGGACAAAGCCAAAAAAGCCGGCGCCGCAATCGATGAAAAAACGCCCTGCGTTACCTTTGCGCCGCAGACGTCCGCCGACGCGCTTACGGCCCAGGCAGCCGTGGCCTCTCTGAAAGCGGGCGCGGAGGAAAACGCGGATATCCGGTCGCTTCAGCACATTTTGCTTTTCGGCATCAAGGGCGTTGCAGCTTACGCGGACCACGCCCAGATTCTGGGGCAGGAAGACGACAAGGTTTACGCCTTTGTTCAGGAGGCGCTCGCGGCCATCGCCCGGGAAACCCTGGATCTGAACGGCTGGGTCGGTCTGGTCCTGAAATGCGGCGAAATCAATCTGCGCGCGATGGAACTGCTCGACGCGGGCAATACGACGGCGTTCGGCCATCCCGTTCCGACGAAGGTTCCGCTGGGCGTGAAGAAGGGCAAGGCCATCCTGATTTCCGGCCATGACTTGAAGGACCTCGAAGAGCTGCTCAAGCAGACCGAAGGCAAGGGCATCACCATTTACACGCACGGTGAAATGCTGCCCGCCCACGGCTATCCGGCGCTGAAAAAATATCCCCATTTCTACGGCCACTACGGCACGGCCTGGCAGAATCAGGCCAGGGAATTCGCCGAATTTCCCGGCGCCATTCTGATGACGACCAACTGCATTCAGAAACCGCGGGATTCCTACAAAGACAACATTTTTACCTGCGGCCTGGTCGGCTGGCCCGGCGTCCGGCACATTGCCGATGCCAATTTCGAACCGGTCATTCAACAGGCGCTGGCCCTGCCCGGATTTCCCGCGGACGTCGAAGGCAAGTCGGTGATGGTCGGATTCGCCCGCAACGCCGTGATGAACGTGGCGGGCGCGGTGATCGACGCGGTCAAGGGCAAGGCGATCCGCCACTTTTTCCTCGTGGCCGGCTGCGACGGCGCCAAGCCGGGCCGGAATTACTACACCGAGTTTGTGGAAAAGGCGCCGAAGGACACGGTGGTCCTCACGCTCGCCTGCGGCAAGTTCCGCTTCTTCGATCAAGAGCTGGGCGACATCGGCGGCATTCCCAGGCTCCTGGACATCGGCCAGTGCAACGACGCCTACTCGGCCATTCAGATTGCGGTGGCTCTCGCCAATGCGTTTAACTGCGGCGTGAACGATCTGCCCCTGTCCATGATCCTGTCCTGGTACGAGCAGAAAGCGGTGGCGATTCTGCTGACGCTTTTGTATCTGGGAATCAAGGACATCCGCCTGGGGCCCTCGCTGCCCGCGTTCATCACGCCCAATGTGCTGAATGTTCTGGTGGAGAACTTCGCGATCAAGCCGATTTCAACGCCGGATGAGGATTTGAAGGCGATCCTGGGATAATATCCTTTTCCCCATCCAAAAACTTTTTTGCCGGAGCCGTCCTCGCGACGGCTCCGGTTTTTTTTGCCTGGTCAACCGCCTGTTTCCTTGTCTGCCGGGAAAAAAGAGATTGCTTTTAGCGCCGGCACGCACAATAATCGTCCTCTTCAGCGTCAGATCTTTTCAAGCCGAGCCGGGCGCTGCGAAAAATGATTCACCAGAACAACCCTACAGGAGGAGAGTCTATGTCGGACCACGACGAGTCAAACGCTTATTCAAACTGCAAAAGCGATGTCAGTGTCTGCGCCCGGGCCCGGGCCAGACTGCCCGCGATTGCCGAAGCCTTGATTGATCATTGCCGCACCGGCGAGTGCTTTACGCATGTGGACGATGAGCCGCTGCCGGCGGAAAGCCGCGTGATCGACCTCATCGAAAAGTTTCGCGAGGTTCTCTTTCCGGGCTATTTCACCCGGGAAAAGATCGATCCGGTCAATTTCCAATACTACATGGGGCAGACGGTCAGCCTTCTGTACGACCGGCTGGCCGAACTGGTGACGCATAACATCCGTCACGACTGCCTGCGCTACGATCTGGCCTGCAGCGACTGCGAGAAACGCGGGCGGGAGATTGCGCTCATCATGCTGGAAGCGGTTTCCGAACTGCGCGGTCTTCTGGCCGGAGACGTCCGGGCCGCCTTTGAAGGCGATCCGGCCGCCACGTGCCATGATGAAATCATCTTCAGCTATCCCGGCATTTACGCCATGAGCGTGTATCGCGTGGCCCATAAACTTTACGACCTACAGGTGCCGCTCCTGCCCCGCATTATGACCGAACACGCCCACAGCGTTACGGGTATCGATATCCATCCGGGCGCAGTCATCGGAGAACGCTTTGTCATCGACCACGGCACGGGCGTCGTGATCGGCGAGACCGCACGCATCGGACGGAACGTGCGGGTCTATCAGGGCGTCACGCTGGGGGCGCTGTCGCTGCCGAAGGATGCGGGCGATCGCCTGCGGGGCAAAAAGCGCCATCCCGCGATCGAAGACGATGTGATCATTTATTCCGGCGCGACCATTCTGGGCGGCGACACGGTCATCGGCGCGCGGTCGGTGATCGGCGGAAACGTCTGGATCACCGAATCCGTGCCGCCCGATACCACCGTCCTGATGGAGCCACCCCGTCTGATTTACAAGTAACCGTAGGGGAGTGACGATGACGATGCGCGAGGGAAAGCTCGAAACAAAAAACGGAAAGATCTGGTATGCCGCGTACGGCGAAAAACGGCGGAAAACACCGGTACTCGTCGTACACGGCGGCCCCGGCTTTCTCAGCATGACCGACGGCCTCGACTTCCTGTGGCAGGACCGTCCGGTGTATTTTTACGATCAGCTCGGCTGCGGAAGAAGCGACAGGGCTTCCGACAAGCGTTTCTATTCGGTGGCGAACTATATTGAAGAACTGGCGCAGGTGCGGGCCGGTCTGCATCTCGACGACGTTTATCTGATGGGCTTTTCCTGGGGGTGCGCGCTCGTTTGCGCCTATCTTCTGGAACGCCGGCCCGCCGGCGTTCACGGCGTTATGCTGTGCGCGCCGCTTATTTCCAGTCCTGCCTGGGAGGAAGACCAGCGCGCCAACATCGCGCGGATGCCCCCGGATTTGCGCGAAGCCATCGCAGCCGGCGAAGCGTCCGGCGACTTCGGCGACGCCTACCAGCGCGCGATGATGGCCTACTACGAACGGCACGTCTGTCTCTTGTCGCCCTGGCCCGCGTCCCTGGAGACGGCCTTTTCCCGGCTGAGCCTCGAAGTGTACAACACACTCTGGGGACCAAGCGAATTTACCGTCACCGGAAAGCTCCGCGATTTCGATCTTGCGCCCCGTCTTTCATCAATCGGCGAGCCGGTTCTTCTTACCTGCGGCGACGGCGACGAGGCGGGCGTCAAAACGGTGAAGGATTTTCAGGAGCGCTTTCCCCGCGCCCGCCTGGCGGTGATTCCGCAGGCCTCGCATCTGCACCAGATCGAACGGCCGCAGATTTTCGCCGCCGTCGTCCGGGATTTTCTGGACGACGTGGAAAGCGGGCCGTGCTGAAGCGCCGGCCTTGCGGAAGCAGTGCCCAAACATAAATGCGTCAAGAAAAAGCCCCGGCCGGATGTCCCGGCCGGGGCTTTGGTCTGTGAAGAGGAAAGGATTCTCTAATAGATCACGAGACTGCGGGCTTTCGGATCGCCCGTGTTGTTCAGGAGGAAGGTTCCAAGGCTGGTCAGGACTCCATCCGGATCTACGGCAAAGGCTTCGATCCGGTCGCTTTCCGTCGCAAAGAGGAATGTGCCCCGCGGATTGGCCGCCGCATAACCTCTGACGGGCGCGGCCGTCTGCGCATGACTTGCCCTCCTCCTGAAAAAAAAGTTTAAGGTTGAAAAACACTCTGCATTAAAAAACAATAAAAGTCTCCAAATCCGTTGTCAACGGATTTTGCAGGACCCGAATCCATATTCAGACCGGATTTGCGCGTTTTGTCGTCTCACGCCGAAGACGGCGCTCTCTTTTTTTAAAAATAGGCATTTCCAACCGATTATCCCGTTGCAAAGATATCTCACTTTTGTCATAGTGGCGGGGCTTTTCGGGTGTCAGTTCGAAGGCTGCGGAAGGAAGAGGCGGGTGAGGCGCAAAAGCGGAAGAAAAGGCAAAGGAAGGCTGTCTGTCTGGGTTTTGCTGATCCTGTGCGCGCTTGCCGGCTGCTCCGGGAGCGACGCCCCCAAATCCGTTCTTCACTCGGCGGACCAGATGAACTCCCCCGCGTACACCATCGGCGTGGGACAGGGAACGGCCGCCATGACGGTGGTCGAAAAAAACTTCCCCCGCTGTAAAATCGAATATTATGCATCGCTGACCGACGGGTATCTGGGCGTGAAGTACGGAAAACTCGACGCTTTCGCCTTTGACCGGCACACGCTCAAATACGTGACCGTTCAGAATCCCGATCTGGCGCTCCTGGACGATAAAATCGGCGATGAACAGATCGTCGTCGGCGCCCAGACGGGTCGTGAGGAACTGATGCAGAAGGTCAACGCCTTTATCAGACAGTACCGGCAGGACGGAACCTACCAGGCGATGTATGAGCGGTGGATTTTGGGGAAAAACCTGCAGATGCCCGATTTGCCGGAGCCGGACCGCCCGGCGCCGGCGCTGACCGTCGGCACGGACGGCCGCAATGAGCCGATGAATTACTATGCCGACGGGCGGCTTTCGGGATTTGACATCGAGTTTGCGAAGCGGCTCGCGCTTTTTCTGAACGCCCGTATCACCTTTCAGTCCATCGAGTACCCCGCCATTGTCGCCGCCGCGGCCGCCGGCAAGATCGATCTTTTGATCGCGAATCTCAACGCCACCGAAGAGCGCCGGAAGATCATGCTTTTTTCCGATCCCTACGTGGATTCGGAAGTTTCCTTCCTCGTGCGCAAGGACAGGCTGCCGGTGCGCCCGTCCGGGCGGATTACGCAAATTTCGCAGCTGGCGGGGAAAAAGGTGGGCGTCCAGACCGGAACGACCTATGAAAACGTGCTCAAGACGGCCGTGCCGAAAGCGATCCCCTCTTATTTCACCACTTTTACGGATCAGATCGAAGCGGTCAAGACAGGGCGGATTGCCGGATTTCTGGTCGATGAGGTAGTGGCCAGAGGCATGGTCCGCGAGACGTCCGGCCTCTCCTATATTCCCCGGTGGCTCTACACCAACGAATACGCGTTTGCCTTTTCCAAAAAATCATCCGGACTGCAAAAACAGGTCAACGCCGTACTCGAGCAGATGAAGAAAGACCAAACGATTAAAAAACTGGAAGACAAGTGGTTCGGCGCGGACGAGACGGCCAAGGCGCTGCCGGACTACAGGCTGGACGGCCCCAACGGCGTCATCCGTTTTGCCACCAACAGCGACAGCGCGCCTTTTGTCTACGTTAAAAACGGCCGGCTTGTCGGCTACGATATCGAAGCGGCCATGATCATCGCCGCGAAGCTCGGCCGCCGGCTGAAAATCATTGATATGGATTTCTCGGCCATCATTCCGTCTCTGGTTTCCGGAAAAACCGACATGGCGGGAGATTTCATCACCATCACCGAGGAGCGGGCCAAGTCGGTTCTGTTCAGCATTCCTTACTATACAGGCGGCACCGTGGTGGTGGTGGCGGCGGATCCGTCCCGTCCCGTCGCCGCCGCCGTGACCCAAATAGCGCAACTGGCCGGCAAAAAAGTCGGCATCATCACCGGCTCCGCCTACGACGCTGTCCTCAAAAGCAAATGCCCCCGGGCTGTTCCCGAGTATTTCAACAATTTCTCCGATCAGGCCGAGGCGCTCAAGGCGGGAAAGATTGCGGCTTTTCTGGTCGATGAGCCGATGGCGCGCGACATTCAAAATCGCACCGGCGGCCTCGCGACGCTCAAGGATCTGCTCACATCCGACGGTTACGCGTTCGCCTTTGCCAAAAGCCGGCCCGACTTGCAAAAGGACGTTGACGACGCCCTCCGGCAGATGCAGGCCGATGGGACACTGCGGGAAATCGAGGCCCGTTGGTTCGGTACGGACGAAGCGGCCAGGACGCTCCCGGCTCTGGCCCCCGGCGGCCAAAAGGGAGTTCTCCGCCTGGCCACGAACAGCGGCATGGCGCCCTTTGTCTACCGCAAGGACGACTGTCTGGTCGGCTACGATATCGAGATTGCGCTTCGGATTGCCGACCGTCTCGGCCGAAAACTGGAAATCATCGATATGGATATTTCCGCAGTCCTGGCGTCGCTTCTCTCCGGAAAAAGCGACATGGCCGCCTGCGGAATCACCGTCACGGAAGAGCGCGCCCGGTCGGTTCTGTTCAGCATTCCCAACTATCAGGGAGGCGTCGCCGTCATGGTCGCCGCGCCGGCGGCTTTGCCGGAAGAGGCCGCGGCGGGCCGGGAGGGATTCTGGCGGGGCCTTAAGGCAAGTTTTGAACGGACGTTCGTGAAGGAAAACCGCTACCGGCTGGTGTTGCAGGGATTGGGCGTGACGCTCCTCATTTCAGTGCTGTCCGCGGTATTCGGAACAATCCTGGGCTTTGGAATTTGCGTGCTGCGCCGGGCGCCGTCGCGTCTGGCGAATATTCCGGCAAAGGTTTATATCCGGGCGATCCAGGGAACGCCGATCGTCGTGTTGCTGATGATCCTGTATTACATCGTGTTCGGCAGCGTGGATATCGATGCGATCCTGGTGGCGGTGATCGGATTTTCGCTCAATTTTGCCGCGTACATTTCGGAGATGATGCGCACGGGCATCGACGCGGTGGACCGGGGGCAGCATGAAGCGGCCTGTGCGCTGGGATTCGGTCGGATGCAGGTTTTTGCCAAGATCACGTTTCCGCAGGCGGCGCGCCACGTGCTGCCCGTGTTCAAGGGCGAGTTTATTTCGATGCTGAAGATGACGTCCGTGGTGGGCTACATCGCCATCCAGGATTTGACCAAGATGAGCGACATCATCCGGAGCCGGACCTACGAGGCGTTTTTCCCGTTGATCGCGACGGCGGTGATTTATTTTGTGGTGGCGTATGCGCTGGTGTGGCTTCTGGGCCGTGTGGAAATACGGGTCGATCCCAAACGGCGCCCGCGCAGCGTCAGGGGAGTGAAAAACGCATGATTGAAGTGAACCATCTTGCCAAACACTTCGGCGACCTGGTCGTTTTGAAGGACGTCAATCTCCGCATCGAGAAGGGCGAGGTGATTTCCGTCATCGGCCCGTCCGGCACCGGCAAAAGCACGCTCCTGCGCTGTTTGAATCTGCTGGAGAGGCCGACCGGCGGCGAAATCATCATCGACGGCATTCGTCTTCTGGACCGCGGAACCGACATTTCGCTGCTGCGCCGGCGCATGGGCATGGTGTTTCAGTCCTTCAATCTTTTTTCGCACCTGATGGTGATTGAAAACATCATGCTCGGACCGGTCGACCTGCTGAAGATGCCGCGACAGGAGGCTTACGACGAAGCGCTCCGGCTGCTGGCGATGGTGGGGCTGGCGGAAAAAGCCACCGCGTACCCCGACGAACTTTCGGGCGGGCAGAAACAAAGGGTGGCCATCGCCCGGGCTCTGGCCATGACGCCGGAAATCCTCCTTTTTGACGAGCCGACCTCGGCGCTCGATCCGACGATGGTAAGCGAAGTGCTGGCGGTCATCCGGAAACTCGCAGCCGACGGCATGACGCTGATGATCGTCACGCACGAAATGAAATTTGCGCGGGATGTATCCACGCGCGTTCTGTACATGGACGAAGGGGTGATTTATGAAGAGGGGCCGCCCGACCGGATTTTCGTCCGCCCGGAGCGGGAGAAAACACGCGCGTTCATTCACCGCGTGAAAACCGCCACGTTTGCCGTCCAATCGCGGAATTTCGATTTATACGCCATGAACGCGGGCGTGGAGGCCTTCGGGCGCAAGCACTTTCTCGCCGAAAACCGGATCTACAATATCCAACTGGTGATCGAGGAGCTTGTGGTCAACAAACTCCTGCCTGCTTCGGGCGACCGCGTCGACATCGCCGTTACGGTGGGCTATTCGGAAGAAAACGGCGTCGTGGAAATTCTGCTGGCGAGTGCGGGGAAACCGTATAACCCGTTTGCCGCAGTGGAAGAGGACGACCTGCCCATGACGCTTGTGGGCAGACTGGTTTCAAGCCACGATTACGCGCGCGAAGGGGAAGTGAACCGACTGCGGCTGACGCTGCCGGCGTGGGTGAAAAAAAACGCCTGCTGAAGTTATTCTGCCCGTCGGCGCTTGTCCTTTTTGGGCGGGGAGGAACTGTTATCCCGGCGGCAAAGCCGAGGCCTATCTGGCGCGGTTGGATTGAAGTCTGCCTCACGACCCGCTCCTGAATAAACCTTCGTACCGCATTCAGCACGGCTCGTCGAGGGCCATCATCTTGGCGATCCGCCGTTCGTGGCGGCCGCCTTCATAGGCCGTCGCCAGAAATTTTTCAATCATCTCGGTCACCGGAACCGCGTAAGCCACCCGGCCGCCGAAGGCGATGAAATTGGCGTTGTTGTGGGCTTTGGCCATCTCCGCCGTGAACAAATCGGAAATGAGCGCGCAGCGGATGCCTTTCACCTTGTTGGCGGCGATGCTGACGCCGATGCCCGTGCCGCACAGCAGAATGCCGCAGTCGTAGCCGCCTTTTAAGAATTCACGGCATGCGGCCAGGGCGATGTCCGGATAATCGACGGCTTCGCTGCCGGAGGTTCCCAGATCCGTGACGGCGATATTTTTCTTTTTCAGAAAATCGGCGATCCGGTTTTTCAGTTCAACCGCCCCGTGATCGCCGGCGAGAACGATTTTTTTCATTTTTTTTTCTCCGTTTTTTAATACGCTCCCTTTTTCCTACAGCAGCGGGGCGATGTCAACAAAAAAACTTTACATCAAAGACGGATTTACGTAAAAACCCTCCATGCGCAACTGGTATCATCGATATCTCAGCCATCTCCTGATTGAACGGGGAGCGGCCGAAAACACGCTCGAGGCGTACGGCCGCGATCTGGACCGGTACGTGTCCTTTCTGGAGGAAAAGGGCCTTGCCGCCCTGCGGCAGGCCAGGGCCGAAACCGTCATCGAATTTCTCGTATGCCTCAAGAACGACGGATTATCGGCGAATTCCGTAAACCGCGCGCTGGCGGCGCTCCGCGGATTTTACGGATTTCTGCTGGAGGAAAAGGCGCTCGACGAATCGCCGCTCGCGCACGTGGAGCTTGCGAAAGTCTGGATGCGCCTGCCCGATACGGTCAGCCGCGAGGAGATGGCGGCCATTTTATCCCAGCCCGGAGAGGAAACGCCCGCCGCGCTGCGCGACAGCGCCATGCTGGAGCTTCTTTACGCGACCGGTTTGCGCGTTTCGGAACTCGTCGGCCTGACGATGAACGGCATCAACTGGCAGGTGGGCTTTCTGACCGTGATGGGCAAGGGCTCCAAGGAAAGGGTGGTGCCCGTCGGCCGGACGGCGTACGACTGTCTGCGGCGCTACGTGGACCGGGCCAGACCCTCGCTCATGAAATCCGGAACAACGGACGTGCTGTTTTTAAACCGTTCGGGCCGGGCGTTCACGCGCCAGGGAATCTGGAAGATCATCGTTCGCTACGCGAAAAAAGCGGGCTTGCAAAAAAAAGTGCATCCGCATACATTCCGTCATTCCTTCGCTTCCCATCTGCTGGAGGGCGGAGCGGATTTGCGGGCGGTGCAGGTGATGCTGGGGCATTCCGACATCTCAACGACGCAGATTTATACCCATGTAACACGGGACCGGTTGAAGGATATTCACCGGAAATATCATCCCAGAGGTTGAAAAAAATGGCCCATCGTTTTCAAGGCCGGTTCGGAGCAAAAGGCGGCGCGGCCGTCGTCGTCGCGGTGATTGCGGCGCTGGCCGTTGTCGCGGCATTGTTCGTCTGGGGCCTGCCCCGCTTTTTCCCCGCGGGATACGCGGCCGTGATCCGGGCGAAAAACGCCTTTGCCTATTACGTCTTGCAGCAGGAGCCCCATTTTTATTATCTGCTGGTGGAAAAAAACGGCAAGGACATCCGCGTGGGGGCAAACGACGCCCTGCAGGTCACCTACCGGGATGAATTTGTCGTGAAGGCGGTGGCGAGCGACGACTGGACCGGGAAGTACACGTCCGTGACGGTGGAAGGCGCAAAAAAGGACGGCAACGCCCTGGGTGTGCTCTGGCGCGGCATCGACCTTGTCAATCGGGTCATGCACAGCGAGGCGGTTGCGAAGGGCCGGCAGGCGGCGGACGCTTACCGCATCCGCATCGATTACGCCGGGAAACCCCTCGCCGTGGTGCCGATTCGGCTCACCATTACGCCGCAGGACTGGCTGCGGTTTGCCGACAGCTCTTCGCAGACGGAAGAGCAGATCGCGAACCTGAAGAAGGCGATTGCCGCCAACCGCGGGGATGCCGGCGTACGCCGGATTCTGGCGGGCATCTATCTTCGCCAGAACCGGCTGGAGGAGGCGGCAAAACTCTACGAGGAAATCCTGCAGATCACTCCCGGCGACACAGGCGCCATGAAAGAGCTGGCGCGCTCACATCTCCAGACCGGCCGTTACGACGCGGCTGCCCAGGTGCTGTCGGGCCTGGCGAAGCTTGAGCCGGGCGACGCGGAAGTTTCGGCCATGCTGGGGCTTGCCTACAGCCACAAAAAAATGTGGGAGCGCGCAGCGGCGGCGTATACCGCCGCGGTCCGGATCCAACCGGACAATCTGGCCGTTCGGCTCCTGCTGGGGCAGGCCCTCGAAAAGTCGAACCGGACAACCCAGGCCGTTGAACAGTATCGCTACGTCGCCCTGCGCGACAAGAATGACGCGGCTCCGTGGCGGGCGCTGGGAGATATTTATCTGCGAAAGAAGCAGTATGACCAGGCCATTGCCGGCTACAGTGAAGCCGTCAAAAGAGCCCCCGGAGACGCGGCGGTTTACGCCAATCTGGCCACCGCCTACGCCCAGGCGGGAAAGCCGGCCGAGGAAATGACCTCTCTGATGAAGGCTGTCAAACTGGCGCCGGACGATCCGGTGATTCGCTTCAATCTGGCCGCAGCTTATGAAAAAAGAAACAAAACGGACGAAGCCGTGCGGGAATACGCATCCGTGCTGAAGAAGAATCCGGAGGATGCCGATGCACTGGAGCGGCTGGCGGAGCTGGCGTTTAAAAACAAGCAGTACGACCAGGCCGTCCGCTATTACGAGAAACTGGTGAAAAAATATCCTGAGCGGAAGGCCATCCGTCTGAACATGGGTTTTGCCTACGGAGAGCTCAAAAATTACGCTGCCTCGGCCGGGCACTATGAACAGGCGGTCCGTCTGGGCGTGAAGGATCAGGCGCTGTACCACAATCTGGCCTATACCTACACGAAGCTGGGCCGGGAAAAAGAAGCCGTTGTCTATTATGAAAAAATTTCCCCGCCGACGCGAAAGACGCTGGGTTTTATCGCCGATTACCATCTCAAGAACAAGAACACCGCCCAGGCGATCAAATTCTACCAGCGGATCGTGAAGCTCGAACCGAAGAAGGCCTCTTCCTACTTCAGCCTGGGATTTGCCTATGCCGCCGCGGGCGATTGGGACAAGGCGATAGCCAATTATCAGTCCGCCCTGAAGTTCGATACCGAAGACGACGCCATTTACGCCAATCTGGGCCTGGCCTACGAGAAGAAAGAGCTTTACGCCGAAGCGCTAAAAGCATATAAAAACGCCTATGAGATCAACCCTGAGACCAAAGTGGCCGGAAGAATTCCCCGGCTGCGCATTCTCATGATGCAGAAAAAAGAGTAAAAAACAGGAGCAGCTCATGCAGCAGGTGACAGTGAATGATTTTAACATCGGCGACTCCAACGGTTTTGTGCTCATCGCCGGTCCATGTGTCATTGAAAACGAGGAAAGCGCGCTGGCCATTGCGCGCTACCTGAAGGCGCTCGCGGCGAAACTGGAGATTCCCTTCATCTTTAAGGCGTCCTACGACAAGGCCAACCGGACGTCGATTCGGTCCTACCGGGGGCCGGGGCTCACGGCGGGGCTGCAGATTCTCAAAAGCGTCAAGGAAAAAGCCGGCGTGCCGGTGCTGTCCGACGTACACCGCTTCGAGGAAATCGACGCGGCGAGCGCGGTTCTGGACGTTTTGCAGGTGCCGGCCTTTTTGTGCCGCCAGACGGATTTTGTCGTC
>Ga0228535_1001379_pt1 | contig 38039 bp, 53 predicted proteins | sample SJ1metagenome_FD_168457 | JGI IMG/M metagenome (GOLD analysis project Ga0228535, IMG submission 168457) | Enriched culture of PCE-dechlorinating microbial communities from Ithaca, New York, USA - SJ1 | ecosystem: Engineered > Modeled > Simulated communities (microbial... > Unclassified | place...
TAGCCCTCGGGTTTTTAATATGGGGCGCTATAGATTTCGCATTTGCGGCGCTCGATCGTCGATTTAGCATATGGGTTTTAACCGACCGCCGCTTGATAAAAGAATGGGGCATAATCGCAAGAAACTTTGACGAAACACCGCTTGCAAGAATATGCAATGTCAACTTTAATCAATCAATGCTTGGTCGCTTTCTGAACTATGGTTCTGTGGGGGTTCAAACAGCTGGAGAAGCCGGATACGACGGATACCGTGAAATGTCCAACCCGCAAGGCTTTATTGACTGTCTTGATGAGGCGCGCAAAATCGCACAGCAAGGAGGCGCAAACGTCAAAAAATGCCCTTATTGCGCCGAGCTTGTAAAATCCGAAGCAAGGGTATGCCGCTATTGCGGGCGCGACTTATGAAAAAACCCGACAAAAAAAATAAGAGAGATTTCCTTGTTGTAGACATGAAGGGCTTGAGAGCCCAATATGTTGATTACTGTAAAAAACGCGGCCTTAAACCTGGCCCTACAATCCGGGAGTCCATATCTAAACAATTATCAAAGGAAAGTGTTACTGAATCAGACAGGGCAATAATACCCAAGCCTGACAAGTCGCGTCACGGTTTATTTATAAGACTTACAAACTCTGAGCATGACACCCTTAATAGTGAAGCTGCAAAATATAATCTAAGCGTTAATCAATATATAATAAGACTTTGCCGCTACCATCTTACAAAGAAGCCTCAATTTTCAAGTTCTGAAATAGACGCCCTGGCTGAATCAAATATTCAGCTACTTGCCCTGGGACGGAATCTTAATCAAATCGCCAGAGCATTGAACGCCGAAGATCCTGACGAACACAGGCCGACCGTCAAGGAGATCAAGAATCTTAGCGATAAAATATATCAGCATACGCACGAAGTTTCAAACCTGATAAGAGCGAATCTTGAAAGGTGGAAGATAGAATGACATTAGAACAAAAACTAAAACTGATCAGGGCCATTAACGGCGTTACACAAGAATATGTAGCTCATTTGCTCCAAATATGGCGGACAGATTATACAAAGCTTGAACGCGGCTTACTAAAGAAGAATTTAAAATATATTACTTCATTGTCTACGCATTTTGGAATAAATGAACACTGGCTACGAGATAATCAATCGCCCGTATTCGTGAGGAATTCATATATAACCTTGCCTCGCAATACGACTTCGCCCTCCAGGACTATGAACGAATGGGACAACACAATCAGGCTTTTCCTTCCCGAAGTTCTTCGAGAACACGGCATTTCTTCATGTCAGATAATGAGTCCGAAGGGCAAAGGATATTCGCATCTTTTTGTCTTTCACTCGCGTAATGGCAAAATAGAAATCGAGGTCAACGATAAAGATAATCTGCAATTCTTTGATGCGCTGCAATATGTTATTAAAGAGGCCGGGATAAAAATAAAATATCTAACTTGGGCGAAACTAAAGACCAATAATCAAAAAATGATAGCTGTTTACCTTTCGCCTGATGTGTATAGACATGCGCAAGGCGCAGCCGCAAGCCAAGGCAAGTCTATTAATGCATGGCTTTCTGATATTCTTAAAGCGAAAGGTGGAAAATAGAATGACAAAAAATAACTCATCGCAAATACTTAACAGGCTTAAAGAAGCCTTAAGCATTAAGTCTGATCGCAATTTAGCCCAATATCTGAATCTTCCATGTGCAACAATAGCCAACTGGAAGGCGCGTGATTGTATAGATTTCAAATATCTTTTTTCAAAACTCGACACTATCAACTTTCATTGGCTGATTACAGGGAAAGGCGATACGGCAGTATCTTCTTCAATATATTCAAAAAAACTTGAGCGTATAATTTTTTCAGTCGAAACTTATTTACAAAACAACAATGCTAATCTTAATCCTCTTCAAAAAGCAATAATAATAACAACACTTTATTCTGATCTGGTAAATCAGAACTTAACTGATTCAGAGATAATAATTAAAATAAATCCATTAATAACGCTTACAACTTGTGATAACATAATTAACAAAAAAAGAAAATAAATCAGCAAGCGGAGCTATCAATGAGCGAAGATATCGAGTCATACGGCCAAAATAGAGAATCCCATGAAAAACCATCTTCAAATATTGGAGATAGAATAAAGCAAATAAGACAAATGCTAAAACTTACGCAAAAAACTTTTGCGACATCCTTGGGAATTTCAGCTGGCTTTGTAAGTGATATTGAGAAAGGGAAAAAATTTCCAGGCAGTCAGGTACTTATCTCTCTTAAAAAAACTTATAACATTAATCTTGATTGGCTGCTTACCGGTGATGGCTATATGGAGCCAATAGGGGAAGCTTTCATCTCTGCTGCGATCGTGGAAGAAGTCAGCGCTATAGTTCTCGATTTCTTATTTTCAAAAAATATCAAATTAAAAGCTGCTAAAATTGCAAAAATAATCACCATATATTGCATAAATATCAAGAATAATAAAGTAGACATAACCGAACTACACAATACATTGACTTCAATTGAAATTGCGCTCGATCATTGATTATTACTAATTGAAAGGAGCAATTTATAATGATTACAGATTCGTCACATATCATTAACAGACTCAAGGCAACCTTAGACTTGAAAACTGATCTAGATTTGGCTAATTATCTTGGAGTTAGTTCAAATACGATAGCAACATGGAAGAAACGCAATAGCATTAATTACGATCTTATTTTTTCAAAAAGTGATTCTATCAATTTACATTGGCTACTTACAGGCAAGGGGCCTGTTAAAGGCCCTTCAATAGAGTTGTCAATTGTAGAAAAAGCAATAAAATGTGGCATCAAAACAGCGCATGATCAAAATTTATCACCTGAAAATGAATCCTTCCTTCTTTTACAAATAATACGCCAAATCGCCGCAGAAAAATTAAATATAGACGAGATAGAATATGCCCTCGATACTTTTACTAAACTAATAACCCATCCGAAAATAAATGAAGGAGAAACAATAAAATGACCGAAGATGTTTCCTTGATACCTTCAGAGCGAATTGAAAAATCCATCTACCTGATACGCGGCGAAAAGGTCATGCTTGACAGCGATCTTGCAAGCCTATTCGGTGTCGAAACAAAAAACCTCAATAAGGCAGTCAAAAGAAACCTTGCCCGCTTTCCTGCCGAATTCATGTTTCAATTGAATTATCAAGAGGTTGCGGCTTTGCGGTTCCAAATTGGAACCGCAAAGGACGGGCGCGGAGGGCGTCGCACCATGCCCTATGTTTTTACAGAACATGGAACAATCATGCTTGCGACAATACTAAATAGCTCCGTCGCAGTTAAGGCCAGCATCCAAATAATTAAAGCTTACGTAAATCTCAGACAGCTTCTATCAACACATAAGGATCTTGCAAGAAAAATAGAAAGCCTTGAGAGCAAATACGACACACAATTTAAGGTAGTGTTTGACGCAATCAGAGAATTAATGGCGCCGGCAGCGGACAAGAAGAAAAAAAAGATCGGCTTTTGCCGAAAAGACGAGGACTAGGAAAGGAGCTATCGAATGAGCGAAGATATAACACCATATAACAGCAATAACGAAGATATTAACGATTCTATAACTGATGATAATAAATCAAAAGTAGATACATTGCTTGAAGCAGTCGATCTATCGAATAATTCTGTCAGAGAAATCCTATACATTATAGACCTTACGCTGAATGGCAACATCACACATGATCAGCGTCATGACATACGAAATCATTTACAATACATAACGTCAACCAACGAATTACTTTCATTAATGCTGCCGAAATTACAATAATGAAGGGTGGAAAATAATATGACCGCAACCGCAAGAAAGCAGGACAGACCAAGAAAAATAAAAGAATCCAGATCATGTAATGCAATTAATATCACTCATAAAAATCACAATATTAACGTTTCTGATATCATAGAAAGACTTAAACAGGCGCTTGAATTAGATACCGACGTATCCTTAGCTCAATACTTCGGAATCAATCCAGCTACTATAATTGGCTGGAAAAACAGGAACAGGCCAAACTATGACCTTATCTTTTCAAAAATAGATTCAATTAATTTTCACTGGCTTATAACGGGGAAAGGCCCTAAAGTCACCAACACTATATGTGTCGATTCTTCCTTTGAAAAAATTATCGCTATTATGGACGATATGTGTGGTTACAAGTTACCTCCGTCTAAACACGCATGGATTATTTCATATTTATGTCAATCCGCGACCAAGGGTCCATTTGATGAAGAAGAAACACGAATTACGGCTGCTAAACTTATAGAGATTGCGCAAAATGACTGACTATCCAGTATATATAGACGGTGTTTTGAAGCAGTGGGGCGACCGCCTTTTTTACGAGCCTGTCAAGGCCAAGCGCGTGAGGCGTCCAGTCGGATTCGCCAGAAAGAAGCGGCCCTCGGGAGGATCAGCGCATACGGCAAAGACCTTCCCCACTCCCGCTTTTATACGTCAAAAGCTTTCCTTGACTGCAAGACGAACCCCCGAAGTCCTCGTTAAAATCAGCAAGGCCCGGAAGGGTTCAGCGGCTGTTAAGAGCCATCTTGACTACATATCACGAAACGGCAAGCTTTCCCTTGAGGATCAGGACGGCCAGAGGATAGAGGGGAAAGCCGCCGTCAATGACTTCATGCGCGAGTGGAAGGAAGCCGGGCGCATCCAAGAGCCTTCACAAAACCGAGACGCCTTCAGTGTCGTATTGTCCATGCCCGCCGGCACTGACCGCGAATCGGTGACAAATGCGGCCCGCGAGTTTGCAAAAAAGGAATTTTCTGATAATCACAGATATGTCTTTGTCCCTCATGACGACGAGAAACATAGCCATGTCCATTTATGCGTTCTTTCAATGGGCCGTGACGGACGGCGCCTGAATCCTCGAAAGGCCGACATACAGAGATGGAGAGAAGGTTTTGCGGAGCAGCTTCGAGAGCATGGCATCGAAGCGAACGCCACCAGGCGAAATGTCAGGGGTGTCAGCAGAAAGGGAACGAAACAGCCCGTTATACATGCGGACAAAGCGCGGAGATCCTACACAATGGATGAACAGCGCAAGGCCGTTTACGACGCCATCACCAAGACCGAAAACAAGCCTAATCCATACAATCAGCAAATGCAGAAGACCCGAGGCGGCGTCAAGACGGCGTACACTGAAATAATTAACGCGCTCAGGCAGTCGCCCGATCCAAAGGACCGCAAACTTGCCGCCGAAGTCAGCAAGTTTGTTGATAGCATGAAGCCGATAGAAACCAAGCGAGAGGAAGCAATAAGGCAGTTCAAGGATTCCAGGAGCAAGGGAAAAGACAAGGGACAAGAACGCTGACGCCTTGAGGACAATCGGATGAGAAAATATTATTATATTATTATCCTGCTACTGGCGGTTGTTTGCGCCCGCGCCGATGCGGTAATTGCGTCTGAAGACTCCGCGCAAGTGTGCTTTACGCCTGGGTCTAATTGCACAGGCTTCATTGTTTCCGCTATAGGCCGCGCACGTTCTGAAATACTTGTGCAAGCCTATTCGTTCACAAGTCAGCCTATTGCAAAAGCCCTTGTCAACGCGCACAGGCGCGGCGTTTCTGTTATCGTCATTGTCGATAAGTCAAATGACCTGGGGAAAAGATATTCGGCAGCCGTTTTTCTTGCTAACAGCGGAATACCAACATATATAGATAGATCGCATAAAATAGCTCACAACAAAGTTATGGTAATAGATGCTTCAATTGTTATAACAGGATCATTTAATTTCACAAAAGCAGCTCAAACAAGCAACGCAGAAAATGTTTTACTAATAGCAGACAAGGCGCTTGCAGTAAAATATAGAGCCAACTTCAATAGACATCTGGCGCATTCAGATAAGGCAGCAGCCCGATATTGATAAATTTCAGAAACGACCTTATAAGCAACGGCAAGGTCCGACACTTGTTTAATCCCAGGAGCGGCAATCTGTAAGGTACATTACAGATATTGGGGAATTTTGGCAGGAACAAATACAGAATCAGACACGCCTACTTATTAAGCAACACCATAGAAAGCATTAACCAGACTCTTTTTAATAGGGCTTTAAACAGCACAATTAACACTTTATTAATAATCCGGGCGTTTCCCTTTGGGCCGGGCCACATCGGCAGAGCTTGAACCCGGATTCCGGTTTCAACCCATTCGGGCGAGTGTCCCTAACGCGGCGGGCAGGGGTCTTTGTCCTGGAAGCCGGTGGACAAGAGCCCATGCCCTTTTTGCCTGGTGATAGTTCTATTGGTTTCTTGCTCAGGATCGGAAAGCGCCGGCAATGTCTGTTTGATAGTATTATCGCATTCGCGCCGGAAGGACCGGCCCTCGATGCGATAGATATATCATTCTTGCAGCTGAGATCCGGAGCCCGGCCGGGATAGTTCTATCATGGCTGAATTTCGGATGAACCGGCAGAATAACTCCACTCCATTTCACGGATCGACGAGCAGCGCCCGTTTCCGATCCGCTTATTCCGGTCCTTATACTGCCTTTTCATGATGTCCGACTCGACAATAAAGCGCTCCATTCCGCTTGTCATTACGCCTTCATAGTCTCGTTTCCAGACACGGTTTTTTGCGCCCCTTCACCGCTTCCCCGCTCCTGGGGAAGCCCCAAGGGATTTATCCCTTGACCCTTCATAGAGGCGACTGATAAGACCAGGGCAGAGACAAAGGGCTGTCAGGGGCACGGAAAATATACTCGATATTCCGGTGTCTCTCTTATCAAGAGCCGCGCCATTCGTTTTACTCGGTGTCACGCCTCTTGCCGTTCGACTTTGATCAATCATATTTCCGTCGCTCGATCCTCTCACTCCCTCGTAATTTTCCGCTAAGGTCGCCCCCGCCATCGGCCCCTTCATAGAACAGTGAAAGGGGCCGCTGCCGGGGAGCTGATGTACGGGTAGGGCAAAAGAGAAAAGAAGAAAGGAATATTACGATGGAAAAAAAACTTATGAGTAATGAGCAGTTAAAAAAGGAAATCAAGATTATCAGGGAGAAAAACGAGAGCTTAAGGGAAATGAACAGGATTATAAACAGTATTGAGATCGACGGCCAGCATTTTTCAGCAGTTCTGACCATACACAGCGCCCTTGTAAGGGTCAATTAAAGGGTGGGGATACCATGTCATCAGTTTACTACATTTCATTGAAACAGGCGGCTCAGTTTACGGGAGGGCTTTTTATTTATAGAAGCGAGGATGAAAAGCCGGTCGCGGTTATATGGAAGAAAAAAGCCTTGAAACCTTTTGTTTCTTACAGATTCAAGGATGTCAAGGAAAGAGAGCTTTATATAAGGCATATTCTGGACGCCGAGGCGAAGCGGCAGAGAGAAAAACAGGAAATAAGGGAGGCCAGAAAGCCGACTCAGGAGCAAATAGACAGCGTGAGGGTAGGGGATATCTTTGTAGACACTTGGGGTTATGACCAGACCAATGTTGATTTTTACCAGATCGTAGAGAAAAAGGGCAGGGCGGTCATGGTCAGGCCCATAGCGGCCAGAAGCGTTAAAGGTTCAGAAGGCTTCATGAGTGACAGGCGCGTAGCGGTTCCCGGCAATTTCAAGGGAGAGGCCGCAAAGAAAATACTGGGATTCTCAAACGGTCAGGCCCACTTGCCGAGTAAATACGGGTGGTGCGGTAAGTGGAGCGGATCGGCAATGTCTTGCACTTGGTACGCATAGAAAGGAGAAAGGGACATGATAAAGGCAATCATACAGATCAATAAGGCGGCTGGAACTTATCAGGCAAGGATCACAGTTGACGGATATGTTATTGCTATCATCAAGCGCAATATACTTACTTCGTAAGTCAGTAAGTAAGTTACTTATTAAGTAAAATTGTGGTATAATAATACAGGAGGCTATTTCATGACCATTCTTAAAAAATCCCTCAGAAGGGAAACCGAAGCGCGTCACCGTGGAAGAAACATAATAATACAGCTCGAACCTCCATTCATTGTCCGCGTCAAGGAAAAGGGAAGGCGGGTATGGTATGAAACAACGGTTTATTCAATATTCATCATGGCGGCGCGACAACACGCGGAACGCCTCATGAAAGAGAGGAAGGAGCGCAAAAAGAATAAAGGATAGCTTTTCGACAAGCAAGGCCCCGGCTACTTTCGAGGGCGGCCAGGGCCTTGATTTATACGACAGAGCCGAGGCCCTGCAATGTTATTGTATCCTCCGGCCTGATGTTTTCTCAATAAGGGGAGGCAGGAAATATGTCCAAGCCGGGAGATGTTAAAAAGATATTGGGTTATGAGGTCTTAAAAAACGATCATCCGCGATCCAATATTGTGTACTATTTGAGGAACGAAAAAAGGGTTTATGGTCTTGTCAGGTGTCCAAACAAGGACAATATTTATTACGCCACAAACGCGCAGGGTCGCAGCTGTTATATCAACGGATATAAGTATTTCACGGACAGAAAAGGGCGCCTTGAAGTCCTGATTGATGTCGTTAAGTTATAACTTACTAACTAAGTAAGTAACTTATTGACTAAGTAAGTAACTTATTGATACAATTCGGAGGCGACATGACCAAGCCGACAGACGAACAGTTTAAAAAATATCAGGAGCTTTACGATTATTTCAATCGGAAGCTTTTCGAGGGGAAGCTACAGCCTATATTGCTGAATTTCTCAAGGAAGGCCAATAGTTGCGGATTTTTCGCGTTTGGCCGCTGGAAAAAGGACAACGCCAAGACGCATGAAATAAGCATAAACCCGGTTTATATGGCGGCGGCGCCGTTTCGTGATATATGCCAAACCCTTGTGCATGAAATGTGCCATTTGTGGCAATTCACATACGGCAAGCCGAGCAGGGCGGCTTATCACAACAAGCAATGGGCCGACAAAATGGAGAGTGTCGGTCTTATGCCGAGCGACACCGGAGAGCCGGGCGGCGCCAAGGTCGGGCAGTCAATCGCCGACTATGTTATTGATGGAGGGCGGTTTGAGGACGTTTTCAGGTCAATGCCTGAAAACATGCGATTGCCCTGGCAGTCCTTGGAAATACAAAAAGTTATTGTCTCGCCTGTGGGAGGGGGGGGCGATTTAAACAACGAAGAAGGAAAGGAGGATGAAGAAGGAGACGGAGAAGAAAAGGGCTCTTCTTCGGGAAAGAAAATCAAGTACACTTGCCCCACGACAGATTGTAAATTGAATGTTTGGGGCAAGCCCGGCATCAACGTAAAATGCGGAGAATGCGGCCAACGGCTTCAGGTCGCAGTGAAAAAAAAGAAAAGACGAGGACGGATGGCAGTCCTTGCACAACAGGAGAGACAATATGGCAAGCAACGTATACAGACAGGTAAAGATAAAGAGGTTTGCCGTTGATTTAAGCATTGACTTGTGGGAAGACATGCGCAAACAGGCGGAAAAATTGGGAATGTCGCGGAAGGACTACATATTAAAAGCCATAGAGGAGAGGATATTAAAAGATAAAAACAGGGGTGGATGATGGACAAAAATGAAATAGAACCTTTAGTAAGAATTCTCATCGTGGATGATCACAAACTTTTCCGGGCTCTTTTGAAGGAGCATCTTGAATCAGTGACGGGTTTTTCCGTTGTGGCCGAGGCGGAAAACGGAAACGACGCCGTGGCCCTGGTCAAAATACACCGTCCCCATATTTGTATCATGGATATTACCCTGAAGGGCCTTGACGGGTTCGAGGCTACAAGAAAAATCCGCAAGCAATGCTCCAACACTCATGTGTTGGCTATCAGCGCAAGCACAAAGCCGGAGTCAATGCGCCGCATGCTCAACGCAGGGGCCAATGGCTATCTGCCTAAGGATTCCGAGCCCGAAGCCTTGATTGAGGCCGTCAAGGCCGTATCGGCTGGGTTCAGATATTATCCACATGAGTATAAGAAGTCTTGCGACTTACACGGAAACGATCAAAATCATAAACTCAGTTGCCGGGAAGTGCAGCTTCTCAAATTGTTGAGCAGCAATTACAGCCTCAAAGACATAGCCGTAGAACTCGATCTTGCTTATAGCACGGTATCCACCATGAAACTACGCGCTATGGTTAAAATCGGAGCGCAGACAACGGCAGACCTTATCAGGTATTGTGTCGCCAACGATATAGCGCATAAATGAACTGCAAACGCAAACAACTATAGGGACATGGAAAAAGAACAGGAAATAATCATAGCTGAAACTTACAAGGCGCGTGATATTTTCACCGTAGACAAAGAGGCGTCAATAGTTGTAGCTTTTGAAGATGGTTTTTTTGTCTCCTATGTTATTTCTCATGAGAAAAAACATTACATAGGTAAAATTCATCATTTGCGCCATGACATAAAGAAAATAACATGGAGAAGGCTTGAATTAGCCATTAAATATCTTATGCGACACTTCAATTTCGACGAACGAGTTTCGCTCATATTTAAAATGGATTTCAGCAAGCCATCGGCAGGGCTGAATCAGTGGTACGAGCGAATATAGAAAGGCTAGGCTTATGATCAATCTTCGTGAAAACGATCAAGTTATCATCTTTGATGATGAAAACGGCAAACATATAATGCGTTACCATTTCGATTCCGTTATGGTTTCCGATTTTAAAAGCACAATACATCTTTATCACAGGTCTAATTTAGTAGGAGCCATTAACTGTGTAAGCTGCACGGTAAACGGCCTTCCCCCTTTGGAATGGGCCGAGAAGCAGCCACAGCAAGTATATAAATTGTCATAAAACGATAAATACCAATTCGGGAGGCATTATGATTCTTTATTACAGGAAAAACAATTACGGCGCAGTTATCGGGGCAAGAAGTGAAACGATTTATAAAAACGATCCCGCAACGCTCATTGAAGTTCTGTTCCATAATGGCAGCAACAGCCCATGTAAATATTACAGATATTATTTTCTGAAAAAAGATTTACCTCATTTTTCAGAAAATGATTATGATTGCTTGTTGGGATTGTATTTTGACAAACATTCCGGTAACGCCAGACAAGGTGAATCAATAAGACATTCCAAAGATATGGTTTATGACATTGTAGTTGGAAATATAGGACGGGAACATGCTCAATCCATTATTGACGCGGCTGTAAGCAAGGAATTGAAAGCGGAAATAGGAAACGCAATAAATATAGTTAAGTCTGTCAAAGTAGATCATTCGGGTAATTAAGGAAATGAAGGCCGCTATATATGCTAGGGTCAGCACAAAAGATAAGCAGGAAACTGACAACCAGCTTTCGCAGTTACGCGACTATTGCAAAAAGCAGGGCATGGGTATATACCGCGAATACACAGACCGGGAAGACGGCGGCGATCCAAACCGGACGGAGTTTAAGGCGCTGTTCCTGGACGCGCACAAAAGACAGTTTGATGTCGTCGTTTTTTGGGCGCTGGATCGTTTCAGCAGGGAAGGGGCCAGAGAGACAATCAACTACCTTTACCAGCTTGAAGAAAACGGCATACGGTACATTTCTTTTACAGAACCTTATATAAACAGCCTTGGTATTTTCAGAGACGCCATCATATCTATTTTGGCGACTCTTGCCAAGCAGGAAAAAATCAGGATCAAGGAAAGAGTGAAGGCAGGTCTTGAGACAGCCCGAAAAAAAGGAAAGCGTCTCGGTCGAAAACCTCTTGCGCCTATCGACAGGCAGCGCATTATTGCCGCTCACCTTTCCGACCCGAGCTTGTCTGTCCGGAAAATCGCCTCCACGACAAAAGTGGGTTCCGGCAGTGTTCATAAAACCCTGTCTCTTTTCAGGGAAGGGAAGTGTGATAAAGACGGCTTTTTATATGAGCGTTCATTATGTTCATAAATCAGATGTTTTATGAACAGTGATTGGCAATTCAATATATAATAAACGGAGGCTTTGTCATGGACAATTCAATCTCGCGCGAAGTAATCAGCGGCACGGTCATAGCATTTGAATACGCAGCGAATGATTTCGATTTAATTTTACCTCCTAAAAATAAAGGAGACATCATAGCCGCGCTGATTGTGGCTGCAAAGACAGACAATATCGAAGTTGAAGATATTCCGACATTTGTCAGAAATAAAATCCTTAATATACTGTCGTCAAATATCAGTCTCGAAAAAATGTCAAAATATGATTTTTGGCAACATCATATTGATTTTCAGGTAGAATTAGTGTTCAACTACATAATAAACAAAATTCCCGAATGCCACGAAGCAACTGTAAAATCAGTTGTCTATTCTCAAATATCTTCAGCAAGGAATCGCATTATCAAAGGCTCTCCATTGATTCTTGCCAAAAATATCATGGATAAATGTGTTGCTGTTCCTAGTTCAATATTGTAAAATAATGACAAGTATGGATAAATGGCATCATATTAGAGACAGAAAGAAAAGCATACAGTATCTCGTCCGAAATTATGTTGAAGATCCGGAAGAACTTCGACATTGCTTGTCACATGATCCGGACACTTGCATGATTTGCAATCCCGCATACTACGGCCTGTCTCCCAAAAGAGCCCTAAAGGAAATAGCGAGTTTATGCCTTGGGTATGATTTGGCGGATCGAGAATATACGGCGGACAGCATTGAAGTTGTTTACAGCACGCCGAAGAAACAAAAGTTATTAAATTCTTTTAATAAAAAAGCCTTCATAGCGGCATGGAAGAAGGGCGAGGTTGACACCTTAAAGATAGTCAAACAAATAGCCGAACAGCATACGGCTGATATTGTAGTTTATTTGGATCAGCACATTCAAAACAGCGAGGCTCCGTATAAAGGACTAAAACAAGATGAAGACATCACACGCGGTCTTGTTGCGGATGCAATCTTGAGAATGCAATACAATGAGGCTCAAACTATAATCTTCGGGATGGATGTACATTTCGACTCTTTCAAGTATTATCCCTTTTCACCTTGTGACGCTCTTGCTTTTTTCCTTGACGTGTACGGCTTGCGCGGGCTCGACAAAGGCGAGCTTTCCGCGCTTACCGAGTTTACCAATATTAATTTCGCAGGAGCCTCCGGGTCATTTATACCCGGCGTAAAGAGGCTAGACAAAGGATACCACGATTTCTTGGTTGATTCATTGATGCCCCTTCTTAAAGAAAATTATCCCCATATCTTTAAGAGGGTCTATGATGCTGAGATGAGTTTTATGTCTTGCCTTCCTTCAGTAAAAAAAGGGAATATTCTTACGCTTGATATAATCGACAATTCCCACATTTCAAAGGAAGATATAAGTTACTTCATTGATCACAGCGCTGAAGGGTCATTCGATATAGTATCCGAAGACGCGCAAAGAAAGTATTTTGATTTTGAAACTGAATACATTCATGAAATGTTGAAGTCCTGCGAAGATTCAGGTGTCAATGTAAAAAACGACGAAGACACGGAAGACATATTGGACATGGCACTGCATGATTATTACCATAATCACATTAAGCCAGCCTTGTTTAAAGATAATTTTGTGAATCCCGTTCTTTACCCGGATGACGAAATCTTTAGAGAGAGGATGAAGTTGGAAGTTCTGCCCTATATCCCAGATGTACTGAAACCCGATGTCTATTGGAGGCTATGGGAAACATATATCACTTATTTTACTAAATCAGAAATAGGAGGCGGGTCATGAAATGTGGAGCTTCCATTAAGGGGAATAAAAGCAATACCGTTTGTAAGGGTAAATTGTCCGCCTTGCGGACTCTGGCAAACGGCAGCAGCGTAAGACGGCAACGGCGTTGTTCCGCATGCGGTCGCCAGGTATGGACTGTCGAGGTTTACGAAAGCGATCTTGAGCAGGAAAAGGAGAGACATAGACAAGAAATTATCGACCTTTCAAGTAAGCTCAGGGAGGCGGAAATCAGCCTTTCGGAGATTAAGGCAAGTGGAAGGCATTTTATCGGTCTTTTGGAAGAAAAGGGCGATAGGAAAGCGTTTAGAGAAAAAACGACCTTCTGAGAAGCCCAAGAATCGATTATTTTGACCTTGCCTGTGTTCCAGGTAGGGTCTTTTTTTGAGCTGCCGGGCGTTTCCCTTTGGGCCGGGCCACATCGGCAGAGCTTGAACCCGGATTCCGGTTTCAACCCATTCGGGCGAGTGTCCCTAACGCGGCGGGCAGGGGCCTTTTGTCCTGGAAGCCGGTGGACAAGAGCCCATGCCCTTTTTGCCTGGTGATAGTTCTATTGGCTTCTTGCTCAGGATCGGAAAGCGCTGGCAATGTCTGTTTGATAGTATTATCGCATTCGCGCCGGCAGGACCGGCCCTTGATGCGATAGATATATCATTCCTGCAGCTGAGATCCGGAGCCCGGTCGGGATAGTTCTATCATGGCTGAATTTCGGATGAACCGGCAGAATAACTCCACTCCATTTCACGGATCGACGGGCAGCGCCCGTTTTCGATCCGCTTATTCCGGTCCTTATACTGCCTTTTCATGATGTCCGACTCGACAATAAAGCGCTCTACGCCTTCATAGTCTCGTTTCCGGACACGCTTTTTTTGCGCCCCTTCACCGCTTCCCCGCTCCTGGGGAAGCCCCAAGGGATTTATCCCTTGACCCTTCTTTAGAGGATAACTGCCATTTCAGAGACAACGGCCAGGATTAAATAAACACTTTGGAAACGTCAAAAAACTCGAACTTCCGGGGTCTCACTAAGCAAGGCCGCGCCAACGATAAAACTGTTGTCACTTAAAGCCTTGCCGTGAGACTTTGATTAATCATATTTCCGTCGCTCGATACTCTCACTCCCTCGATTCTTGACGCATTAGGGACATTCCCGCCGGGTCGGCTGGCTTGTTATTTGTGAAAGCCAGCCGCTCCGCCGGGGGAATGGTAGGGGAGGGAAAGGCAAATAAGAAAGGACGGATTGAAAAGATGGAAATCAAGGGGCATAAGAGGACAGCGTTAAACAGTTCAGCGGCGGTTGCAGATGTATTCAGGGCGATTTTGAAGGCAGAGCCCGAGCATGAACAGGAAAAAGAGCATTTCTGGTGTGTCGGTTTAGACGCGAAGAACCGCATTAAATATATTGATCTGGTTTCCTTGGGAACCCTTACAAATTCCCTGATACATCCCCGCGAGACTTTCAGATTTGCGGTTATGAGCGGAGTTTGCGCCGTTGTCGTAGTTCATAACCATCCTTCAGGCGATCCGACCCCGAGTCGTGACGATATAGCGGTTACAGAGCGTTTAAAACAGGCCGGTGATGTATTAGGGATACCCCTGCTTGATCATGTGATCATTGGAAACGGAGAGGACGCGGGATATGTAAGCCTCAAGGAAAAAGGCATTGTTTAACTCAATTTCAATAAATAAAGGAGAGAAAAAGAACATGAAAAAGACAGCCAGCGAGAAGAGACAGGAAGCATTAAATAGGGCATTAAATCCTTATTCCGGAGCGTCGAATTACAGCGCCATTATTTCAGGATTCATTGCAAAGGGCATACCTGAAAACGATATCAGGCCGCGTGAAAACGTCTTCACAGTCCCGGCATGGAACGCATTGGGAAGGAGGGTAAAGGCCGGAGAACACGGCGTTAAAATCTGCGTATTCCTGAAAGGCGAGAAGGCAGAGCAGCAGCCGGACGGAACGGAAAAAATAATAACATGGTCAAGCCCAAGATCAACAACCGTATTTCATATAAGTCAGACAATGGAGGCCCGATAAATGGAATTCAATATAGCGCGTGACTATGATCTTTTGCTTTGCCTGATCAGCATCATAACCGCGTATTTCATCACGGAATAAAGGAGGGAGGATAAAAAGAAAATGGCAATGAACACATGGGCGCCCATCGGCTACACATACGACGATAAAGGGAATCTCAGGCCGTGGCATCTTGAAGGGAAAGGGAGGCCATACGCGCCGATAGGCTGGACTTACGACAGGAACGGCAATTTAAAAAGAGAATACAAGAAAAGGAGAAAAGAACAATGAAATATTCTGTAATGTACCTTACAAATGATATCCCTTTACAGCTTGCAAGGATGGCCTTTTATGGAACCAGCCACACACCAGACGAAAGAGGCGATCAGGCCCGGAAGGGTTACGCCGAGACTTTGGCAAGCGATTATTTTGAGCTTTCACAATACGCCGACACGGAGGAAAAAATAATCACTCTTAATGCGGCCTTTGAACGGTACAGGGCCGGGTACAAAGACCGCATGATTAAGTATCTGCACAGTCAGAGCCGTTGTATGTCTTCTTTTATAGTCGGTCCCGCTAAATTTCCGGTCAGGCAGCAGGAAAAGAGACATAATATCGTTGACGCCCGTATAAATGATCTTTTCGAGTTCCGGAAGAAGGCCATAAAAGCCATTGAGCGCGATTTAAGGCCCGAAATCGGGCCGATAATGTCAGGCGACGGTGACGCCATCGAACGGCTGAAATTGAAGCTTCAGGAGGCCGAGAAACAGCAAAAAGACATGAAAGCTATCAATGACGCATGGCGTCATTATGACAAGAAGAAAGACCCTTCAAGGCTTTTTTCTTGCGGGCTTGCTCAGTCACAAATAGACACCATTGCCGAGAAGATGAAAGACGCCTACAGCTGGGAGCGTCAGCCGTACCCTGCCTATATGCTCACCAATAACAACGCGAACATAAGGCGTATAAAGACGCGGATCGAACAAGTAACGGCCACTCAATCGGCGCCGGTCGTCTCGGTCGAAGGTGAAAAGGCCCGTTTCGAGGATTGCCCGCCCGAAAACAGGGTAAGGCTGTATTTCCCCGGAAAGCCCGAGGTTCAAATAAGGGAGCAGCTGAAGAAGCACGGCTTCAGGTGGACGCCAACACTCGGGGCATGGCAGGCATACAGGAACTATAGAAGCATTGACTTTGCCCGGAATATGGCCGGAATAGGCGCGGCTGAAGTTATTACAACCTCTTGAGGGGCCGTATAAGCAAATAAAAAAGGCCATGCCCTTACCCGGCATGGCCTTTTTTATCAGGAGGATGCTACTGGCTGTACCTCTTTAAAATCGCGCTCGCTATCGCTTGGCCGCTATCGGTCTCCACGTATATTGTGGCTCCGGCCATCAGGGCGGCTGTTCTAATATCGCCTTGTCCCTCGGGGCCATAAACAATTATATCGGGCGTCTTGATTCGCCTTTCCCTAAGCTCGAACAGAAATTTCAAACTGTCGGCGCTGGGCAGATTGTGACGAAGCACAACAAGGTCTGGCCGTGACCTGGAGAGCATTTCAAGCGCTGTGTCATGCTGAGAAATGCCGGTGACAATATACCCGCCATTTTCATTAATAAGGGCGTGAGACACCGCGCCTGACGTGACTCTTTCTCTGTCAATCACGAATATCAGTTTTTTTGCTTTCGACATGGCCCCTCCATGAAACGTTAAGGGTTATCTTGCTTTCGCCTCGCTTTTCCCTTCAAAAACGATTATAACCGCCGACACATTGCCGAGATCCTCGCGGATGTTCATAATTGCGTCGCCGCCTTTTTTGAAGGCTTCTTTTTTCATCATAGTTTCTATCTCGTCAGAGGATCTTCTTGTTCCGAATATGTTTTTGAATTTATCTATCGAGACGCGACCAATCGCCTTGTAAGGTGTTTTCGGCGTCCCGTCATAGATAATCTGGACATCATCGGCACTTTTAACGGCGGCAGAAGCTCCGGCGACTATGGCAAAACCAAGCAGTATGCTTAAAACGATAACAAAAGCCTTTTCCTTCATTGTTTGCACCCCTTTGTATCTGTTTTCGCCGTCTTAAGACGGCGTTTCTATTTTTTTAAATAATTAGGCTGACCTTCTTTGTCCGGATATGTTTCTCTGCAATCCGGATATCCAATACAGCCCCAGAACGGTCCCTTTTTGCCTTTGCGGATGACAAGCGCCTTGCCGCATTTCTGACATTTATGTATCGACGCGACCGCCTTTTGCCTGGGCTTCATATCGGGCTTGCCCGCGTTGTCCGGATAACTTTGCTTGCACTCAGGGTATCCCGTACACCCCCAGAAATAGCCGTTCGGGCCTTTTCGGCGTGACAACGACTTCCCACACGATCCGCATATAAAACCACTTTCCGCTTTTTTGACGGTGGCGTTTTTTGCCGCCTCGATTATGCGCCGCGTTTCTTCTTCAGTCTCTTTCATGAATGTGTCGAAGTCATAGCGCCCCTTTGCGATCCGCTCCATCTTATCTTCCATCAGGGCCGTTGTGTCAGGTTCTTTCAGGGCGCCGGGCAGCATGTCCACAAGAGAAAAACATTTCTCGGTCGGGAAGATATCTTTTTTCTTTTCCTCAAAAAAGCCCCCGGTAAACAAATCGTCAATGATTTTGTACCGTGTCGCTTCCGTTCCTATGCCCTCGCATTCCCTAAGTTGTTCTTTACGCGCCGGGTCTTTAACGTATTTATAAATTTCCTTCATTGCGGTTATAAGCGTTCCCTGGGTAAACCGCTTAGGCGGCTTGGTCTTCTTTTCCTGCAATTCCGCCCCTTGGAACGGCGCTTTGTCCCCCTCTTTCATGACGGGTAACGCCTGATCAGGATTGTCCTTGTCCGCGCTGTCCGCATTGTCAGGCTTAAATATCGCAGTCCATCCCGGCTTTGCCACTGTGCGGCCAGAGGCTTTGAAGCGTTCTTCCTGATACTTCAGCTCCACGGTCACGACCTCATAAACGCATGGTTCGCAAAATTGCATCATATAGCGCATAACAACAAGCGTGTAAATAATTGTTTCATTTTCACTGATGGCGGAAAGATCGGGCATCACACTTGTCGGTATAATGGCATGGTGAATAGCTATCTTTTCATGTTCAGCTTCAAGCCATGCCCTGCCCTTGATATCATGATTGACCTTGTGCGCGATATCCGATATGCTTTCCGCGTCAAGTTTAATGAGAGCGTTCAATATGTCTTTTGCGTCCTTATGCTGACTTTCCGGCAAATATTCAGATGAACTCCTGGGATAGCTTAAATGTTTCTTGTTATAAAGGCTGTCTGTGGCTTCAAGAACTGCCTTTGCGGAAAGCCCATACATCTTGTTTGCATGCGCCTGTAGAGACGACAAGCTGAAAGGCAATTTCGGAGGTTCGTTCTTCTTCTCTTTTTTATAAAGCGTAACCGTTCCGTATTCGTCAGGCGTTTTCGACAAAAAGAGCGACATCATTTTTTCGGCGTCGGTTTTACTTACGAGGCGACTTTCAGAATCAAGGCCAGGCCTATCTTTGTCCGGCGCCCAGGTCGCCGAAAAGGTTTTTTCGCCGTGCGAAAACAGGCCCTTGATTACATAATAATCGACTGTCTTAAAATCCGTGATTGCCCTTTCACGTTCAACCACAAGGGACTGAACAACAGACTTGACACGCCCCACGTTTTGAACGCCCTTATGCCCCGCAGCCTGAGCCCGCAGGGTAAAGGCGCGAGTCCCATTTAAACCTATAAGCCAGTCAAACCTGGCCCTTGCCTTTCCGCTCTTGGATAGGTTTTGATATGTGCTGTTGTCCCGCTTGTCAACAAGGCAGCGCCTTACATTCGTATCGTCAACAGCGTTTATTAATATACGTTGGACTATTCTGTTTTCCACTCCCACATATTCGAGCAATTCATCCACAAGCAATTGCCCCTCACGGTCAGGGTCGCCAGCATGAACGATAACCTGGGAATCGGCGATCAGTTCTTTGACCGTTTTAAATTGGTCTTTCTTGTCAGGGCTTACAAGCATTTTCCAAGCGTCAGGGATTATGGGGAGCGATCCGACCGACCACGATTCATAAGACTTGTCGTATTCCTCGGGCATTGCCTGTCTCAGTAAATGACCATACAGCCATGATACGCGCCCGCCGTCCGTCTCGAAGTATCCGTTTTTCTTTTTCGGCGATCCCAAAGCCTCAGCGATTGCGGCGGCGACAGACGGCTTTTCGGCTATATATAATGTCGCTCCGTTTTTCAACGCTCTATACCCCTTTCCTTGTCAGGCGATTGTTCAATATCCGGCTTTTGTACTTTCTCGACACTCGAAGACTTGCCGTATATTTGAGGGTCTGGAATAAAACGGCCAGACTCTAGCCTTTGATCAATTTTTTTCTGGATCTCCGAGGCGGCGACCGACTGTAATGCAGGGCTCTTGATCTTTGCGGCTATAACGGCGCCGGTCGCAAGAAGGAGAACTTGCGCCCGCTCCCTGTCTCTTTCTTTTTCTCCGGGGCTTCTTTCTTTTTCGTGGACAGGAGAGGCTTGACCACGCCCCATATATTCAAGATGTATGTTATCGCCGTTCCTTGCCTGGCTGTCGCGTATGCTATGAGCGAGGCCATCACCCCAAATAGTTTTTTTCCCTCCCGCCGTTTCGACGGTTATGTAATAGCTTGATTGCGCCTCTTTGTTAAACCCCAGAGGCGCCTCACCATGAGAAACAAGCTTGCCTTCTATGCATGTCGTCGTGGCTTCTTTGCCTTTTTCTTTTTCCTGCTTTTCTTTCTGCTGCTTCCAATATTTCTGTTTCTCTATTTCCTCTCGTTCTTGAGAAGTCGGCGAATATCCATCTACATGAATCCCATGCAATACGCCCTCTTTCCAGACATTACGCCTGAACTCCTCAGAGCCTTTTACTTCCATTTTTGACCATCCCCTTGCTTCGGCTATTGCTACAATTGCATGCGCCGTCCTTTCATCGTCTTTTTTGGCTTTCAGGCGGTCGCCCCGGTCCTCAAACATAAGCCCCCTGTCGCCATCTTTGGCGTAGAATTGGGCGCCTTCACGCCTGTATTGCTTCTCGACGCGGGGCGGCACGGCGCTTCGCCTTCTTTCCGCGTCTTCTATCATCTGTATATACAGCGGGTCTGTTTCGAGTGAGCGCACTTTTTTGGCCCGTTCCATATACTCACGATGAGTTAATTCCCTTACTTTTTTGACCTCTTTTTCTTCATTTTCCATAAGACGCGCCCCCTTTTCTGTAATGTACCTTACACTTCAACTTTGTCTATTAACGACATATCTATAACCTCGTCACAGATAATTAATTCTTCATCCCCTCTCGTTTCTGATTCCATCCCTAAGGCTGTTTCCGGCGATTCAGTGGCGTCGTTGTCGGCAACATCTTCAACGGCCCTCCAAAGCTTGTCAGCGAAAGCCTGGGCCTCTTCCACGTTCTCAGGTTCAGGCTCATTCATGAGATCATCAACACCGGCCAGCTTCGTTAAATCAATGCTGCTACTTTTTGCGCGCTCTTTGACCTCTTTTTTTCTTCTTTCAAGCTCTGCTTGATGCGCTTCAATATCAAGCTTGGGAATTTCAGGCGCCGGCAGCAGCCTTGACATGAAAACAGGATCATCGTAATACCTGATCTTTTCGCAGAGAATCGGCTTTGTGTTTTCCAGTGCGATTATTTCTTTGTCCTGTCCGATTTCCTTAACCTCTTGCGGAAGGAGCAACGCCCGACGCTGATCCGACACATTTTCAGAGGAGCTTGATGAATTCGATTTCGTTCCCGACGAATGAGACGTTCCCCTGCTCTTTGCCCTTTGCGTCAGGTATCCAAGCATTTCAGACGCCTCGTTTGCGTCCCGCTGTTCACGAGGCGCAAAGATAATCTGAAGCGCGTGATTTGTGACAAAAGACCGTGACACTTCTTTCCCATATTCGCCATCCAACTGAGACAGGGATTGAATGATTGTAAATATCCTGATGCCGTATTCGGCTATATATGCCGCCGATTTTGCAAGAATGTTCACCCGGCCCATTGCCGTGAACTCATCCAATATAAGTAAACACTGATATTGAAATTCGGGATTTTGTTTCGGCGTCTCTTTCGTGTTCATATTGAGCAGAACAGAGAAAAAGGCATTCAGCAAAAGCCCCGCTTCAGCTAAATAATCGGGCGTTACGCCAACATAAATTGACATCGGCTTTTTTCTGAGGTCACGTAAATCAAAATCATCGGCGCTTGTGGCGGCATCCACGAGAGGATTAGCCCACGTCGTAAGAGGCCCTGTAAAGCTCGATATGATTCCGCCCAGGGTATTATCGCTTTTGGCGTTTGCGAAAAAACGATTAAAGGCCAGCTCACAGGCTTGAGAAACCGGCCTGTCTTCCGCTTCCCTTTCCGCTATGATTGCCCTGAAATGATCCACAAGCGGCCCACCCTGGCCTGAGCCTTGCCGCAGGACTTCACCCATTGTCCGCGTCATTCCCGGCGTTTCGCATATATACAGAACTATTGCAAGAAAAAGATTTCTGGCTTGATCATTGAAAAAATCTTCTTTCGCGTCGCCAGTCCTGGGCCAAAAGATGTATCCGATCTTGTTTGTGTCGGACACCCTGAAATTGTCCCTTATGTAAGATAAAATATTGCATCTATGCGTTTTCCCAGACTCGCTGAATGGGTTCCACAAATAAACTTCTTGCCCCTTTTCTTTTCTGAATCCCGCCGTTTCTTCATAGTTTGCTTGCTTGATATCAAGACATACAACCGAGTCAGGCCAGTTCAACAAATTTGGAATCGCAGCGCTTACGCCCTTGCCGGATCTTGTAGGGGCCGCAAGTATCGCAAATTGTTGCCCTGGGAACAATAGGTATCTGTCCTTGATCTTTCCGACCAAGATACCTTTGTCCTGATTGAGTAGGCCCGCTTTCCTTACCTCGGAAATATTGGCCCAGCGGGCTGCGCCGTGAAGCGACCTTTGACCCGAAGCCGCTAAATACATGGCTATCGGAGCACCATAAGACAATATAAACGCGGCTATAAGCGAACCGTACAATTTTTTTGTAAGCAAGGGATCATCACCATAATGCCACCAATATTGATACCAGGTTAAAAACCCCATGTCCGGCCATTTCTTATTGACGATCATGAATATCGCCCCTGACATGTATATTGCAAGGACAGTCATGAGGATAATGATTACCGATATAAATACCGCCTTGATGGCCGGTGAAGGCTTTGTCATGATTTTTCCCTCAATTTCCTTTTCATGTTCGGCTCATACCATATCTCGGTTATGTGCCGCCCTTTACCATCTGTGGTGTCGTTGTGAATATGCACTACAATGTCAATTGTCAAATACAGAAGCCTTCTGATAACGTCATATGGCAGCGTCCGCCCTTGCCTGTTCATCAGCACCATGAGGGCAAGCCTTTCAAACGTCAATTCAGCCGATCCGGCATGACAACTGGTTATGCTGCCGCCGTGTCCAGATGCGGCCACGTTGATAAAATCGAACGTTTCACCGCCTCGAAGCTCCGCGAGCATAATTCGGTCAGGCTTCATGCGAAGACAGCTTTTCAGAAGCTTTTGAGACGTAACTGTAGCTTCGTCAGACGCTTCAGACGGATAAAACATATGCACCCGGTTTGGATGATTGGGGAGAAACAGTTCCGGGACATCTTCAATGGTGATTATTCTCTCGATCCTGGGAACCTCTTGCATCAGAGCCTTCATGAAAGTTGTTTTTCCCGACCCTGTTTCACCGGCGATCACAAGGTTTTTTTTCATCCTCACGGCGGTAAGCAGGAACTCACGATATTTCCGCGATTCCATAAGCGCTATGAGCTTCTTTTCTTCTTCCGTCAGGCCCTCACAAATCGGCGTAACCTTCGAAAAGAACCCCTGTTCTTCAAAGGTCACTGTCTCAATAATAGACTTTGAGGGCTTGCGGATGGTGAGCGAAATTGTGTTTCTTTCAGACGCGGGAGGGATTACGATCTGAATTCGCTCACCATTCGGCAAGGTCGCTGACAATATGGGGTGTGTGTCTGACAGCTCCGCTTTGATATATGCCGCTATGGCGACGGCCAAGGACATACAGGCCTGAAAATCCATCTCCGGCATGGCATGTGTTTCCCATTTGCTTTTGCGTTCACACCACACCTCACAGGGCCTATTAACGCATATTTCCGTTATTTCGCTGTCTTCCAGATATTGCCTGAAAGCGCCCAGAAGGTACTTGACTGACGCTCCATCAAGAACTGCGACGCCCTTTCCGTTTCCGCCCATGCCTGTATCCCCCTTTGTTTGCCTATAACGGCTTTATTTCGTAAATACTGTCAAACGCCAGATCCCGAGCCACAAAAATGCTTATGCGGTCGCCTTGGTTTTTATAGAGCGTCGGAGGGATATTGATTGTCCCCTTTAACGCCTCCGTTGCCAGTTGTTGAGAATTAGCCGATGAATTTTGATATACCACGGTATTCCCGTTTTGATTCCTGCTTAACTGATTTTGCGCCGCCTGTGTTAATGTCTGTAATCCGTCACCGATCAGGCTTAAGAGTATGGCCGCGCCAAATCTTTTGAAGAAATGATTGTCAACGTATCCGGGCATGCCCGCGCCGCCCAGCGGGTCGGCTCCTGGGGAATCAAGGCTTATAATTACGCCCTTTGTTGTCTTTATTCTTGTCCATAATACAAATAGCCGTTCCTGGCCTTGTGTAAGACCTGACTGATATTCGCCGACGATTTCCGAGCCGCGTTCCACCAGAACGGTTTTTCCGTCGTCACTATAAATGTTTTGAGGCAAGACGCAACTTGTCATTCCCGGCACAGTGCTATCTATTCTCGTCTTAAGAACACAGGGTATCATGGCGCCTTTTGCCAGGGTAAGTGTCCTGTTTTTGATTATATCTGCCTGCCTGGGAGGCGTTGACGTTGACGCAAGAAGGCCCCCCAACCTTCCGCTTGATGATCTTTCCACGATATCAGGCCCCCTATTGCCTGATGGCGCCCCGAGCAGAGAATTAAGAGAGCCGCCTGTTTGCGCTTGCGCCTTCGGTGTCATAGATGACGCATAACGCTCTTCCTGGAGGCTTTCTACGGGCGTCAAAGGCGGTTTTTCGGATGACCCGGAGGCCTTTTCATCTTTCTTTACCTGTATATCGGAGCCTTTTTTCGCGCTATCCCTTTCCTGGGTAACAGCATCAGGTTTAGGCGGCAAAAATGTCTTCTGAGGCAACGTCTGGGCAACATGGCCTTTTTTGTTCTCTTCAGGGTCAATTGCCGCGTCTTTTTTCAATACGAACTTACTGAATGCCAACGCAGACAGGGCTATAAGGAGTCCGAAGAACCCGACGATTATTATGTATTTTGTGAATCCTCCTTTTTTCTTCGGAGTCAAGGCGACGCTGGGTATTCCCCTATCTCCTATAACTTCATTTCTTCTATCGTCATTCATCTGTTTTTGCCTCCTTTATAACTCTCTTGAGATTGTCTACGGTCATGCCGTGGCTTGCCGCCACTCCGTCAGGATCGAATGACTCATTAAAGAGCCCTACCGCCATCTCTCCGAGCCTCAATATGAACTCGCGCCCTACCCTCTGAACGACAACCATATCATCTATAACGTGATGATTGATTATACTTTCAGACTTATCGGGCCAGACTTGATAAATGGTAGGTATTTCCCTGTTGTTTGGAAATCTGAGATATGTAAACCGGCCATCGTCAAAAGCCATTTTCGGGGCTATTTCTTCCGATCCGGAATTGACATGCATTGTATAGTTCCAGTTACGCGCAGTCGGCTTTTTCTCAAGCCTTCTTTTCATTTCCCTTGATTCCGCTTTTTTCATAATCCTTGCGGCTTCATCCATCGGATAACTGAATACCACCCGGTAAGTCATATTTCTTATGACCGGCAGATTATCAGATATTTTTCTGCGCCAGTCCTTATGAAGTATCAGATCGAAGCTGTATTCTCTTTTGTTCGTTACAATGAAAAGGTTTGTGTCGCCAGCGGCAGCGCGAGGCTTCAAATAGTAGTGACCGCTTCCGGATTGTCCGTTTGGAACAAGCTCCCAAGCCTTACTAAAACCCGTTCCGTGGTCAACAACAGTTTCACCTTTTGCGAAAACTATGTGGGTTGCGATCCCTGGATATGCGTCTATCCTCACAACGGCATTGGGGTTATAAACCACATGCCTTATCCTCGGGTCGCCTTCTTTTTTTATCTCCTGTCTGAGCGTCAGCTTTTCAATTTTCTCTGACGCTTTTTTCCCAGTCGCCTTTACGTCCTTTTTCTGAACCTGAGACACGACAGCTACAGGCTCATCCTTTTTTACCTCGGAAACCCCGCCGCAAGCGTTTAATACAAACAAGCTCGATATCATCGCCGCAATAACTATCTTTTTCATTTCGAGCCTCCACTTATTGCCGGGACAACCGGCGAAGACGAAGAAGGTTGTGTATTTGCGCTATTTGCAGAAACCTTGGGCGCGTCTATCATCTCCGCGTCTATTCTGTAGCTCTGAACGTTGAAGCCGAGAGGATTAAGAAGCCTCTGGCTCTCTTTCATCTTTGCCACCTTCTTATATTCGTAGCCGATAGTCGCAATCCATTTTGAAGTCTGACCGTCCGCTTCAGGATTTTGGCGGGGCTTCACGTTTTTTTCAAAGCGGACCTGAGCTATTCCATTGCCTTGCGGGACAACGCTTACTATCTTGGTTTTAACCATGTATTGCTGCCCGTATACTTGGTCAATTGCCCGAGGCCCCTGAAATAACATTGCATACTGCTTTGCCACCTCGGAGGAACTTGTAAGGCCTATAAAATCATAATCTTCTTGGGCTGTGTAATACTCCCATGATTCGTAGGCCCTGACATACTTCGCAAGCCAGTATTTGTCTATGACCTCATCATATGACATCGCCTTGTCTTTAAGCGTTGTCATAATGTCCACCGCCCCAGCAGCGTCAACCTTGACAACATAAGGTATGTTTTCCTTAAGGGGCATCACTACGACTATAGCGACCGCAAGCATGGCGGAAACCGCGACAGAACAACCAGCCACCTTCCACGCTCTTGACTCTGATTTTTGAGCTTCTTCAAGTCGGCATGTTTCCCAATTTGCAGCCTCTTGATACACATCAGAGGCTGCCATTTCTTTTTTTGTAACAGGGTCTTCTTTTTTCTTTCCGAACAGTTTCATCTTTCATCCCCCTTGCCTTCTCCCCCGTTTAAAACCTTCACCATTTCCGGGCTGTTGACCGGCGCCTTTTCAGCCCCGTCAAGCTTGACAGGCTTTGGCGCGGCGCAGCCTACAGCCATAAGAAAAACAGTGATAACTACAAGACAAACAATCTTCATTTTTATTACCTCCGCATTACGAATTATTCTTCGCCTCTCCGCCTTCTCTTTTCCACGCCTTTTTAATATTATCGAACGTTTGTTTTCGATAAGCAGGCTTCAGCATTGTGTTTCCGGCCATTATATGCCCCATCCGACTTCTTGTTTCCATGCGACCAGAACTCATATCCCTTCTGGTTTTCAGCGGATTTATTATGTTTCTTGCCCCTCTTGCCACACTCCTCGCAGTGCCAGCAACCGGATTTGACATAGAAAGACCCACGCCGCCGCCGAGAGCCGAGGCTATAGATGGAACTTGCCAGGCGATTATAACGAGAACTAAAGACACCGTAAGAAGTTGAAACGTCGGTGCTATAACGCTGAAGCTCTCACCCTTCAAATCTACCTTTTCAACAAAATTTCCGAATATACCCATAGCAAAAGACATGACAACAGCCATGAACACGATCATTAAAACATATGACACCAATTGACCTAGCCACGCATCGAAAAACCTTCTTGTCGGCGGGAATATAAGGCAAACGATAAATATCGGACCCACTCCAAGCAGTATAGATATTGCTATCTTTGCCAGAAATATAAATGCAGCGCATATGACCGTTATTATTTCGGTCGCAAGCGCAATAATAATGCCATTAATGATCCACGCCAAACATTCGCCCAGCTCAGTCCATCCGCATTCCCCTGCCTTTCCATAAGCGACATTCGCAAGCTCCATTCCCTTGCAAAAAGACTTGTCTAATACTTCATAAATATTGCTTGCAGTCCCTTTATAGACAAGCGTTGCAAGACCTGTTTCAAGCCCGCGGAAAACTTCTATTACATTTGACTGATATGCGGAAGCCGTGAAAGCTATTCCAAGTATGATGGCTATTGTAAGGCCTCTTTTTACGAGTTCGGACATGGTATTTTGTATATATCCGCCCATGACCATGTACCCGAATATCACGAAATAAAGGGTAACGCCAACCGCCACGGTTGATTGAAGGCCGCCAATCAGACTTGAAGAGGTTTGCGACACAAAAACATCAAGAATAGTCTCAATTGACTTTCCGATGTATTCAAAAATTGACCAGTCCATATGATTTCCCCTATTTTTTCCCTGAAAGGTCGATCGGAGCGACTTTGATACCTACAGGTATGTGTTCTCTGCAAAGCACAGGGCCGAACCCCCCACCTTTATATTTCCATCCCTTTTCCATTTTGTGCAGCCTTATTGGCATTTCCTTTCTTTCGCATTTCTTGCCTTCCCTTGTTCCTTCGACGGCCACATCCATTTTGTATAAGACATTTTCCATTTCCCAGCCGCCGTTTACTCTCTCGAACTTCGTAACAACGATGTTACTTTTTGCCACCCTTTCCGCAAAGGCTTTTTTTGCGTCTTCTGTGGATGGCGTATTGTCTTTGGCGCATGAGCAAAGCATCAAAGTCATGCATGACAAAATAATGATTATAATTTTCATGAATAAACCTCCGCTCTATCTCGAAACATCAATGGGTTCTACCTTGATGCCCCCCTTTTGCGACATCCTCTTTGCGCTTGCTTCTCGTCTCTGCTGTTCCGCCAATCTTCTTTCGCCATCTGAAATCATTTGATACATTTGAAGCTTAATCGCTTCATTCTTTATCATTGCTTGTTCGGCCTGTATTCGGGCGTTTAATTCGAGAATTTCTTTCTGGTCTTCAGTCTCTCCGGCCTTTTTCATAAGTTTCTCGATTTGTTCTATTCGAGTTTTCGCCTTGTCGTATGCCTCAGTGCTGTTTGCCCTGTGCTGATAGGCAACCGATACCTGTCTTTCACATGCCGCTTTCATTTCAGAAAACATATTCCGGCAAATATCGTATTTCTGGTTATTACTTCTTACGGACTGACCCGAACTAGTAAGCCCTGAATATCCGCCCGATCTTATGCTGTCATATGTGCCCTTCCATTCATTGGGGAGATAGTCTTTAAACTGCGCATTGTGCTCAAACAGGCCGAGGCCCCGGCCTGATGTCATGGAATTGTACTGTTTCACCATCTGGTTATATTGCTGCTGCAACTGCTGAAGTTGTTTTTGCATTTCAGCTATTTCCTTGATTGAATTCGTTATGCTTTGCGCTATATTACTCGCGTCGATAACAGGTATTCCCTGAGAAAAAGCCTGGCTGTTTACGCACAATATAAACGCCACCAAGACGATACCGATCATCCGTGTCATTGATGCCCCCTTTAAATGTTTTTCTATCTCTTTTTTTGTCTTGTATTGCGACAGCGCATATACAGACCATATTGCGGCTGGAACCCAGCCGATAATTGTTAATTGAAGCAAAAGGCATATTACTCCCGATATCGGTTTCCCAATCGTGAAGAACTGAAGCCAAGGCAGAATTATAGCGAGAAAGAGTCTCATATTTTTCCCCTTCTCACTTTGACCCGATCCTGAAGCACCGGTAGCCAGTTTTTCGGATCGTCACCAACTTCTTCACGCACCATGTCGAGTAGCGCCACATTATCCGCGCTTCCAGACAGAACAACCAGCTCCTCATTGAAGCCCGCAAGGTCAAGCCTTGCGACCGCAGTTTTATGACCTTGCTTGATGAGCATAAGCCGCGAATCCTCAGCAAAGTTTGAGATCATTTCATATTCGGTTTCAGTGACCTTAAAACCATTTACATATTCATCCCGGTCGGCTTTTGGATTCGGTAAATAAATATCCGTTGAGCATTGCTCGATTATTGCTCGTGAAATCGGGCTGTTAAGAACATCCGAGGGCGACTGGGTGGCAAAGATGCCGAGGCCGTCAAGCTTTCTGATCGTCTTTTGTTTGTTATAGGCGAACTCCGAAAAAAACGAATCCTGAAGCCATTTCCAGAACTCATCCATGACATAAATGAAGCGCCGGCCATCTATTATGCTTTCCATTCTGTGCAATAGATACATTGCTATCGGCGTTCTCACCGCCTCATTGTCAAGAAACGCCGTTCCGTCAAATCCGTATATTCTATGCGTCGAAAAATCAAGTTGATCCTCCGGGTTATCAAGCACCCACCCAAGAGCGCCGCCCTCACACCACTTATTAAGGCGTTTTGCAACTGATTCCTCTGACGTGTCTATAAGGTTTTGCCGCACTATTGAAAGGCGTCTTAATTCACGAGGCATACGCATAACCGTTCTTACCGCATGTGTAATTTGATGTTCGTCTGCCGTGCTTAAATGCCGCCCACCTTCGCTTGCAAGCTTTCTGACAAGGGCCTCGCAGAAAAGTATGTTTGTTTCGTTCGGCTCCTGCTGAAAAGGATTGAAGCCCGTAGGAACGCCGTTTTCTATCGCAAGATACTTCCCCCCTATTGCCCTGATAAATATCTCGGTTCCACGGTCCTTGTCGAACGCGCATATATAAGGGTTATATTTCATCGCCTGGGCAAGAAGGAAGCACAGCAGTACTGTTTTACCGGCTCCAGACATGCCGATAATCTTTGTGTTTCCTAAAAGCTTCTGATCACGGTTGTCCTCATCTTCTTTGGAGGCATGGAAGTTGAAATAGTAAGGCTGTCCATTCGGCGTTTTAAGGATTGTCACGGCCTGGCCCCAGGGATTGCCGTCTCTTTTGCCTGTCGCAAAATTATGAAGACTCGCAAGCCCAGAGTAGTTTCTTGTGGAGAGGGTAACTATTCTATGCCTATCCTTCCAGTTTCCAGGCAGCTGAGCCCAATATGCGGCGTCCAAGGCTAAGTCTACCAAGGCCGTGATGAATCCCTGATCTCCTAAGGCAGCTCTTGCCGAAGCTATATTTTTTCTCATCCCTTCGAGGTCTTCACCGAATAACAAAAGTGTACTGTGATACTCACCAAAAGCTATCCGCCCGGATACTAGATCATCCATGGCATCATTGATTTCTTCAACCTGGCTTTCCGCCACGTCCTCGGAGTTCATGAGGCGCTTCTGCTGATCAGACAGGGTCTTTAACGCGTCCCTTCTGATCATTGAAGAAAATGACTGTGTGAATATATATTCGTAGTCTTCATATAGAAGGTTGTTAAGCTTGCCCGGCTCCGTTGAATCCGGGTAATCCTTGAAATCAAGCATTGCGCCGAATCTTGTTTCTCCCTCGGGAAGCCGGAACTCAATTGCTTCATGACCTATAAATTTACGACTTGTCTCTATGCTCAGATAAAACGGGCCGTGTGGAACTGGCATTTTTTGCCACACACCATTAACCATAAATCCTATCAACTCCGCAAGTCTTGAAAATCGGATGCCATTTTCCATGTATACACCCAGCGGTTCTACATCGTAAGACTTGAGAGACGATTCCACTGTATTTGATATATCTCTCATTACATGAAGAGCTTCTTTTGTTTCATCCCTGATTCCTTCCAGGGTCCTATTCCCCTTCCGAAGGTTCTTTGCCGCCTTCGATGTATAAGGCCTGTATATGACGCTGAAATATATCTCATTAGCCATCATCTTGAATCCGCTCAAGCTGTCATAATACTTGTTTTCCAACTCGCGGCAGAATATGTTGTTATTTTCCGTCTTAAGCCTGTCTCTTATTCGCCGTCTTACGTTATGAATCCAGAAGCTTACGTTCGTCTGACCGGCTAGCCCCCGATAGAGAGTATTCAATGCGTTAAGCTTTATCTGGATATCATCGTCTTCGGCGCCTTCATGCGATATACCCGCCACTTTCCATGACCGCATATAGTCTCCCGTTTTTAGCTTAACGGTCATGGGATCTACGTGAGACGAAATAGTTATATGGGCGGCTCCGGTTCTGTCGTTATTTATTTCCCTTAACCTTATCGGAGCTTCTTTCAATAGAAACATTTACCATCTCCTTTTCTTATAGTTAACGGGGCCGTAAGAAATGGATTTCCAGTATCGGAAGTTTTTTTCGCGTATGCGTGACCTGAGCCACAGCCAAAGAAGTTTGAATTTTTCCTCATCGTGCTTTACGATAAGTCTCATTATTCCGATCAGAGGAAAAGCCATGATTATAGCCATTATCCACGGAAATCCAGTTTTAGTTATGGCCGCCGCTATTGCGGCGGTCATAACAAGCCCCGCTACCGCGAAGAAAAGCGGGAATATCGGCACCCCCGCTATCATCGCCTTGCGTGTCATGCCTTTAAACAATGGGTCGCGTTGTATCATTGCCTACTGCATCAGCCAACCGGCTATAGCGGACGCCGAACCGACCAGGAGGCCTCCAAGAACGGGCTTTGCTATTTCTTCTTTCGATGCGTGAGCGAAGGCAAGTTTATACCCGCCCCACATCAGCGCGATAGTGATAACGACAACTCCGATGCCAAGAAGCGCCGTGCTTATCTTTTCAAGCAGCGTGTCTACTTTGCTGATTCCTGACGCGGCCTGTACCTGAGTTACGGCAGCAAGGACCGCGACCACGGCAACAATGATAGCATCCTTAACTTTTCCGATTGCTCTTTTTAACATCCTCATTCCTCCGATTAAATGAAAATTCAATTCCCGCCGTTTCGGGAATCCCGAGATAACGGCAAAGATAATTGACAGCTCTTTCCCTTAGTGTCCATTCTTTTTCTTTCGACAAATCATGATTGCCGAGGCTGTATGTTTGATCACCCCCTTCATTTGAAGCTTTTATTCTTGCGACGTAGACGCCATCTCTATTGACGATGCAGATTTTTACAAGGCCGCCGCGACGTATCAAAAGCCTGGCCTGGTTTATGGTAATCAGCATAGATCCTTTCCAAATCCTGTCTGCTTCCATCAGGTTTTTTCCTTTTCCCCTTTCTTTTTTTCCCCAATCATTGCGCGTCGCAGCCCCGTTTAAAACACAAAAGCGCGGTCCTTTTCCTTTATTGCTTTCGGTTCGGACCACGCCTCTGTTTCTCTGCTATTTTTCTTTTTTTGTTTTGTACGCACTATTCTTATCGGTGGTTCTTTCTTTCCGCCCGGCCTGTCAGCCGCCACCATGACCTTGTTTACATAACCAAGCCTTTCCCCGCGCCAGAAATCTCCGGAATAATAGCAACTCAGAGCGGCCCTTAGGGCCGCGTCTTTCGTCATTCCGGACTTTAATGCCCTCTCATAACACTCCTGTAATATCGTTCCGCCACCCTTCAGATTCTCGCATGGATCAAACGCGCTTTTTATATCCAGCCCGAGTCTTTTAAGATTGTACTTATTGACCTGGCTGATCCCGACTGAGTAGTTGAACGATTCCGATTCCAGCATTTTTACAACCCCAATCGCTTCTTCAAGCGTTTTCGGCTGTCTTGACAAGGCGCCCCCAACTACGCCAACGGCGAAGGGGTTTTTGGATGATTCAACGGTTACAACCGCTTTCATCGTGTTTGGATGGATCATGGGGGCGCATTGCCTAATGAGTTCGTCTAACCCGGAAGCGCTACAGATTGATGGGTATGCGCTTCCAAAGCTTACCGTCAATATAAACATCAACAACATAAGCCGCCCTGATCCTTTGCGCCAGCGAAATATTTTCATAAACATTTGAGTGCTCGTATAACACGTAACGGACGCTATCACCCCTTTCAATGACTTTTGCTATTTTTAAACTCTTTACGAGGCCATCCGCACAGACCATGTAACCGCCCTGCCCCTCGAAATCTCCGTCTATATCAGCGGATATGTAAACCGGATATCTCCATTTCAGGTATGTTTCCTCGCTTCTTCTATACCATGTAGAAGGGTTTGTTGCGTTTTTGTAATCAGGCACTTTAAGCGCGGCTATCGCGGACGGCAGTTCCGCGTATCCATCGGGGCACATTTCAAATCTTTTACTTGAGAGAACCGCTTTTGCCCCTGACGCTTCCGCCTCTTCGCATGTAGGCCAGGAGAATCCCGGCTTACTCATGTCTGATATAAGCTTGTTATATGTGGGCACACATTCGGAAACTGCTGTAGGCCCGGCAGGATTAGAGAAACACAAGAGCACTCTGCATCCGTGGTCACTCGCCAAGGCCTGACCGACGCACATAAGAAAAGACAGCGCCGCCAATAAAAGTATCTTTTTTACCATAACGCCTCCTTGTGGTTTTATACTGAGATTATACTTTTTTAAATTGCGCGGATGGTCGTCTTTTTTTGTCGTATTCTTTTGTCGTTTTATTACTACAAAACACATCCAAGGGTTTAAGTCGTCTTGACATTTTAGCTTTTAATATATTTTAATATTATTAAAATCTGCTCTCTTGGGGAGGCTACATGAATAATAAAATGATAGGTGTGCTTCTTCCGAATCATCTGAAAAAGAAAATATGCAAATTAGCAAACGACAAGGGGATACCCGTTTCTACATTTGTCAGATCAATTATTGTCGAACATCTCAATAACAACTATAAAGCACAGGGCTCAAAAAATGACTGACACTCTACCGTCGATAAATGCCTGGCCCGATGTCCTGTCCCTGATTAAACAAAAAGCGGGCGACTCAATGTTTAATCTTTGGTTCGCTCATATTAGCTTTATTTCTTCAAACGACGTTGAACTTAATCTGAACATACCGAATAAATTTTTCCATGACTGGATTTCCGAAAACTTTCCAAATCTTATTGCCGACGCCTGGAATGAAATAACGGGCCAATCCCCTTTGATTAAATATTGTGTTTCCGAAAACGACGCCAAAGCTCACGCTTCAAGAGTTCACGAAGAAATATTTAATTCTTGCGCCCAACTTGAACTGAAAATATCCCCGCTTCCAACATCCATGTGCAGGGTCAGTCCCTTTTTCCCGCTTTCAAAAAGCGAAATGATTAACAGAAAGCAAATCACCGATCTTGTTATTGGCTCCGGAAGCTGGGGAACATTAACATACACCGGCCCTCAGCTTTGTATACATGATGAAGACTATTTATGCGGAATATTGGGAATGATTCAAAAAAGGAAATCTCCCTCTTTTGAACTTATATGTAATGCAAGAGAGCTTTTAGCTTTTTGCGAACAAAATGATTCAAAAGGCAATTATGAACGCCTCAAGAAAAGCCTCAATTTAATGCTTAGTTGCAAGATAACGTTATCCAGAAGATCATCAGAAAACAAAAAGAAGCGTTCTGTAAAATGGGATTCATCTAATATTTTATCTTTTGTCGGCGGTGACGACACAACAGGCAAACTTAAAATTGTTCCAAACCCATACTTTTACGAAATGTATTTGGCGAAAGACTATACTCTTCTCGATATTCAGCGACGCGCCAAAATTAAAGGGCTCATTTCAAAAGCCCTTTACAGGTTCGTGATGAGTCATCAATATATGTCTGAACCTATACCATATTCTATTGAGACCCTGAATCAGGTTTTAAATCTGAATGAGACGCTACCCCTTTGGAAAAGACGGCAGCAGATAGAAGCAGCAGTTGAAGAGCTGATTAAAGAGAGAATCCTTATTAAGACAAGCCGAGTAGATCGAGACGCAAATAAGGTATATTTGATCAAGCATCCTGTTAAATCAAAAGTTGGATATATTGAAAACCAGAAGCCTTCTTGACCTGGCTTGTCATATTGTCCGTATTTTTAGGGTGTGGTATATATTACTTCCTTTATAGCAAATTATCCGCTCCCGTCTTTTCAGGGTGGTTTTATCGTGTTTTCAGGGTGCCTTTTCCGTACTTTTAGGGTGGATCTTCCGTATTTTTAAGGTGCTCAGTGTCTGTAAGGCCTTATCAGCTCTACCTTTGCGGCCTCCATAAATCTTCTTTAATCCTTATAAATCTTTTAAATCTCTTATTTCGCTCACGAATGAAGCAAAAAAGCTTCATTCTCTTCGCGATTTTGCAATGTCCCACGACCTTGTTCTTATCTCTCCTACCAAAGACCCCTTTTCTTCCTAAAAAGCATACACACCCTGAAAATACGGACTTATTGTATAAACCATATCCGTTATATTAGTTATGATCATTATATTGATTATCACCGTAATATCTGTTATAATCATTATATTAATTATAATAAAACAGTAAATTATCAACCAGAGGGGGATACATGCCAGATCAAAAGGAAGAGAAAAACAAAGAAACTCACAGCTACCAATTACAAGTCCCATCCGATGTTTGGATGCAAGCCAGACAAAATTCTATTACTCAACGAATATCACTGGGACAATATTATCTCGATGCCATAATTGAAAAAAACGAAAAGGAGGCGCAAAAGAAATGAAGACAATAGTGCTTTCAAACCAAAAAGGCGGTGTTGGCAAATCTACGATTGCTTGTCAATTCGCTTATTATTTATCGCTTGAAGGTAGAAAGGTTATCATTGTAGACGCTGATCACCAGGGTAATAGCACTAAAGCGATCACGACATCCGGGAAAGCCATCGTATCAAAAACCACAGCCGACCGCTTATACTGCGAAAAAATAACAAACATCGAAGACGCGGAATTCGTATTAATACCATCAAATAAACTACTAGTTACCTTAGAAAAAAAAGGTCAAGAAGAACATAATAAATTTGCAACCAACTTCCGATCCTTTCTCAAGAGTGTAAACGCTAAATTCGATTATTGTGTTGTAGACACAAACCCTAGTCCTGATATAAGACTTATGGCCGCGCTTGTTTCCGCTGACTACGTTTTATCTCCAATCCAATTGAACCAGGAGGCCGTTGACGGTATAGGCGCCCTTATCAGGGATGTTCATAAGGTAAAGGCTTCATTGAATCCCAGCCTCGAACTTGTGGGAATTTTACCAAATCAAGTGCAGGGAACTCCATTCCAGAAAAAAAATTTCACACAGATCGCCACAGAGTATGCAAAATTCCTTATTCTTATGGGCGACGATTCAAGCCGCTTTGCTCTTATTCCAAATCGGTCCGCGCTTGCCGAAGCTCAGGCAGCGGGCAAGCCTATATGGGAAATAGACAAGACGGCGGCTCGGGACGCATGGAAAGAGATAAGACCAGCTTTTTATGAAATCCTTAACCGCATGGAAAAGAAAGGAGAGATGAACAATGCTTGATCTTAGTGCTCTTGACAATATAGAGCCTGGCAAGCCTTTAATGCTCGACATCGAAAATGTCATTGAAGACCCAAATCAGCCAAGACAGGATTTCGATGAAAAAACCCTTCAGGAGCTTGCCGACGACATAAAAGAAAGAGGCGTCAAGAATCCCATATCTGTTAAGCCGGTAAACAGCGACGGATACTATATTATAAACGCCGGGGCGCGTCGTCGTCGTGCCGCAATTCTAGCCGGGCTTAAACAAATCCCCGGTTTTATTGATCATGACTTTACAGACTATGATCAGGTAAATGAAAATGAACAACGAGAAAATCTTACACCTATGGAAATGGCCCTTTTTATAGGGAAGCGCCTTGACTCGGGTGATAAGGCGCAGGACATAGCGAAAAGGCTTAAAAAAGATAACGCGGAAATCACGCACCTTAAAGCGCTTCTCGATCTTCCCGATATATTGAATGAAATATACAGAAGCGGTCGTTGCAGATCCCCGCGTTTTTTATACGACTTGAAAAATCTCTATAATCTTTCACCTGAAGGCGCAGAGATTGTAATTCAGTTTTTATCAAGCGGATCTGATATAACCGCCAAAAGCATTGCAAACCTGAAATCTTCTCTACAGCCCGGCCAACAATCGGAAGGCAAGAATGTTCATTCAGCACAAGGCAACGACAATGGAGCAAATAATATATTGCCGCCAAATGAAACAGAAGGAACAAAGCCAACGGCCATTAACGCCGTCGGCGTCAACAGCAACCCTACAAAAAACACCGGCACGGAAGACCCTTCTAAAATAAAAAAACCTGTTCTTATGGTTAAACATGGCAAGAGATCGGCGGTATTGCTTCTTGATAGGCAACCTCAAAAAGAAGGGCATGTTTTTATCAGGTACGAGGGCGCAGCTTCCGACAAAGAAAGCGTCGTTGAAATACTGGCGTCAGCCCTTAAAATTGAAAAGCTTTTGGATTCGTCTCGGAAATGAAACAATCAGGAAAAAATAAACGCGAGTTATGCCCGCTTTTCCACGGAAAGCGACCCGGAGTAATGCACGGCACGAAGGAGAGCGGCGGGAGAAAAGCGGGACATAACTCTATTACTCGAATCACTTTAC